>Ga0315900_10000504_pt1 | contig 68024 bp, 66 predicted proteins | sample LakEriMetagenome_FD_203521 | JGI IMG/M metagenome (GOLD analysis project Ga0315900, IMG submission 203521) | Freshwater fungal communities from buoy surface, Lake Erie, Ohio, United States - Buoy 12 MA114 | ecosystem: Environmental > Aquatic > Freshwater > Lake > Lake biofilm | place: USA: Lake... | reverse complement strand
GAGGGGAGATCTATACCGTGGAGCTTTACAAGAAGGTTCGCCTGGCGTGTGGTAGGCCGTCGCGATGCCGTTCGCCGCAAGCTGGCGGTCGGTCTCCAGCACCGCCGCTTCGATGGGGAAGAACACGCCCGGGCGTGGCATCATCTGCCGCTCGAACGCGTCGCCGTGGATGTCGACGAGGGCTGGGGCAAGAAAATGCCCGCGCCCGTCGATTTCGTCGTCGGCGAGCGGCACGGTGCCGATCTCACGGATCACCCCGTCGGCGACCAGCACGTCCGCTTCGGCCACGTCGTTCTCGAAGATCACCCGCGCGCCGCGGATCGCAAGGCTGGTCATGACCTCACTCCAATTCGATCCAGAGCGGCCAATGATCCGAGCCTGTCGCGGTATCGTCCACCCGGGCGTTCGCGACCCGCGGGGCGAGGTCGGCGGAGACGAAGCAATGGTCGATCCGCACGCCCGCGTTTGGATGTGTCGAGCCCGACGCCTCGTCATGCCCCGCCGCGACCCAGGCATCGACCAGCCCCTTCCGGTTCGTCAGCCGCCCGTAAGCAAGCCTACCGAGCCCTTGATGAGCCCATCGAAACATTCGAGCGTTTCCTCGAGGCACTCGATCTCGTCACGATCCGGTGCGGGGAGGTCGACGTCCGCGAGGGCTTGTTTCAACTCCGCCCGCATTGCTGGTGTCAAGCCGTTGCGGCAAATGCCACCAGAAGCAGAGAGGTAGTGATGCTCCGAGCCATGCACCACCCAGCCTGAGGGTTAGCTCGGAGCGCTACCATTGGCAGCACCGCCATGATCGTGGGAAGACGGCACCTTGACAGCACCTCGGCGCGACCAACAACTGGGTCGCGCAAAGTGAAACCGACGTATCTCTTCTGATTGGAACCGCGCGAATCTGCTTGACATTCGGGGCGCCCTAAAAGGAACATGTAGGAACAGGTATCTGGAGCGCAGGATGGCTGGCCGCGTAGGACTTGCGAAGTCGGAACGGGTCGCGGAAGCGCTTGAGCGCGAAATCCGTCAGGGCCGCTTCGCGCATGGCGACCAACTCGAAAGCGAAGGCAATCTGATGCTGCGCTTTGCCGTCAGCCGGAACACGGTGCGGCGGGGCCTCGACATCCTGTCGCGGCGCGGGCTGATCCGGACGCGCACCGGGATCGGTTCCTTCGTCACCTACGATGGAGCCACGATCGACAGCGCGCTTGGCTGGACTGTCGCCCTGAGCGACAGCGAAGGTCATGTCGAAACGCGCGTTCTGGACATCCGCCGGGCAAACTGCGGCAAGGCGGATGCGTTTCTAGGCGAGACGGGTGACTATCTCTGCATCGACCGCCTGCGCTTCTGCAAACGCGAAAACGTGGGCATCTCGCTGGAACGCAGCCGTCTGCCATGGCGGGACGCCTTCGCAGCTTGGCTGCGGGACGGTCTGGTCGGCGGGTCCCTGTCCCGCAGCCTGAACGAAGTCGGGCTTGTCGCGGCTAGTGGCGAGGAAATCGCCAGCGTCGTCCCGGCACTCGTGGCGGTTGATGCCGCCGTCATGGGTCGCAAGGCCGGCGAACCGGTATTGCGTCTGCAACGCCTGACGCGGACGACTGACGGTTCCGTGCTGGAGTATGTGGACAGCCTGCTTGACCCGTTGCGCTTTGGCCTGCGGATGTCGTTCTGATGGGCGAGGCGCGGCTGACCAGCAGGGCCTGGGGGGCGCTTGTTGGTGTCGCGGTCGGCGATGCACTGGGCATGCCTTCGCAAACGTTTGATCGGGAAGAAATTTTCTCTTCCTACGGACGGATTGCGGATTTCCTCGCTCCTATCGATGACCATCCCGTCTCGCACGGGTTGCGGGCGGCGCAGGTGACGGATGACACGGAACAGACCCTGCTGCTGGCGGACCTGCTGATCCTCGGGAAGGGAAAGGTGGACGCGGGCCTGTGGGCGCAGGCGCTGCTGCGATGGGAGGCCGATGTTGCCGCGCGGGGTTCGCGCGATCTGCTGGGGCCTTCGTCGAAAGCCGCGCTCAAGGCGCTCTTGGCCGGGGTTCCGCCCTCCGAGACGGGCAAGACGGGCACCACCAATGGCGCGGCGATGCGGATTGTCCCCGTGGGCATCTGCACGCCGCCCGACTTACCACAGATGCTGCAGCGGGTTGCGGCAGCCTGTCAGGTGACCCACGCGACCGGCGAAGCGATAGCTGCCGCAGCTGCCGTGGCGATGGTCATCAGTCAGGGTCTTGCGGGCGCACGGTTTGACGAGGCCCTGCCGCTGGCACTGGACGCCGCAAGCGCCGGCAACCGGATGGGGGCGCCAGTGGGTGAGCGTGACGTGGCGGGATGCATCGCGTTTGCGCTCGATCTGGCCGCGCGGGCCGGGGAAGAGGAACTCGCGCGCGAGATCGGCACGTCGGTGGCCAGCCGCGCCTCGGTCGCTGCCGCTTTCGGGGTTGTGCGGCTGGCCAAGGGCGACCCCTGGGCCACCGCGCTGATTGCGGCAAACATCGGAGACGACACCGACACCATCGGCGCGATCGCCACGGCCATGGCCGGGGCCTGCGCCGGGATCGAAGCCTTTCCGAAGGACAAGGTGGAACAGGTACTCCGGGCCAACAGCCTGGACCTGGAGCCGGTGATTGCCGGCCTTCTGGATCTCAGAGCTGCGGCGCAGGCCGAGCGGGTGGTCACGTGAGCGGCAGGTTGATCCAGCTTTCGGGCGTGATCGTCGATCACATCTACCGGGTCGAGGCGGTCCCGATGGCTGGACAGGAGGCGCGGGTGCTCGGGTCCTCGATGGCTGCGGGCGGGGGGTTCAACGCCATGGTGGCGGCCCGGCGTTTTGGCATGGATGTGGTCTATGCCGGGGGTCTGGGCAGCGGTCCCTTTGCCGATATCGCCGCAAGGGCGATGCGGGCCGAAGGGATCGGCATTCTGCGCCCGCCGCTGGCAGGTTTGGATCAGGGCTGTTGCACAACATTGGTCGACAACGACGGAGAGCGCACCTTCATCGCTGCCGAAGGGGCGGATGGATGGACCGGGGACGCGGACCTTTCGCTTGTGCCAAAGGTGCCCGGCGACTGGCTGCTTCTGTCAGGCTATGCCCTGTCCTACCGCAACAGCCGCGAGGCGCTCGCGCGCTGGCTCGATCAGGCGCAGGGGTTGCAGCTTGTCTTGGACCCCTCACCCATCATCAGCACGATCCCCGCGCCGATCCTTGCCACCGCCTGCCGGACCGCGCTGTGGATCAGCGCCAATGCCGCCGAGGCGCGCGTCCTGACGGGCGAGACGGACCCGGCGCGGGCCGCCGAGACACTGGCGCAGGATCGCCCGCCCCACGGCGGCGCACTGGTCCGCGACGGGGCACGCGGCTGCCATCTGGCGCAGCGGGGCCGGGGGGTGCTGCATGTGCCTGCCCATCCTGTCACGGCCATCGACACCAATGGCGCGGGAGACACGCATATCGGAGCCTTCATCGCCGCCTGTGCCGCAGGTGAGCCACCCGCCCACGCGGCGCGCATCGCCAATGTGGCCGCCGCCCTTTCCACCACACAAGAAGGGCCGTCCACGGCCCCGACGCGCGAAACGGTTCTGACCGCGCTGGCGGAACCGCAAAACAACTTTTTCCAACGGAGGAACTGACCCATGAAGAAGCTGCTTCTTGCGACGGCCCTGACGCTGAGCGCCACTGGCCTCCTTGCCGATGAAATCCGCGTCCTGAATTGGCAGGGCTATGGCACCGACGCCGAATGGGCGGTTGCGGCCTTTACCGAGGCAACGGGCCATACGGTGGTCCATGAATACTTCACCTCGGAACAGGAGATGCTGACCAAGCTGCGCACCAATCCGGGCGCCTATGACGTGGTGCTGATCAACTCGGCCTTCACCGGGCAGGCGCAGGCCGAGGGACTGATCGCGCCGCTCGACACCTCGAAGATCCCGAACTTCAAGGATGTCGCGCCCGATCTGGCCGCCAACCCCGACCTCAACCCCGGCGGGGCGCTGCACGGCATGCCCTGGACCTGGGGCCTGACCTCGATCGCGGTGAACAACGCGGACTTCCCTGAAGCGCCGACCTCGCTTTCGGTCCTGTGGGATCCGGCCTACAAGGGCCGTGTCTCGATCCGGGATGACGGGCTTGAGGCGGTGCAGTTCACCGCCATGGCGCTGGGCCAAGACATGAACAACATCACCGATCTGGATGCGGTGAAAGCCAAGCTGACCGAGCTGATGCCGCAGATCAAGACGTACTGGTCGTCCGAGAACGACTGGAACCAGTCAATGGCGGCGGGCGATTTTGCCGTGGCGACCTACTGGTCGGGCTCGGCCTCGCGCTCGATCTCGAAGGGTCTGCCGATCACGTTTGTCGTGCCTGAGGAAGGCGCCATCGGCTGGCTGGATGGGCTGTCGATCCCGACGAGCTCGACCAAGCAGGACGCGGCCTATGCCTTCCTGAACTGGATGATCGACCCGGCCTTCTATGTGAAATGGGATGCCGAAGGGGCGCCGGCCACGTCGAACGCAGTTGCGGCCGCGGCGCTGCCCGAGACCAGCTTCAACCGCAAGGTGCTGGGCGATCCGGCGGTCGTTGCCAAGGTTCAGTTCATGAAGCCGGTGTCGGATGAAAAGCGCGCCGAGTATCTGGAGATCTGGCAGGCGCTGAAGGCGGCGCAGTAACCGCGCCCGCCAAGGGGACCGCGACGTGAGCGCATCACAAGCGAGATCGGATCGCCTGCAGGCGCTGGTGATGTTGTCCCCGGCCTATCTGTGGCTGACGGTGGCGGTTTTCCTGCCGCTGTCAGCCATGGTGTTCTTCAGCTTCCTTAGCGACGTGCCCTTCGGCGACCGCGTATGGCACCTCACGCTGGCCAACTACCGCGCCTTCTTCGAAACGCCGACCTATGCGGCGCTTCTGTGGAAATCGGTACAGCTTGCACTGATCGTCACGGTGCTGTGCGTGCTGATCGGGTTTCCCTGCGCCTGGGTCCTGGCCAAGATGATCCGGGGCCGCTCGCGCGAGGCGCTGTTTCTGCTGGTCATCCTGCCCTTCTGGTCGAACTCGCTGGTGCGGGTGTTTTCATGGGCCATCGTGTTTCGCGGGAATGGCGTGCTTGACCGAATGGCAAGCGCGTTTCTGCCCGGCGACGTGCGGCTTGACCTTGCCTACACCCAGACGGCGGTGGTCATCGGTCTGGTCCACTCCTACCTGCCTTACGTCATCCTGACCGCCTATCTGGCGCTGCAGGCCATCGACGACAGTCTGATCGAGGCGGCCCGGTCACTGGGCGCGAAGAAGCGGACCATCCTTTTTCGCATCGTACTGCCGCTGGCCACTCCGGGGCTGATCGCGGGGGCCGTCCTTATCTTCGTGCCGGTGGTGGGGTCCTTCATGGAGCCGCGACTGCTGGGCGGACGGGTCGGCACCTACTACGGCACGGTGATCGAGGATCAGTTCGTCGCCGTCTTCAACTGGCCGCTTGGCGCGGCACTGTCGTTCATCCTGCTTGCGGTGGTTCTGGTGATCCTGGCCCTAGCGAGCCCGTTTCTGAGAAAGGCCGGGCCATGACGCGCTATGGTCTTCTGGGCAGGGTTTACGTCGGCCTGATCCTGATCTTCCTCTATGCGCCCATCGGGGTGATGGCGCTGATGTCGTTCAACGCGTCCGAGTTCTACCAGTTGCCGGTGCAGTTCTCGACCGTCTGGTACGAACGCCTCTGGCAGAACGAGGCCATCCTGCATTCGGCCTGGCGGTCGGTGTGGATCGCGCTGGTGGTGACGGTGATCGCCACGTGTCTCGGCACCGCCGCCTCGATCGCGCTGTGGCGGTATGATTTTCCGGGCAAACGGGTGCTGCAGGTACTGCTGTTTCCGCCCATTGCCATTCCTTGGCTGATCACCGGCACCGCCATGCTGATCTTCTTCTTCGGCGTGAGTCTTGGCCGGGGCACGCCCTCGGTGATCCTCGGCCATGTCGCGCTGGCGTTGCCTTATGTGATCGTTGTCGTTACCGCGCGGCTCGCGACCTTCGACCGGACGCTGGAGGAAGCCGCGCGGTCGCTTGGCGCACGGCCGTGGACGGTGACGCGGGCCGTTACCCTTCCGTGGATCGCGCCCGGTATCGTGGCGGGCGCGCTGTTTGCCTTTGCCGTCAGCTTCGATCAGTTCGTTGTGTCCTACTTCCTGTCCGAACCCGGCGACACGACGCTGCCGGTCCTGATCTACTCGGCGATCCGCAAGGGATTTACTCCGGAAATCAATGCGATCTCGACCATCATCATCGTCCTGTCGATGGCGATCATGCTGATTGCGGCCCGCTTCTCGAAGTTCGGAGGGGAACGATGACGGAAGTCCGCGTCGAGGGGCTTTGCAAGGGTTTCGCTGGCGCGACGGCGCTGGACGACGTGTCGCTGACTTTCCCCGAGGGGAGTTTCTTCGGCCTTCTCGGCCCGTCTGGCAGCGGCAAGACCACGCTGCTGCGCGCCATCGCGGGCTTCGTGACCCCTGACCGGGGTCGCGTGTTCTTTGACGGCGACCCGGTCGAGGCGATGTCCGTCGAGGCGCGCGAGATCGGGATGGTGTTCCAGAACTACGCGCTGTTTCCGAACATGACGGTGGCCGACAACATCGCCTTCGGCCTTGCCGTCCGCAAGGTTCCGGCAGCCGAGCAGAAGCGCCGCGTGGCCGAGGCGCTGGACCTGGTTCAGCTTGGCGCACTTGGCCAGCGCAAGCCGCATGAGCTTTCGGGGGGGCAACGGCAGCGTGTGGCCATGGCGCGGGCAATCGTGACGAAACCCCGCGTCCTGTTGCTGGATGAACCGCTGTCGGCTCTGGACAAGTCCTTGCGCGTAGACATGCAGATCGAACTCAAGCGCATCCAACGCGAGGTCGGGATCACCACGATCTTCGTCACTCACGACCAGGAAGAAGCGCTGACTCTCTCCGACCGGATCGGCATTCTGAAGGACGGTCGGCTTGTCCGCCACGGTCCCCCGCAGGATGTGTACGACAATCCGGGCGACGCCTTCACCGCGCGATTTCTGGGTGAGGCGAACCTGTTCGATGTCAGTCCCTGCGGTGGCGGTCATTGCCTGCGTGACGGGACGGTGATCGGCACGGCGCCGGCCTCTCCGGGCGATCTTTTGTCGGTGCGGCCCGAACACATGGTCCTTTCGGTGACTGATCCCGGAACCGGCATCCGCATCCGGGCCGATCTGATCCAGCGCATCTTTGCGGGGGCCATGGGCACCTGCGTTCTTCACTGGCAGGGGCAGGTGCTCAAGAGCGTCGGTCGCCACCAAGAGTTCGGCGGACTGCCCGAAAGCGGGCCGGTGTGGGCGCACTGGAACGTCGATGATGGGCGCTGGGTATCGCGCAGCCGGTAAAGTAGGGCGTATTCAAGCCGGAGGGTGCCAACCGGGCGGCCAGCGCTCCATGCTCGAAACCGCCCTGTAACGCTGCTACAAACAGCGCACCAAGGTGCCCGCACATCATGATCTCGGGAATGTATCATTCGGCTGCTCGGCGGCTCAGTTTGGCGCAATCGTGCTGTCCGATTGGATCGCTTCGGCCCTGGGGCTCCGCCCTTCTCTGTCGCGTGCCGTCCGTAGCGTTTTTCGCCTTCCCTGAGGGGGGTACCAAAATGTACGCACTGCCTATCGGCTTGATATTCCGGAATTCTATAAAGAGTCGCGGAATCCGGCAAGATGAAACCAGCGCAGTCTTCCAACCGCATGCTCTGCCCGGCCATAGCACTCACGCCGCGTCGCGGGAGTAGGATGTGATGATGCCGCCACGCTGGCGCCTCCGCCGGATCGGGCCATCGCGGGCGGGGCGGAAGTCGATCTGCAGCACGTTGTGGGTTGGGGCACGGTTTCTTGAGACAGTCTGGAGCGCTATTCCTTGGATGAAGGAGGAGTGGAGCATGTAGCGGGGGCGACCTGGCGGCGAAGTCGCGTATCGTCTGAACAGGGCGTTCGCTCGACGCCGGGTCAGCCATGATCGGGGCGTTTCAGCATGATGATTTCTTGTTAGGATGTGTCGTCGCGGTAAAAGATCCAGACGACGGGGGATGGAATAACGGTGACTAAACGACCGAGAAAAGGTGAAAATCGCACATGGCTGTAACGCTCAGGGAAGTCGCAGCACTGGCGGGCGTGTCTCGTTCGGCCGTCTCGCGCGCGTTCACCGAGGGCGCGTCGGTGTCGTCGGCGACGCGCGCGAAAGTCGAGCACGCCGCGAGAAAGCTCGGATACGCCCCGAATGCCCTCGCCTCGAGCCTGACGACGGGGCGAACCAAGCTGATCGGCCTCATCGTCAACAATTTCCACAACCCCCTGATCCTCGAGGTGTGCGATCTTTTCACGCGTGGCCTGCAGGATCGGGGCCTGCGTCCTCTTCTCGTCAACCTGACCGATGCCACCGACCCGGGCGCCACATTACGGATGCTGCGGCAGTATTCGGTGGATGGTGTCATCGTCGCCTCGTCAACGCTGCCGTCGGGATTTGCCGAGACCTTCAGCATGGCGGGGTTGCCAGTTGTTCACGCATTCGGCCGTAAAACTCGGACGCCGAAAGTCCATGTCGCTGGCATCGACAATATCGCCTGTGGCCGGATGGCAGCCGAAGCGCTGCTGGGGCGCGGGTACAGGCGGCTCGGCTTCCTGGGTGGTCCCGCGACTGCGACATCGACCCAGGACCGGGCAGAAGGGTTTCTCGCAGCACTGCGTGATCGAGCGGGGATCAGCGTGTCGACGAGCTTCGCAGGCGCCTACACCTATGATGCAGGGCGCGCGGAAATGGCGCGACTACTGCGCGCCAACCTCGCTGAAGCCTATTTCTGCGGGGATGATCTCTTGGCTGTCGGCGCGCTGAGTGCGATCCGGGAGTCGGGGAGGGCCGTGCCGCGTGACATCGGCCTGATCGGGTTGAACGACATGGAGATGGCGCGCTGGCAAAACATCGGCCTGACCACCATACACCAGCCCGTCGGGCAGATCATCGACGCCGCCATAAAGCTGGTTGTGGCGAGCATCGAGGTGCCCGGGCTGCCGCCCGAAGTCCAGATCTTTGATTGCCGCGTGATCGATCGGCAGACATTGCGGCCTCCGACCTAGCGGAACATGGGGGGACGTGCCTCTGTCCATGCCCCATTCGCCCGTGCCGACGCCACCGCCGCGTGCACTGCCGCCATCGAGCGCAAGCCGCTCGAGGCGAGCGGAAGACCGTCGCGGACCTCCCCTCGGATCGTGTCTGCAAGGTCGCAATAGATGTTCGCCACGGCCATGGGGAAACCTTCGGGATGCGCGATCGCAACGCGCGTCAGACGGCGCGCGTCCTCGTATAGTCCTCCCTCGCCTTTCTCCATGATCTGCGTCCGGCCACCCAACGGGGTGTAGACCAATTGGTTGGGCTGCTCGGAGGCCCACCGCAGACCACCGCTTTCGCCGAAGACCTGGACATCGAAGCCGTGCTGCCGGCCGATCGCGACCGAGGACGTCCAGAGCCGCCCGACGGTTCCACGGGACATGCGGAAGTTGACCATGGCATCATCTTCGAGCACACGCGAAGTGATGGTCGACGCAAAATCGGCCGACAGGGTCTCGACTTCGTCGTCGCAGATGAAACTGGCCATGTGGAGGGCGTGGATGCCACAATCGGCGAACTGTCCCGATACGCCCGCCATTGCGGGATCATAACGCCAGCGCACGCGGGGATTGTTGGCGTCGGCGGCATCTCCGTGGTGTCCATGGCTGAAATTGGCAACAACGAGCCGCACTTTGCCGATGTCGCCCGCGCGCACCATCGCGCGCGCCTGCCGGATCATTGGATAGGCGGAATAGCAATAGTTCACCGCGCAGACTCGTCCCATTCTTGCGGCGACGCGGACTATCTCTTCGCCTTCCTCGACGGTCATTGTCATGGGTTTTTCGCAAAGAACGTTGAAACCTGCCTCGAGGAAAGCCTTCGTGATCTCGAAATGGGTGGAATTGGGCGTCGCGACAGTGACAAGGTCTAACCTGTCGGGACGATCGCGCTCGGCTGCCAGCATCTCGCGCCAGTCTCCATAGGCACGCTCCGATGCGATTCCAAGACGCCGCGCGAAGGCGCGTCCGGCTTCGGGCCTGTGATCGAGCGCACCCGCAACAAGCGCGAAATGCCCGTCCGCCATCGCGCCGAGCCGATGGGCCGGGCCAATCTGGCTCCCGTCGCCACCACCGATCAGGCCCCAGTTCAATCTTGCCATGACATTCACCACTCAGAAGCCGATGGAGGAGAGATAGGCGCGGTTTTTGCGCGCATCGTCGATGGGGCTGACAGCAAGCGTCGGATCGCAGTCCTGCTCCACCGTGCACCAGCCCTGGAAGCCCGCGTCGAGCAGAATTCGCCGCACGGCGGGAAAATCTACATCACCCCTGCCGAGGTTGCAGAAGATGCCTTGGCCGCAGGCCTCGTAAAAGCCTGTCCCGTGCGCGATCGCGTCGGCTTTCACCACCGGGTCGATATCCTTGAAATGCACATAGGAGATGCGCCCGATGTGGCGACGCATGAAGGCCACCGGATCGAAGCCCGCATAGGAATGGTGCCCCGTGTCGAAGCAGATCTTGAGGATGCCTTCATCCACCTCAGCAAGCAGTCGTTCGAGTTCGGGCTCGAAGTCCAAGAAGCCCGCGGCGTGGGCATGGATCCCCACCGTAAGGCCGTAGTCTTCGGCGCCTAGCCTCGCGATTGTGGCGATGCGGTCGCGAAAGGCGGACCACTCCGCGCGGTCCATCTGCTCGGCGGCATCCGGGCGGCCAGCCGTTGGCGCGCGCCGGGCCGATATGGAGTCGATTAGCACCAGGTGGCGCGCGCCATGTGCCGAGAGTGCCCTGCAGGTGCGCACGGCGGCGTCCTTCACCTCATCCCATTTCGCCGGATCATGAAAAGGCCGGAACACGACGCCCCCGATCAACTCCAGACCGGTTTCGGCGAGCGCCTCGTCCAGCAGGGCCGGATCCTCGGGCATGAAGCCGATGGGCCCCAGTTCGATCCCACGATAGCCGGCGCTCGCGCAGTCAGACAGCACCTGCCGCCATGGCGGATTGCGCGGATCGCCTGCGAATTCGACGCCCCACGAGCAGGGCGCATTGCCTATGCGGATGGTCATGTTGTCCTCATCGTGGATGAAATTCGCCCGGCACGGCATGCCAGCGGCCATCTTCGGATGCCCTGAAGGCAGTATCGATGATACCGCTGACCGAAAGACCGTCGCGGAAGGTGGGCCAGCGGGCCTTGCCGGTCGCGATGCCTTCGAGAAAGTCCTTCGCCTCGATGATGATCTGATCCTGATATCCTGTGCCATGCCCGGGTCCCTGGCAAAAGGCAGCATAGTCGGGATGGGCGGGCCCCATCAGGACCCGCGTGAAGCCGCGCGTGGCCTCGGGCCCGTCGGCACGATAGAGCCAGACGGCATTCTGATCTTCCTGATCGAAACGAATGGAACCTTCGGTCCCGTGCACCTCGTAGGCATAGCCCATCTTGCGGCCCGTCGCGACGCGGCTAACGAACAGGTGCCCCATCGCGCCAGAGGCGAAGCGCAGCATCAATTGCGCCTGATCGTCATTGTCGACTGTCTCTGGCCCATCGGGTCCGGGCCGGGTGGGGTGGACGATCTCGATCCGTGCGGCAAGTTCGGCAACCGGCCCCATTAGCGCCAGCATGCAGTTGATCGGATGCGGCGCAAGGTCTCCCATGCAGCCGTTCGCGCGTCCCCTCGTGCGCCAGTTTGGGGGTAAGGCCGGGTCGGCGAGGAAGTCCTCCGTGTGCTCCCCTCGGAACCACGTCACGCGGCCGATGGCGCCCTTCGCCAGCAGATCGCGCACGAAGCGCGTTGCCGGCGTGCGGACATAGTTGAAGCCGATCATGTTGGGCAGGCCCGATGCCTCGGCGGCCGCAACCATCGCGCGCGCGTCCTCGAGCGAAGCGCCGAGGGGCTTTTCGCAGAATACTGGCTTGCCGGCGGAGAAGGCCGCCTCGGCGATGGCCCTGTGCGTGTGCTGGGGCGAGGCGATCACGACCGCCTCTACCTTGCTGTCGGCGATGAGGTCGCGCCAATCGTCCGTCGCGCGGGCAAATCCATAGGCCTTGCGATAGCGTTCCGCCGACTCGGATGACGTGGCGGCTATCACCTCGAGCCGAGGGCGCAGGGCCGTGTCGAAAACCGCTCCGACGGCCGACAGGGCTACCGCATGTGCCTTGCCCATATAGCCGCCACCGATCAGACCGATCCCGATCTCTGCCACCGGCCCACCCCGCCCGAAGCCGGTATTGCAACCGGTTGCAATTTTCGTATCGTCAACGCGGGGCCCGTGCAAGCGCCGAGTGGGGGCAGCCCAGAGGGACAGGTCGGAATGATAGGCGGCATGAATTCGGACGCGATGGGCGGATGGTGGCGGCGCCTTGGGTGCGCCGTCTCGGGCCGGGGATGGCGATGATCGGCCTTGCGCGTCTGTCGGGGGGAAATTTCCTGGTGATCGGGCGTGCGGGAATGGACCTTTATGCGGATCCGCCCAACACAAGGATAGAGGAGGCCACGCGCTTTAGCGCAGCACTCGGCGGGTCCTCGGCGAACATCGCCGTTGCGCTGGTCCGTCTGGGGCTTCGTGCGACGCTTGTCTCTTCCGTCTCGGATGATGCCGTCGGCCGCTTTTGCCTGAAACAGCTCGATACTTACGGCGTCGACACGCGCCACATCCGCACTGTCGCGGGCGAGGCGCGCACCTCGCTTGCGGTTGTTGAGTCGCGGGCGGAGAATTGCCAGTCGGTCATCTATCGCAACGGCGCCGCCGATTTCCTGATGACGCCGCAAGACGTCGAGCTTCTCGATTACGTCCACTTCTCGGGCTTGATCGTGACCGGCACGGCGCTCGCGACAGAGCCATCGCGCAGCGCCGCGTACCGGGCCTTCGAGCACGCCCGGGCTGCCGGGCTGCCTGTGGTGTTTGACGTGGATTACAGGCCCTACTCCTGGCAATCCCCCGCCGAGGCTGCCGAGGTCTGTTCTCGCGCGGCGGCGATGTCGGACGTGGTTGTCGGCAACGACATGGAATTTGGCGTGATGGCCGGGGATCATGCCCTCGGACTCGACCATGCGCGCAGCCTCGTTGCGAGCGGTGCAAGGATCGTGATCTACAAGATGGGCGAGAATGGCGCGATCACCTTCACACCGACCGAGGAGTTCACGACGGGGGTCTATGAATCCGTCATGCTGAAGCCAACCGGCGCCGGCGACAGCTTTCTCGGGGCTTTCGTCGGCTCGCTCTCCGCAGGGATGTCCGTGCGCGAGGCGGTGCTGCACGGCTCGGCTGCCGCGGCGATGGTGGTGGCCCGCATCGGTTGCGCCCCGGCCATGCCGACACGGTCGGAATTGGAAGCATTCATGGCCACACGCGTTTGCGCCGGCACCACCTGAAAGGAGAGATCATGCACATCCCGCCGCATGACAACCGAAACCGCGCCATTGTCGACATGGATGATCCCATCGTGCCGCTCGTATATTTCAACATCGTCGTCCTGAAGGCGGGCGCGACGTTCGACTACCGCACCGCGGGCTATGAGACATGCGTCGTGCCCGCTACTGGGACCGTGACGGTCGAAACCGCGGGCGAGACCTTCGCGGCCATCGGCAACCGGGGCGTTGATGTCTGGGATGGAGAGCCGGAGGGCGTCTATGTTCCCCAAGACACCGGAGCACGCATCACGGCGCTGACCGACGCCGAAATATTCATCGCAGGCGCCCGATTTGCGGAAACGCTGCGGCCTTTCGCGGTGCGGGCCGCCAATCTTGATGTCGTGCAATACGGTTCGGACGACACGAAGACCCATCGCAAGATCAAGCATATCTTCGGCACGCGCTATCATGGCCGCGTCGGGCGGCTGCTGGTCAGCGAACTGTTCACCGTGGGGGCGGGCGGCTGGTCGGGCTTCCCCAGCCACAAGCACGACACGGACCGGCTTCCGGACGAATCGCGGCACGACGAATGCTACAATTTCCGCTTCCGGCCGGAATACGGATCCGGCCTTCAGATGCTTCAGCGGGTGGACAACGAACCCGGTGAGGCCTACCACATCATGAACCGCTCAACGGTCCTGATCGACAAGGGGTATCACCCCTGTTGCGTCCTTCCAGGCTACGAGATGTATTATTTCACGATCCTAGGCGGGCAAAGCCAGCGCAGCCTCAAGCAGTATTTTCAGCCGACCCATGCGGCACAGGTGCACACCATACCTGGAATCATGGACATGGTGGCCAAGTTCAAATGACGCTGGCGACCCTTTCGGGCGTGCTCGGGCCAGCGCTGAGCGGCGGGTATGCCGTGCCGGGGTTCGTCTGTCTCGGCTGGGAGGACGCGCGCGCATACGCCCTCGCCGCGCAGGCCGAAGCTGCCCCGGTAATTCTTCAGGCGGGTCCGGGCGCAAGATCGCATATGCCAGTTTCGATCTGGGGCAAGATATTCCGAGCCCTTGCCGCCGATGTCGACGTGCCCGTCGTGGCCCATCTGGATCACGGCATATCGCAAGACGAATGCCATGCCGCGATCGATGCAGGGTTCACCTCCGTTATGTTCGACGGATCGCGGTTGCCGCTTCGAAGCAACATCGCGTTAACTGGAGCGATCGCACGGCTCGCGCATGATGCGGGCCTCTCATGCGAGGGCGAGATCGGCTTCGTCGGGTATTCAGGGGGCGCGGAGTCTCGTGGCACTGACCCGCAAGAGGCCGCCATCTTTGCAGGCGAGACCGGGGTCGATGCCATGGCGGTCTCGGTTGGCAACGTTCATCTGCAGAAGGCGGGGAGCGGCAGCATCGACCTTGGTCAGCTACGTGCGATCGAGGCGCTGACAAAGGTTCCGCTGGTGCTTCACGGTGGCTCGGGGATCCCATCCCATTTCCGAACCGCGCTCGCGGCCCACAGTAGTGTCTGCAAGTTCAACATCGGAACCGAACTGCGTCAGATCTTCGGGGCTGCTTTGCGCGACCGCCTCGCGCGCGACCCGGAGGTCTTTGATCGGATCGATATTCTGAAGGGTGTCGAGCCGGCGTTGGAGGCAGCGGCGCGGTCGGTTCTGCGCGGGCTTGGGGCCTCAGGGCGGGCATGACAGGCAATGGGCTGGTCAGTCGTAAATTCACGCGAAATGGGTGTTGCGCAGGTTCAACCGCGTTCGAGTGCCGCGAAAAATGCCGCATGTTCGGCGTCGGCTATCGGCACATCGTGCTCTGGCCCAGGGTAGCGGCCCGCGCGGACATCGGCCACGAATTCGCCAAAGGCCGCTACGCGCTCGGCCTGAAGCCGCGCGTATTCGGCCGCAAAGTCGCGATAGGTTTTGGCATGGCGGGGCTTGTGCCCCCGGGTGCAGCCCAGAACATCCTCGGCGAAGAGATACTGCGCGTCAGTACCCGACCCCGCCCCCATGCCGAAGGTCACGAGCCCCGAGCGGCGCGACAACTCCGCCCCGATCCGGGCTGGGACGACTTCGAGTTCGACTGCAATCGCGCCCGCCTCTTCGAGCGCGCACATCTCGCGCCAGACCTGCAGCGCCCCCGCCGCGGTCTTGCCGACAGCGCGGAAGCCGCCCGTCCATGTGGCCTTCGATGGCACGAGGCCGACATGCCCGACGACGGGCAGACCTTCGGCGGCCATGCGCCGTACCGTGTCGAGCGATGCCGCGCAGTAAAACGCATCCCCTCCAACCGACTGTGCAGCGAAGGCGGCGCGCAAGTAATCCTCGGCTGTTACAAGTTCGCCATAGAGGAGCCCGACCTGCACGAAGCAGTCGCCTGCCGCTTCGCGCATTGCGGGATTCCATACCGGGGCGATGATGGACAGCACATCCACTCCGGCCTCGGCGGCGGCGCGCGCTTCCTCGGCGGTCTCGACATAGAGCATCGACAGGACGCGCTTGCCCTTTGCCGCACGCAGGTCGGCGACAGTCATTCGAGCGTTGCGCATGGGTTGATCCTTCAGCCGATGTCGATCATGACGCGCCCGCCCTCGATGCGGACGGGGTGGGTGCGCAGGTCGATGCAGGCGGGCGCGCGCCGGGCCTTGCCGGTGCGGTAGTCGAAGGTGGCGTTGTGCTTGGGGCATTCGATCTCGTGGCCCATCACGAGGCCGTCGCAGAGATGGACCTGCTCGTGGGTGCACAACCCGTCGGTGCAGAAGAATTCCCCCTCGGGGCTGCGATAGATCGCATAGCTCCGCCCGCCGTGGTCAAAGCGGATCAGATCCTCGGGGTCGATGTCGTCAGTGGCGCAGGCGTCGATCCAGGGCATGGGTGCTCTCATCTTGCGGATTGGCCGAGGGCTGCGGTGTGCAAATCCTCGCGATAGGGGCGTGCGGTCGGGGGCAGGTCACGGCGCAGGAAGTAGTCCTCGTTGCGCAGTTGCCGCTTGAGCGCGGGCCACATCTCGGCAAAGCCCGCCGCGATCGAGGGGGAGGGCGCGGGCAGGTCGTGGCGGATCGCGGCGTGCAGTTCGGGCAGGCGGTGATAGGGCACCATCGGGAACATGTGGTGTTCGACGTGATAGTTCATGTTCCAGTAGATGAAGCGCGAGACGGGGTTCATGTAGACGGTGCGCGTGTTCAGCCGGTGGTCGAGCACGTTGTCGGCAAGCCCCCCGTGCTGGAGGAGCCCCGTCATCACATGGTGCCACGCGCCATAGAGCCGCGGCAGCCCGATGACCATGAGCGGCAGGATCGACCCCATCCAGAGCGCCAGCCCAATCGTCGCGGCATAGATCGCGACCCAGACGCGCGCCACGAGCACGACCTTGGGCTGCTCGGCAGCAGGGATCCACGTCGCCTCCTCGGGGTGGATGCGGCCCGCGGCGTTATAGAGCATCCGCCCCCAGCCGTTCCACGCATCGATGAGCCCGAAGAAATTCGCGATCAGCCGCAGGAACTCGGGCGGGCGCATGATCGCGATCTCGGGGTCGCGGCCGACGATGATGGTGTCGGTGTGGTGGCGGGCGTGGCTCCAGCGCCAGGCGACGGGGTTGCGCACGATGCAGAAGCTCGCGAAGTGATACATCGCGTCGTTCATCCAGCGCGTGCGGAAGGCCGTGCCATGGCCGCACTCGTGCCAGCGCGAATCCGAGGCCGAGCCGTAGAGGACGCCATAGGCCAGCCAGAAGGGCGCCGACCACCACGACGGCCAGAGCGCGATGCCCACCCCCGCGAGCAGCGCCATCGCCCCGAGGAGGACCAGCGTGTCGCGGATCGCTGGGCCGTCGCTGCGCTGCATCAGATCCTTCATGACCTTGCGCGGCACCTCGGTATGATACCATTCCGCCGCGGCAAGCCCGTTCTCGACCGCCCGCTGCGCATCGGGCCCATGCATCGAATAGTCGCGACCGCTCATCTCCAACTCCTCTCGGATGGACCCATGATAGCCGACATGCCCTTGCAGCGAGAACAGAAAGTCACGATAATCTATCAAAAACCATCAGATAATTTGGGGTTCATGAAATCTGCCATGCCTAAACGTCCGACCCTGATCGAAATAGCTAGGCTCGCGGGGGTCGGCATCGCGACGGTGGACCGCGTGCTGAACGGCCGTGCACCCGTGCGCGAGGCGACGGCGCTGCGCGTTGCCGACGCCGCCGCGAAACTCGGCCACCAATCGAACGTCCTCACGATGCTTAGGGCGCGCGCCGCTCTGCCGCAACGGCGCTTCGGCTTCGTGCTGCACAAGCGGACGCAACCCTTCTACCGTGCGTTTGCCGCGGCTCTTCAGAAGGCGGTCGCGGCGTGTGCTGACATCGACGCCCGCGCCGAGATCGCCTTTTCAGCCTCGCAAGCACCGGCCGATTTTGCGGCGGAAATCCGCGCCCTCGCACAACGGTGCGATGTGATCGCGAGCTCCGCGGTGGATCACCCGGATCTCGACCGGGCGGTCGATGACGTCGGCCGCCAGGGTATTCCAACCTTCTGTCTGCTCAGCGATTTCGCCCAAAAATCGCGGGCAGGGTATGTGGGGCTCGACAATGCGCAGGCAGGCAGGATCGCGGGCTGGATGGCGGCCCAGCGCCTCGGGGGCGGCGGCACGGCGGCGACCATCGTGGGCGGCACGCGCTGGCATGGGCAGGTGCTGCGCGCGAGCGCCTTTGCCGGATATCTCCAGAGTCATGCGCCGCAGACGCACGTGCTCGACCCGGTCATCAACCTCGAGACGCGGCGGATGACCTATGACGCGGTGCGGGGCCTGATCGGGCGCCACCCGGACCTGCGCGCGCTCTATGTCGCCGGCGGGGGCATGGAAGGGGCCATAGCCGCCGTGCGCCACATGGACCAACCCCGCCAGATCGCCCTTATTGTCAACGAACTCACGCCAGAGAGTGCGGATGCCCTGCGAGATGGCATCGTCTGCCTTGTCATCGCGACGCCGCTCGACGATCTCTGTCGCGACCTGGTGGACATAATGCGACGGCGGGTCGACGGCACATCGGAGCCGGTGCCACCGCACTTCCTTCCGGCACGGCTTTACCTGCCCGAGTCCGTCTGAACCGATGCGCCTCAGGTGGCGGAGGGCAGGGCTGCCGCGTCGCGTTTGGCGATCCAGTCGTGGTCGGGGTGGTTGCGAAAGCGCCACTTGCGCATAGGACCGGCCATTACGTTGAGGTAATACATCTCGTATCCGTAGGGTGCCGCGCAGGGGTGATGCCCCTTTGGCACAAGAACGAGGTCGTGGTCCGAGACAGCCATCGTCTGATCAAGCGCGCCGTCTTCGGTATACACGCGCTGGATCCCGAAGCCCTGCGCCGGGTTCAGGCGGTGATAATAGGTCTCTTCCAGATAGGTCATGCGGGGAAAGTCATCCTCGTCGTGCCGGTGCGGCGGATAGGATGACCAGTGCCCCTGCGGGGTGAAGACCTCGGTCACGAGAAGGCTGTCTGCGACTTCGCGATCCTCCATCGCGATGGCGTTGATGTAGCGGGTGTTGGTTCCCATCCCTCGCGGCATGAGCGAGATGCCTGCAGGCCCGATCACCTCGGCCGGCCGCCCGCCCCGGGCATGGGCTGAGCAGACGGCAAGGGTGCAGGGCGTCGTCGCGACAGCCGACCAGTGAACGCCCGGAGGGACATAGACCGCATGGGGGGGCGTGCGCTCCCACAGCGTTGCCCGCTCGCCCAGTTCTCCGAAGTCGCGCCCTGCCGCCTCGATCCGCGCGCGCCCCTCGACCAGCACGAGTATGACCTCGCGCCCGCCCGTGGCTTCCTGTGCGGCATCGCCGGGTGCAAGACGGTAGAGCCCGAAGCCGACATAGGACCAGCCTGCGGATTCCGGGGTCAGGTCATGCACCTTCCCCGACGTGGCGCGGGGCTTGCGCAGGAGCGATGTCATTTCTCACCCTTGGTATATTTCGTCGGATCGAAGGCCACAAAGAACTCCCAGGCCGCTGCCAGACCAATTGCCCCGAACAGGACGCCCCAGAACGGCGAGGCACCCACAAATTCGAAGCTTGCCCAGCCCAGAACCAGCACAACCGTCACCGCACGGCGCCAGAACGGCAGAAAGAACGGATGCCGCAGCCCGAGCGCCTTCATGCGAGGCCCGCCTCGCGCGCCAGCCGCCGCAGCGTCGCAAGACCCAGCGTCTGATAAAGCAAGGGGTTGCGCCGCTTCGGATCCTGCTCAGCCTCGATGACAACCCAGCCCTCGTACCGCGCTCCGGCAAGTTGTCGCATCAGGGGCGCGAAGTCGATCGCGCCCTCCTGATCGCCTGGCACGGTAAAGACGCCCTCTAGGACAGCACGCAGGAAGGACCATCCTTCGGCCCGGGCACGCGCCGCAATGTCGGGTCGGACGTTCTTGGCGTGGAAATGACGCACGCGCGGCAAATGGCGGCGTAGCACAACCTCGGGGTCGCCGCCTCCGAAGAGGCAATGGCCGGCATCGAACAGAAGATGCGTCGCAGGGCCGGTAGCCGCCATCAGCGCGTCGATTTCGTCAGGGCTCTCGACGATCGTGCCCATGTGATGGTGGTAGACGAGCGTGATACCCTGATCCGCAAGGTAGGCGGCGAAGGCTTCGAGCCGCTCGGCGAAACGCGACATTTCCGAACCCGTCAGGCGCGGGCGCGCGCCAAGCGGTACCGATGTGTCGCCGTGTATCGCATTCGACGTCTCGCACACGATCATGACCTCGCAGCCGTTGTGACGCAGCTTGGCGAGGTGGGTCTGGCAGGCTTCGATCTCGGCCGAAACGTCGCGCACCAGCAGGTTCGTCGAATACCAACCCGAAACGAAGACCAGCCCATGGCGGGCAAAAAGGAGACGCAACGCCTCGGGTTCTTCGGGCCAGCGGTGGCCGTTCTCCATCCCGTCGAACCCGATCTCAAGGCCGGCCTCGTGTAGGATGCGCTCGGTCGGGATGTCGGCGCCGATGCTGCGATCGTCATCATTGGCCCAGGCGATGGGGTTGGTTCCAAAGCGGATCATGTCCGGTCCTTCAGCTTTGTCTCGTAGTTGGCGCGGGCAGTGGCCACTTCGGGGCGGGTGCTGACCTCGGGCACGGCCACGTCCCACCAGCATCCACCATGCGGCGTCGATGGATTCGGGTCGGTGTCGATGACGATGACGAACGGGCCTTCGATCTTGTGCCTTCGCGCCAGCGCCGCCTCGAGATCCTCGATACTCGAAGCCTTGACGGCGATTGCTCCCATCGCAGCCGCATGGGCGACGAAATCGATCCCCTTTCCTCCAGCAATCGAGGAGGTCGCGATGAGGTTGTTGAACTCAGCCCCGCCGGTCGCCTTTTGTAAGCGATTGATGCAGCCATAGCCGCGATTGTCCGTGACGACGACGGCGAAGGGGACTCCCATCGCCGCCGCGGTTGCCAGTTCGGAATTCATCATCATGTAACTGCCGTCGCCCAGCATGCAAACGACATCACGCGCTGGGTCGGCCATCTTGATCCCGAGCGCACCGGCGATCTCGTAGCCCATGCACGAAAATCCATACTCCATGTGATAGGACCCGGGGCGCCCCGCCTTCCAGAGCTTGTGCAACTCGCCCGGCATTGTTCCGGCAGCGCACATCACCACCGTGTCCGGCCCGGCGGCCCGCTGCACTGCCCCGATCACCTGGCTGTCGGTCGGCAGCGCATTGGCGGCGTCAGGCCGCGCCGTGAGCGGATCGACCGAGGCGAACCAGCGCGCCTTGGCCGCCGGCGCTGGCGCGGACCAGCGCCGCGCGCCAAGTGCAGACGACAGCGCGACCAGCCCATCACGCGCATCGGCACACAGTGGTTCGGCGCCCTGCTTGGCCGCATCATAGGCGTTGACATTGAGGCTGACGAGCCGCCGGCCAGGCGCTCGGAACAATGACCACGAGCCGGTCGTGAAGTCCTGAAACCGCGTGCCGACCCCGAGAACCAGATCGGCCACCTGAGCGGCATCATTGGCAGAGGTTGCGCCGGTTACCCCGACTGGCCCGAGGTTCAGCGGGTGATCCCAGGGCAGCGCGGACTTGCCTGCCTGCGTCTCGATGACCGGGATCGCATGACGTTCGGCGAAATCGCGCAGCGCGTCGGTCGCGCCCGCGTAATGCACCCCGCCCCCCGCGACGATCACGGGGCGCTCTGCCGCCCCGAGGAGACGGGCAACAGCAGCGGTTTCCGTGGGGTCGGGCTGCACGCGCCGTGTGCGCCAAACTCTTGGTTCGAAGAAATGCTCCGGCCAGTCCCAGCCCTCGGCCTGCACATCCTGACAGAAGGCGAGCGTGACCGGCCCGCACTCTGCCGGATCGGTCATGACGCGCATCGCGCGCGGCAAGGCGCCAAGAAGTTGCTCGGGTCGGGTAATACGGTCGAAATACCGCGAGACGGGGCGGAAGCAGTCGTTCACACTGACGGTTCCGTCGGTGAAATCCTCAATCTGCTGCAAAACCGGGTCCGGCGCGCGGTTGGCGAACACATCTCCAGGCACGAACAGCACAGGCAGACGGTTCACATGCGCAAGCGCCGCCGCCGTGACCATGTTGGTAGCACCTGGCCCGATCGAAGAGGTGACGACCATCGCGCGACGCCGGGCCGACTGCTTGGCGAAGGCGATGGCGGAATGGGCCATCGATTGCTCATTGTGCCCGCGATAGGTCGGCAGCACATCGCGCGCGGCATGAAGCGCCTCGCCGATGCCCGCCACATTGCCGTGCCCGAATATCGCCCACACTCCAGCGAGGAAAGGCACGCCTTCTTCGGTCATCTGCACCGAGAGGTAGCGCACCATCGCCTGCGCCGCACTGAGCCGGATCGTTGTCATCGCCTTCCCCATTTCAGAGCCCCCGCGCCCTGTCCCAGATCGCGCACAGCCTGCTATAGGCATCCGACATGCGAGCGACGGCTGTTGCATCATCTATTGAACCTGACAACCATTCGCGACCTGCCTCTGCATGGATCGTCCGACCAACCGCGAACCCCTTGACGAGGTCGTGGCGCGCGGCAGCGGCAAAACTGCGGCCAAGCTGATCTTCGCTCGCGCCGAGACCTAGAACAACGATCCCGCGGGTGTGGGCGTCGTTCTCCTCGATGGCGCGGCATGTCTCGGACCATGCGCCATCCGTCGTCATGGGTTCAAGTTTCCACCAGTCGGGAAAAACCCCCAGTTCGTAGAACCGGCGAATGACGGCCGCGGTTGTCTTCTCGCCTACCGGGCCAACCTTGGACGGAATAACCTCTAGCAGGAATTCGAGACGGTTGCGCCTGGCGGCATGAAAGAGGCGCACGACTGTCGCCTCCTGCTGGGCTTTCATTGCCTCATCATCGTCGGGATGGTAGAAGCAAAGTACCTTAACGACATGGTCAAGCGGCCATTCCATCAGCCCGCCGTAATCCGGGCCAAGCTCTGGCTCAAGCTCGAGCGGGCGCGATCCGGGCCATTCCACCGGGCGTCCGATCCACAAACCGCTGCCAGCGGCGCGATGGAGCGCCGAGCGGCCGAGCCGATTGTCGCACAACAAACCATATCCGGGCTTCCCCCGGGCCACAAAAAGGCAGGCCTCGAGGCAGAGTTCCTTGAACCTCCCAATCCTTTCAGGGGTCGCGCCCGGCAGCACCTCGATCTGAGCGCGGTGATCAAAGGCGAATACGCGCATGACGGGCCAGTCGCCTCGGCGATTTGTCGACCAGTGGATCTGCTCGAGCGCCGCATCATCGCGCAGCGCAGGTGTCACGATCCCGCGCTTCAGGAAAAATTGGAGTTCTTCCCGGCTCGGGTATGCAGGCGCGCAACCATGGCGGCTCACCGCGAATGCGCCGCAGGCATTTGCATAGGTCAATGCACGCGGCCAATCCGCATCGGCAAGCCACCCGGACAGAAGCCCGGCCATGAAGCCATCGCCCGCGCCAAGGACATTGAACACTTCGATCGGAAAGGCAGGGCCCGACTCGCCTTCTTCAATGCGTGCAGGGATGGCGCCCGCAAAGGCAACGGCGCCCATCGGTCCGCGCTTGCACACGAGCGTCGCCCCCGTGCGCTCGCGCACCGCCCTGAGCGCTTCGATCGTGTCGGTCGACCCTCCGGCGATGTGGAACTCCTCTTCAGTTCCGACAATGAGGTCGAAGAGCGGCAGCGCCTCTTGGAGGCGCGCCGTGACCTGCGCGTTCTCGATGAAGCGGTTCTCACCGTCGCCATGGCCTGAAAGCCCCCAGAGGTTGGGGCGATAGTCGATGTCGAGGGCGGTGCGCGCCCCGGCTTGGCGCGCAAGCCGCAGCGCCTTCAGGACGGCGGCCTCGGTTCGCGGGTGCGACAGATGCGTCCCAGTCGCGACGACAAGCCTCGCCCGGACGATGAATTTCGGGTCGATGTCTGCCTCGCAAAGGGCCATGTCCGCGCAATTCTCTCGAAAGAAGATCAGCGGAAAGCTGCGCTCGTCCCGAATGCCGAGCAGCACAAGGGCCGTCAGCCGTTCGGGATCGGTCCGAACTGCGGATACATCGACACCCTCGCGGGCCAGCTCCTCGCGGATGAAGCGTCCCATGTGCTCATCACCTACCCGTGTGATGAGGGCGGAACGCAGGCCGAGCCGTGCCGCGCCGACCGCAATGTTCGTCGGTGAGCCGCCGACATATTTCTGGAACGACGCCATATCCTCGAGCCGGCCGCCGACCTGCGCCCCGTAGAGGTCGACAGACGACCGCCCGATGGTGATAAGGTCAATGTCCTTCATTAGAGAACCTCGGACACCCCAACCGCGCGCCCCTCGGCGACCGAGCGCAAGGCAGCCTCGGCGAGCGCGAGCGCCATCAGCCCATCATGCCCCGTAGTCGGGGTCTTGCCGCCTGTTCGGACCGCGTCAACAAAGGCCGATATCTCGCTCGCGTAGGCCGCCGTGTAGCGGGACATGAAGAAGTTTAGCAGCGGCGCGCTGTGAAACCCAGCAGCATCGGCGATCTCGACGCGGTTCTCATGCGTGTTCATCGCACTCGCCATGCCCATTGAGCCGAGGACCTCGATGCGCTGATCATATCCATAGGTCGCGCGGCGCGAGTTCGTTATCACCGCTTGACGGCCGCCGGTTGTCCGCAAGATGACGTTCACGCTGTCGAAATCCCCAAGTTTGCCTATCGCGGGATCCGTGAGCACCGAGGCCTGCGCGACGACCGTCTCGATTTCCTCGCCAAGAAGCCAGCGCGCCATGTCGAAGTCATGGATCGTCATGTCACGAAAAATCCCTCCCGAGCGGGTGATGTATTCTGCCGGCGGCGCGCCGGGATCGCGCGAACTGATCGTCACCATCTCGACCGATCCCACGCGCCCCGCTTCGATTGCGGATTTCACAGCGGCAAAGTCCGGATCAAATCGGCGATTGAAGCCTACCATCAGCGTGGCTTTCGCCGCGGCGACGATCTCAAGGCAGGCCTTGACCCGGGCAATCGAGAGGTCGACCGGTTTCTCGCAAAAGACCGCTTTGCCCGCCTTCGCAAAGCGCTCGATCAGGTCGGCATGAGTGTCGGTCGGCGAGCAGATTACGACGGCATCGATGTCTTCGGCACGCTCGATCTCAGGGATGGAGCGGATAGCACATCCATGTCGCGCGCTCAGACGCTCGGCCGCGAGCGCGAGCGCATCCGCGACCGCGATCAGTGTAGCACCTGGCACGCTTGCTATTGCGGCGGCATGCACCTGCCCAATACGCCCAGCGCCGAGCACCGCAAGTCTGACTGTCATGATTTTCCTCTGTTTAACCGGGTTCGGGTGGTTTTCTTGGCTGCATGAGCGGCCGGTGGGCCGCACATATCAGTGGGCTTGGGTGTCCTCATCACCACCCTTGGCACCAGTGATGTAGGCGACAACTTCCTGGCTGTCGGTCGCCTCCTTGTTCAGGTTCGCGACGATCCCCGTCGGAAAACGACGATCCGGTCCACGAGGTCGAAGACCTGGCGCATATTGTGGCTAATGAGGATGAGCGGTTCACCCGCTTGTTTCATCGTGCGGATGATGTTTTCGACCTGGGCCGTCTCCTGCACCCCAAGTGCGGCAGTCGGTTCGTCCATGATCACGAATTTCGAAGCGAAGGCAGCGGTGCGCGCGATGGCAACGCACTGCCGCTGTCCGCCCGACATGTTACGGATCGTGTTCGCGAGGTTTGGGATCTTGACGCCTGTCTTCTCAAGTGCCCGCAGCGTCGCGGCCCGCATCGCGCGGCTGTCGAGGATCGAGAACGGACCGAGGTTCCAGCGGATCTTCTCGCGCCCGAGAAACAGGTTAGACGGAACGTCGAGTTCGTCGGCGAGTGCGAGGTTCTGGAACACCGTCTCGATCCCGGCTTCGCGCGCGGCGAGGGGGTTCTCGAAACTAACCTCGCTGCCAGCAAACCACATCCTGCCCCTCGTCGGACGCTCTACCCCCGTGATTTGTCGCACGAAGGTTGATTTGCCTGCTCCGTTGTCGCCCATGATCGCGACATGCTCGCCAACGCGAAGTTCGAAATTGGCACCCTCGAGCGCATGAACGCCGCCATAATAGCGCGTAAGGTCCTCGGTCCTTAGAATGACGCCGTGGTTCATCTTTGCCTCCGTCACGAACGCGCCGTCGCGCGTCGTTGCCGCCACTGGTCGAGAACGACGGCGCCGACAATGATCATGCCCTTCACCATGTCCTGGTAGTAGGCGTCGAGCCGTATCGAGGTGAAACCCGAAATAATGACGGAGAAGATCGCCGCACCAAGCACTGTCCCCAGGATCGATCCTCGCCCGCCTGCAAGCGACACGCCCCCGATGACAGCCATCGCTATGGCATCGAGTTCATACATTACCCCCATGCCGGCCTGGGCTGTCAGGTTCTTCGACGTAATCAGGATGGCCGCCACTGCCGCGAGTATGCCCGCAATCGTGTAGACAAGAGCCTTGTGCCTGGCGACGTTGATGCCGGACATCCGGGCGGCGTCCTCGTTAGAGCCTATGGCGTAGCAGCGCTTCCCGTAAATAGTGTGCCGCATCACCAGATGGCAGAGGAGTGCTAGCAGGAAGAAGATCACCGCAGGGTTCTGGCCATCCCATGAAAACAAACCAAAGGTGAAGCCGCCAACTATGTCGCCGTTGGCAAGACCCGCGTAGGTTTCGGTTGGGAACGATACCGGTTGCCCGTTGGACCACCATCGAGCGACACCCCTTGCAGTTACCATCATGCCAAGTGTCGCGATGAAGGGGGGGATTCTCGTGTAGGCCACGAGAACACCATTGATCGCGCCCGCGATGACGCCGCAGGTCAGTCCGACAAGAATTGGGGCAACTACGGGCAGATCGAAAGCCCAGTCGCCAAATACCGCCTTCGGGTTCGGGTTGCCGTTTACAACGGCAGTCTGGGCGAAACTCATCACAATCATCGCGGTTGCGCCGACGATCGAACCTGACGAGAGGTCTATTCCGCCTATTATTATGACTTGCGTCACACCGAGCGCTATTATCCCGATAATCGCGACCTGCAGGAGCATGATGTCGATACGCTGGTTATTGAACAAGGTATCGAGACGCGCATTTGTATTGAACAGGAAGCTACCACCGTTGAGTCGGTTGAGTACCTCGAAGACCACGATGATAATGACGAGCGCAAGGAACACACCGGCTTCGGGTGGCCAGACACGCCTCGTCGAGTCGAACGTGACACCGCCTACACCATGGACATGTTTGCTCATCCCTCGCTCTCCCTAATTGATGGGTACCCTTCACCGGGGGCACACCAGAAACGGGGCGGCATTGGCCGCCCCGTCCCGACGCCTAGCAGGGCGTCAATTCTTAGCGAGGAAGTTGCCCACGTTCGCGGGAGTAACCAGTTCGAATGGAATGTAGACCTTCTGGTCGACCGCATCGCCACGAGCAAGCGCGACTGCAGCATTGAGCGCGCCTGATCCCTGCCCAGCCGCGTTCTGGAACACGGTCACGTCGAGATCACCCGCCTGCATCGACGCTAGCGCGTCCTGCGTCGCATCGACACCAGTGACAATGACTTCTTCCATGGAGATGCCAGCGGCCTTCATCGCCTGGATCGCGCCGATCGCCATTTCGTCGTTGTTGGCGAATACCGCATCGAACGCCGTGCCCGAAGACAGCCAGTTTGTCATCAGCGTCTGGGCCTGATCTCGCGACCAGTTCGCGGTCTGCTCATCCACGATTGTGATGAAGTTGCACATGTCCATCCCGATCACGTCGTGGAAGTCCTTCGTACGCTGCACCGCCGCCTGGTTGGAGAGTTCGCCCATCATGACATAAATGTTGGCGCCTCCAGCCTTGCCCTTCGCGCGCAGGAGTTTGCACCCCTCGAACGCGGCGAGCGTTCCAGACTCGATCTCATTGGAGGCGACGAAGGCCTGATTGTCGGGCAGGCTGTCAACGTTGATCGGCTGACGGTTAACATAGACGAGCGGTACTCCAGCCGCCGCTGCTGCGTCCGTCATCGCCTGCGTCGCGGAGGTATCGACCGGGTTGACGATGATCGCATCGACGCCCGAAGCGATGAAGTTGTTGATCTGGTCGAGTTGCTTGGCGACGTCGTTCTGCGCGTCCTCGATCTGAACCGAGATGCCGTTTGAGTCTGCATAGCCCTGGATGCCGTTGCGCAGCACGGTCAGGAAGTTGTCATCGAACAGCGCCATGGTTACGCCTACGTTCGCCGCCATCGCGGTCGTCGACATGAGGGACGTCATCGCGGCTGCCAAGAGAATCTTCTTCATTGTCTTCCTCCCATGAGAGGGTGTCCGGCGCACCCTATTGCTGAACCGGAGGCCCATTCGGGCCGGTCGCACCCATCCGTCAGGCTGCCCTCGCGGCAAGCCTGCCCCGGATGAATTCAAATGACGCTGAAAGTGAATCGAGCGGGTTCACCATCCGGTGCACAGATGGCGCGAAACACTCGTAGGATACCGGTCCGTCGTAGCCTGCGGCCATCAGTTCGGCGATCTGCTCGATGTTCCCCAGCCGATCCCGGGGATCGATCAGGACGCGATGCTCGTCTTCCATCTGCGCGAGCCCGAGCGCAGGGTCGACGACCGCAGAGATATGCACGATGCCGGTCTGCGCGGGATAGATGGGGCCGCCGCCGGCCAGCGCATGGTGGAACGTATCATGCACGATCCTGAGGCAGTCGTGTGCGCCGAGCGTCTCGATCACCTCGACGAGTTCTGCTTTCGAGCGCAGTGATGAACGCCAAAACCCCAGCGGTTCGACAAGCGCAGTCATGCCCGCGTCGCGCAGCATCGGGACGATAGCCTTGAGTGAAATGCGCAGGTTGGCCTGCCGTTCGCCGTTGGCGACACCGGTTCCATCATTACGTGGAATCAGGCTTATCGTCTCGGCACCTGATGCCGTCGCCGTCGCGATAAGCGCGCGCACCTTCGCCTCGATCTCGTCGGACCACGAATTGAAGGGATAGACCTGACTGAGCCCCACAAGGCGGATCCCGATATCCGCTGCCATGGCCCGCGCCTCTGCAGGGGGAAGGCCGTCGAAAAGGGGGCGCTCGATATCGTTGCGCACTTCGACACCGACACAACCAAGCGCTGAGGCAAGATTAAGAAAGTCCGCATAGCCAAGATGCGGTACCGTCATGTGATTGAGCGCGGCCTTCATTCCATCCCCTCCCATCCGTCCGAGCCTTCGATGCGGGCTGCGTTTCGGATGGGGAGAGCGTGTGGAAGACAGTCGATTCGGTCAATCCGTTCGCGGAAGAACCTCTCATGGATGACGTTTTCCTGCCCGCCATAATGACGTTAACGCGTCATTCATATCATCTCGGGCAGATATATTCGCGGCTCGAGAAAATGCTGCGCTGATACCGCCTCGCCGCGTTGGAGCGTGGCCTCAATCATCATCGCGACGAGATCGCGGCAGAGAAGATCAAGCGGGGTCGAGATCACCATCTGCACATAACCGTCGGCCAGCGCGCCTGAACTCTCTGCCGTGAGTTCGTTGACGATGAGTGCAACCTCACCGGGGGGGCGCACCTCGCGCAACGCCGCGATCGCCCCCTCCATGCCTCCGCCCGCGACATAGATCCCGCGAAGGTCCGCGTGGCGGCTCAGCAGATCGAGGGTCGCCTCATAGGTTACCTTGCGCGTTTCGAGGTTCACCAGCGTGTCCATGACGCTGAAGGCGGGAGCCGAATCGCGCACCAGAGAGCGGAAGCCGACTTCGCGCAGATCATGGCCATGCCAGCGGTTGCCCCCGACGAAGATGCCAAGTTTCCCCGGCTGCCGCAGCGTGCGCGTCAGCATCCATGCGGCAACCCGGCCGATCTTGATATTGTTGAGGCCGACATAGTTGCGTCGGATCCCCTGGGCGAAGTCGTTGAGCATTGAAAATACTGGAACCCCACGGCCACGAAGGTCCAGGACCACCTGTCCGAGCTTCTGGTGGTTGACGGCGACACAGGCAAGCGCATCGACCTTCGGTCCGAGCGTCGAAATGATCTCGGCGAACTCATCCGGCGATTGCGACGTCGCATATTCGATCACAGCCGTTCCGCGAATATCGGCACGCGCAGCAAGCGCCCCCTCGATCTCGCGCGCGAACTGCTGATAGAACTCTTGAGAGCGCTTCACCAACACGAAACCGAAGCGCCGTTCTGGTGTGAGCGTGACGAGTTTCTGGTCTATCAACGCGCGCCCGTGGTAGCCGACCCGGCGCGCTGCTTCGGCAATCTTGCGCAGCGTCTCCTCGCGCACCTTTAGGCGATCATTGAGCGCACGATCCACCGTGGTGACGCTCACGCCCGCCTCCCGAGCGACATCCCTGACTGTTGGTCGGCGCGCCATTCGGTCGTTCCTTGATCGTTGATCGCCAGTCTCATGATGCATAATGACGCAGAACCTTCAATGGTGCGGGAGCGGCCTCCGGCTAGAGCTCCAACCCGATACCTGGCCTTGCGAGATGTCGTGCAGCCTGTAGCTGCGGCCCTTGATGTTGAGGACATGGGCGCGGTGCAGCAGGCGATCGAGGATGGCGGTGGCCAGCACCTCGTCGCCGGAAAGGAGTTCTGTCCAGTCGCGGATGCCCTTGTTGGTGGAAATCCCCATGGCGCCGCGACCGTAGCGATAGCTCTCGAGCCTGAAAAGTGAGGCGGATGCGGCAGCCTTCCGTCGGAAGGACGGCCCGCCGAACGCTGGCGTCGTCGCAGTTTAGCAGATCATAGCCCATCTCGTCGAGCAGAAGGAGCGCCGTCGACATGTACTTGCGCTCCTTCAGCCGGGTCGGTGGCAGGTGGGATTCGAAAGCTGCCAAGTAAGGCCGGTTCGGCGGTGCTCGAGGAGACGCAATCGAAAGCCAAGACATGCTAAGGCTGCTGGGAGCGCGACAAATGCTCGGCGCATCGTCGTGCCAGCGCTGGTCCTGCAAGGTGGCGGCATCCCTCCAGGTCGGTTTTGACGTGGGGTTCTTCACGGGCGGTGTCTCCGGGATGCAGCTCGCCCATTCCTATGATCGCGGCGGAGGGGTGCGGTGGCCGGAAACGACATCCGATCGCCGCGCCACGGCAGTTTTTGCGCGATGCGGCTGGCCCGCCCTGCTGACGGTTGCGGTAGAAGGCACTCACGCCGCGTCGCGGGAGTAGGATGTGATGATACCGCCAAGCTGGCGCCGGCGGCGGATCGGGCCGTCTCGGGTGGGCCGGAAGTCGACTTGCAGCACGTTGTTCCCGATGTCCCGCCCACGATGCGGGCGCGCGGTGTTGTAATGGCGCACCCAGGTCCGGAGGATGTAGTCGAGCTGTGAACGGCTGAAGCAGACGAAGAAATCCAGACATTCGCGCTTGATGGTCGCGATGAAGGACTCGGCGAAGGCATTGGCGTCGGGCGCCCTGTGCGGGATCTGGATGACCCGAGCGGCCTCTGACTCCCAGACGGCATCGAAGCTGGCGCTGAACTTGGTGTCGGCGTCCCGGATCAGGAAACCCGGCGCGATCCCCTGATTTGCGCACCACATCAGCGTGTTGCGGGCCTGCTGCGTAACCCAGGCCCCGTCAGGCGCATAGGTCGGCGCGCTGCAATAGATGCGGCGGCTGCCGAGGTGGATGAAGATCAGCACATAGGCTGTCCTCGGTCCGCTTAGCGTGCACACGGTCTTGGTGAAGAAGTCGCAGGCGATCATGGTCTCCATGTGCGCGCGGATGAAGGTGCTCCACGGCAGGGCGGGCATCTTCCTGTGCCTCTCGGGGCTCGGGTGGATGCCCGCCTCGTTCAGGATGCGCTTGACGGAATTGGCGCCGGCGTAGAGCCCGAGTTTCTTCAGCTCTCCAACGATCCGCTTGAAGCCCCAGAGGAGGTTTTCGGAACCGATGCGGATGACGACATCGCGCAACTCTTGCGTCAGGCGCGGCCGTCCCAGGGCCTTGAAAGGGGTCCCGGCACGCCTCTGGGCGAGCCAACGCCGGTAGGTCGCGGGCTTGGCCACCTCCAGAAGCCCGTCGATCTCATGCCCGCACTCGGCCCCGATGCGCAGGAGTTCGGCTTTCTCGGCGGGCGAGAGGATGATCCTCTGCGTCGGGATGCGGGCCCGCAGGATCGCGATCTGGGCCTTCAGCAGCCTCAGTTGCGCGTTGTGGCGCGGCATGAAGAAGTGGTTGAGGAAGACCAGAAGCAGGGAGAGGGTCGATTTCATCTTGCCGGGCTCCGCCACGGCACTTAAAAAAATGCCGCCATGCCAAGGTGATGGCCCCCGCTTACATTTTGGCACCCCTCTCAGGGAAGGCCAGAAACGCGGATGGTCGCGGATGGCCGCCGTCGAACCCGGGATGGGCGCCTGGTCGGCCCCCCACTGCTACACGGATGCAGTCAACCGCGACGCTGCGAGCAAATTTCGCTGCCAGTCGCGTATGAACCGAATGACGAGCCAAACCATCGGCTCTTCAATTATAACAAAGGCTTAGAGGGCAGAGAGGGTTGGGCGCCAGACCCATCCCCTCCGGGAGTTGCCCGATGACTTCGTCGCGCGCATCGCCGAGGTGCGCCATGGCACCTTCCGCGGGTTCTGAAGCGCCGCCAAGCGCATGCCCGCCGGTGGTGGCGTACAGCAAAGCCGAACAGCTGCGCCTCGCCGAGGAGGTCGCTGCGCTGCCCGAGGGGGCGCTCATCGTGGGGTGGCTCGCGGATTATGCTGTTTTGCGCGATCAGGTGCGAACTTGCCGATAACCGCGCAGTTCCCTTCATGAAGTCGAAACCGGGATCAGGGTGTTTCGATCGGAAGCGCTCCGGTCGTTTGACACACGTTGGGCGCCAGGCCCATCCCGGCCGGGTATCAGCCCGTCAGGTGGCACGCAGCGTAGCGATCCGGCCCGACCTGCTTCAGTTCGGGGACACACTCGGCGCAGACGGCGGTGGCGCGCGGGCAGCGGGTGCGGAAGACGCATCCAGACGGGGGGTTGATCGGGCTGGGAATGTCGCCCTTCAGGATCACCCGTTCGCGCTTTTGGCCAGGTTTCGGGATCGGCACTGCGGACAGAAGCGCCTGCGTGTAGGGGTGGCTCGGGGTCGAATAGAGGTCTGCCGATGGCGCGACCTCCATGATGCGCCCCAGATACATGACAACGACCCGGTCGCAAATGTGTTCGACCACTGCCAGATCATGGGCGATGAACAGCATGGTGAGGTCGAACGACTGCTTCAGATCGTCGAGCAGGTTGATGACCTGCGCCTGGATCGACACGTCGAGCGCCGAGACCGGCTCATCGGCGACGAGGAAATCGGGGTTCACCGCAAGGGCGCGCGCAATCCCGATGCGCTGGCGCTGCCCGCCGGAGAACTCGTGCGGGAAACGGTCGAGATAATCGGCCGAGAGACCGACCTGCTCGAGCAACTCGACGCAGCGATCCTCGCGGGTTGCCACGTCTCCCACGCTGTGGAGGTCGAGCGCATGGCGGATCGTCGTACGGATCTTTTCGCGCGGATTGAGGCTCGCGTAGGGGTCCTGGAAGATGATCTGCATCCGCTTGCGATGGCGGCGCATCTCGGGCTTGGTCAGCTTGAGGATGTCGGTGCCGTCGAAGTGGATCGCCCCCGCGGTCGCCTCTTCCAGCCGTAGGAGCAAGCGGCCGACCGTGGTCTTGCCTGACCCACTCTCGCCAACGAGCCCCAAAACCTCGCCACGGCGGATCGAAAATGATATGCCCGTTACGGCCTTAACGTGATTTACCACGCGGTTCAGGATGCCGCCGTGGATGGGAAAATGCTTGACCAGGCCTTCTACGCGCAACAGGTCTTGGGTCATGTGGTTTCCCTTTCGGTCAGGTGCAGTTCGTCCCAGCGCAGACAGCGCACCTCGCGCCCCGGCAGGGCAGGTTCGAGGGCGGGCATCGAAGTGGTGCAGCGGGCCTCGGCATGCGCGCAACGTGTCGAGAAGCGGCACCCCGCCGGCAGGCGCGACAAGGCTGGCACCTGGCCGGGGATGGTCTGCAGCCGCCCCCTTTGGCGCGAACTGCCCAAGCGCGGGATCGAATTCATCAGGCCCGCCGTGTAGGGCATGCGCGGCCGCTCGAAGATGTCGGCCACGGGGCCCGTTTCGACGACCTGGCCTGCATACATCACCACGACCCGGTCGGCGACCTCTGCGACCACACCCAGATCATGGGTGATGAAGACGATCGCCATTCCCAGCTTGTCCTGAAGCGTCTTCATCAGGTCAAGGATCTGCGCCTGGATGGTCACATCGAGCGCCGTGGTGGGTTCGTCCGCGATGAGCAGGCTCGGCTCGCAAGCCAGCGCCATCGCGATCATGGCCCGCTGTCGCATGCCCCCCGACATCTGGTGCGGATAGTTGTCCGCGCGCCGACGCGGTTCCGGAATGCCGACCAGTTGCAATAGATCGACAGACCGCTCGTGCGCGGTCCGTCGCGGCAGACCCTCGTGGCGCATGACCACCTCGGCGATCTGGTGGCCGATGGTGTGGACCGGGTTCAGGCTGGTCATCGGCTCCTGAAAGATCATCCCGATGTCCTTGCCGCGAACCGCGCGCATCTCGGCCTCGGACAAGGTCGTCAATTCGCGCCCGCGCAGCTGGATCGAACCGCGAGAGACGCGACCGACCCCCGCCGGTAGGAGCCTCATGATCGAGAGGCTGGTCACCGATTTTCCCGACCCGCTCTCGCCCACGATCGCCAGCGTCTCGCCAGCGCCGACGGCAAAGCTCACGACATCGACGGCCACGACGTCGCTGCGGCGGCCCATCGAGAAGGTTGTCTGAAGATCCGTCACCTCGAGCAGCGGCAGAGCTTTCCCGGTCATCGAACGTCCTCCATGTGGGGGGCTGAACGCTGCGGGGACAGATAGCATCCTGCGCCAGGTGCCCCCGTGATGGCCTCGCCATCCCAGACGGTGCGCCCACGCACCATCGTGCGCCGGATCGACCCGCGCAGGGTAAGTCCGTGGGAAAGCCGCGCCACGTCGCGCGCGGCCGTCAGCATCGAGGACGGATCGAGCCGCGTCGTCCCGACAAGGTCGGCAAGCACGATATCGGCATCCGAACCCGGCACGAGCCGGCCCTTTTTGGCCAGACCGTAGCGTCGCGCGGCATTCCCCGAGACCAGCGCCACGGCCTGCGCAAGTGAGACGCGCCCGGCGACCGCCGCATCAAGCATGAGGGGAACGAGCACTTCCGTGCCCGGATGGCCAGGAGGGGCCGTGAGGTAATTGCCGGCGTGCGCCGCCTTCTCGCTGGCCGAGAAGGCCGCATGATCAGTCGTGACATGCGCGATCGTGCCGTCGCGCAGCGCGTCCCAGAGGGCGTCGCGATCCGCCTCGTGCCGAACCGGCGGGTTGATCTTGGCGCAAACCCCCGCACGCGCAACATCTGTGGCTGTGTACTGCAGGTAGTGCGGGCAGGTCTCTGCGCTGAAATCCGAGCTCCCCGCGAACCGTCGGAGCATCGCGACCGTCTCGGCACTCGTAACATGAGCGATGTGAAGGCGCGCGCGTGCGGCCATGTTCAGCGTAAGCAACTGTGCCACCGCGAGCGACTCCGCCAATGGCGGGCGCGCCGCGTTGTGCGTCGCGGCATCGGCGGGATCGAGCGCCCGCGCCGCGGACTCCGCAGCCGCGAGGATCTCGGGATGCTCGGCATGGACGACGACAAGCAGCCCGGTGCGCGCCGCAAGTTCGAGTATTCGCGCCTGCGCCGCGGCATCGGGCCATGCGAGCCCTGCGAATTCGTGCTCGCGCCCGGCAGGCGAGGGGGTCGTGAAGATCTTGAGCGCGACGATCCCGCAGGCGGCCAGCGCCCGGAACGCAGCCTCCGTCAACTCGACCGGAGCCGCGTAAAGTCCGAAATCCACCAGCGCCGTCTGCGCAAAATGGTCGCGCCGCACGATCACGCGATCGGGGGAATTGCAGCACGGATCGGTGATCGGCATCTCGAAGACCGCCGTGATCCCGCCCTTGGCGCAGGCTGCGGTTTCCGACAGCACCGTGCCGCGCTGTGGATAGGCGGGGCTGCGGATATGGCAGTGGATGTCGATGGCACCGGGCAGCACATGCAGCCCGGTCGCGTCGATCGTGTCATGCACCTCGGGCCGCTCGCCGGGTGGAAGGACGGCATGGATCCGTCCCCCCCGAACCATGAGCGACCCGGGGCGCAGGCCATCGGGCGTAACCAGCGTCCCGCCCGATATGAGCAGATCGGCCGTCATTTCAGCCCGAGTTCCGACAGCGCCTGCCCGACCCCGTCGAGATGCGTGAGGTGCATGGAACTGTAATTAGGCGCAAGGACAATCCCGTGACCGCCCGCGCGATAGGTGGCGTGGACCGATCTGTAGGCGATATCGGTCGTCATCTTCGCGGTGTCGGCCCTCGAGCGCGGCGCGTCGATCCCGATCCCCATGTAGACCTTGGCGCGACCTTCGACGCCGCGCAGCGCATCGACGCATTGGCCATGCACATAGGTGTCGGGGTCCATGCCCGCAGAGACGATCTGATCCCATGGCGCCTCATTCAGCCCGAGTATCCGGAACAGCGCCGTCTGCGCCTCGGCGGGGGCGAAGTCCCGCAAAACCGTCTTGCGGAAGAAGCCCAGTTCTTTCACCCAGACCTCGCCCGCCTGGTGCTGGTAGGTGATGGGCTTCACGAAGTCCGCATAGCGCGTCTGCTCTGCCCAGGGCCATTGCGCCCTGCGGATCAGGTTGAAGTGGTTGCGGTTCCAGATGTTCAGGCCGAAGGGCAGGTCAGGCTTGCACCACTTGACGAGCCCGTAAAGCTCGCGGTCGAGATCCTTGTTGCGTTCGAGCCAGAATTTCTCCCACACCAGCGCCTCGGGATTGTCCAGAAGCATCCGGAGGAAGGTGATCAGGCTGCCGTCGTGGAACGGCTTTCCCGCCGCGGCCTCCTGCATGAAATCATACAGTCGAAGCAGCGCCTGGCGGCAGGCTTCGACGTTCACGCCGCGCTCCGCGGCCTCGGCGCGGGCGGGCGCCGAGAAGTCGCCGGGGCAGCCTCCCTGGATCAGCGTGTCGAGTGGCGAGTTGCGCTCGTTGCACCACATGAACCCGTCGAGATCGTGATTGCGGACCTGATCCTCGATCATCGAATGGATCCAAGTCCGATATCCCGGGTTCGACGTGCTCGGCTCCGCGCCCAGCCTGCCGAAGATGTCGACTTCCATCGCCTGGGGAAGGGTCGGGATCTCGACGGCGGCGGCCGACCCGTGACCCGCATACTTGAAGAAGGGCTCCATCAGTTCGACATAGACCTTCATCCCCCGCGCATGGGCGGCGGGAATGACCATGCGAAGGATGTCCTTGCCCGCGAACTCCGCATCGCGCGACCTGTAGTCGGCCATGAAGGTGTCGCGGTAATAGCGCGGATCGGGATCGAAATAGGCGCCCCCGCGCATCTGATAGGGTTGGGGCACCCCATGATCGGGCCAGCCGTCCAGCGCATGGCTGATCGAGCGTCCTGACTTGAGCCCGAGCCAGCTCACTGTCCCGAGCATCAGCACGTTGACGCCGACGCGGTTCTGGAGCGTGTCGAGAACAGCCTCCACCCCCTCGTCGACGAAGGAGATGGGGCTGATCTGGATACCGACGAATTTCTGTTTCGGGTCGGGCGCGGTCATGCGGCGGTCCTCCGTCGGGCGACGAAATCAGCGATGCGGCGCATTGCTTCCTGGATGACCGGCAGCGGTTGCAGATATCCGATCCGGATGTAGTGGGGACTGTCATCGCCAAACATCGCGCCCGGAAAGACCATCACCCCCGTCTCGCGCAGCAGTGTCTCGCAGAAGACGGGGGCATCCATCCCCGTGTGCGAGATATTGACATAGATGTAGAAGGCCCCGCCCGGGTGGCCGTAGGTGAAGCCCGCCTCGGTCAGTGCGGGCATCAGCCAGTCGCGCCGGTCCTTGTAGTCGGCCAGCATCGCCTCGATCGGTTCCTGCGGCCCGGTCAGCGCCGCCAGCGCCGCGTGCTGGCTGATCGTGCAGGTATTGATCGAGAGCGTGTGGCGCGGTTCGGTTACCTTCGCCACGAAATCGGCTGGTGCTGCCAGATAGCCGACGCGCCAGCCTGTCATCGCATAGGTCTTTGAAAACCCGTTGAGTGTAATCGTGCGATCCTTCATCCCCGGCAGGGTGGCGATCGAGAGGTGCTCGTTCGGGGCGTAGATCATCCGGGCATAGATCTCGTCGGAGATGATGAGCAGGTCGTGCCTGATCGCGAGATCGGCGATCTTGCGGATCACCTCGGGCGGTGTGACCGCTCCGGTCGGGTTGTTGGGCGTCACCAGGACGAAGATGCGGGTGCGGGGCGTGATCCTCTTTTCGATCTCCGCCACGTCCAGCGCGAAATCGTCCCGCTCAAAGGTCGGGACCGGCACCGGCACGCCGCCGCACAGATGGACCGCGGTGTCATAGGTCGTGAAACGGGGCGAGGTGATCAGCACCTCGTCCCCCGGCGCAATCAGGCCCAGCATGCACAGCATGATGGATTCCTGCACCCCCGCCGTCACCACGATCTCGTCGGCCGTGTAGTCCAGCCCATAGCCGGATCGGAGATCAGCAGCGATCGCCTGCCGCAGTGCCGGCAGGCCGGTCGGGCCGGTGTAGTGGTGCTGGTTGGCATCAAGTGCCGCCTTCGCGGCCGCGACAATGTGGGCGGGCGTGTGAAAGTCGGGATCGCCCCGGCCCATCGCGATAACGTCCTTGAGACCGGCCGCGATCCCCAGCATCTTGGTGCGAAAGCTGCCGTCCTCCTCGACGATGCGGGGGGCAAGGCGCTGTGTCAGCAGGCTCATCCGAACATCCTCTTGCCACCGACGAAGGTCATGCGCACGCGCTCGAGCGCGAAGAGATCGTGATCGGGGTTGCCGTCGACGACGATCAGATCGGCGGCCTTTCCGACCTCGAGCGTCCCGATCATGTGGTCCATCTTCGAGATGCGGGCCGCGCGGATTGTGATCGAGGCGAGCGCATCCATGTTGTCGGGGCAGACCCCGACCTTGACCATATGCGCCAATTCCGGGGCGATTACGTCATGCTCGACCGCGGGGCTGCCGGCATCGGTGCCAAACACGATGGGGACGCCACGCTCGGCCGCACGCTTGAGGCCCGCATAGCGGGTGGGATCGGCCACCGCCTTGATCCGTTCCTCGATCTTCCATTCGGGAATGCCGAACCTGCGCGCGATCTCGGGTTGCGACTGCTGCACGAGCGGCGCGAAGGTCGTGACGATCGGCAGTTTCTTGGCGAGCAGGACGTCGATCGTGGCATCCGTCATCGATCCGCCATGTTCGATGCAGTCCACGCCAAATTCGGCCACGCGGCGGATGCAGGCATCATAGGTCGCGTGCGCGGTGACCGGCAGGCGATTGCGATGTGCCTCGTCGATCACGGCCTCAAGTTCGGCGTCAGTGAATTCGAGCGTGTCATGGCAGGCCATGATCTTGATGAGGTCGGCGCCGCCCTTGACCTGTTCGCGCACGGCGCGGCGCATCTCGTCGGCACCGGACGCCTCGCGGCAGACCCAATAGGTGTGGCCGCCGGTCTGGATGATGGCGTTCCCGCAGACCTTCAAGCGCGGCCCCGGAAAGATGCCCTGCTCGACGGCCTGCTTGGAATAGAGGTTCATGTCGTGGAACCCCAGATCGCGGACCATGGTGATACCCGCACGCAAGGATTTCAGCATGTTGCCCGCTGCCTTGAACGCGCTGATGGGCTTGGGATCGTCCATCGACTGGCGGGCCAGATCGTGGATGCCATCCCAGTTCAGATGCGCATGGCTGTTGATCAGGCCCGGCATGATCGTGCCGCCGGTCTGCGTGACCTGACCCGCAGGCATGTCCTTGCGCGCCCCGACCGCCGCGATCTTTCCGCCCTTGATCTGGACGAATCCGGCCTCGAAGACGTCGCCAGCCATGGTCAGGATCCGGCCGGCAAGGATGCGATCCTCGACCGGCAGGTCGAACATCGGCTTGGTGATCTTCTGATAGCGCCAGGCGGCGGGTTCGGGCATCGGGGCCTCCTCAGGCAGGGATGACTCGGGCGTCAAACGGGTGGTCGGACTGGAAACGGCTGGGGGTCAGCGTGCGCCCCTCGGTGACGATCAGGGTTTCGATGCAGCGCCATCCGTCGAGTTCGGGCCGATAGATCCCGGGCTCGCACGAAAACACCATGCCCGGTGCCGCAGGCGTAGGATCGCCGGGCGACAACCACGGTGCCTCATGCCCTTCGGCACCCATCCCGTGCCCGATACGATGCCGGATGGCGGCCCCGAACCCGGCCGCGCGGATTGGCGCGAGGGCGGCATCGTTGACATCCTGGCACGGCAGACGCGCATCGAGGGCGGCGCGGGTGGCGTCATTGGCCTCCTGCATCGTCTGCATGATCCGGCGCTGCTCCGCGCTCAGATCACCATAGACCAGCGTCACCCCGCTTTCGGCGTGACAACCGCCTAGGCTGCATCCGATCCCGGCGATGATGGGCTCGCCCGGCAGGGGCCTGCGCGCGATGACGCTGCCGTGGGGCAGGGCGGCACGCGGGCCCGAATGAACGGATGCCGTGATGCCCGTCTTGGTCCCGCCGAAGGCACCGCCATGATCGCGCGCGAGGGCGGCGCGCGCATGGCCCGTGCAATCGGCCATCAGGTCGATTTCCGTGCCGCCTTGCGCGATGATGTCGCCGGCCTGGTCGAGCATGCGGCGCAGCACGAGATCGGCATAGGTTGCCGCGGTGCTGATCAGCGCGATCTCTTCAGGGTGCTTGATCGCGCGTTCCGGCAGGCAGTGGTCGACCAGATCGGGCGTGCAGATGTCACGGGCAGCCGCCAGAAGCCGTGCCTCGAGCGCATCGATCCCGATCCGCGCCGCGCCCGTCTGCGCGAGCATCCACAAAACGGGGGGCGTATGTCCGGGGAATTCGTCATAGGTCGCGACCCGGACGCCCGGCACTGCCAGAGCGTTTTCAAGTTCGAGGTGCGGCACGAACAGCGTCGCTTCGCCCCCGGTTGGTAGCCATAGTCCCATGGGACGTTCGTTGACAGAAAAGAGCCATCCCGAGGCATAGGCGACGTTGCCCGGCGCGAGCAGCAGCAGACCGTCGAGCCCCGCGCGTTCGGCACGGGCAAGGAGCCTGTCGCGCACCATGGCACGGAATGCGGGGCTGAGGGGCTCCACCGTCACAGGACTGGATCCCTGTAGGGGCCGACGATCTCGATCCTGGCATTCAGGCCCAACTCGGCCCCGAGCGCGCGCAGATCGGCCAGAACCTCGTCGTCGATCGGCACCCCGTTGGCCGACTTGCGCGCGACGCGGCGCGCCTCCTGTTCGCCCGGCAGCAGGATCTCGGAAAAGCCGGGGCGCAGGGCGCGCGACTTCACCATCTGCGCGAACTCGTCCATGCGGGCGCGAAACTCCGCGAGTGGCATGAACCATTCGATGTCGATGGCCGTGAGGGTGTGGCTGACATCAAGCCGTGCCGGATCGGCATAGGGCGTCAGCCCGAAGCCGCCGCCGCCGATCACGCCCGTCAGCACATCCGTCATGAAGGCAAGGCCATAGCCCTTGTAGTGGCCGATCCCCAGAAGGGCGCCGGCCATCGCCGCGTTGGGGTCGTCCGTCTCGAGCCCCTCGGGCGTGAGCGCCCAGTCGCGCGGCATCGGGCGCCCCTCGCGCGCGTGCCATTGCATCATGCCCTTGCCTGCCGTGGTCAGGGCGATGTCCATCACGACCGGAAAACCGAGTCCCGTCGGCGCCGCGATGCCCCACGGGTTGGTGCCGACTGCTCCCTGCCGCCCGCCCCAAGGCGCCATCTCGGGGCCGGCATTCGTGAAGGCGATGCCGATGCACCCGGCCGCCTCTGCGGCGCACGCATGCACGGCACTGCTGCCGTAATGGGTGGAATTGCGCACGATCACCTGTCCGATGCCGCAGACCTTCGCCTTGCGCACGGCCATCTGCATGGCGCGCGCGGCCGCGACGGTGCCGATGCCGTTGTGGGCATCGACCAGCGCAAGCGCCGGGCTTTCCTTGATGATCTCGATCCGCGTCTTTACATCGACGAGGCCCGCCCCGATCCGCTCCTGATACCGGCGCAGGCGGCGCACCCCCTGTCCGTGCCCGGGGTGAAAGCGCAGCTCGGAAAAGATCAGCGCATCGGCAAAGATCGCGGCATCCTCGTGGGGCAGGCCGAGTGCGACGAAGCCTTCGACCATGAAGGCCGCGAGGCTGGTTCTGGTCACCGATGTCATCGCGATCATGATCAGGGCTCTAGGGACAGAAGGGTCGCGATGTTCGTGCCCGGCGCCTCGAAGCTGCCAAGCTCACCTGCTGGCGCGGTCATCAGGATTGCAATGCCGGGGCCGAAGCCCGCGCGCGGCCCGTCGGTGGCGCAGACGACGCCGATCGCGCGCGCCCCGCGCAGGAACCCGTGGTTGTAGCGGCTGTCGGTGTCGGCAAGGGCGACGATATCGCCCAGCCGAAGCGCATCGAGCCCGTGGCGCGCAAGTTCGAGCCGGTCGGTCGATTGCAGGTGCAGGCTGCCACCCTCGGACGTGAGCCCGAGGCCCGCGCCGACCAGATGCGCCGGGATCGTGGCGACCACGCCGAAATCTATCCGTCCGGCCTCGGTTCGTCGCGGCAAGGCCGTGAGCAGATCCGGCCCGATCCCCTTGAGCATCACCGACGGATGATCGGTCAGCGCCATGCCGATGCCTTCGGAGCGGATGGTGATCTGATCGCCGACCGCCATCCGGGCCCGCGCAGCCTTGGGAAAGTGAATGATGACCTGCTCCGAAAACCGCCCGGACTTGCCAGTGACGATGCCCGTCGTCCCCGCTGCCTGACCTGTCATCACCTTGGCGCGGTTCCCGACGCAAGCATAGACATTCAGGCCGCGGTTGCGCGTGTCCTCGGACTGGCGGATCGAGACACCGGGATGGATGCAGTCCGCTGCCCAGCCAAAGGCGCGATCGCCCACGCTGACGTTGTAGACGATCCCGCCATAGGTCGGCAGCAGAAAGGCAGTGCCGTCCGAGGCGAGGCGATAGGGCTCCGCGGGCAGGCCGGGAAAGCCCGGGTGCACGATGTGGCCCGCAACTGAGACTGCCACAAGATCGGCAGAGTTGGTGGACAGAGGGGGGGTCATGCGATGCTCCGGATGTTCAATGTCTGCGCGATGTTGGCGCCCGGCTCGACGGCGAAGCCCAGCATGTCGGCGGGGCCGGTGATCAGGGTCAGGATGCCCGGGCCGTGGCCGGTCATGACGCTGTCCCCGTGGATGCACAGGCAGATCGCGACCCAGCCCTCGCGATAGCTGCGGCCGAAGCGGTGATCGACGTTGCGGATGGCGATCAGATCACCCAGCCGCATCCGGTCGATGCCCGCCTCGGCCATCAGTTCCCGGTCGCCCGACATCAGATCCTGATCGACGTATTCCGCGTTGAGTTCGGCGCCCGACCCCATGATCCGGGCAGGAAGCTCCATCGCCACCGGACAGATGATCTGCCCGTTCTCCACCCGCAGCCCGTAGGCCCGAGCGAGCGCGGGCGAGGTCTTCTTGAACTCCAGTTCCGGATGGTCGGTCAGGCGGAGCCCGCGTCCGCGAGCGCGGATCTGGACGGTATCCCCGATCGTGAGATCCTCGAGAACCTCGGGCGCGAAATCGACCAGAAGGCGCGCATGCTCGCCCGTGACGATGCCGCGAGCACCCCGGGCGAGCCCCGTCACCACCTCGGCCTCGTTGCCGATGCAGGTCAGGTAGTGCAGCGCCATGTCGGATTTCTCGTCGGAATGGGCGATGCTGACACCTGGTTCCACATGGTCGCCTGCCCAGCCGAAGGCGCGATCACCGACGCGGGCATTGTAAGCGATACCCGACATGCCCGGCAGGATGGCTGCGCGTCCGTCGGGCCAGTGAAGATATCCGTTCGGGCGCATCGTCGGCTGGCTGACCTGTCCGGTCACGGCCATTTCCACGAGGTCGTCGAAGTTCCAGCGCAGGCTTTCGGTCATGCCTCTCTCCGGTCGTGGCCGCGGTCAGGTCGGGAATGTTCCCTTGACAACCCCGGACGACTCAAACGATAGTGCTTTTGTCGATTGTCGACAACTGACAATTTCATCGCCCGGCGCGATCGGAAAGCTAGGCGGCGGCGGAAGGGACGGAAGCGGGATCAATGGGCTACGCGGCGCTGTTGGAAAGGATGGGGCAGGTCAACGACTTGCTGAATGCCAAGTCGGTGCTTGCGTGGGATGCCCGCGTCATGATGCCCCCCGGCGGCGCAGAGACGCGGGCCAAGCAACTCGCGACGCTCTCGGTGCTGGCGCGGGACCACCTCGTGGCGTCCGAATCCCGTCGTGCGCTGGACGCGGCCGATGCCGAGGTTGCGCATCTGCCAGCCGAGAGTGTGGAGCGGGTCATCTGCGCACAGGTGCGCGAGGCGATCGACTATCATCTGCGCATCCCGGCCGATCTCGTCCGGCGGCGCGCGGAAACGGGTTCGATCGGACAGGACATCTGGGCCCGTGCCCGCGAGGCGGGCGATTTCGGATCCTTCGCCCCGGTCCTGACTGAAACCGTCGCGCTGAACCGCGAGATGGCCGAATGCATCGGCTACGAGGCGCACCCCTACGACGCACTCATGTATCGGTTCGAGCCGGGCGAGACCGTTGCAACGTTGCGCCCGCTGTTCGCGCGCCTGCGGGCCGGGATGCTGCCGCTGCTGCGCGCCATCGCCCAAAAGGACGGCCCGCGGATCGATTTCCTCCAGCGCCCCTTCCCGAAGCAGGCGCAACTCGACTTCGGGCTGAGGATGGCCACGAAGCTTGGCTACGACCTCGATCGGGGGCGCCTCGACACCACGGTCCACCCCTTCGAGGTGTCCTTCACCCGGAATGATGTCCGCATCACCTCGCGTGTGAACGAGCGATGGATGCCCATGTGCCTGTTCGGTTGCCTGCACGAGGCCGGTCATGGCCTCTATGAACAGTACGCCGATCCTGACTTTGTGCGCACGCCGCTCGCGACGGATCTGGTCGGCCTCTATGCCGTCTCGGGCGTCAGCTTCGGCGCGCATGAGAGCCAGTCGCGGCTGTTCGAGAACCACGTCGGGCGGTCGCGCGAGTTCTGGGAGCTGAACTTTCCCGAGGCGCGCGCAGCATTTCCCGAACAGTTGGCCGACATCGACGCAGAGATGTTTTGGCGTGCCGTCAACCGCGTCGCGCCAGGCTTCATCCGTGTCGAGGCCGATGAGCTGACCTATGATTTCCATATCATGCTGCGCGTCGACATCGAGGCCGCGCTGATCGACGGATCGCTTGCTGTCGCCGATCTGCCCGAGGCGTGGAACGCCAAGATCAAGGAGTATCTGGGTCTCGATGTGCCGAATGACCGGGTGGGCGTCTTGCAGGACGTGCACTGGTCATCGGGCCAGATCGGCACCTTCTGCAACTATACCATAGGGAATGTCATGGCCGGGCAACTGTTCGAGGTCGCCCAGAAGGACGCCGCCGTGGCTGAAGGGATGGCCCGCGCCGACTACGCGCCCTTGCGGGGATGGATGACCGAACATGTCCATCGCCACGGCCGCCGGTATTCCCGCGACGAGTTGCTGGTACGCGCAACCGGCCGGACGCTCGATCCTGAGCCCTACATCGCGCATCTGACCGCGAAATACTCTGAAATCTATGGACTCTGATCCCATGTCCGACATGTCAAGCCGACTTGCCGACCGCGTGAAGCTCAAGGATGCGCACATCATCACGCGCATGGCCGACATCGCCGAGGGCCTGACGGATGTGATCCGGCTTGGCCGGGGCGATCCCGACCTCGCCACCCCTGCCCATGTGATCGCGGCGGGCCAGAAGGCGCTGGCCGAGGGGGCCACCCACTATACCCACCCCCTCGGGATCCCGCCCCTGCGTCAGGCGATCGCCGACAACATCCGCGCCCATGGCGGGGCGGACTACGCGCCCGACAACATCGTCGTCACGCCCGGCGGGCAGCACGCGATGTTCGTGATCGCGCTCGGACTGCTCAACCCCGGCGACGAGATCCTCGTGCCCTGTCCGGGCTACAACCCCTATCATCAGGCGGCAGAACTCGCGGGCGCTACGGTCGTCAACATCAAGACGACGATGGCCACCAATTTCTGCCTGACCGCCGAGATGGTGCGCGCCGCGATCACCGACCGCTCGAAGATCCTCGTGCTCATCAACCCCAACAACCCCACCGGCACCGTCACGCCGCCCGGCGAGATCGCACGCATCGCCGAGGTTGCGCGCGAGCACGACCTCGTCGTGATCTCGGACGAGATCTATGCCCGCCTGACCTATGGCAACCACACGGTCCAGCCGGTCGCCGCGCTCGAGGGCATGTTCGAGCGCACGATCACTCTGTCGGGGATGTCCAAGGCCTATGCTATGACGGGCTGGCGCGTCGGATATTTCGCGGGGCCGCCGAGCCTCATTCCGGCGCTGGCGGAAATCAACCACGCCTTCGCGATCTCGACCGCGGCCGTTAGCCAGCACGCGGCGCTCGCGGCGCTGAGCGGCCCGCAGGACTGCGTCGAAGAGATGCGCGCGATCTATGACGAGCGGCGCCGCGCCCTGTGCGAGGGGCTGGCCTCGCTCGGGATTCCGCATGCCGAACCGCAGGGCGCGTTCTATGTCTATGCCGACGTCTCGGTCACGGGCATCCCGGCCAGCGCCTTCTGCGAGCGCCTCCTGGCCGAAGGTCGTGTGATGATCTATCCGGGCATCATCTATGGGGATCACACCGACGACTTCGTCCGCATGTCCCTGACCCAGCCCGTCCCGAAGATCCGCGAGGCGATCGGCCGCATGAAGGCCGTCGTCGAGGCGATCCGTTCAGAAACCGCCGCAGCACGAGGCTAATCCATGAAGAGTGACAACCCCAACGTGATCGGCATCAAGCACATGGCGTTCGGCGTCAGGGACGCCGAAAAGGCGCTCGCGGCCTATGCGCGCTATCTGCACGTCCCGGCCGAGACGGAGATCACGATCTATCCCAAGTCGAAGAACAAGGTCGCGCTCTTCAATCTGGGCGGCATCGAATATCAGCTCTGCGAATCGATGGACCCCGAGGGGCGGTTCGCCCGCTGGATCCGCGAGCGCGGCTCCGAGGGGCTGCACCACATCTGCTACGAGGTCACCGACATCGAGGCAGCCCTTGCCCATGCGCAGGCGCAGGGCGCGACGCTGCGCATCTGCCAGGCCTGCCAGAAATACGGCGCCCATCCCCACCCCGAAGGTTGGGTCGCCTTCCTCGACGAGGAAGCGGGCGGGATCGAGATCGAGTTCATGCAGGTCTACACGCCTGAACAATTGAAAGAATACGAAGCCTTCAAGGGCATCTGAGGGAGGAAGACCGGACATGGCCGGCAAGACAGTGAGCGTGGGGACGGCAACCGCGGTGCCAGGAGAGGTCGTCCGCGGGGTCATCCCGGTGACGACTCTTGCCGGGGGGACGCCCCTGGAGATTCCGGTCGTGATCGTCAACGGCGTTGGCGATGGCCCCTGCTTTTGGGTCAATGGCGCGATCCATGGCGACGAGCCTGAGGGCCCGCTCGCCTGCCAGATCGCCCTGCGCGAGGTCGATCCGTCGCAGCTGTCAGGCACCCTCGTGATGGTGCCTGTGGTCAACGTCCCGGCGTTCGAGGCCGCCCAGCGCGGCAATCCGCTCGATACCTTCAGCTATGACATGAACAGGATCTATCCGGGCCGGGCAGGCGGCTACCTATCCGAGCGCGTGGCCGCGGCCCATGCCGCCGCGATGGAGAAGGTCGCGGACTTCGAGATCTCGATCCATTCGGGCGGGGCGCATTCGTTTCTGGACAAGTCGATCTTTGTCGATGAGTCGCCCGAAAGCGTGGAACTCGCGACCGCGATGGGCCCCGGCTGGGGGTGCATCATGTCGAACTTCAACCCCTCGGGCAGCCCGATGGCGCATCTCAAGAAGATCGGCAAGGTCGGCATCACGGTCGAACTCGGGGGGCGTTCGGCGACCTCGCCCGACGCCTTCGCGCGCATCGGCCGCGAACTCGCGAATTCGATCCTGAACATCTTGCGCCACTACAAGATGTATCCCGGTCAGGCGGAATACCCCTCGCCGCGCTACCGGGGCCAGCAGGAGGCGCTTCTCGCGCCGGCATCGGGGATCTACATCCCCGAACCCGGCGTGAGATTCCTGACCATGATGCCCAAGGGCACGCGGATTGCCCGCATCGTCAGCATCTTCGGCGATACGCTCGGCGAAATCGTGGCACCGGCGGACGGGATGTTCTTCGGCCTGCGCGCGCTGCCAAACGTCACGACGGGCGACTGGTGCTGCTTCTTCTGCAAGGTCGAAGGGACGCGTGGCTGACGTGACGGATCATGTGCGCGACCTTGCGGGCTATGGCGCCGCTCCACCAGACATCAGCTGGCCGAACGGCGGTCGGGTGGCCGTCAACTTCGTGCTGAACTATGAGGAAGGGGCAGAATACTCGATCGGCGATGGCGACGGCCGGTCCGATACCACGCTGACCGAGGTCGCGCAGGCCCGCGTGCCCGTGGGGCAGCGCGATCTGGCCGCCGAGAGCATGTTCGAATACGGCAGCCGGGTTGGATTCTGGCGCCTTTTCCGTCTGTTTCGCGACCGCGACCTGCCGCTCACGGTCTTTGCAGCGGCTCAGGCGCTCGAACGCAATCCCGATGCGGTGGCAGCCCTGCGCACGACCGACTGGGATCTCGTTTGTCACGGCTGGCGCTGGGTCGAGCACTACCTTCTCGACGAGGCGACCGAACGCGACCAGATCGCGCGCGGACAGGCGCTGCTCACGAAACTGATGGGGCGCCCGCCCGAGGGGTTCTATTGCCGCTACGGCCCCTCGACCGCCACCCGGCGGCTCGTCGTCGAGCATGGCGGGTTCGCCTATGACAGCGACGCCTATAACGACGACCTGCCCTATTGGACCGGGGTCGGCGGCAAGGCGCATCTCGTGGTGCCCTATTCGCTTGTCACGAACGATGCCAAGCTGGTCGGCGGCCCCCTCGTGACGGGGCGCGCCTTCGGCGAGTTCCTCATCGACAGCTTCGAGGGCTTTGCCGCCGAGGCGGCGTTGCACCCCCGGATCATGTCCGTCGGGATGCATCCGCGCGTGCTGGGGCATCCCGGGCGCATCGTGGGCCTCCAGCGGTTCATGGACCACATTGCGGGCAATCCGCAGGCATGGGTCTGCAGGCGCGCTGACATCGCGGCGCACTGGCGCGCCAACGTGCCACCTCCGGTTCGGAAGGGTGCGTGATGCTGGTCGCGATCGCCCCCGATGCCAGCACCTTCGCCCCGTTCGGCGCACTGATCGAGCCGCCCTCGACCTCGGGTGACCGGCGAATGCTGAGCGATTGGATCACGCCGGTCCCGGGGCTCTCGCTGCAGTTCCACATCAACAACGTCGCAGTCTCCGCCCTGCCAACACGACTGGACCAGGTCGAGCGCCATCCGCATTCGGCGCAGGCCTTCGTGCCCATGGACGTGTCGCGCTATCTGGTGACGGTTGCGCCCAAGGATGCGGACGGCCAGCCCGATGCGGCGCGTGTGCTGTGCTTCCTGATGCCGGGCTCGATGGGCGTGATCTATCGCCGGGATGTCTGGCACGCCGGGATCACGGTGCTGGACCGGCCAGGAGCCTTTGCCGTGCTGATGTGGCGCGGTGCCGCCGATGACGACGTGCTGGCGCAGATCACGCCGCGCCACATCACCCTGCCAGCCAAGAGCAGCCTCGGAACATTGTCATGACTCATGTGCCGCGCCTTTTCGTGCCTGCCATTACCCCGTTCCGCGCGGATCTGACCGTGGACCTGCCGCGCCTCGTGGCCTTCGGCAGGCATCTGATCGCCGAGGGTGCCGATGGCCTTGCGCCCTTCGGCACGACGTCCGAGGCCGCATCACTCAGTGTCGACGAGCGCATGCGCGGGCTTGAAGCCCTCGCCTCCGGAGGCGTCACGCCAGAGCGCATGATCCCGGGGACGGGATGCGCCGCCCTTTCAGATACGATCCGCCTCACCTCGCACGCGCGCGCCCTTGGTACGCTGGGCGTGCTCATGCTGCCGCCCTTCTACTACAAGCCCGTCAGCACCGAGGGGCTCTTTGCCTCCTACGCGCGGGTGATCGAGGCTGTCGGACCGGGCCTTCGGATCTATCTCTACCACATCCCGCAGATGACGGGCGTTCCCATCACCGCAGACCTCATCGCACGGCTCGATGAGGCGTTCCCCGGGGTGATCGCGGGGCTCAAGGACAGTTCAGGCAACTGGGACAACACGGCCGCACTGATCGCTGCTTTCCCGCATCTGGAATTCTATTCCGCCTCCGAGGCGCTCTTGCCGCGCAACGTCGCGGCAGGAGGCGCGGGCTGCATCAGTGCCACGGCGAACGTGAACGCCGCAGGCATCGCCGCCCTGATCCGTGCGCTCGGGACCGACGCGCAGCCCGCGATCCTGGCGCAGGCCGAAGCCGCCAGAAGCGCGTTCGAGAAGTTGCCGCTGATCCCCGCCGTGAAGGCCGTCGTGGCCTTGCAGATGGACGATCCCGGTTTCGCCCATGTGCGACCGCCCCTGGTCGCACCAAGTTCCACACAGGATGCGGCCATCAGGGAGGCGGCCGCCATTTGCAACGGAGACCATGCCCTTGTCTGAACATCTTGTCGAAGAGATTACCCAAGATACCGCCATGGCCGATCAGGGCCTCGCGCCAATCGAGCAGATTCCCTTGCGCCTTCAGATCGCCGATCGGATCCGCAAGGCCATCGTCAGCGGCAAGCTGCGCCCCGGCACCGTCATCGTCGAAACCGCGCTGGCCGAGCAGATGAACGTCAGCCGCGCCCCCATCCGCGAGGCGATTCAAATCCTCGAGGCGGACGGTCTGGTCGAGACCGCGGCCTATAAGGGCAAGCGTGTGAAGCCCCTCACGGCGCGCGAGGTCACCGAAACCTATGAGATGCGCCAAGTCTACGAGGTGGTGGCCGTGCGTCGCATCATCGAGAAGGGTGCGGACGTAGCCGCGCTGTGGCAACCCTGCCACCAGATGGCAGCTGCGGCAGCCGTCGAAGACCGCGACGGTCTGGTGGCGGCGGATGAACGATTCCACCGGCTGCTGATCCGGCTTGCTGATCACGACCTCCTGCTTGCGTCGTGGAACAGCATCTATCTGCGCGTCCACCAGATCATGGCCTTGCGCAACGATCGCCGGGTACCACTGGCGGACATCGCCGCGAACCACCCGCCGATCGTGAATGCGCTCGTGGCGCGCGATCTCGACCTCGCGGTGGCGCTGATTTCCGACCACACCCGCTCGCTCGGTGATTTCGATCCCGAGAGCATCGCGCAGGTGCCTGCGTGACCGTCGGGCGCGCCCTGATCACCGGTGCCGGGGGCTTCGTCGGAAGCGCCTTGGCCGGAGGCTTCTTGCGCCTCGGGTGGCAGGTCTGCGCGCTCGATACCACCTTCGACGTCCCCGCGCGGGCGCGCCTGTCAGAGGCCGAACTGGTCTGCGCCGACCTCGGGGGCCCTTTGCCCGAACTGTCTCGGGCGGATGTCATCATCCACGCGGCCGCGCTCACGACAGGGCCCGAGGCGCTGGGCATCACCCCTGCCGAGCACCTGCGCCGCAACATGCTGCCGCTGCTTGCCGCTCTCGGGCTTGCCGAGGCGATGGCGCCTCGGGCGTTCGTCTTCCTCTCCTCGACCGGGGTCTTTGCCGCGGGCGACGGAGATGCCGACCTGACGGACCGGTCGGAACCTTCCGGATCGGGGCCCTATGCGGCGGCGAAGCGCGCGGGAGAGATCGTGGTCCCGGCAGTTCTTGGCGCCGCAACCGCCCCACATGTGCTGCGGCTTGGCCACATCTGCGGCCTTGCCGAGGCGTCGCGCCCGACCCGGGCGCGCGTCTCGCCGATGGCCGAGATGGTCGCCGCCGCCCGGGCAGGCGAGGCCGTCCCGCTGGCCTCTACCGATCCGCTGCGCGACTGGACAGCGGCCGAGGATCTCGCGCCGGCCATGGTTCGCCTGCTCGCCGCACCCCCGGCGGGGCGGGTTCTGCATTTCGGGAGCCCCCACCGCATGACCGACAGCGCCATGGCGGCCCGGATCGCTGCACGCATCCCCGGTTTGCGTATCGAGACGCGTCCGGCCGCCACACCCAAGGCACCCATGCGGCCAAGCACGGTTGCCGCTCTCGAGGGCTTTAGCTGGACGCGCCCCGAAGAGGTGATCGACGCCCTCTGCGCAGCGAGGCTCGCGGCATGACGGCACTGCGCATCATCCTCGTAGGGCTCGGCGCCCGCTCGCGGGTCTGGCGGCGCGTGCTCGGCGATGATCGCGCCGCTCGGATCGTGGGCGTTGTCGATACGAACCGCGCGGCGGTCGATGCGGCCTGCGCTGAACTGCCGGGCGCAGTCGGGGGTAGCACGCTCGACGACGTTGCCGCCGCCGTGCAGGCGGATGCCGTCATCCTCATCACCCCACCCGCGGGGCGCGATGGCCAGATTGCCGCGGCCTGCCGCTCACGGCTCGCCATCCTTGCGGAAAAGCCCCTTGCCGACAGTTTCGCAAGCGCGACAGCTCATGTTGCCGCAGCCGCTCAGGCGGGCGTCGCGCTGAGTGTCGGCCTCAACTTCCGCTACATGCCCGTCACGCGGGCGCTGCGGGGGCTGATGGCAGAGGATGCGCTCGGGGCCCCGGAATTCGGGCGCTTTCTCTATGAGCGGTGGCGCGACGGACGGCAGGCGCGGCTCAACAAGTATCCGCTGACGATGGATCAGCCGATGCTGTGGGAACAGTCGATCCACCATTTCGATCTCATGCGCCACGTCTACGGGCGCGAGCCCGTCTCGATCTCGGCGCGAACCTGGAACCCCTCGTGGTCGATGTATGCGGGCGACGCGAATGTGTCGGCCCTCATCACCTTCGAGGGCGGGCTCGAGGTAACCTATCAGGGCACCTGGGCAGGAAACTGGGACAAGCTCGGGTTCGATTGGCGGAGCGACTGCAGAGACGGCATCGTGGTGCAGCGCGACATGTTCGGGGACCTGGCCTTCGCCAGACGCGACGATCCAGCGCTGACGCCCTTCCCCCTTCCCCCCTTCGAACTCTGGATCGATGACGCTGCAGCCTTGTGGGCCGACTTCTCCGCGCATCTGCGCGGCGAGGGACCGCTGCCCTGTTCCGGCGCCGATCACCTGAAATCGCTCCGCATGGTCGAGGCCTGCATCGCTGCGGCCAAGACCGGCCAGTCCAAAGACTTGAATGTCCAGATCGCGGCTGCGGAGCCGGTCTGGGCCACCCCGTAAGTGACGACCACCAACAGAGAGGACGACGCAATGACGACTCTTCGACACCTAACCGCGGCAGGGGCCATGGCCCTGCTCATGGGGTCTTCGGCCCTCGCGGGTCCCCCGGACGACACGATCGTGGTTGGTCTGTCGGCCGACATCACCACCTTCGAGCCGGCCAACATCTCGTCACGGGACAACGCCAACATCGCGCGGCACATCTTCGGCACGCTCTATTCGATTGGCGGCGACGGCACCGTCTCGCCCGATCTGGCCGAGAACCTCGAGATCTCGGAAGATGGGCTGAAATATGTCTACACCCTCCGCGAAGGGCTGACCTGCCATGACGGCGAGGCCCTGACAGCCGAGGATGCGGCCTATACCTTCAACCGCGCCAAGGACAAGGCAAACGGCTTCACCGGCAACACCCCCGGTTTCGTCTTTTCCTCCGTCGGATTCGAGAGCGCCGAAGCCCTCGATGACCGCCGCGTCCAGATCACCGTCGGGCGCAAGAACCCGATCGCCTTCGGCCTGCTGGCCGAGGTCTATCTGCACTGCAAGGACAGCTACGAGAAGATGACCCTCGACGAGGCGGCAGCGAACCCCATCGGTTCGGGCCCCTATAAGCTGGTCAGCTGGACCAAGGGCTCCGAGGTCGTGCTCGAAAAGGTCGGCGAGCCGGCCCGCATGAACAAGATCATCTGGCGGATCATCCCCGAAGCATCGACCCGCTCGGCCGAGTTGATCGCGGGCAACGTCGACATCATCACGAACGTAGCACCCGACCAAATCGACGCCGTCAACGCCAGCGGGAATGCCAAGGTCCAGGCCGTTCAGGGCACTCGCCGGATGTATGTGGGCTTTAACCTCTCTGACGCGTTCAAGGCGATGCCCGGCGGCGACGCCATCCAAGATCCCAACGTGCGCCGCGCGCTTCAGTATGCGGTGGACGTTCCCACGATCTGCAAGCAGCTGCTGAACTTCGAATGCGTCCGCGCCACGGGCATCGTGAACCCGCCCAACGCGAACAAGTCGCTCGAACCCTACCCCTATGATCCGGCGATGGCTGAAAAGCTGCTCGACGAGGCCGGCTGGCCGCGCGCGGCAGACGGAACGCGCTTCACGATCCGCTTCCAGGCGGGGCGTGGACGTTATCTGAACGACCAGAACGTCGTTCTGGCCATCGCGCAGTACCTCGAGGATGTCGGCCTCAAGGTCGAAGTCGACATCATGGAATGGGCATCGGTCTATGTGCCGCTCATCCGCGAGCGGAACGTGGGCCCGCTGTTCTTCCTCGGCTCGGGCGGTGCGCTCTGGTCGCCGCTCTATGACATGACCGACCTCGCACGCGTCGAGTCGGGCACGAACTACACCCACTGGAACGATCCGCGCTGGTTCGACCGCTGGGCCGACATCGCCAATGCCAAGACCCCCGAAGAGCAGCGCGTGATCATCGACGAGATGCTCAAGGTCTTCTACGACGACGGCCCGTGGCTGCACATGTACTTCCAGCCGGACTTCTACGGCGTCAGCGAGCGGGTCGATTTCGTGGCCCGTCCGGACGAGAAGGTCTACCTCTTCGCGACCGGCCTGAAGTGACGTGACTCGAGCGCCGCGCGGGGTTCGTTCCCGCGCGGCGTGCCCTTTTCTCCGTTTTTCGCCCGAGGAAATCCCCCATGTGGACGTTCATCGCCCGACGCCTGCTGCAAAGCGTGGTCGTCATCCTCGGAGTCACCTTGATCAGCTTCATCGCGCTGCAGATCGGGGGCGATCCCACCTATCTCTTCGTGTCCGAACGCGCGACCGAAGAAGAAATCGCGATGGTGCGCGAGGCGCTCGGATTCGACAAGCCGCTGCACATCCAGTATCTGACCTATCTTGGCAACATCGCCCAAGGCGAATTCGGCAATTCGCTCAGCTATCGCCAGCCCGCGATGGACATCGTGCTGGGCGCCCTGCCTGCGACGATCGAACTGACGATCTTCGCCATGACCTTCGCAATCACGCTCGCCGTGCCGCTGGGCGTCTTCGCGGCGCTCTACCGCGGCACCCCCGTCGATGGCGGCATCATGACGATGGCGATGTTCGGCCAGTCCGTCCCGGGATTTTGGCTCGGCATCATGATGATCCTGCTGTTCGGGCTCTCGCTGCGGCTGCTGCCGATTTCGGGGCATGTGCCCTTCCTCATGCCGCTGCTTCAGGGCGAGTTCGCGACAGCGTTCTTCAGCCTTCCGCAAGCGGTCTACTATCTCATCATGCCCGGCATCGCTGCCGGCTTCTATTCCCTGTCACGCAACGCGCGCCTCGTCCGCTCCTCGATGCTCGAGGTCCTCAGCCAGGATTACGTCCGCACGGCGCGATCGAAGGGGCTGACCGAGCGCGCCGTGGTGGTCCATCACGCTCTGCGCAACGCTTGGCTGCCCGTGATCACGATGATCGGGCTCGAATTCGGCTTCCTGCTCGGCGGTGTCGTCGTGATCGAGACGGTGTTCAGCTATCCGGGGATCGGTCGACTTGTCTTCAACGCGATCAACCAGCGCGACATTCCTGTCGTGCAGGCGGCGGTCGTGGTGTTGTCGGTTATCTTCATCAGCCTCAATCTCATCGTCGACCTCGTCTATGCGCGGATCGACCCACGCGTCAAACTCTAGAGGTCGCAGCCATGACGGAATTCAACAGCGACGGCCTCACGCGGCTTGCCCCCGAACGCGGATCCGAATTCAGGCGCGAACTCGGTCGCGCCATCCGCAGCATGGTGGCTGCGAAATGGCCGCTTCTCGCCCTCCTGATCCTCTTCGGTGTCGCGATGGTTGCCATCTTCGGGCCTGCGATCGCGCCGCTCGATCCCAACAGGCAGAACATCATCCTGCGTCTGGCCGAGCCGATGGCCGAGGGTGCGCGGGGCTCGACCTTCTGGCTCGGATCGGATGCGCTCGGTCGCGACGTCTTTTCGAGGTTGCTCTACGGCGCGCGGATCTCGCTGCTGGTCGGGGTCTGCGCCATCGCGGTCGGCGGCGTGATCGGCGTGACGGCGGGCCTCGTGTCGGGCTACTTCGGCGGCTGGATCGATGACGTGATCATGCGGTTGGGCGACATCCAGCTTGCATTCCCCTTCATCTTGCTCGCCATCATGTTCCTCGTGGTGCTCGGGCCGGGTGTCTTGAACCTCATTCTCGTGCTGGGGATTGGCCAATGGGTCACCTATGCGCGAATCGTGCGCGGCCAGACCCTGTCCTTGCGCGAGAAGGAGTTCGTCGAGGCCGCGCGCGCGCTCGGCGACAGCACGGCCGCCATCATCTTCCGGACCATCCTGCCCAATATCGTGGCCCCCCTGACGGTGATCGCCTCCTTCAACGTTGCATCGGTGATCCTGGCAGAGGCGGCGCTCTCGTTTCTCGGGCTCGGGGTGCCACCGTCGGTTCCGACCTGGGGATCCATGCTGGCCGAAAGCCGCGAGCAACTCATTGCCAACAAGTGGTGGCTGGCGATCTTTCCGGGCCTCGCCATCGTGCTGACGGTGCTCAGCTTCAACATCATCGGGGACTGGCTGCGCGACTTTCTCGATCCGCGGCTCAAGGAACGGCGCTAGGGACCATGACCATGAAGATCGGAATCATCGGGGCAAGTTTTGCCCGCGACGCATATCTCCCGGCAATCGCCCATGTTCCGGGTGCCGAGGTCGTGGCGATCGCCTCGGGCAGGATCGAGAGCGCGCGCACCTGCGCGGAGCGCTTCAGCGTCCCGCACGCCTATGACGACTGGCAGGCGATGCTGTCGCGGCACGAACTCGACCTTGTCTGCATCGCGACCCCCACGAAACTTCACGCCCCCCAGACCCTCGCGGCGCTTGCGCGCGGCGCGCACGTGCTGTGCGAGAAGCCGACCGCGATGAACGCCGCCGAGGCGCGCGCCATGCTCGACGCGGCGACAGCGGCGGGGCGGTTGCACATGATCGATCACGAACTGCGCTTTAACCCCAACCGGGCACGGATCGCCGAGATGATTGCGCAAGGCGATCTGGGCGAGATCCGGCATGTCAACATCACCAACATCGGCGCGAGCTGGGCCGACCCTGCCAGTCGCCCGATCGGAGACTGGTGGAGTGATGCATCCCAGGGCGGCGGACGCCTCGGTGCGAACGGCAGCCACCAGGTAGACATGGTCCGCTGGTGGCTGGGCGACGTGGCATGGGTCACCGGTGCCGCGCCCGTGATGGTGCCCAACCGCCGAGACAAGGTTTCCGGCGCTCCCTGGCAAGCGACGGCCGACGACGTGGCATGGTTCGGCCTCGAGATGGAGCGCGGCGCGCTCGTGCAGGTGTTCATGTCTGGCGTCGCCGCTCACAACATGGGCAATCATACGCAGGTGTTCGGATCGAAGGGCACGATCACGCTCTCGAACGACGACGAAAAACTGTGGTTCGCCAAGGCCGGGCAGGGGTTCGCGGAGATCACCGCGCATGATCCCAACGCCGCGTTGCCCGGCCTGAACAAGGGTATCTGGAACGTTTCCGTTGTCGCCGCACTTCAAGAACTCTGCGGCGCGATAGCCGAGGGGCGCGCGCTGCGTCGCGGCGCGACCTTTGCCGATGGCCTCGCCAATCAGCGGGTGCTCGATGCGGTGCGGGTTTCGGGCACCGAGCGTCGCTGGGTCCGGCCGGAGCAGATCGATGCCTGAAACCGTGCTCGTCACGGGCGCCGCGCAGGGCCTTGGCGCTGCCATCGCGCGCCACTTCGCCGCGCGAGGGGCGCGCCTCGTGCTCATGGACCGGGATGCGGCGGGCCTGCGCCAGACGGCCGCGCTCTGCCCCGGCGCCGAGGCCATCACGGTCGATCTCTCGGATGCAGCGGCGACCCGGCGCGCGGCCGCCGACCTGCCCCCGATCGACACCCTGATCCACAATGCCGCGATCTTGCGTGTCGAGCCTATCGAGACCGTAACCCTTGCAACCTTTCAGGCAACGATGAATGTCGGCATCCAGGCGGCCTTCCAGCTGACGAAGGCGGTCTGGCCGGGGATGCGCGCGCAGGGCGGCGGGGCGCTGATCTTCGTCTCGTCCCGCTCTGGCATCGAGGGGTTCGTGGACGAGACCGCCTATTGCGCCGCCAAGCACGCGCTCGAGGGTTTCTCGAAATGCCTCGCGATGGAGGGGGCCGCCCACAACATCATGAGCTACACGATCACGCCCGGCATGTTCATGCACACGCCCATGTCGGAAACCACCTATGGCCCCGAGGCGCGGGCCAAATGGGTCGATCCGATCCGTCTTGCCCCGGCTTTCGCCTATCTGTCGTCCGACCGCCCGAGCCATCTGTCCGGTCAACGGCTCAATGCCTGGGACCTGTCACAAGGAGTTTCCGAATGACCATGCAGGCCGTCTATGACTGGATCGATGCCCATGCCGAGGAATGCGTCGCCGATCTGCAGGCTTTCGTCCGTCAGCCCTCGGTTTCCGCCCAGGACATCGGCCTGCGCGACTGCGCGACGCTCCTGCGCGAGATGATGCACCGCGATGGCCTGCCGGCGGAGTTTCATGAGCTCGATGCAGGGCCGCCCGTGGTGTTCGGCCATCTTCAGGCCAGAAAGCCCGCCAAGACGATCCTGTGCTACGCCCATTACGACGTGCAGCCGCCCGAGCCGATCGAGGCCTGGAGCCACGGGGGCCCGTGGTCGGCCGCGATCGTGGACGGCGTGCTCTATGGGCGCGGGGCGACCGACAACAAGTCGGGCGTGCTGGCCTTCACCAAGGCGGCCAAGGCGTTCCTGCAGGTGCGCGGAGAGGTGCCTGCGAACCTCAAGTTCCTGATCGAGGGCGAGGAAGAGATCGGATCGCCCAACCTCGCCGCCTGGGCTGCGCGAAATAAGGCGCTGCTCGCGGCGGACGGGATGCATTGCCTCGATGGCTCGATCGAGACGGGCACCAACGTGCCGGACGTCTCGCTCGGCCTCAAGTCGGTGCTCTTTGTCGAACTGGTGGCGCGCGGGGCGAAGTCGGACATCCACTCGCTGAACTTCCCGCTCGTGCCGGCGCCGGTCTGGGATCTGGTCTGGGCGCTGAACACGATCCTGGACCGCGACCGCAACATCCTCATCGAAGGCTGGAACGAGGGCATCTGGCAGCTTGGTCCGGACGACGAGGAACAGCTTCGCGACAAGGCAGCCCGGGTCGATACCGCCGAGATGAAACGCGAATGGGGCATCGAGAGCTTCGCGCTCGGGCGCGACGGGATCGATGCCATCCGTGCCCGGACCTATGAGCCGACGGCCAACATCCAGGGCATCATCGCGGGCTATACCGGCCCGGGGACCAAGACGATCGTCCCCAACGAGGCGCGGGTGCGGCTCGATTTCCGGCTGATCCCGAACATCCAGCCCGATGCAGCGATCGCAAAACTCAAGGCGCATCTTGTCAAGCACGGGTTCGGGCACATCGAGGTGCGCGCCTTCGACGGTGCCGAACCGCCCTACAAGATCAGCGTCAGGGAAGACATCAGCCAGGCGATCATTGCCGCCGCAACCGAAGTCTACGGCGAGTTGCCGGTCGTCAACGGGGTGTCCGCCGAGGGGGCGATCTTGCGCCATGTCTGGATCCCCTGCGTGCTGACAGGCTTTGCAAACCCCGGCGCCAATCTTCACGCCCCCGACGAGAACATCCACATCGACAAATACATCAGCGGCATCAAGTACGCGGCTGCGATCATGGAGCATTTCGGCCGGTCCTGAAACGCCGCCCCGCTCCTGCAGGAGAGCCGCATGCACGCCGCGTCTGATCCGGGGCAACCGCGGGTTGAGATCATGGCCCTGACGGACACGTCGTCGTGGGGCACGGGTCTGCGGACGATCCTGCGCATCAGCCGCATGGCGCTCGACACGCCCGTGCAGGCCGCGCTCGCGATCGTAGCGACGATCGTGGCCTCCAGCCTGCAACTCTGGCTTCCCATCCTCCTCGGACGGGCGGTCGACCAGATGCAAGTGGTGCTCTCAGCCGTCGACAGGGGGGCGGCAGAGGCGGCGCTGTGGCAGACGGCTGCGCTTGTCTTCGGCGTATCGGTGCTGCGCGGAGGCTTCACGACCCTTCAGAACTATTTCTCCGAGAGCGTGGGGCACTGGACAGGGTATCGGCTGCGGCAGGCCTATTACGACAAGATCCAGAACCTCTCCTTCGGCTTTCACGACCGGGTTCATTCGGGAGAACTCATCACGCTCGGCATGCTCGACCTCGACGGGGCGCGGATCTTCTTTGCCACGGGTCTCGTGCGGATCGTGCTGCTGTTCATCCTCATCGGTGTCGGGGGATGGATGCTGATCGCGACCGATCCCCTGCTCGCCCTCATCGCGCTGTCGTTCGTGCCCTATGTCGGGTGGAAGTCGTCGGTCTCGCAACTGCGCTTGCGCAAGACCTGGCTCGACCTGCAGGATCGGCTGTCCGTCCTCTCTCGGGTGATGGAGGAAAACCTCGCAGGCATCCGCGTAGTGCGCGCCTTCTCCGCCGGTCCGCACGAGATGGCGAAATTCGACACGGCATCCGCAAGCGCGCTCGATCTCTCGCACGAAAGGGTTGACCTGCGCGTGACGGCGACGACGGCGATGACACTCTCGTACCTCGCAGCGATGGCACTCGTGCTACTGATCGGGGGCCTCAAGGTGCAGGCGGGCGAGATCACGCTCGGGACACTCACGGCATTCCTGACCTTCATGACCATCCTCCAGATGCCCGTGCGACAACTCGGGATGCTCGTGAACGCCTTCGCGCGCACCTCGACCTGCGGCGCCCGGGTATTCGCGCTCCTCGATCTCGAGCCGGCCGTCCGCGACAGGCCTGGCGCTCCGGATCTGGCCGTGACCGAAGGCGGGCTGCGCTTCGAGGGGGTGTCCTTCGCTTATCCGTCCGCGCCCGACGCCACGGTCCTTGACGGGATTTCCTTTGATGCTCGCCGCGGCGAGATCATCGGTATCGTCGGGCCGCAGGGCAGCGGCAAAACGACCATCGCCCATCTGATCCCTAGATTCTACGACGTCTCCGCGGGCCGCATCACCATCGACGGACAGGACCTGCGCGTTGTCTCGCTGGCTTCGCTGCGCCGATCGGTGGCGGTGGTGCAGCAGGACGTGTTCATGTTCACGACGAGCCTCGAAAACAATGTCGCCTATGGCGATCCGTGGGCAGCTTCTCCGCGCATCGTGCAGGCGAGCGCCGAGGCGCAGATTCACGGCCATATCGCCACGCTGCCCGAGGGATATCGCACCGTGGTGGGAGAGCGCGCCTCATCGCTCTCGGGCGGGCAGAGGCAGCGTCTGTCGATAGCGCGCAGCCTGATCCTGAAGCCCGACGTCCTGGTCTTCGACGACTCGACGGCCGCAATCGACGCCCGCACTGAGGAAAGCATCCTCGATGCGCTCAAGGCAGGCGCGCAGGGTCGCGTCACGATCCTGATTGCGCACCGACTGAACACCTTGCGCCATGCAGATCGTATTTTGGTGCTTGATCGCGGGCGCATCGTCGAGGAGGGACGCCACTCCGACCTTATCGCTCTCGGGGGGCGCTATGCCGCGCTCCACCGTATGCAGACGCTGGCTCACGGGCAAGCGCAGCCATGAGTGACGCGATGGACGGCGAGAACACCGAACTGCACCAGGGCGGCCCCCGTCCCCCGCGCGCGGTCGTGGGCTCCCACCGCGTGCAGGAAGAGATCTTTGGCCGCGTCTTCGATCCGCGCATCCTTGCCCGCATCTGGGGCTTCGTGCGCCCCTATCGGCGGCAGGTCTGGGCCTCGGTCGTTGCCGTCCTCGTCTTCACCGCGACCCAGCTTGCGATCCCGTTGATCATCCGTATCGCGATCGACGACGGGCTGGCAGAGGGGACATCGGGGCGGGCCACGCTGCTGTGGTCGGTCGGGATACTCGTGGCGGTGATCGGGATCAACGCGATCGCAAGTTTCGTGCAGGAGCGCACCGTCGGCCGCGTTGCCGAAAACGTCCTGTTCGATATCCGCACCGCGATGTTCAGCCATCTGCAGCGCGTGTCGATGGGGTTCATGGACAAGACCGAAGTCGGTCGACTGATGTCGCGGCTGCAAGGCGATGTGAACGCCATGCAGGAGTTTCTCGAAACCTCGGTCACCTCCATCGGCGATCTTGTCCTGCTCGTCGGGATCGTGGTGTGCATGGTCTGGCTCGATCCGACGCTCGGGCTTCTGACGCTCATCATCCTGCCGGTTCTGGCGGTAGCGCGGATCGTCTGGCTGCCGCGCGCGCGTGCCGCCTTCGTCAGCGCGCATGAGGCTAATTCGGTCGTGAACGGCGCGCTGGCCGAGGCCATCCACGGCGTGCGCACGGTGCAGGGCATGACGCGCCAGACCCTGAACCTGCAGCTTTTCGACGACCGCGCGCGCGGCAACCTCGATGCGCAGCTTCACGCATCGCGGCTCGCGCAGGTTCTCGTGCCGGTGGTCGACACGCTCACGGGGCTGGCGATGGCGGTCGTCGTGCTTGTGGGGGGCGCGCGCGTCGCGCAGGGCACGCTCGATATCGGCGTGATCGTCGCGTTTCTTTTCTTCATCCAGCGGTTCTTCGATCCGATCCGGTCGCTGACCCTGCAATATTCGGTGATGCAGCGCGCAATGGCATCGGGGCAGCGCCTGACCGAAGTCTTGGACGTGCCCCTGACCGTCGCCGATGCCCCTTCCGCGACGGACCTGCCGCGCGACGCCGACGGCTCGGTCGAATTCAGGGGCGTGACCTTCGGTTACGATCCGGCCCGCCCCGTTCTGCACGATATCACCTTTCGGGTCGAACCGGGCGAGACGGTCGCCATCGTCGGGCCGACCGGATCGGGCAAGTCGAGTATCATGTCGCTGGTCCACCGCTTCTACGATGTCCAGATCGGCGCGGTGCTGGTGGGCGGACGCGATGTCCGCGACGTGACGCAGCAGAGCCTTGGCGGGCATGTCGCGATGGTCCTGCAGGAGCCCTATCTGTTCACCGGCACGGTCATGGAGAACATCCGCTATAACAGCGCTGCATCGGACGATGCTATCATCGAGGCGGCCCGGATCGTCGGCGCGGATGACCTGATCCGCCGCCTGCCCGACGGATACGCGACAATGCTGACGGAAAGGGGGGCGAACCTGTCGATGGGACAGCGCCAGCTCATCAGCTTTGCCCGTGCGCTGGTCGCCGACGCCCCGATCCTCGTGCTCGACGAGGCGACCTCAAGCATCGACAGCGAAACCGAGCAGCGCATCCAGAGCGCCCTTGTCCGGGTGCTCGAAGGTCGCACTGGGCTGATGATCGCCCACAGGCTCGCGACGATCCGCAACGCCGATCGCATCATCGTGCTGTCCGAGGGGCGCATCGTCGAATGCGGCACGCATGATGCGCTGGTCGCGGCAGGCGGGCTCTATGCGCGCCTATATGCCGCGAACGCGTCGAGTTTCGACGATCTCTGAGCGTGTCTGTCAGGCGAGGCGCGCCATGCGCCGGTGCGTCCCGCCCTTCTCCGATACGGCCTTGACCGTCACCGCAGGATCCGTGCCCGTCGCGCGGACAAGCCATTCGACCTTCTTCGTCACCGCGGACCACTGTTGGCCCCAGGGGGACCATGCATAGCGCCGCTCGTTGCGCCCGGCGAGATGGCCCAGATCGGCCTTTCCGGGGTTCATCACAAGTTCTGCGCCCTCCGGGTCGATCTCGATGGTGACGGGCCGTGCCACCTTGTTCTCGATCGCCACATCCGAGAGGTTGGTGGGCAGGTAGCCGTGGTTCGAGACGACAGCAGAAACCTTGAAGAGGTTCGCGCCGAGCGACTGGACCGTGACATCGTCGACTTCCACCCTCGGGGCGGCGGCGGCGTGGCGCAGGTTGAAGAGCGTGTTGTTGCGGCAGATCTCCTCCAGCAACCGCCCGGGCGGGTTCCGGTAGGACCAGATATAGACCATTCCGCCGATCTCCACCGGGCCTAGTTGCGGGTGATCGAAGGATTCCCAATCCCGAAACCCGTGCGCGCCGACGTTTTCCAGAACCCAGTTGAAGATCTTTTCCTGCGTCTCGGCATCCCGAGGGCCAAGATTGTAGTATCCCTTCTTCTCGACACCGGCCGCGCGTTCGAGATCCCACAACTCGGTCGAGAAGCAGATGATGCCCATCTCCTCATAGACCCAATCCTTGAGCGATCCGTGCCGCGCCTTGGTCTTGTCGGGGGTGAAATCCTCATAGGTCGAGATGGTGGGATAACCCGTCAGCCGCGTGCCGACCGCGCCCAGATCCTTGTAGAGCGCGAGATCGCGCGGGCTCATCTCGGCGTCCATCTTCATCATCGAGGGGCGCAGGATGATGCCGCCATGCGTGTGATAGGCGCACATGCCGCAGATGTTTGGGTGGTCGAGAATGACCTGCCCCATCCCCTTCGCCTCGGGTTCCGAGAACGGATAGAGGCCCGCGCCATATTCCTGCGGCGACCAGTTGATGGGGAAGTTGCGGTTCATGTTGCCGTCGTTGCCGGGAACGATCTTGACGTGGACCCCGTCGAAGTCGCGGATCATCCCTTCGGGATAGAGGCGATAATACTCGCTGCCCTCTTCCCCCGGTTCGCGCTGCACCATCAGGCGCGGATCGGTCGGGCTCTTCTTCCATTCGCCCTTCGTATCCGGGACACGCATGTTCACGATGTAGCCATCGCCGTTGATGTCCTGCGGGATCAACCCGTCGATCCGGTCCTCGCCTGGCAGGAAGCGGCCGTTGCCGCACCACGGGTGATAGGGCTGCTTGAGCGAGAATTCGGCGCCGTCTGGATTGATCCGGGGGATGACATAGAACACCTGCTGGTCAAGCAACCGGGTGCATTCCTCGTCGCTCCCGTAATTCGTGAGCAGGTACCAGATCGCATAGAGCGCCGTGGCACTCGTGGCGTGCTCCTCGGCGTGGATCTGCGCGTCGATGTAGAACCCCGGCTTTTCATGCCCCGGGCCGGTCTTGGGATTCGTGAGTTCCATAAGCCAGACCTCGCGCCCGCGAAAGGACCGCGCGATCGAGGTCAGCTTGCAAAGGTCCGGATATGCGGCTGCGAGCGCCTGCAGATGCGCCGTCATCGCCTCGTGATCATGATAGGTGTCGAAGGGAATGCTGACCTTGGGCATAGGTTCCTCAGTGCGGTTGTGGGCCGAGAAGCCTGTCAAGGCCGTTTCGGGCGTGGAAATCCGCCATCCGGATGGCGCGGTCGGTCTCGGAGCTTTCGATTCCGGCAAAGCAGAGCGCGAGCGATCGCAGGTGGTCGCGCCCATCGCAGGGCTGCGGCGCATCGCCCCGTAGCGCCGCCCGGAAGGCCGCGAGCAGCGCGATGCTGTCATCATAATAGGGTCGTGCCTCGGGCAGTGGCACAGCGGTCAGTTCAGGATCTGCGCGATGCGCGACCGCGAGATCGGAATGCAGTTCGCGCTGGACGACGACGCCATGGGCGCAGTCGATCCGCCATTCGAAGCCGGGCGTGTTCCACCCCCCTGACCAGGTTCCGATATAGTTTACCTCGACCCCGTCCGAGAGCGTCATCAGGCAATGCACGTTTGCGTCGTGGGCATACATGCTCCAGGCCGGGTTCCATGTCCGGCACGAGATCACGTCAACCTCTGCGCCGTGGCAGAAGCGGATGAGATCGAGATGGTGGATCGTCTGTTCGAGCATCATGGGATGGCGCATCGTCAGAGGATAGCGGTTGATGCCGGGGCGCCGTCCATCGCGGTTGCGCAGATAGCGGAACTGGCCGAAACCCGGCTTGCCCATCCGGTTCCCGGTCAGCCACGCGCGCAGCGCCTGCGAGACGGGCAGATAGCGGAAGTTCAGTCCGACACTCAGCGCGCAGCGCGCCGCGTCGGCTGCGTCGATGATGGCGACTGTGTCCCCGAGGTCCGCGGCAAGCGGCTTTTCGGCCAGAACTGGCAGCCCCGCGGCAAAGAGGTGCCGGCACTGCGCCAGATGTCCGTCCGGTGGCGTGACAAGCAGCGCCGCCTCGTAACCACCGGGCGACAGCGCGGTTTCGAGATCAGGGAACCAAGGCAGGCAGGGGTGCTCCCTCTCGAACGCTTTGCGTGCATCAGGACTTGGGTCCACAACGCCTGTAATGGCCACGTCCTGGCTCTCGGCAACCACTTGCGCCCACATGCGTCCGCGCGTGCCTGCGCCCACCAGAAGCAGCCGCCCAGATCCTGCCTTGAATGAGGTATTGGAACCTTTGCCCAACTCGGAACCCCGCTGATGTGGCAGTTGTCTTTTCTTGGTCAATCGTCACAGAGCGCAACTAGCTATCCGGTCGGCATCTTCGCCGGTTGGGTTGCGAGCCATCAAGCCTAATCCTTCCGATTTGCCCGATCTGTCAGTGGCGGGATGCATGAAGATCGAAGTGTCTAGCCGTCACATTTTTCCGGGACCCTTGGGTAGCGGACAACTGACGCACATCTCGACTTCCCGCATAGCGCCCGTCTCGGGATCGGGCATGCCTGCCACGATAGATTGATGGTTGCGATGCTGCACGCCAACGCCAAGATTACAATTGTATATTGTCGACGATCCCGCTGTCAAGGTTGGTGGAGGTTTGGAAAGCACGGAGGTCGCCAACGCCGCTTGCAGCATGCTGAGCCAGGGACCATAATGGTTCATTGCATCGAATGGCGGCGCGATGGTGTTTGCGCGCCATGATCTCTGTAGAGTGTCCTGATGCAGCTAGGCGGCACGCCTTGACGTCATCGCGCGGAGCAAACGGATCGGTAGAGTTCCGTCACTTCGGCAGCCTCGGGGTCGCCATGAGCCCCGGCTTTTGGCCTTCTCTGAGAAGGGTCTCAAAATGCAGGCATGGAAGATTACTCTGAATTCCTTGCATTTTCTGGAGCTGTGGTTGAACCTGACAAGATAAAATCAGCGCTGCCGCTCCTTCGGAATCTCTTCTCCCGGCCATAGCACTCACGCCGCGTCGCGGGAGTAGGATGTGATGATGCCGCCAAGCTGGCGCCGGCGGCGGATCGGGCCGTCTCGGGCGGGGCGGAAGTCGACTTGCAGCACGTTGTTCCCGATGTCCCGCCCACGATGCGGGCGCTCGGTATTGTAATGGCGCACCCAGGTCCGGAGGATGAGGTCGAGCTGTGCGCGGCTGAAGCAGACGAAGAAGTCCAGACATTCGCGCTTGATGGTCGCGATCAAGGACTCGGCGAAGGCATTGGCGTCGGGCGCCCTGTGCGGGATCTGGATGACCCGAGCGGCCTCTGACTCCCAGACGGTATCGAAGCTGGCGCTGAACTTGGTGTCGGCGTCCCGGATCAGGAAACCCGGCGCGATCCCCTGATTTGCGCACCACATCAGCGTGTTGCGGGCCTGCTGGGTCACCCAGACCCCGTCAGGCGCATAGGTCGGCGCGCTGCAATAGACGCGGCGGCTGCCGAGGTGGATGAAGATCAGCACATAGGCTGTCCTCGGTCCGCTTAGCGTGAACACGGTCTTGGTGAAGAAGTCGCAGGCGACCATGGTCTCCATATGCGCGCGCACGAAGGTGGTCCATGGCAGGGCAGGCTTCTTTGTGCGTCGCTCAGGGCTCGGGTGGATGCCTGCCTCGTTCAGGATGCGCTTGACGGAATTGGCGCCGGCGTAGAGCCCGAGCTTTTTCAACTCCCCCACGATCCGCTTGAAGCCCCAGAGGAGGTTTTCGGAACCGATGCGGATGACGACATCGCGCAACTCTTGCGTCAGGCGCGGCCGTCCCAGGGCCTTGAAAGGGGTCCCGGCGCGCATCTGGG
>Ga0315900_10000501_pt1 | contig 68351 bp, 54 predicted proteins | sample LakEriMetagenome_FD_203521 | JGI IMG/M metagenome (GOLD analysis project Ga0315900, IMG submission 203521) | Freshwater fungal communities from buoy surface, Lake Erie, Ohio, United States - Buoy 12 MA114 | ecosystem: Environmental > Aquatic > Freshwater > Lake > Lake biofilm | place: USA: Lake... | reverse complement strand
AACCTACGATATTTTTGATGAGTACCGCTATTTTGAACCAGCCAGCCGTTATGAAGTGGTGCACTTCAAGGGCAAAAAAATGGCCTTGACCATCTGTGAGGATATCTGGAATGTGGGAAATGAGAATCCGTTATACACCGTTTGCCCATTGGATGAAATGATAGATCAACAGCCGGAGGTCATTTTGAATTTATCGGCTTCTCCGTTTTCTTACCAACAGGCTGAAATTCGCCTGGCAACGGTTCGTGCCAACGTGGAGCGCTATAAATTACCCTTGTTTTATGCCAATCAGGTAGGGGCTCAGACGGATATCGTCTTTGATGGAGGAAGCCTGGTCATGTCCCCAGATGGGCGATTGTTTGATGAAATGGCATATTTTGAGGAGCAAATTTCCTATTATGAGCTAGAGGAAGTCCAGAAAGGCCGGTCGTTCACCTCCACCACTCCTCCCAAGACAGCCTTGATTCACGATGCGTTGGTATTGGGAATTCGCGATTATTTTGCAAAATTGGGTTTTAAAAAAGCCATTTTGGGCTTGTCGGGAGGCATTGACTCTGCTGTAACCGCCGCCCTGGCGGTTCGAGCCTTGGGTGCGGAGAATGTGCGAGGGGTCCTTATGCCCAGCCAGCACAGCAGCGACCATTCGGTTCAGGATGCGCGGCAACTGGCTCAAAACCTGGGAATCCAGTATGATTTAGTGCCCATTGAGCCCTTGTACCAAGCCTTTGAAACCAGCCTTTCTTCTTTGTTTTGGGCTTTTCCTGCCAATTTAACGGAAGAAAACATTCAGGCGCGGGTAAGGGGTACCTTGCTGATGGCTATGAGTAATAAATTTGGTAATATTCTCCTAAATACCAGCAACAAGAGCGAAATGGCGGTCGGTTACGGCACGCTGTACGGTGATATGTGCGGTGGCTTGGCCGTTCTCGGAGATGTTTACAAAACCGAGGTGTACGAATTGGCGCATTACCTCAACAAAGACGGAGCCTGCATCCCGCCCAATTCCATTGAAAAGCCACCGAGTGCGGAGCTCCGGCCTGGGCAAAAAGACAGCGATTCCTTGCCACTTTATGAAGTCCTGGATCCACTTTTATACCAATATATAGAATGCCGAAAAGGGCCAAACGAGCTCGTAGAGATGGGGTTTGAGTCAGATCTCGTCAAGCGTGTGCTTCGTATGGTGAATATCAATGAATTTAAACGTGAACAAGCGGCGCCGGTGATCCGGGTGAGCCGTAAGTCCTTTGGAATGGGCCGTCGAATGCCTATTGTTGGAAAATACTTATCCTAATTTCGTATGAAACGTAGATCACCGCGTGCCCAAGCGCTGCTTCAATTCGCGCTCATAGTTGGCATTATTGTGTTTGTGAATATTATTGCGAATGTCTTCTATGGTCACCTTGACCTAACCGAAGAAAAGCGGTTTACGCTGACAAAGCCCACTAAAACGTTGTTAAAAGAGCTGGATGAGCGGGTGTATGTAGAGGTCTTGCTCGAAGGTAGCTTCCCAGCCGGCTTCAAACGGCTTCAAACGGCCACTCGCGAAATGCTGGATGATTTTAGGTCGCAGAGTGGTTACTTGGACTATCTTTTTGAAGATCCGGGAGCAGGTAGCGTAGAAGATATTAATGCCCGTCGGAAAAATCTAAGCGAAATTGGCATTAATCCGGTGAACCTTAGGGTGATGGAAGATGGGGCTTCCACTCAAAAGTTGATTTATCCAGTTGCCATTTTCCATTATAAAAACCGACAACTGCCCGTCAAATTGTTGGAAAATGAATCCCCATCCTTGTCGCCCGATGAGGTGATTAACAACTCAGTGAGCTTATTAGAGTATAAATTCGCCAACGCAATTAAAAAACTTCAAGCTCCCGAGCAGCCCATTGTGTTGTTTACAGAGGGCCATGGGGAATTAGAAAAAATTCAAACCACGGATTTGGAGCGCAGCCTTGATCAGTTCTATGAGACAGGCCGAATTACGTTGGACTCCGTTTTAGAAATTCCTACCGAAGCCACTTTAGCAAAACGTACCCTTCGACCGGGTGAAATTGCTCCCAAACCCTGTGCCTTGTTGATTGTTGCCAAACCGCGGTTTGCCTTTTCCGAAAAAGACAAGTTCAAGATTGATCAATACGTGATGAACGGCGGGAAAGTCATTTGGTTGGTAGACCGGCTCGGTGCGGATTTGGATAGTTTGCGCATGGGAGGTCGGTTTATCCCTCAAGATTACCCTATCAACTTGGAGGATATTTTGTTTAAATACGGTGTTCGGTTACAACCTGATTTAGTGGTAGACCTGCAGTGTACCAAAATTCCACTGCAGACGGGCATGTTAGGGAATGCGCCGCAGCTGGAACTATTTGACTGGTATTACCATCCTGCCGTTCGTCCCACCGCTCCACATCCCATTGTGAAAAACCTGGATCGAACAGAGTTGAAGTTTTGTTCCTCCATTGATACCATTCGAACCAAAACAGCGGTTAAAAAAACTGTTTTATTGCAGTCCAGCACGTACAGCCGCCTGCAATTCAGTCCGGTGGATTTGAATTTTGACATCTTGAGGTATCCTGCAGACCCCAAAAAATTTGATAAAGGAGCGCAAACGGTAGGAGTATTGCTGGAGGGTGTTTTCCCATCCAATTTTGAAAACCGGGTATCGCAGGAATTAGCCTCTGATCTGCAGCGGATTGGGCTGGAGTATCGGAGTCAGAGCTTGCCTACCCAGATGCTTGTGATCAGCGATGGAGATGTGGCGGCGAATACGATTCGGATAGATGAGAAAGGGGAACAGCAATGGTTGCCCCTAGGATTCAACCGGTTTGAGCGCAGCACGTATTCCAACAAAGAACTGATGCTGAATGCGGTGGAATACCTCACGGATCCTTCTGGAGTGATTGAGGCCAGGAGCCGGGAAGTAAAACTGCGTTTGTTGGACAACGTTCGCGCCAAGGAAGAGCAACTGTTCTGGCAGGTGTTGAACATCGGCGGGTCGGTGTTATTTATTGCCCTGTTTGGATTGGGGTTTTTGTGGTGGAGGAAACGGAAGTATGTGAAGGGGTAGGGTTGCTATCCTTTACTGATTTGGTAGTATGAAATAAGTAGTGTGAGTGCTTGGATAAAAAAAGGTGGCTGTTGAAAACAGCCACCGATGAGTGGTAATTCGAAATCCTTTATCAATTTTAGCGTTGTTTAACGGCTTTTTTTTGATTAATCTTTACAGGAGCTCTCCAGTTTTCACTTCTTGAGGTGATAATAGGTTGTCCAAGTGGTATGATGTTTCCGGATGGATATTCGATTTGACAGACGGCGTATGCATCCCCTGTAATATCGTTTGTGTAGCTTCTTTGGAGGAATAAATTGGCAGAATTCCATCGCTGGGATGGTGTTTCTACGGTTACAAAAGCGTCAGTAGAAGTGGCTCCGTCGTCATCAAAATAATGCACAACAAGAGTATATATGCCTGGCTGTGGGGTAGAAGGGATGGTAATGTGTTCAGGTCCCCAACCATCGGTATCGTCCACATCCAAATAAGCATTCCAAAACGTCGATTGGTTGCCGTAGTAACAGTCTAAGTCAGTGAATAAATCATCTACAGTAGCACCGGGAGGAATCAAGTGCAAATCGACATCCGATTCTGGAGTGTTCCATCTGAGTTTAGTCCATAAAGCGAGCTGTGGAAAATTTCCAATTAGGTTTATAGAAGTAGATCCCCAAGCAGGACCTCCATTAATATGGGTTCCTGTTGCGGTGACTTTGACACTATTATTCCCTGCGACCAAGTCAATATTTTGGTCAAAGTTAAAGGATCCATCGTATTGCAACGTGATGGCGGATCCATTTACTGTCAAAATTGCTGAAGACAGTGACTGCGCATTTTTTATTTTGCCGGCTATTCGGACCACTCTATTGGTAATCACTTGATTATTGGTAACGGAGGTAATTTCGATGGGTAACATTTGTCCAGGATCCTCGAATAGCCGACCTTCTGCTCCCCTTGGATCTGGGAAATATTCAAGTTTGGAAATAATTGGATTTCCATTGTAAATAACTTCATCGGACAGCGATTCTGGACTGATGGCTTCGAAAGATTCCCCAACGGTTTTACCTGATAGCATTAGTCGGTAAAATTCCTTTCCGACGGGAGCCCCCTTACCGTTTACCTCACTCCAGCCGATAATTGACTGACAACCTTTTTGATAAAGAGTTGATTTTAAATCAATTGATTTCATCCCTTGGCAAGCTACCAAGTAAAAAACAGCGTTTGGGAACGCATCATCGCTGTAGTTGTTTTTAAAAAATTTAGAGGAAATGCTCAAGTATTGGACTTCAACGGGTACTCCATTCCGAACTTCCATGATGGTTGAGACGGCAACTTCACCATTGTACCAGAGTTCATAATACAGACCCATAATCTCATCCAGAAAATTATTGATTCGCTGGCCTGTCAACAACCAAGTCACATTATCCCCATCTACATTTCCATGCGTATTGAAAAAAATGGTCCCATATTGTTGAAGCTGTGTCTGGAAAAAAGTTAGGTCTGCTGCCGTACTATTATATATGTCGGCATTAAAACCAGCTTGGCTAAACTCACTCTGAAGGGTGGTAGAAATTTGCCGTTCACTGATCCAGGTTTCATCATCGAAGACTTGATTGATCAAGCAAACCCTTTTATTTCCCACGATACCATGCTCTACCCGGTCATGTAAGTTGGAAGGGGGCGATACAGAAGGCTTCTCTTCAGTAGGATCATTTGCCTCAATATAGGGTGGTGAATACCGGTAGGGTTGATGGAGCCAGATTTCTTTTCCTCCATTTTGGTAAGTTACCACCAGCGCGTAACCAGCTACCACCACTTTTTCTACGCCATTCAAATTGGATGCGGATTGAGCGATTTCTTCAAAGGCAGCTATAGGGTCAGAGCTGTGAAGCGCTAGGCTGGCTAATGAGTCTAAAGTTTCATGTGCTTTAAGGAGATGGTATTTTTCGAGTGGGGAGGGCGTTTCTTTAGCGCATCCTATGGTTAGGATGATTGCGATAAACGGGAGCCAAATTTTTCTAAATAAATTAAGGTTATTCATGTTTAGATGGAATTAGAAGCGTGAAAAAAAGAGGGAAACATTCAAGCTAATATAGGGCCGTGCATTTTCTTGTATTGGATAGTGGAATGTTGGCTCAAAGGCCAGAGAACTATCAAGAAAAAGGGCGAAGCCTGCTTCAATGTCTGGTATAAATTGGGATTTTTCTGATGTAAATTGGCTGGCGCTTAGTCCAACTCCACCAAAAATGCGTTGGAAAGCGTAGTATCGGGCAAAGGGTCTTGCATAGAAATCGCTGAAGGGCCCTGCTTTTTGGAATCCAAGGTCTGCTCCAACTAGAAGATTTTGTAGGGGGAAATAACCTGTTCCAACTTCCAGAGAAAAGGGTGATCCTTCCTCAAAATCAAATCGACCATTAGTTCCTCCTTTTATGAAAAAAATTCCTTTTTCCGTATTTGGAGGTGTTTTTTGACTGTAAAGGAGGGTTAGGCTACTGTGCGATAGTAGCAGGCAAGCAATAAGATATTTTAACATGGGAAGGTATAAAGATGAAAATAGAGAATCCTTTCAACAAGTGGTCTTGTTAAATTTCGTTGTTGTGGTATGACTAAACGGTGATTACTTTTTTAGCTGGCAGGATGCTGTCCCTACTTTCGCTCCGTTATGCCAGATATTGACGGAATAGTCTCCCTTTTCTACTTTGCCAGGATAGTCAAATCGTACGAGGACTTGTTCAGAGGATCCGGAGAAGTTTACTTCCTTTTCAAGTGTGTACTTGTATTCTTGTCCACTTGACCGGTCTTTCCCAATCAGTGATCCAACAGTGGTTTGGGAGGGGTTTATGAGCTGAATATGGAATTTCTGTACGCCATTCGAGACACCTTCAGTTGCATCGACGGTGAAGCTGATCTGAAAACGGCTTGTTTTGCTGGCATATTTGGAATCTCGGTCTGTTTGGCCAGATTTATCCTTTTTACTAACTTCTTTTGGGTTCAAGAATACACCAGAAACGGCAAGTGGTTGGGAGTTATCGACTGTGTTTCTTTTTTTGTTGGTAGAGGCATCTGCGGTGGAAGGTTGAGCATCTCCCCCCTCGGATGCTGAACGTTCAAGCAATTCTATTCGCGTCCTGGCAGTATTGAGGTCATTTGAGATTGCTTTTATCTCCTCCATGAGTCGGTCATTGTCCGATTGAAGTTGAGCAATTCTTCCATCACGTTCTCTGAGCTGCTCCGATAGAGAGGCATTTGCCTTGTTTAGCTCATCGATCTGCTTTCGGGCCTCTGTCAGCCTACTCCCACCCCCATTAATTCCTCTTCTGATGATGGCTTCTTGTTCCTCAATTTTTTGTTTGAGTTGTTCAATTTCTAATTCGCGGGCAGGAAAGAGCGCTTTTAAGCTATCGAGGCTATTAAATGCGGCTTCTTTTTGTTTTTTTAGATCATCGAGCGCAGCTGTCTTTTCGATAGTCTCTGCCTTTGCTTCTTTTACTTTTTCGCCACCTCTAAGGTAAATCACAATATTTAGCAGTACCAAAAGCAGGAGTAAAATGCCTGCAATCACTATAATTTGAGTAGTCTTGCTGTTTTGGGGAGGATTAGAAGGAGCAGGCTCGTTGTATTTGTTGCTAAGCATGACAGATGATAAAATTTAAAGTTAGAGATTCTGTTGCATAAGTTATAAGCAGCATTCTAACTTCAAGAGGGTTGAACTGCGATTCAGGTTATCATCTGTCCATAAAAAAGTAAAATAAAATTAGGTATAAAATAAAAACCAAAGGATAATCAAAGCAACTAGCAGGGCAAGTATTGCTAGTGCAGCAAAGATTTTGGATTCATTTCCTTGGCTATTTTCAGGTTTGGTGGCTTGGTTGGTTTTCTTTTCTTGTTGAATATCCGACAATATCTGTTCATGGATACTGTCTGGAAATCCTTCCAAATGAAGGGATTTTCGGGCCTTCTGAATTAGTTTGATGCCTGCACCAAAGTTTTGAATTCCTCTAATAATAGCACGTTCACTTTCAATTACCGCTAAAAAAGCAGGGTCCTTAGTCTTTCGACGCTCAATAAGTATTTTTTTGGAAGGTGGAGCAGTCCCCCGTAGATAATCCCAGACATCCTCAATCGTGATTAGCAAACCATTTTCTTTAGCCAGCTCTCTGGCATCCTCTACTAACTTAAAAATATGTCCTTGGGTTCCTAATGTTTTGGCTCTGATACTGTTTCGGACACTTTTGGCAATAAGTGAGTAGTCCTCCCATTCTTGAGAAAGCCGAGGGTCAGATCTGAGTAATTGTTCAAACTCATGACGTTCTGGTTCAGTCATAGATCCTCTTGCATACCGATCAATTCTATCAAAATAGTCAAAATTCATGCTTGAAATACTGTTTTTGAGAGGGATTAAATGCTTTTAACGGGTGGTAGTCTTTGGTGATTCCAATTATTAAAGTGAGCTAAAGCCGCGCAAGTGCATTTTCTCCCTTAAGGTTTTCATTGCTCGGAACCGTGCTAGGCGGACATAATCTGTGGTAAGTTGTAAGCGTTGTGCAATTTGATCATCGGTTAGGCTTAGTTCAGGGTCAAAGGATAGGTTCAATATATTTTGTTGGGCAATCGTTAGCTCTGAAATAATCGATTCAGCGGCCTCCATCAGAATTTGTCGGTGTGCCAAGTAATCAGGTCCCGGTCCCGGCTCCTTTGCCTCATTGGTTCCAGATGGTACTAAAGATGCGTTCAGGTCGTCATTCGCGTTCGAGTCTCGAAAAAAAGTTGGTGGAGGGCTGACCTCTTCGACTCGATTGCCTTGTTTGCGTTCATTTAAGAAGGCATTCCAGCTAGATCTAAATAAGTAAGCTCCATAGTCATGAATGATGGCTCCCTTTTCGAGTTGATTCAACATTGAACACAGTGCAGCATGAAAGGCTTCCTCCGCTTCGGTCGCGCTTCCATCTCGATTCATTATGTATCGGGCAATATCTGGATAAGCCGACCGGTAGATCTCTAGGATGGTTTTTTCGTCCATTTTGAAAACTTGGTTTGTGAATAAGAGAAAATTGGTCAAGACAAAGTTATCAATTAATTTAGTTACCGTTGTCTGTCTGATAAAAAGTTATTCTGAATATATTGAATACGACCGATTAAGCTTTCAAAAAAAAATGAATAAACATGATAACGTTGCCTGCCATCCTTTACTCTTGTTGATATAAGTACCGACTTCGACGGTTTCTTAACATTGATCAACAACAATAAAAATGTAGTTTATTCATGAGACATTTACTCCTAATTATTTTCCTTGGACTTATTTCCTCCTTTTCTTTATCAGCACAACCGCAAGTTTTTTTTGGAGCTGGAGTTGGCCCTAATTTCACTAAATTGAAATTTGAATCCTTCAAAAACGAGTACTCAAAAGACTTCTACCCAGGTAAAAACTACATATCATCCAACTCTACGAATATTCATGGTGGATTGACGATTGGGGTTAAACTAAATGAAAAGTTTTCTATTCTAGCCTCCCCTGGTTTTTTCCTAAAAAACATGAAGTACAGCACAGAGTCGGTTACCAAGGAATTAATACGGTTTCTGGATGATCAGAATAATCCCCAGTATTCACAGCAATTTGAGGAGGGTAATAGGACCTGGACTATAGAAACCAGGGCGATTAATGTCCCCATCATGGCTAGGTATAATCTGGTTGGAGATCGAGTTGGTCTGCATATCACCGGTGGCCTTTCCTTCAACCATATTCTGAATGGTGAATACAATACTGAGTTTAAGGCGGTCAACTCAAGTATCCTAGTGAAGAATAATCCTATTTACCCGGTAAATGATGGAACCGGAGGGATCGCGGGTTATATACATTATTCTGAAGAATTCCCAGGCGGTGGCGATGATTTGAAATTTGGGAGTGCTGATTTGGATCATTTTGCTGCTGATGATATCTCCCTGCTGTTGGGCTTGGGTACCTACTTTAACTTGAATGATGATGGTACGGCCAGACTAACTCTTGACTGGCGTTTCGATATTGGTCAGCGTAATATGTACTCATCCAACCGGGTGAAGTACCTGGAAACAGGCGTATCTGGCACCAAACCAGTTCGGGATATTGATTTTCCAAATATAAATTATCCTATCATCCGAGAGGCAGTGTTAGTGGATGGCACTCAAAAAATTCGCTCTGGTATCTTAACAATCGGAATTGAATTCTGCCCTTCTTGTGGTTTTTAGTCAGTTTTATAGAACGGATAAATGATCTGATCAAGTGGCTAATCTTCTACGGAGATCAGTTCATTTATCTTGTTCCATTATGATACGGCAAGGATTAAAACTGTATGAAGGTTCTTTAGTGTGGAGCTTAACCTTCCCGTCTTTGAAAAAAGGAAATCAATAATTTAGTCAAAGGAATCATGTCGGCAAGAAGAAGTATTCAGGTCTTTAATATGTCTTTTCTGGACATGATGACCAATTTTTTGGGTGCTGTAATCATCCTGTTTTTGCTCGCTGCTAAGGACCTCGAGAAACGGCCGTTTCCGAATGTAAAAGCAGAAGCCAAAGTGATCTACAATGAGAAAACTAGGGATATCTCTGGGCAAATACCTCCTGGTGTGCTAAACGCTTTGAAGGCAGGTGATACATTGTTAGTAATAATTGACAAAAAAGTCTTCGAGGATGGCAAATCAGAATTGGCTCCGATAAAACCTCCTGCATCTAATGGAGTAGTGTTGAATGAAGATGAGGTGGTGGTAAAAAGGGAAGAAAAGGATGCTTATGAAGCTGCCAAAAAAAATCCCGAGAGTCCATGTATGATTTTTACTGAAAACATCAAAGTTTCCGCTTGTAACAACAACAATACCCCTAATAATAAGGAGGATGACACCTATAAGGTCGACCTTCAACTAAATTATGCAGGAAAATGTGCTGCGTCTCAACTTTGGAGAGATGATAAATCTTCTGGGGTGACCAAATATGGCCAAACTAAATCGTATACCTTTAAGATGAAGGATGGACCACAAAAAATTACAGTAAGTGATTTTGGTAGTCCTTCCGTTACCAAGGTTGTTAACATTAATCCTCCCGTACCCTGTGATGCATCAAACTCCAATACAGCTGGTACCCCTAAGAAACAAGTATTTCCACCGCCTCCTGGAATCAATTTCCAAATCGAATTTGATGAAAAATCTGGCCAAAACGTCGACTTGTGGGTTGAAAAGAATGGAAAATATGTTTTTGGAAATAAACGAAAGGAGGACTTCGGTACATGGGATAATGACAAACGGGGCTTCTTGAACGATCAAAAGACTGGTCTGGAGCGAGTAAGGCAGTTGGGGGAACCCATTCCCGGCACTTATAAAGTATACGCGCACTACAGACAAAGTGGAACAGCTCCTCCCTCAATAAAGGTCAGCCTTTACCTTTCAAGCCAGAAGGCTCAACAAAGTGACAAACTGGAATTCAATGTTCCACAATCAAAAAACAATCCAAGAAGTGGAGGAGGAATGCTGCTAAAAACAGTAACAGTGTTATCTGATGGCAGCTTGAAATACTAACCACTTTATACAATAGCTCAATTGCTTACTCAAGATGAATAATTTTTTAAGCTCTCGCACCTTAAACCTAATTGTCAGCATCATTGCCTCTTTTTTATTCTGGCAGCTGATGACCTACCTTTCCTATATCACCGATAATTACCCATTGCTTCGCGTGTGGGGTGGTGAAGGGGTTGGATTTCTCAAGATAATTGCCTACACCGCCTTCATCTATGGTATGCTTGACCTATTTGAAAAAAGAAAGCTGCTGAGCCGTGAAAGTGCTGGATTTCAACTGGGTCTCCTTCCAACCCAAGACCAAATGGTATTGACTCCGGAAGATGTAAATAATATCAAACTTGCAGTCATTAACCGAGAAAAGAATGGGGAGCCCAAGTACAGAATTTCATCTTTGATAAAAAAGGCGGCCACTCAATTTCGCAATGATAATAATATTAGTGATACTATGAAGGTGCTTGAGTTGCAGATTGAGAGCGATAAAAATGACGAGGAGGGTAGACTTGAAGAGGTACGTTACATTATCCAGACCATTCCAATGCTTGGTTTTATTGGCACCATCATCGAGCTTACTAATTCCCTACAACAGTTGGACAAGGGACTGGATGTTGTACGAGCTGCCATGGAAGGAGCTTTTGACGCCACATTGGTTGCCCTGACGCTTACCATTTTTCTTACGCTTTACTATCACACTTATATTGGAAAAATGGATATGTTTTTTGCAAGGACCAAAGCCTACATTACAGATAATCTTATTTCGAGAATCTATAACCCCAAAAGGGCTTGATGCTTTTGACTAACTAGCTCCAGCCGGCTTCCCAATTCAACGAATCGGCATTAAATACTAAATTGCTTGGAATATGATTTGTAAAAACTGTGGAACTCCTAATAAAATTGGGATAAAGGCTTGTGTTGCTTGTAATTTCCCGATAGAAACAGCCGTCTTCTTCCCTGAAGGTCAAGAGACTCCTTCGGTTCCAGGCTCATCCGTTGGACGTGTTGCAATTCGTGAAAATACAACCAGCAGTCCTAAAAATAGTGTCGCTTGTCCACAGTGTAAGTACGAAATAATTAAAGAAAGCGATACCTGTCCAATGTGTGCTTTTTCCTTTTCCCGAAGGGAAATGCCAATAATCCCTGAGTCCGGGTCTCAACCCAAGCAAAATACCTCCGTTGCAAACCAACCGCTTCAGCAATATAGGGCGCCTTCTTTTGAGGATTACCCAGCCGGTTCGAATGGTCAAAAGGAGCGGGATTCTGAAGGTTTACACCAAAATTGGATGGATAACAGCGAAGAACCAGTAACTGGCTCAATGGTTGAGCTCGGACGAGAGGATGCTAAAGTAGCACCCCCCCGTTTTGCAGACCCTGAGAAAGTATTGACAAAAAAGTTTGAGCAACCCTCCTTAAACGAAAAGAGCGTTCAGACAGGAGTCGATCCAAATAAATTGGGTCAGTCCAACACGAAAGCAGACGAAAATGACCCGATAAAGCGAACACAAGAGCCTTTTCAGGTGAGTCACCCTGATAGAGCTTTAATGTTTGGTACCATCGATCCTTTCCGCAAGGAAGAAGATGTGGCTTCCAAGATCGCTTATTTGACACCTGTGGTGAGGGAAGGCGAGCCGGTGGCAGAGGCCATTCCAATTACCTCCCCAGATCTGAAGGTAAAAGTGAACAGAAGTGTGCTAGATCCTGAAAATAATACGATTACTAGTAAGGTGCAGGCTATATTCGAGTGTATTAATGGAGTTTGGTATCTAGTAGACCAAAGTGAGCAACAAACCACCTTTGTATTGGCAAATCAACCCATCGCGTTAAAAAAAGGAGATATCCTATTGATGGGTAATCGAAAATTTATTTTTGAGTGCTGATATGTTTCCAGAGAAATCAAAAAGCGAAAGCCGCAGGAGCCAAACGAACCTGTTCATAGCAGAACCCGCTCTCGAATATAAACCTCAAAAGGGGGAGCGTTTGGGTAGGTTTATTGTGGAGGAAGAAGTGGGGAGAGGGGCCTACGGTACGGTTTATCACGTATTGGAGGAGGATAGTTCCAGGCGATTTGCTGTTAAATTACTTCGGCTTTGGGAGATGGAAGAGACCAAAGATAGGGAACAGTTGTTGAATCGATTCAATGGAGAATTCAAGGCGGGTCGAATTCGATCTGAATACTTGGTCAGTAGTCATGAGACCGGTACAGAGCATGGGAATCCATTTATTGTGATGGATTATGTGAACGGTGGAAACTTGTATGATTTAATTCGATCCCGCAAAATTGAACTAGACGAATTAGATCAAATTGGTTATCAGGTGCTTAGAGGCTTGGAAACACTGCACCAAAATGGAATTATACATCGCGATTTAAAGCCAGAAAACGTATTAGTAGCAGAGGACAGGAAGGTGAAATTAACTGATTTTGGGGTGGCCGGTATGCTAAATGCGCGAATGACGGTCCCCAATATTCTTAAGCAGAGCAATACGCTGTTTGGTACTCATGCCTATATTCCACCTGAACAGCGTAATTCTTGGAAGCGATTTGAAGCCACTTCTGCCAGGACGGATATTTTTGCTTTTGGTGTGATGATGTTTGAGCTGATAACAAGGGGAAAATTGCCCTTTGGCGAATTGTTGACTGGAACTGATTTAGCTCCATATATCAAACGATCAAATAACGGGGAGTGGGAAGATATACTCAATCACCGTCCAGAAACTCCATTGCACTGGAAACAGATAATCGAGATATGCCTGGAGCCCAGATTTGAGAAAAGAGCAGAGTTTGTAGAAGACTTATATCGAATGATTCCCGCTTTTCGGGATAAGGTCTCGTTGCGTCCTGATTACTCGTATCAGTTTGGAGCCCCACTGGTATTAGTCGTGACACAAGGTGAAGATCCCGGGAAAGAATATGAACTTAACCATTACCTACAAGCTCATAAGTCGAATGGCATTGTTCGTATTGGCTATTTGGATCGAAAATCTACAGGAAGGAACCATATTGAAATTCAAGAGGATGGGACTGCCTATATTTCTAATTTTCATGCTACTCTTGAAAAGCATAGCGGTATCGGAAAATGGGTTATTAGAGATGGTCAGTTCTACCAAAAGCGCAAACAATTGGAGCCCCAATGGCATGTATCAACCAACGGCGTATTTGTAAATGGGGAACGAGTAGTCGATTATATGGAAATCCGACCCGGTGACTTGATAAACATTGGAGATACCGTTCTTCAGGTTCGTGTGAAACACTCCACGCATCTTAATTAATAATCCCGCTGAATCACCACTTTCCAAAACTAATTAGCGCTCCTTGCTTTTGACTACTCAACACAAATATCAGTGCGCCGCATCTACCCACCTGGGGCAGATCCGTCGGAACAATGAAGATGCTTTCATCGTTACCGAAATTAGTGCAAGAAGAGCCCTGTTTTCATCGGACGGGACACTAGCGTCGCCACAAGTCGCCTCAGATACCATTTATTTCTCTGATAAAAATGGAGTCCTTATCACTTTGGCTGATGGGATGGGCGGAGCACAGGCAGGTGAAATCGCCTCTCAAATAACTATCGAGACAATACATAAGGCCCTTTCCCACCTTGATAACCTTGCCCATCTTTCACACGCACCTGGAGCGTTGATGAACGATCTGATTTTAGAGGCAAACCAACAAATAATCCTATATTCAGAGGCTTATCCAGATTCAAAAGGGATGGGAACTACCTGTATCCTAGCCTATGTTTCACCTTCCTTACATTGCCATATTGCCTGGGTAGGTGATAGTAGAGCCTATTTATATGGTCCGAATAAAGGACTCCGCCGAGTTACGAAAGACCACTCACTGGTCCAGGAGCTCGTTGATTTAAATCAAATTAACGAGGAGGAGGCATTTAATCACCCTGATGGCAACATTATTACACAAAGTCTTGGAGGTCATTACCGCCAAGTACTCCCAAGTCATATCCAACTGGATTTAGAAGAGGAAGATGTGCTAATGCTTTGCACCGATGGCTTGAACAGCATGTTAAAGGAACAAGAAATTGAAACCGTGTTTGCCAATTGTCTGGATTCAGATGCGAGTGGCACGGTGGAGGCCTTGATTCAAGCTGCCAACGATGCAGGAGGATTGGACAACATTACTATTTCGGTCTATAAAATAAAAGAGGTCGTCAGTACTACAAATCATCCAATGATTAAGCCAGATCTTGTATTTACTGGTGCAGGAGTAGGAAGTACAGAACATTCTTTGGATGGTAACTTTGAAAGAAACGTCAAAGGAACCAGGGGTAACGGAGTTTTGAAAATTGCACTGGGTTTGCTTGGAATTCTATGCATTGCTTACCTCTTCTATTTAATGGCATTAGTCCGCCATCCATTGGGATCGGAAGAAAAATATATAAATCATTCTCCTGATCCCACGATTCAAATTAAGCAGGACAGTGCAGATGCAATCCTTCCAATGGATTCATTGCTCTCAAATAGATTATTGCCTAGTGCTACCTCGAAGTCCAAACTCCGAAAAGAGGATGTTGTGCTTCAGGTGGTTTCTAACCTAATTAACAGTAGAAAGGCAGAAGAGCTTACTGATCAGTTGGTTGAAATGGGTTACGATGCTGAGTGCCAATGTAGCGCAGTCCCTTTTAAAGTACTGGTTTATCTGCCCTCAATGGATAGCGCTCTTCAGTTTAAAACAAACTTTGGCGAAAACCATCCTGAGGTAATTAAAAAGTTCAAGCTGAAAAACGAGGAGTTTGCACTCCTAAGCAGGGATTGAGCCGGAAGGTTTTGAAAACAGGAAGTCTACGATTGTAAGCAGATCTGATATTGGATGATGCCTTTTTTCTTGCTCGGTGCCAGTAGAAAAGTATTGAACAGGCGATGGAATATGGCCCAAGATATTGTAAAATTGAAGTTTTATATTTTAATAATTGCTGTTTTTTAAATATAAAAGATTGTTTTATTTGTAAATTGAAATAACTAATATGCCTCAGCTTAGCCCCGATTTGGTATTAAATGGTCGTTACCAACTTCAACGCCCTATTGGAAGGGGTGGTTTTTCTTTGGTTTGGCTGGCCTTGGACTTGTCATTAACCAAACCGGTGGCATTAAAAGTGTCTCTACCGGATAAAGACCCCTCAGGTGAACAACCTGCCAGGATGGAATACCAGCATCAAACGACCAAGCACCTTCGTCATCCGCATCTTCTCTGTTCTCATGATTTTTTTAGGGTGGAAGATGCGGGTTGTTTGGTGTTTGATTACATGGCAAACGGTACACTTCATCAGCGAATTCGCTCCAAAGGGGTTTTGGAAGAAGTAGAAATTGCGAAGGTAATCTCCCAAATTGCGGATGCACTTCGGTATTTACACAGCCATTCTTTGGTACATTTTGATGTTAAACCAGAAAACATATTGATTGATGCCAAGGGGAATTACTTTTTATCCGATTTTGATACGGCCTCTAGGATGGAGAATTCAATGGTGCGTGTTTCTCGTATTTATGCGGATACGCCTCAGTACCGTTCTCCAGAACACCTGCGTGGTGCCTCTGAGCTTTCTGAAAAGATAGATATTTTCGCTTTTGGCACCACCATTTTTGAGACTTGCGAAGGTATTATGGAGAAGGAATACGGAATTGGCATGATGCTTTTAGGAGGCGGTGCCAAACCCGAAATTACAACTTCTAGTTATTCCAAACGATTAGAGCAGTTTATCCATGCCTGTTGGAACCACAATCCTGTACAACGTCCTTCCGCAGAAGTGTTGGTCTCCTATGGGGAACAGATGCTATCGAACCGGTACTGGCCTACTATTTTGGAGTACAATCCAGATGATAAACCGGTGGCAGATTTGCCTCATGGTTCAGGTTCAGAGACGGCTCGAGTCACCATTGGCCAGTATTCAACACCCAATCCATCATTGGAAACAAGAGAGAACAAGGGTAATTCTTCTACTTTTTCCACCTCCTCTTCCAAAAAAGATGAGTCAGCGGTGTATTCAAACTCCGGTAAGTCAAAAGTGGATCAAGGTCCTACTGGTAAATTTTCAGAAAGACTTTCTAACCGTATGAAGGGAATATCAGATTCTCGACCTGTTCGATTTGTTGTTTTGGGTTTGCTTTTTTTGGCCTTGTTAGCTACTAGCACTTACTTTATTAATCATATGATCCGGATGCGCAACTTAACTTCCCGTCTGGCTCAAGCAGAAAAGTTAAGTGCTGACCAAAAGTTAAAATCAGCCTATGAGTTACTGGTGGAGGTGTGTAAGCAATATCCAGATGATGAAAATGCGAAGAAGCAACGACTGGCAGTGCTGTCGGCTGTGCTGAATATGCATAGAAGTGATCTTGATCAAGTAAAACAGGCTATTGCATTTAACGAGGTGGAACGTTACCCGGAGCTTTGCCAGTTGTTAGAGCAACACAAAGAGAATGCCTCCATTCTTGTCATGGACGATTCCACCCAATACTATCAATCATTAATTCCTGATTGCTCTCCAAAAGATACTAGAAAGCAGGAATTGAGTGGACCGGATAGTCAAGAGCAAGAGGAGAAATTTGCATCCCAAAATAGCAGCGTGAGTGAAGAAAGAATCGTATCACCGGCTTCCTCAACCCGTAAACAATATCAGAACGATGACCTTGCACAAGAACTTAAGCGATTAAAAGAGGAGCAACAAAGGGATGACCAAGCATGGAAAATCGCCAAAGTTACCCATACAAAGGAAGCCTATGAGTCTTACCTTTCCAATTGGAAGATGGGAAGGCATACGGTAGAGGCCAAAAATGCTATTGAAAAGTTAAGTAAGTTGCCACCAGGCGTAAAGGGTTCGCAACCAAGTGCTCTGGATGAGTCAAGCCCTCAGTTCCTTTCCAAAAATAGCTCTGCTGGCTTACCACTCTCTGAGCGAGAACAAAGTTGTAAGAAATTATCGGAAGGCGGAGCGATTCGACTGCAATCTAACACCTTTATCGAACTCTCTGAATTGACCCTCTATTGTGATGGCCCTGGAAAAATAATGGTTAGTCTCCAAGATGCCAATGGCAAAAAACTAGGTTCCGTACGATGCCTGGTTAGTAGTGGACGAACACAGTGCAACTTAACGGATCTCTCCGTTCGGTTGAAGCCGAATAATGTTTATTTTTTGGTGTTCACTCCTTCTCGAAATGAAAAAGGAGGAATGCCCCTTATAGAAAATATGAAAGATTGCTCTCCTAGTTTTACGCAAAACGATCTTTTGCGTATTGATTATCAGGGTAATTTCATTGTATTTGATCTAAAATTCAGTCATTAACCCAACAGGAAAAAAGAGATGGATACAATTGGAAAAGTAAAATGGACGTACATGTTTTTTCTGCTCACATCCTGTGCTTTACTCGGCAACGTTTCTTTGTCGGCTCAATGTTCGGTTTCAGTCAGCAATATTGAAAGCGTTCGTTGTAATGGTGAATTCAATGGGGGGGCAACATTCAACACCAGCTCAAATACTGGACCTTTTGAATTCAGCTGGAGTGGGCCTACTTCTGGGAGTCTCAATGTCACTAATAATACGTGCACCGTTAATAACTTAGCTGCTGGGAACTACTCAGTCACTGTTACGGATGGTAATGGATGTGAGGCTACAGCTGACTTCACTATCAATCAGCCCGCTCCACTTTCTATCCTTACTACGGCAGGCTCCAACTTTAACTGTGTTGCGCCTAATGCTGGGAATATCACTACCATTACTGCTGGGGGCAATGTAGGGAGCCTAGCTTATCAATGGTCCAATGGCAGTACAACATCTTCCCTCACCGGTTTATCAAGTGGCACTTACAATGTGACCGTGACAGATTCCAAGAGTTGCACAGATGATCTTGATCAGGAAGTACTCGTTACTTCGGCAGTAGTAGTGGCACAGCAACTAAAAAATGTTACTTGCTTTGGAGGAAGTGACGGAGAAATAGACCTTAGCGCTTCTGTTTCTGGAGGAGCCTCTGTCCAATTTACTTATCAATGGTCCAATGGCAATACAACAGAAGACCTCTCCCTTTTATTAGCTGGAAACTATTCTGTGACCGTAACCTCTTCCCAGAACTGCACAATTGTAAAGAGCTATACGATTACTCAACCCACTGCTTTGTCTATAACAAACAGTGGGATTGTCCCATCTACCTGCGGCCTGTCCAATGGGTCTATTAATATTTCAGTAAGTGGGGGGACCCCGTTCCCTAATGCACCTTTTTATCAATATTTGTGGTCGAACAATGCCACTACTGAAGATATTTCGAGTTTGGCAGGTGGCCTATATGAGGTCACTGTAACAGATAAAAATGGGTGTACGGGCACTGCATCTTTCAATATTGTGGTGGCAAGTACCCCTGTAGTAGTTACAATCAATTCAGTTACACCGGTAGCCTGTTTTGGTCAGAATACGGGAGCCATTGATATCAGTGCAACCGGCGGAAATGGCCAAAACTATGTCTATGATTGGGACCATATTCCTGGAAATAGCAACGTGCAAGATCCATCTATGCTTGTATTTGGACTCTACCATGTAACGGTTTCCTCCGGTGGCTGCACAGGATCACTTACGAACATCCAGGTGGATCAGAACCCTGTTATCCAATTAACCATCAGTACAATTGGGGGTAATTGCGGTAATTCTTCCGGATCGAGTGCTACAGCGAACCCCTCAGGTGGTGCGGGTGGATTTTCGTATTTATGGTCAAATGGCGCTACGACTGCCACGATTACTAATTTGCCCCCTGCCACTTATTCAGTTACTGTTACTGACCTTGCTGGGTGCACGAAAACAGCATCCTCCACTTTATCGGTGGGGCTTCCTCTCCAGGTACAGTTACAATCGGCTGCACCAATTTGCCACAACGGATTAGGGTCTATCCTGGTTTCAGTAGTGTCGGGTCCTTCCGCCCCCTATCAAATAGCTTGGACAAACGGTCTTGCTCAAGGCATTAATATTCCGCCCTCCTACCAAATTTCCAACCTGACCCCAGGAAACTACACGGTCACCGTCACAGGGGCCAATGGATGCACAGATGTAGAAGCAGCTACGATCGCAAACCCGCCACTATTGCAGGTAACACCCGCTGTAACCAATCCAAGCTGTGTTGTTGGTAATAACAGTAATGGGCAGATTTCCCTAACTGTATCAGGTGCCTCCCCTTTTACGTTTGATTGGCAGCACTTGCCCGGAACCAATAATATTCAAAACTTGACTGGACTTCAAGCAGGTCCCTATTCTGTGACGACCACCGATAATAATGGTTGTACCCTGATAAATACCCTCAACCTAAATGCACCCCTACCACTTACAGCATTCTTGGCATTGTCAGGTGATGGTGGAATCTGCGAGGGGAGCGCTGAAACAGCTGCGCTTTTGGTCACCATCCAAAATGGGATCGGGAATTATAGTATATAGTTTAATCAGACTAATCTCAACCAAAACTCTTTTACATCTTCCCTTCTTATTCCGGTTGCACCGGTTTTGCCAGGAGTTTACAATTACCAATTGACGAAGGTAACGGATGGTAACGGTTGTATTGCGGTTGGCTCAAGTCTAGGCGGTACTGCAACCGTCACAGTGAATCAAAGCCTGCCTGTTTCGGTGACGATTGGGAGTAATTTGCAGCAGGGTAATGCTATCTGCAAAAATTCAACTGCCAATTTTGTAGCCACTGCCGTGAATGGAGGAGCCAATCCTCAGTATCAATGGTTCAGGATTAGAAATGGGATCGAAGAACAATTAACAAACCAGACCCCTCTCAATTCCTATTCCACTTCAGAGCTCCTTTCAGGAGATATTATCAAATGTGTTCTTCAATCCAGTATTGAATGCCCACAGAATACTAATCTTGCTTCCAATCAGGTTACAGTCACTGTCTATGATTTACCCCAGGTTCAATCTTTCCAAGTGGCCAATCCGAACTATTGTGAAGGAGAAACCATTATGCTAACTGCATCGGCAAAAAATTTGGGTACCCCCAACTTTATATTTCAATTTTATGGTCCGGGGGGGTGGAGCCTTTCGCCTTCAGGACAATTCAGCCCTTTGCAGCCCGTTACTGTAAACAGAGAGAATGCCCTCAGTTCAATGAGTGGTGTTTATAGGGTTGAAATTGTGGATGCGAATACATGTAAATCAGAACAGGCACAGACGAACGTATTGGTCAGAGCACGTCCGGTTAAGCCCCTTTCCGGAGGAGATAAAGAGGTTTGTTTTGCTCCATTTCCCAACTCTACCTATCCCACTTTAACTGTTTCCGGCCAGAATAACGTCGATTTCAGATGGTCTAACTCCCAAAATGGGAATTATCTAGAGGAGCCACAGGGGCCTTTCCCGGCTGGTAACCTATTGACACCTGGTCAGTATATGGAGTTTACAAATAATAACACCCCGGGCCAATACTCATTTTGGTCTAAAACTATCCGGGAGGGTTGTTTGAGCAATGAGGCTACCGAGGTTAAAATTCGAATTTTAGAGCTGCCCGTAGTACCTATCCCCGAGCAATCAACCTACAACGTGTGCCAATCGGCTCCTGCTCCTCAATTGAAGGTAACCACTAGCCCCTCTAATCTAGCCGCAGTTTGGTACAATGCCAATGGTACCGTTCTTCTTTCAGGTCCAAAGGCCTACACTCCCGTTTCTGATGGCACTTATTTAATTCGTTCCTTGGACCAATTTGGTTGCCAGAGTGGTCAGACCGCATCCATTCTTTTTGAACGTTGGCAAAATCCTACCGCCCAGTTTCAGCTAGACGATCAAAATGCACCGGGAGTCTTGGCTGGGTTACCTGAAAAGTTTGAAGATTTATCGATAAAAGGTTCTAACAGTGAGGAAATTGTTTTTTGGAAATGGGATTTGGGTACTCCGCAGGTGGAACCAGCTCAGGTCATTCAAATTTATAACCCAGATTCAAGTGTTATTGAGGTGAAATACCTGGATCCGGGTACCTATAATCTTTGCCTGTCCGTAACGGATGGAAATATGTGTAGCGCTACTAAATGTGAGCCAATTACCGTAGATAATCCCAATGATTGTCGTATCCAATTCAATAATAACCCTTCGGTTTGTGTCAATGCTCCCTTTTCTATCAATGTTACCGCAATTGGATCTGGGAGCAATTTGATCCAATCGTGGGAGTGGCTTAAACCAGCATCGGCTCAATTGATAGCAGGGACGCTAATTGGAACGACCAATACAGTGCTCTCCCCCACCTTTGCGGTTGGGGCTCCGGGCACTTATTCTTTTAAGCTCATTATTCGCGATGCTAATCTCCCAGCTTGTATTGATACAGGGACAGTAATCATTGTAGTTAAAGACCTGCCAAGGGTTCAACAGGCATTATATCCCGCTGAGACCTGTAGGAATACGAGAGATACAATTCAACTGGAATTGACCGGCACAGCGCCTTTCTACTTGAAATACTTGGTGAATGGTAATTCATATGAACAAAATAATTATACCGAAAATACATTTAATGTAATTTATACTGCTGAAGAGGGGCAATTGGTTGATTTTAGCATGATTCAGATCAAAGATGAAGGTGGTGCAGGCTGCTTAAATTCTAATCCAACTACCATTATAAACATCCCCATCTTACCACTACCGGAGTTAGAGGTGGAAAGCGATAGTTGTAACTTTAACCAAAATCAGTACAGCATTACAATTCGTCCAACAGGTGGTACTGCCCCTTACTGGATCAATGGTCAACCTGTAGATAGTCTTTTTACCACCCCCACACTTCCCAACGGTTTTTTTAACGTCATTAACCTAGTGGATGAGAGGGGCTGCAGGTTTGATACCTCTTTGGTCAAGTTTTGTAATTGTCAAGATGAATTGGTTGTTTCTCAAGTCTCCAATGTGATCCGCGAACAGTTTATCACAGACCCATTTGTCAATGTTTGTCAAGATCAGCCTGTGCAGTTTAAAATTGCCAGAGGTAGCTCTCCCGGTGATCCAGGGTATAAGATGCGTTACTACCTATATAGAGACAATATTGAAAACTACCTAAGTTATGTAGAGGAACCTCCTACTGGAGACCAGCTATCGTTCCCATATCCTGGAGGAAACGTGCAATTTGATACCGAGTATTACATTCAGGGTATACGATCGAAGATCAAGGCAGATGGTAAACCTGATTTGGAGGGATGCTATTTACTTTCTGAGGATCGGACCGTTCGGTATTTCAGGAAATCCCCAACTGCCACCATTTCAACACAGAAAGTATGTGCGGGAAGTCAAACGGTTTTGAATGTGTTGTTTAATGGTAACTCAGAGTACGATTTTTCCTATCTAATTCAGGGCTCTGGCGTTTCTTTTCCCTCAATTACTAACTATACGGCATCTAATTATACCTCTCCTCCATTTACGGTCCAAGATAGTGCTCAGGTGGTGAGATGGCCAATCCAGCTTTACATCAGTGCTGATATTTTTGGATGCTCAGCCCTGGCTCCAGTAGTTGATACCCTGACGATTGTGCCAAGACCATCTATTGCGCTGATAGCGGAAGAGGAATTTTGTAAAGGGGAAGAGGTTTCTGTTTACGTAGATGGCGATCCTTCCTGGAAATATTACTGGTCTAACCCTGCATTGGAGGACCGCCAAAATATCAGTTTTACGGCAGTCTCTAGTCAAAGTTATACCGTTACCGTCACGGATTTCACCCAATTTCCTAACTGCTCTTCGGTTGGGGTGCTGAACGTGGTGGTTAAAGATGTTCCTAGCCCCAAGCTGAAGACTGATATTGAGAGTTATTGTCAAAATGTATACAATCCAACCTATACAGTAGTGAACACAGGAACCCAACTTCCTGCCTCTAGTTATAAATGGCGCCTATTTACTGCTAATACAGGTGCTGAACAACCAGTACAGAAGTTCAATGCCAAGGATCGGTTTGGAAATGACCCGAATTACATTCAGGAAGACACCGTATTTATTGATTGGGCGAATATCAATCCTGGTTTTTACAAATTATACCTTACGCAGACCGTTCGAATTTCTTCTTTTTCGGAAAAAGAATGCTCAGGAACAGATTCTCTTGAAATTGAAATTCAGAATAGGGAAGCTCCTTCGCCTCCTTCAGGTATCCAGTATTTTCAGTTTCCAGCTCCCACGCTGAGAGCTGCTACCGGGAACCTTTGTTACCAGTGGGGATATACCCGACTTGTAGACTCTCCTAATAACCCATTGGACGACAACCTTGCTTCTGGTGGATTGGAGGGTCAGTTTAGAGAGTATTCCCTCCCAAATGATTATAACCAAACCAACCAAAAGTATTGGCTGGATACTTGGGTTAAAAATGATAACGGTACTTGCGAGGCGTACAATATGGTAAAAGACTTTTGTGTCACAAGATCCTATCTTGAAGATCCATCCTTTACCACTGATCAACATGACTTAGCAAAGGAGACTACCTCCGTTTTGATTTTTCCTAATCCGAGTGACGGACGCTTTACGCTGTTGTTTAATGACTGTCCATTTGGCCCTGCCAATCTTCGGATTTTTGGAGCGAATGGTAACCTTGTTAGTGATTTACCCATTGATTTGTCAATGGTAGAACAAGTGCTTTCTTTGGAATTGGGGAGGGCGCCTTCTGGATTGTATCATTTGCAACTACTATTTTCCAATGGATTAACAGTAAGAAAGAACCTGGTAATTCATTCGGTGAATTGATTAAAATAGTAGAAAAAGGGCATTCGCCCAATTTGATATAGGTGTTTGGCAATCAAATAGTTAGGAGTAAGCTTACTTCAGATTGCTTAAATTATACAATCAAGCGTTACAGGGTGGCTAATATTAATTTAGTCGTGAACTGACAAAACCTTCGTGTAGTATGCAGAAAATATTTCTTTACCTTTTCTTATTGAGTTTTTCAACAACCTCTTGGAGTCAATTCACACTACAAAAATCATCAGCGGTGATGGGTCCAGGTGTTCAACCGGAGGATATTCCTTTTTTAACCAAAGGGACAGAGCGGATACTTCAACGGTACGCTGAAAATGCTGACTTCTACGATTCAACTAAAAAGATGCTATCAGAGCAGAAGAAAGAAGAATTCGTAAATCTATTCTCAGCGGACGCGATGGTGGTTAGTGATTACTCATCCCAAGCGGAAGTAGGAGACGAAAACCTAATAAGTTACCTAGACTATTTACTTTTTATTGATGAAAAACTGGGTGAATCGGGAGTGCCTTTTCAACTCTCGGACCCTAAGTTAGAAAATATTAGTTACGAGTCTTTGCTGAAACGATTCCGAATAGAGCTTAGTTTTTCCAAAAAAATATTCCTGTCAGTTGTCCCGGGAAAGGGAGTGATTCGGTTAAACAATGGTAGAGTGTTCAAGCAAAAAATGGTTTTGTTGGCAAATAAACAAGCATTGACCGAACCCTTAATTGTAGAGATTTCGGCCATAAATATGGAAACGGTTATTCCACCAGTAGTTGCGCAGGCTAAATCACCAATTGTTGAGGAAAAGAAGTTAGAGTCTGAACAACCCCAGAAGGAAATTGCACCAGCCGTAGCGGTCAGTCCTTCACGACAGCCAACTCAGAAGGCTCCCGAAGCCCAAGAAGCACCAACATCTCCTTCGCCTGAACCCCCTGTGAGGGCTATTGTAAGTCCAAATAAAGCCAACCAGGACCCAATTAAGCTCCCGAAGGTGATGCTTACCACCTCTAACGCGACGGTAGATAATCGGCTCAGTTTCGAGGATAAGACAAGTGCCTTTAACGCACTTCAGGATGCCATCAATCAATATGCACAGTATGCAAGTCTTTTGGATCCTGCATCATCGTCTGTTTCAGATTCCTACATAAATAAATTCGAAAAATTATTTGGAAGTCAGGCAAAAGTATACAACGACTTGCTGGAGGTGGAGGAGCTTGAATTAATTAACTATAGTGACTATATTTCTATGGTTTATAATCAATTAAGTGATGTTGGCGTCCGATTCAAAGTGTTGGGTGCACGCCTGGAGAAATTGGTTCCAGAATATGATGATTATTACCAGGCGACTATTGTAATTGATAAGCAGATGTTCCATTTTTTGCGTCAAAGTCGAGATGGAAGTTTAGTGGAGGTTCCCCTAGAAGAAAAGTCCGCAAAGGTCTACCCACTTCGTTTTCAATACTTTTTCAAGCTTGGGTACCCTCCCAAAATAGAGAATATCGAGTCGGCCATGGAAATCTGTGTTCGAGATAAAGAGGAGCAATTTTTTTCCATTTCCACTCGATATGGATTTAGTTTCTTCGGAGCTAGCATACACTCAATGGCTAATTCTTTCCTGGGTTCTGAGCAGTTAGTATCTGAGTCTTCCAATGTTCTGGGCTTAGGAGTTCAGTGGAGTAGTAATACCTTTTACGAGGAAAAATCCTGTAAAAAACCTATTTTTTGGACTGCCGGTATCGGGATGTACCAATTTAGCTACACTACCTATTTAAAGGACTGGTTTTATGCTTATCGGCCTTACCAAGAGGATAATACCTATTGGAAGGAAACAAGTGTTCGCGGAACGTTGAATCAGGTCGCCCAGATTCGGGTTTTAGAAGGTCGATTGGGGCTGCGCTATCGCTTAAAATCCACTTACAACACCACTGTTTTTGCAGATATGTCTATTCTGCCCTCCTATATCGTATCCAGCAGCGTAAGCTACGATAAGCAGGCTGGGGTCCAATCCATTACATTCGATGGTATACGGGTAGTTGGGACGGATACCACCAGAACCCTTGCATTGAAAGCAAACGATGGCACAAGCTGGCTGGATGCGTATGCTCCGAATACTCGGTTTGATGAAAAACAACAAGTAGGTGAGGTTCAACTACCGAATCTTGAAGGACGTAAAATCAACTCTAACGTTGGCTTTTCTGCAAGTTTGGGAATCAGCCTTTACAAGCGGTTAAGTTATTCCTTTGGGCTCGTTGCCGGCCTTGATTTTCAATACGGTTTCCGAGCACCTGTGCAGTCTGAAAAAAGCCAAATAGCACCATTTTTGGATAAACAGGTAGTTGAAAGCGATCAATACAGTTTACTTCAGTCTTATCAGGATATTTCCTTTCATCATTCTATGGGTGTACGTCTCGGTTTATATTATAAAATAAATAAATAAATTATCCCCAATATGAATAAGTTGACATATCTAATAGCTCTTATTGTGGTTGGAAATATGGGTTTGCAGGCGCAAACAGTATCCATTATTGGCCGACCGAAGATTTTTGAAAAACCGATTGATTATTTCGCCTCTGCCGGGCAGATGGCTGAGATTTATAAAAATGAAGCAGAGAAAAGTACCGAAAATTCCTGGGCAGTAATCTCAGACCGGGAGGAAAATCCAGTATTTGATCGCCCCAATGGCCGTCAGAGTGGTCTTTTAGGCTTTTTGGAAATGTACTACGTGATTGCTGAGCAGGGTGAGTGGATTAAAATAGCTACAGGCAGAGCAAACGGTCTTGTTTTAAGTGCTGCCAAAGAGCTGGGATGGGTACACAAAAGTAAAATGTTGATTTGGACGGCCGGGTTAGTCAATCAGCGGACTGGAATCAACGAAAAAGTTTTTCTATTAAACAAGGCAGATGATATAAACCAAATTATTCAATTGGAGCGGAAAGACATTGTGAAGCTATTCAAGGGTCCGAGCTCTACTTCGAGGACCGATGATTTGTTTATATATAGTTTCTTTTTTGTTTACAAGAAAGAGAACAACCGATATTTGATTGGTCGCGAATATATTACGAATAATTATAACTACAAAAACACGATTGTAGGATGGGTTGGAGCGGAGCGATGTGCTGATTGGAATACCCGAATATGCGTAGAGCCTAACTTTACCAAAATAGCTTTTGAAGAACGTACCCAAAACCCCAACCTAAGACTGATTGCCTACAAGGATCGAGGAGGTGCCAAACTTCATGCAAACAGTGGGATTATTACCCAGAATCAAATCTATTTTGATCAGGACCCTGCAGTAAAACAGGGGGCTGTTACCGCAAAAACAAATCCATACAGATACCCCGGCTCAATAGTCCGGTATCCAATGCTCTCCTCAAACGAAGGCACCTCCGACTTTTTTCGGACGGGTGTCATTGGTGAAATAAAGGTTAAAGAGTCAAATGGTTCTATTGACTTTATCTCTTCCCAAGATTGGGCTAAGATGTTTGAAAAATACAAATTGGAGAATAAAAAATTTGAGAATTACGATGTCTTGTTTGTTATTGAGGGCACAGAGCAGATGAATGAGTTCAAACCTGCCTTTATTAAAGGTATTGAGCAGGTAGTGAATGAATTGGCAACTGTGAAGAATGCTCGAATTGGTGTAATGGTTTATAGAGATCCAATTAATGCAAGTACCGGTCGTTATGTGGAACTTAAAAAAATGACCCCTGTCTCAAACGTTCAAGAAGTAATTAATTGGCTTAAAAATATCCCATTTTCGAATTTTGGAGAACAAGACCCTTACACTGGCTTGTATTTTGGCTTAAACAAAGCCGTGACGGAGGCAGATTTGACCGAATTACATACCAATATCATTTTTATTGTTGGAAATAATGGTGATTTTAAGGCAGATGGGATTCGAAAAGCAGCAGCAGAAGATAAAAACGATCCCACGCTATTAGATGCTTCCACTGTGGTCGACAATTTGTTGCATTTAAATGCGCATGTCTATGTTTTACAATGCAAGAACAATGATGATAATCCCTCTCATTACTTTACGAAGCAGGCACATTACTTTATGATTGAAAACTCAAAAGGTCAATACAATACCTTCTCTGAGTTAAAAAAGTATTACCCTGACATGGGAATGACCGAACCCTTTTTACCAAAAATGGAATCAAGCGATCGGCTGGAGCTAATAAGGAGTGCAATTCCGGGGGTACTCCTTAAACCTGCTAGTGGAAATGCACTGTCCGCTGCTCAAATTGTTGAATTTATGCGCTCTGGCATCCAAAAATCTGCCGCTCATCTTGAACAGACCAACCAAGAGCTTGTGTCCATCATTGAGAAAGGAGATAATTTGGATCGTAACCCTGCAGCAGGTGGATTTAGTCCAGGTATTCTCCCATTCTTAAATGAAATCATCCAAAAAAGTGGAATGTCCGGTGATGCAGCCCGGAACCTTACGGACTACAAATACCAATTGTATGCAGAAGTTTTTATTCCGAAGCAAATCAAAAAAGCCCAGCATCCGACCTGTTCATATGTTTTATTTATGCCTGAAAATGACCTAAAAGATCATATTCGATTGTTGGAGCAATTTATAACGCTGGTTGGAGATGGTGATTATTACGATAAGCGGCAGCGCTTGCATGAAGCGATGCAGGAAATGGCAGAGCGTTTTTCAGGGGAAGGAAACCTGGAACCATTCGAAAATAGGTCACTGAGGTTCAATAACTTTTTAGGGCTGGTCCATGGAATTAAAGCAGAGGGCCTGGTGTTGGTAGATCCAGTACAAGATTTTCTCTTAAGTGATATTGTTCGGGAGACTACCATGTCAAACGAGCAATTAGACTCTTTTGTAGGTCGAATTATTGAGAAAAAAGATAAGCTCAAAAAGATATTTAGGCAGGGCAAAATGTATGAATTTGCTTACACAACAGGAGAGGAGGTGTATTTCTGGATACCTGTTGAGGATTCTTTTTAACCAAACATCGTATATGGTCTTTAATATAAACAACCTTCGTTGCCGTTATCATAATGGCCCAATTGTTCTAGAAGTACCTTCGTTACAGCTCAATAGAGGAGAACTAGTTTTTATTATAGGTGCTTCTGGCATTGGGAAAAGTACCTTTTTGGAAGCATTGGGTTTGATGAATCAAACAATTTCCTCGCTCGATGTAATGGATTCCAGTGTAGATTTTTTCACATCCAAAGGAGCAGTGGTGCCCTTGACCACAGCTTGGGAATTGCCTAACAGACAATTATCCGAAATTCGTCGTACCTATTTTAGTTTTATTTTTCAGCAAACCAACCTATTCCCACACTTCACGGTTGGAGAAAACATGATGATGGCCGACCTTCTAGCAGGGACTGCGCTCCAAGAGGCGGAAGCAAAAGCGAGGGATTTCATGGATGAACTGGATTTGGAGCAATCCCTTTTCTCAAAGAGTGTAATGGAGGTATCGGGTGGGCAGCGTCAACGACTTGCATTTGTTAGAGCATTCGCCTCTCCATTTGAGGTGCTTTTTGCCGATGAGCCCACGGGCAACTTAGATCCTGTCACCAGTAGGAAGTTGATGCATATTCTCAAGGACCACCTAAGGGATATCGATTTTCCTAAAACGGGAATATTGGTTTCCCACGACATTCGACTTGCACTTGAATTTGCGGATAAAATAATTCCAATCAGCCCGTTCCGGGCACCAGGTCGGTTTTACGGTGTCGTTGACGCGAGCAACATCTTAATCAAATCCGGTAGCGAATGGAGGTTTGAAGCAGGTAAGGAGCTTGTAGAAGACCCTCATGCATTTTTGTGGAACCAACTTTCTAAACAGGCCTAAGTATGAATTATTGGATAGTCCTCCTTAGCTCAAAATCAAAAAGGGATTCTGATTTTTTAAAATTGTTCAAACAGCGGGAGTTTTTAAAACTGGCTGGTAAAGGGAATCAGACCATCTTAAAATTATCAGCCATTATATTTGTTACCCTATTGACCCTGAGTTACGCAATGGGTAGTTTGGAGTTATTGAGGTCAAAGATGGAGAATCCTTACACCAATTGGGTAGATATTCCGCTTTCTAGCACAGGACAAAATGGGTACGATTCCTTAACTGTATTGATGAATTATTTCCAGCAACCCGAAAATAAGGATGCTTTTTCTTTAAATGACGTGAAGGGTTACGTTTCAGCCACAGCTCTGTTGCTTCCAATAAATGATTACTCAGTTCGCATTCCGCACAAAGCGCGAACGATTGAACCAGGAGAAAAGATTTTGAATGCGATTTTAGATGAGGAAAACTTGTTGATAGGAGAGGTAAATCCCAACACCGTATTTGAACAGAACCCTTGTGGTGTGATAATAAAGCAAAAGGCGCTTGAGCGGCTGGGTTTTCAGGATTGGCGGGAGGCAAAGAAAATTCCCATGCTATTCTATGATGATCTCGTTTTTGTGGATATCCTCGCGATTGTTTCTGACCTTCCCGACTATTGTGATTTTGTTTGTACTCCTCGTTTTTACAATCTATTACTCAATGGGAGTATTCGCCCGCATGATACTGGTGTAGTTAATCAGGATACTACCAACATTATGGTGGTTGCCAGTTTGGAAGGGGATAAAAAACAGGTTCTGCAATGGGTGAAGGATGGTTTCGAGCAACAAGGATATAAAACGCTGAATGTAAAAAGAGATGTACTGCCCATTACTGGTCAGCTAAACCATTTTCAATATCATCTTATTTTCAACCATCAATCAACGCCTCATCAAGCAGTTAAGCAAGCATTTTTTGAAAAACATAAGGGGAAGGTGTTTCCATCGGTGGAGTGGACTTGTATTCCTGAGCGTTTTGATAATTTAGAACGTCCGTATGCACTGGCATTTAATTTTAAGGATTTGGGGAAAATTAGGGAGTTCAAAGCGTTCATGGGGACTCGGTTCAAAATGAACGTCAACCTTACACAGGTGGAGGCAAAAGACAACTTTAAAAAAGTAACTCAAATCACTTGGGTGGTTTCTCTGACGCTCTTTTTGTTTGGAATTCTAAGTATTGTCCTTTTTATTACTAACTTGTTGGGTACACACCTTGAGCAGATGCGACCCAATTTGGGTACACTGAAAGCGTTTGGGCTGGAGGATATATGGTTGAAGAATACCTATAACATAGTGATTGGCTATTTTTTATTGGTTGCTTTTGTTATTGCGGTTTTGCCTTTGTTGATCCTTTCAAGTATCTCAGCTCTGTTTTGGTCGGAAGTTCCGCTGGATGTTCTTAACCTGCCTGTGGTCTCGGCGATCCTGTTGATTTTTATTTCAAGTATTTATTTTGCTCGCCTAACCACGACCAGTATCATTAAGTCAACTCCCGGGGACCTGGTGTATGGTCGTTAAGAGGCAATGTGTTAATAATTAACTTTTTTATGAAAAATATCATTTATCTAGGCGCATTACTTTTGTTTTCAATTTGCGCTTGCGGGGGGAGCGAGCTTCCTTCGGAGGCACAAGATTTTATTGAAGAAAATGAACTAAAAGCAACCGATGTTTCTAACCTGGAGTTCGAGGAGCCCCAAAAAATCCAGGAGCATCAAGTTGCCTTAATGGATTCTCTGCTGTTTGAAAAGTCCATCTTTAGGGAAGTGGGATGTAGTAGGGATTTTTGGTTTGGGAGACAAGGCCCGGATTGCTGTTGTGAAGCTATATTGAAGAAATACGCTGAAATCATTCAAGGCCTTCCACCAGGTAAAATTGCGACTATTAATGCGAAGGATCCTATTCTTAAAAAGTGCCGTCAATCCATGAAAGGTTGGGGGAAACGCTTCGATCTATTGACGAACCCAAAATTTGACGAGGAAATGCCCCCAGAAAAAGATCCCGGGATCTAACCTTTTTGATCAGCTACTCGGATGCACAAAGCCATTTTTTTATAAAAATAAAGAGGAAAAGTCGGTGATGGAAAGCCGGTCAGTTCATTTGACAACTGATTTTGAGAACGTATATATTTCATCGGAATAAAAGGGAGGTCACTAGACCCCTTTTTATTCCGATTTTTTTTGCCATCAACATCAAAGAAATTACCTTTGGTCGAAACAATCGACTGGCGATGCCAGTAAACAATCTTATAAACAAGAAAAAAGATGGGAGAAGGAGAATTGATCAGTAAAATGATCCCCACCGCCTTATTATTGGTCTTAGGTGTTTTGGAAGCCTTTGGAGGGCTTTATTGGGAAGATCGGCGCACGAAAAACGACTGGACCATTGAGCTGGTGAGTTTGCTGTCGCTGCCTACCTTGGTGCAACCGGCTATTTTTTTAGTGACTATCTGGGCTGGGAGAGCTTGGTTTCCTGAATACGAAGACTATTATCTTCACCTCGGAGTTGGATGGCAGGTAGTGGCGTTTTTAATTTTGGATGATATGACCCAGTATTGGTGGCATCGACTATCCCATGTGAACCGAATGATGTGGAAATTACATCGGCCACACCACGTGGTGGAGGAAATGGGAGTATTGGTTACTTACCGAAATGCAATGCTATACTACGCCTTTATGCCTGGGCTTTGGTTTTCTGCTTTGTTGGTGTTTCTCGGAATGGGTTATGTGTATTTATTTTACCTGCCTGTGAAATTGGTGGTAATACTTTTAGCACACAGCGAAACAAAATGGGATCGTTTCCTATACCGGTATAAGGTTTTGCATCCATTGGCTTGGGTGGTGGAGCGGACTATTTCAACGCCCAGCACGCATTTTGCGCACCATGGTTTGACCGCGGAAGATGGTGTTTCACACCCCAACGGCAATTACGGCAATTTACTTTTTTTATGGGATGTACTCTTCGGAACCGCGAAAATTACCCGCCAATATCCCACGCGGTTTGGGGCCTGGAATCGAATCAAAGAGCCCTGGTACGTACAGTTGCTGTTTCCACTGATTCGCTCCAAGCAACCGGAAAGCGAGCTTCACTCCATCGTGACCAAAAACGATTACGATCCCTCCATTAGCTATAAGGAATTTGATCGTTAAGACCAGGCAGATTTAAAAAGAATGTCGAATGCAGAAGGTAGAAATTCAAAATTCTACACTCTACATTCGACATTTTACATTTATAGGCTGCCGTCTGGTTCCGCGACAAAACGGATCGACAGCGAGTTCACGCAATGCCGGACATTTTTGGCGGTGAGCCGTTCTCCTTCAAATACATGGCCGAGGTGGCCATCGCAATTGGCACAAACAATTTCGGTTCGCACCATACCAAAGGAGCGGTCGGAATAGCGTTTCACCGCCCCTGGAAGTTCATCATCAAAGGAAGGCCATCCGCAACCGGAGTCAAACTTATCGGAGGCCCGGTACAGTGGAGCGTTGCAACGCCGGCAAATAAAGGTTCCTTTTCCTTTGAAATTCCAGTATTCGCCTGTAAAAGCCCGTTCGGTGCCTTTCTTTTCAATGATTGCAGCCTCCTCTGGGCTAAGTTGATTCCAAGTGCTCGGTTCCATTAGTCCATCTTTATAAATCGTCCATAAAAGCGCCGTTGCTCTTGTGTGGTGATAATTACCAGGTACATCCCTGGTTGCCAGTTGGCCACCTCAATAGGCAAGGCAGTATTGGGTTGATTATCTTGGTAGATCAGTTTTCCCCCAAAATCAAAAATGGCAATTTCAGAAGGCTGTTGATCGCCAGTGTACACCATTAGAGTGGAATGGGTAGGGTTAGGGCTCAGCTGCATACCTGCATCCGACAAAGGCTGAGTGGTTCCTACTACATTCTGAAGCACAATGGCCGCCATCGTCACCTCACAACCGTTGGCGTCTGTTACCACCAGTAAATAGGTGCCAGAAGTTAATCCGCTGAGATCTTCAGTATTGGCGAAAAATTGTCCATTTTTCCTCCAGAAAAAGGAATAAGGGGCGGTGCCTCCCACTGGATTCACATCAATGGCGCCTACACCTGCTCCATTCTGGTCGGGGGTGCTGCTGACCAATACTACGTCAGGTGTAGGGTAAGTAGTCACCGTGAAGGAACAGGTAGCTACATTTCCAGCTTGGTCGGTGACTTGGTACAACTGGGTGGTCACTCCTGGAGGGAAGTAAGAACCATTTGGAAGTCCTTGCACTTGTTGCACTTGTAAGTTAGCGGTGCAGTTGTCCGTAGCAGTTGGTATGGAGTAAGAGGTGAAATTGCCAGTATCACAGGAAGCGATGTTGGCTGGACAAGTCAACACGGGTGCTTGGTTGTCCTCGCTTTGTATGGTAAATTGGACCAAAACCGGGCAACCGCTGGGGGTGGTCACCTGAGTGGTGTAGTCTCCTGCCGGAAGCAAGGGCTGTCCAGACTGTGGGAAGGTGATGGTATAGCTAGGATCAATGCCTCCGGAAATCTCAATGGTAGCAGAACCGCCAAAAACATTGGGACAGGGAACATTGGTGACACCCACTACGGTGGCGACAATGGGCGCTGGGTCAATGAGTAGGGCAGTAGTGGTCCCGACACAACCTGCTGCGTCTGTGATAGTGACGGCATAGGCACCGGCTGTTAATCCATTAATGCTTTCGGTGGTAGCCCCTGTATTCCAAAGGTAGGATAAGGGTTGAATACCACCTATCAGGGTAGCGGTAATCGCGCCTGCAAAGCCTCCCGGACAGGAGTTGTTGAGTTGGGTGGTAATCGCAGTCACCTGGCAGTTGAAATTCGCTACAAACTGGGTAGAAACAGCCGTACAGCCATTTGCATCTGTGACCGTCACTATGTAAGGCCCTACGGACAGTCCGCTGATGGCAGCGGTACTGACTCCATTGCTCCACAGGTATTCATAAGGGGCTGTGCCCCCGCTTGCACTCGCGTTGGCCGTTCCATCGTTGATTCCGAAACCGCTAATTGGAGTTGAACTACCCGTAATGGTTAGAAGGGAAGGCTCCGTCAGAGTGGCCGATAGGACAACCGGGCAGTTGGATGCATCTACAACGGTGACTTGGTAAAGGCCTGGAGCAAGGTTACTGATGCTGGAGGAGCTGGTGTTGTTGGACCACTGGTAACTTACGGGCAGCACTTCATTGCTAAGCACAACCGAGGCTGTACCGTTGTTCGCTCCAAAGCAGGTGGAATTGCTGGTCTCGAGGCTGGGGTTAAAAACACAATTAAAACTATTGATAAATCCAGTTTGCTCCGATGTACATCCATTAGAATCGGTCACGGTCACCGTGTAGGTTCCGGGACCGAGGTTGCTGATGCTGGCGGTTGTTTCAGAGGTGGTCCAGCTGTAAGTGTAGGGTGCAATACCTCCACTTGGGATGGCGACTGCTGTGCCATTGCTCAGTCCAGGACCAGTTTCCTGAGTAGTCTGTACAAAAATTACCAGCGCTGGTGGCTGGGTAATCTGGAATGTATCTACTGCAAGGCAATTATTTGCATCCGATACGGTAACGTAATATTCACCGGAGTACAGATGGATGGCTGTGGTAGTGATTTCTCCGGTTGGCCAAAAGTACTGATAAGGGGGCGTGCCACCGGTGGCGCTCATTTGAGCAGCCCCATTATTCCCACCGAAGCAGGATACCTGCTGCAGTACGGTTGCTTGGGCGAGGAGAGCGGGCGCTTCGTATACCAATGTAGTGGCCACGGCGCTGCATCCATTAGAAGCATTTACCACCTGAAGGCTGTACGTTCCTGCTTGGTTCACCACCGCTGAAGCGCTGTTTTGGCCGGATACAATTCCGGGTCCAGTCCAGCTGTAGCTGGGTTGGTTTCCGGTAGCGGTGCCCACTAAGGTGACGTTCGGCTGATTGCAATGTAGGGAATCCGGGAGTTGAATGGTAACCGTTGGCGCCACTGTATCCTCTGTTACGGTCGCAGTAGTGCTGGCGGTACAGCCGTTTTGTGGATTGGTGACGGTGACGGTGTACACGCCCGGGTTACTAACTACAATGCTGTCGTTCGTGCTACCCGTGTTCCATTGGTAGGTGAATCCACCACCCTGTGTCTGGGCTACTAGGGTAGCAGTCGGGTTAGCACAAGTGAGGGTGCTGGAAGCGACGGATACGGTTGGTGGAGTGGTATTTCCGGTCACCTGCACCGTGGTGCTTGCGGTACAGCCATTGGCTGGGTTGGCAATTGCGACCGTATAGGTTCCGGTGGCGGTGACGGTCGGATTTTGTTGAGTAGAGGTAAAGTTGTTGGGTCCTGACCAGGCAAAGACCACACCAGGGGTATTTGAGGAAGCGGTGAGGGTAGTACTTGGGTTAGTACAGCTGAGGCTTCCACCGGTGGCGGTGAGCACCAGTGGAGTGGGAACGGTTACCGTTGCACTGCTGGTGCTGGTGCATCCATTAGTAGTATTGGTGACTTGGAGGATGTACACTCCTGCACCTGCGACCGTAGCGTTAATAGCATTCGCGCCACTGACAATGGTTCCACCCGCTGGTGCGGTCCACTGGTAACTGATGTTGGCGCCGGTGGAGGAACCTTGTCCGCTGATGCTGGCGGTATTGGTTAAGCAGCTTTGAACGCCCCCGGTTGCTTGCGCGATTGGGGCGGTCGTATTTTGTTGTACATTAACGGAGGCTGTTTTAGTACAGTTATTGGCGTCCGAGACGGTCACCGTATAGGTTCCTGGTCCGGGGACTGGAATCGGATTGCCTTGTGCATTGTTGCTCCAGTTAAATTGGTAGGGTGGGGTGCCGCCACTTGCTTGAACGGTGAGAGTAGCCGTTGGGTTGGTACAGGTCAGTACATTGGAAACCACCGCAGAGGCGGTAAGGGCTGAAGCAGGTTGGGTGACGCTCCCGGAGGCGGTCGCTGTTCCACCCGTTCCGACATCGGTCACGGTCACGGTGTAGAGTCCAGAGAGTAGGTTATTTATCGTAGAGGTGGTTTGACCATTGCTCCACAAGTAGCTGTATGGTCCAGGACTTCCACTGGCCGTTGCCGTAGCGGAGCCGGTATTTCCTCCAAAGCAAAGCACCGGTGTGGTGCTAACACTGGCCACAGGCGGGGTGGAGGCGTTGAGAGTGAACGTTTGATTGCCCGTCAACATCCAGTCGCCCGAGGAACCACTTCCGTTACAGAAGTTTCCAATGTAGTACACTTTGATGGTATTTCCGGAGGCAGAAACGGGAGATTTCCAGTTAAATGTCCAGGATATATTACTTCCGTTTCCGCTAAAGTTTTTGGGGTTCCGGTGTTCGATGTATTCGCGGCCACTGAGTGATTCGGTGCCTGTGCCCGATCCAGCTGGAGCGGTAAGGTCGCCCGCGTTGGCATTATTTCCATCTACGACTACCATTTGGAATCCGCCCCGGGTCGGGTTTCCGGCCGTGGCGGTCATTGTAATGGTAAGCGGGTAAGTTACATTGGGCTCAATAGTGGTTGGCATGCCACTGAGCTCAATGGTTCCGTTAAAGGTAGGACTTGGGCTGCTATGGCAACCATTGCAATGTCCATCGAAAGGAGCACCTGTTCGACCGGTGGGAGGATTACTGGCATTGGCCAGGAGCACCACGGCGGCTCCGAGTACCAGTGCGAATTGAACAGTGCGGTGTTGTAAGAGCGACTTCATGTATAGAATAAATTGATGATAAACGAATCGGGAGGATATTTTCTAGCTAAACAATTATGCTTTTTTATTCTTTCGCCCGTTTCAGCCTAAAAAGGCAACAGTGGTTACCTTGAGCTGGTGGTGCCGTGAAGGTTGATAAAGGAGGGTGTCAACTGGTCGTAGTTGCCGGACGCTTGTAAACGGGAACGGTTGAGCAGGGTTCGCCAAACATAATACTCAAGGCAATAGGTTGCAGCCTTCGGGTGATTTCGAGGTAGGCAGCGGGCGGCACTGGCTGTTCGCTACAGCCTTTTATTACCATCCGTTTGCCTTCGTAGGGGCTGATATCCAGGGCGCTCAGTTTTTTCAGAAAAACCAGCTCAGGGAGCTGTTCCGGGGTGCACTGCAGTACATCCGTTGCATGTGGGGCTGCATAGGTTGCTACCAGCATGTAGGCCCACATCGGGATGATGGCATCGGTGGAACAGAATACTGCCAGGTATTGTCCTTGGTATTGGCTCCAGTCATGGTTTTTGAGGGCTTCGCGGAAATCTTTTTCTTTTAGGATCATTTCCATGAACAGATAGTCCTTTAGGTCGAAGGCAGCGACAGGGCCCTCTGGGTAAAACTGTTCTAGATCAAGGGTAATGAGGCCACTTTGGGCGACTCGATTTACGAGTTCCATATAGTACAAAACGAATTTAAAGATGAAAGGGGGTGGAAGCGGGTTTTATTCGCTGGCCTCTCCGATTACATTTTCTGTTTCCTTAAAATCTTTTGGACGGGGCAGATCATTCAACGATCGGATTCCCATGTAGTCCATGAATTTGTCGGAAGTACTGTATAAGAGCGGACGACCGGGCGATTCGCTTCTTCCGGTAATAAGAACCAATTCTTTTTCTAAAAGTTTTTGGAGGGCATAGTCACAGCTCACGCCTCTTATTTCTTCGAGCTCGGATTTGGTGACCGGCTGTTTGTAAGCGATGATAGCAAGAGTTTCCATAGCAGCCTGCGAAAGGCGTTTTTTGGTCGCTTGTTTGAGGTGAACAGCCACAGTATTATGGTAAGCGCCTTTGGTCAGAAATTGGTATCCTCCTGCAATTTCGACCAATTCGAAGGCGAATTGATCGTTTTCAAACGTTTTTTGGATGTTTTCAAGGGCATTTAATAGGTCGGACTCTGCGACTGGGGCCTGGAAGGTTTCTTCCAGGACGGGCTTGATTTCGGCCATAGAGATGGCTTGTGGGGAGGCGAAAATCAGGGCCTGCAGGTGTTGGTGAAGTAATTCCATGTTGGCAGAAAAAGGGTTAGTTTTTAATAATTGCTGGGCGTTGCAGCATTTCGTGGTAGCAAATCACCTCTTCTGTAAAATAATGGCAAACCATGCTTTTTCTGGTAATTTCTTTTCCGGGGCTTGCTTTTCCCAAAATAGGGCTGCCCGCATGTAATAAGTTAGAGTGCCAGATCAGCACATCTCCTGGATTGGCCAAAAATGTTTTTGCCTCCAGGTTTTTTTCCTTGATGAGGGAGGCTATCTTCTCCTCATACCGGGCATTGCTGTCTTTCCCCAGGGTAAAGGTGCCATTTCCAGAATCATAATCGTGGGTGCTCACGAAAGGCAGTCGGTGGCTGCCTGGGTAATAGACCAAGGGTCCATTTTCCGGTGTGCAGGCTTCCAGCGCATACCAAGCAGCTATGAGGTAGCCGGGAGGCTCAGTCGTCATGTGAATGAGGTCGGAATGTGCTTTTTGTTCACTGCCAACCGTGAAATTGAGGGATTGAAAGGGAATTACCTTTTTCCCCATCAAAAATTGCAAAAGCTCGAGGAGCTCAGGGCGTTTAAAAAAGCGTTCTGAGGCCAATTGGCTGTGTTCGAACAAGTTAAATATCTTTCTTCCAGTAAAATTAAATCCAGCTTTCCCACTATCCAAAAGCTGTTCCACTTCCTTGTTCAGGGCTTCCACTTCCTCAATAGCAACCAAGCCTTCCAAAATAAGGTACCCTTCTTGAATAAATTGCCGCACCTTGGCTTGCAAAGCTGGGCTAAATTGCTGGTAATCGGCCAAGGTCTCCAGGTGTTCCAAGGCGTTAGGCCGATCGATCCAAGGCACTTCCTGGCTATGTTCCCTGAAATCCTGATAACCGATGGGGCTGAAAACGCTCTTTTTCAGACCAAACTGTCGGTATAATCCCTTGTTGCGCTGCAAATAAGCGCTGTTTAGTAGATTGTTCAGTACATAAACCCCTTTTAGGGTGCGCAGGAAGCCGCTGTACCGATCGAAAAGCCGCTGTAGAGAAAAATTCATCTGGCAAAGATACTAGAATAAACAAGGAGCAAGTAAATGCTGATTTTATAAAATTTCATAGATTTGTATCGACTAGCGCAATGGATCGGCCGATGGGCGTATGCCAAATACCGATACAATGTTCGTATCTTTACGCCCGCTTACTGCCCTGTGCTCAGCACGTTCATCTTGTTAAACGAATTCTAGTATGAAAAAAATCATTACACTTCTTCTATTAGTGGTTGTGGTAGCAGCCGCTTCTGCTCAGACCTGTGTACGCGACTCCTCGATTATCACAGACTCTTTGTTCATTAAGCCTAAGCAATGGACCCCGGCAGACCCAACGATTTACACCGCACCCGCTTGTATCGGTGAGCCCTACAACCAGTCCATTACCTTTAATATTCCCGATATGATCACGTTTGGCGGTTTCACCCTGCCCCTGAGCAAGGTGACAGTAGCGCCTACAGGTGCCGTTACAGGTATGCCCGCCGGACTTACCTACACTTGTGATCCACCCAACTGCGAATTTTTAGCCAATTCATTAGGCTGTATGCTGATCAGTGGCGCTCCTGCTGCTTCCGTTGCTCCTGGTGATTACGAAGTGGCTATCCAAATCACTGCTTTCTCCTTGATTACGCAGACTTTGAATTTCCCCGCCGACTTGGCTCCGACAGAGAAATATTTTGTCACCATTCGCAGTGCGGGTCAGTGTGCAAGTGGAACGAATGACCTCGCTGACTATATCTACGAAGTTAAAAATGCCCCCAACCCATTTGCTCAATTCACAGAGATGCGCTTGGATGTGGTGGTTGCTGGCCAGTACCAATTTGAAGTATTCAACCTTTTAGGAAAAAAAGTACACGCACAGACGTTGGACCTTACCACAGGTATGAACCAGTTCACGTTTGATGCTGGTGAGTTGCCAAACGGTACCTACTTCTACACGATTGGCAATGGACAAGGTCGTCTAAGCAACACGTTTGTCATCCAACGCTAACTAAATAGACCGCTGCCAGTAGAACAACCGTTTGTTGGACTGGCAGGGTTGTTTTTTCCCTAAAATGCCTTTATTAGCAGCTTTTTTAGGCTGCTTTTTTAACAAAAACTACCTGCAAGAACATGGTTAATCACTTGTTCCAACCCCATGATACGTTTTTCCTTATTGCTGGCCCCTGCGCGATTGAAGGCGAGGACATGGCTTTTGAAATTGCTGAAAAAGTTCAGGGTATCTGCCAACAGTTGAATATCCGGTATGTCTTCAAAGGAAGCTATCGGAAAGCCAACCGTAGCCGAAAGGACTCTTTTACCGGAATTGGAGATGAAAAAGCGTTGGATATTCTTCGTCGGGTAGGTCAAAAATACCAGATCCCAGTCACTACCGATATTCATTCTGAACCAGAGGCCGCCATGGCTGCCGAATACGTAGATGTACTCCAGATTCCAGCCTTTTTATGCCGGCAAACGAGCCTGCTGGTGGCAGCTGCACAAACAGGAAAAGTGGTTAATATCAAAAAAGGCCAATTCATGAGCCCTGAAGCTATGCAGTTTGCCGCCGAAAAAGTCCGAGAAGAGGGTAATCCTCAGGTCATGCTGACGGAACGCGGTGTCATGTTTGGTTACCAAGATCTAGTGGTGGATTTCCGTGGGATCCCCGTTATGCAGTCCTTTCAAGCACCGGTCATCCTGGACTGTACCCATTCCCTTCAACAACCGAATCAGGGTTCCGGCGTTACCGGTGGTCGCCCTGCTTTGATTGAAACCATCGCCCGCGCAGGAGTAGCAACCGGGGTGGATGGCCTATTTATTGAGACCCACCCTAGCCCCGCTTCTGCCAAGTCAGACGGAGCCAATATGCTCCCACTCGATCGATTGGAAGCACTTTTGGAGCGGTTGGTGCGAATTCGTCAAGCCATTCAAGGTTCTTAATCTGATGCAGGTGCCTACTATGCGCGTTCTTTGGGTCGCTTGCCTGGCTCTGCTGGGGAGTAGCTTGCTCTCTGCCCAAATGGAGCGGACGGTGTACCAGACCTTCAGCCTGGACTCTGCCAGTACCTTCCAACTCGATGTGGTGGGATTTACGGAAGTAGAAGTCAAGACTTGGGCAGGGAATACCGTGCTCTCCGAGGTCCACATCCAGCTGTGGGATGCTTCCCCGGAAATTCTGGACTTTATGGTAGAAAATGGCCGTTACCGTTTTTTATTTGAAAAAAAAGGAATGGTAGCTCGACTTGCTTCTGAGCAGCGGGATCGAAAATTGGTGAAAACCAAACTTAGCAATGGTGCCGCCTGTCGGGAGATTACCAAGCTTAAAATATTTGTGCCCGACCTGTACGGCTGGACCCCCGAATTGGATCCTGGAAGTGATGGAGTGGTAAAACAAACTTCCTCGGAACTTTTTCGCTGGGTGGCCGGTTCAGAAGAGGTCTTCACCCAAGAGCAGCAGAATAAGTTTACCCTCATTAAAACACTTCAATTAAAATAGTAAGTTCTCATGGAGGTAATAGAAACCAATGGGCCAGTGGTCTTTACAGGAGATGTCGGAGGGGTACGCATCGGTCCAGGTAACCCCGTTGTGCCTCCTTGCCCTCCCCCCGATATTCAGGTGGAAGACTGGCTACAATCAATTCAGCTGCTTCGGGAGCTACCCGCAGAGCAACTTTTTCTGACGCACTATGGATTGGTGCAAGACAAAACTGCGCATCTGGATGCTTTGGAAACAGTGCTTAGAGACTGGGCCGAATGGATGAAGCCCCATGCAGTAGCAGGTACTGCCCCAGCAGCAATTGTTCCACAGTTTGAAGCGTATGTCCGTAGTCAACTTCAACAATCCGGTGTGGAAGCTGCAGTATTAGAAAGTTATGAAAAGGCAAACCCCGCCTTTATGTCGGTGGCCGGTTTGCTTCGTTATTGGAAAAAGAAAGGCATCTAGTGATAGCAAAACTGGAAAATAAACACATCCTGATTGTAGGAGATGTGATGATTGACCGCTATTTGCGTGGACAAGTGTCCCGCATTTCCCCGGAAGCCCCGGTTCCAGTGGTTCGATACCAATCCATTGAAGATCGCTTGGGAGGCGCCGCTAATGTGGCCTTGAATATTCATGCTCTGGGGAGTATTCCTCTCCTCTGCAGCGTGGTTGGAAGCGATGAGGACGGTAGGGCATTGGCAAGCCTTTTACCTAAATCTGGCTTGCTTGACAATGGTTTGGTGTATTCCTCTGCGCGGGTAACCACCGTAAAAACCCGAATACTAGGTAACCACCAGCAAATGTTGCGCATTGACCAGGAGGATGATTTTGATCTGAATCGGCAAGAAGAGACGGCGCTTTTGGAGCGGATTAATGCACTTCTGGATGCATTTCCTGTTGCAGTCGTTGTGTTACAAGATTACAATACAGGGGTGCTCACGGCCAGCTTGATTCCACAGGTGATCGAAATTTGTCAGAAAAGGCAGATTCCCGTGGCGGTCGACCCCAAGAAAAAGAACTTTTTTGCCTATAAAGGAGCTTTTTTCTTTAAACCAAATTTGAAAGAAATCCGAGATAGCGCCCCTTTCCAAGTCAAACCTGAGCTCCACTCGCTCCAGCAGGCATCGGATTTTTTGCGCTCCGAGCTCGAAAATGCCTGGACGATGATCACCCTCTCCGAACAAGGTTTGTTCCTGGATACCCAAGCGGAAGGTGGAGGGCAGATTTTTCCCACTATTCCAAGAAATATAGCCGATGTCAGTGGAGCTGGTGATACGGTCATTAGTGTGGCTGCTCTTGGCATCGCAGCAGGGCTCTCTCCAGCTGAAATTGCTTGCCTCTCCAACCTCGCTGGGGGGCAGGTCTGCGAAGTGCCCGGGGTAGTCCCAGTAAACAAGTCCCTCTTAACCGCAGAATGGGAAGCAACCTGCGCTTCTTAATCTTTGGTTTTTAGCTTTTCCAGAAAATGATAACCTATCGGAGTGACCGTAGCTCCGACCATTCCACCCATCTGCTGCCAAAGGCAAGCAGCACCGCTGCAGGGAAAAACAATAGGAGCTGAAATTGCCAGTTTCCGATCAAACAGGGTAGCAGCATAACCAAAACCACCAGTCCGCCGCTGAAGCCTACCCAACGGAGTAGGGTTTTCCAAGTCGGCAGAAAATCATAGTGTTTCCAGCACAAGCCTACCATGGCCAGTGCGATAAACCCTTGCGTACTTACCGATGCCACCGCCGCCCCATACGCCTGGTATTGGGGGATCAGCCAGCTATTCAAGGCTAGATTCAACAAGATGGCGAGCATGAAAAATCGATTCATCGTCCCTAATCGCTCATCTGCCGTCAGCAAGGTACTGAAGATATAGGTGGTGCAAACCGCTAAAAAACTCCAAATAAGAATACCTAATACGTCCGCTCGATACCATAAATCACTTTTTTCAGGGAACATCAAGGCAACTAGTTCGTGGCGGTAGGCAAAAATGGCCCAGCTCGCCGCCCAACTCCCCGTCCAAATCAACTTAAAACCAAGGCTCCCCAACGGTTCCACCGGACGTTTTTCCTTTAACAACCGCCCAAACATGGGAAGCAGCAAGGTGGCAAAAAGGTAGCCAAACATGTTCAACGCATCTAGTAGGCGGTACCCTCCAGCAAATACATCGGTGTGGTAAGCTCCATCCGGCAACCAGCGCTCCAACAACACACTGTCTAACCGACTATAGGCGCTCATTAACAGCACCACCAACGCATAGGGTAGGCTCTTTTTAAATAAAAGTCGAACAATAGGCCATCCCCGCCGACCTTGCTTCAGGATGTATGGATCAAAGGCAATCCGGGTTTTGCTTTGTAGTAATCCAAAGACAAGGGTTACTGTCACCAAAAGCGCCAAGGTCTGAGCCAGAGCAAACCAAACCACTGGGAAATACCCACTCCCCTGCTGCTGATGCCAAACAAGCGCCGCTCCGCAAAAAAGCAACATCAGCAACTTGTCCAACGAAGATAAAAGGCTGTCCAAACGGAAAAAACCCAATCCCGCAAGGTTGGAACGCAAAAAAAGCACCAGCTGAACGAGGAGTTGATTGAATAACAAGACCGCCAACAAGGACAAAGCAGCGCCTTCATACCGACCCAGCAGCCAGGCAAGCAGCAGTGCCAAAACCATGTAGAGAGCGCCCAACAATAACTTGATGACCAAAAAACTGGGGTAATACTTTTCTAACAAGTGTGGGAAACGGCTGACATGGCGGGTGTTGAAATTTTGCAAGCCAAAATCACTGACAATCTGAAACAAAAAGGTCCAGTTAAGTAGGGCAAAATAGAGCCCATAAGCCCCCGGTTCGGCCTCGTTTTGCACCCTGAGGTCCACCCCAAAAATAAATAAGGGCTTGATCAACAAGTTAATGAAGATCAATAACAACAAGTTGAGAACAAAGGTGCGCTGCAAGTGGGCTTATAGTTGAATTGTGTATGAATAAGTAGTTGACGTGCTGGCAGGCGCTTCTGCCTCAGAGGTATTGGGGGTAGGAGTGACCGTGTAGGCAACTTGAAACTGTGCGGGTGCTGGGAGAGGGGCCGGTTTGGGGGCCGGTTTTTTAAACTGGATTTTTGCTTTTTGATGAAAAAGGACGTGTACACCGCGGTTTTTTTCCACTTCAAATTTCAATAGCCGTACAACCCGGCAAGCCTCCTCATCACAACCATGTCCGATGCCTTGCACGACGCGGGTAGCCACAACGTTTCCTTTAAAATCGATGTCATACTCTACCCAGACGATTCCTTCGGCACCCACTTCCAGGGCAGTGTCTGGGTAGCGGAGATGTTGGTAGATAAATTCTGTCAATGCTTTTTGGCCACCTGGGTAGACGGGTTGATGGATAAAGTGTTTCGATTTTCTTTCTCTTGGCACAGTTGTAAAAATTTTGTGTAGGCAAACAAAATGCAAAAGTAAGGAATCCTGCCGTACCTTTGCCGCGTGCAAAAAATACTCATTCTCGATTTTGGTTCTCAATACACCCAGTTGATCGCCCGGCGCGTACGGGAGATGAACGTGTATTGCGAAATTGTCCCCTACAACAAAGCGCCCGAGCTGAGCGACGATATCTTAGGGGTTATTCTCTCTGGAAGTCCTTATTCCGTCCGTCAACCGGATGCCCTGCGACTGGATTTAAACCAGTTAGTCGGCAAAAAGCCTGTATTGGGTGTCTGCTACGGGGCGCAACTGATGGCCGATTTTTATGGTGGAGAGGTCGCGCGTTCTGAAAAACGCGAATACGGTCAGGCATTTATCGAGCAAAATGCGCCAGAGGATCCCTTTTTTAAAGGAGTTCCGGCTCGCTCCCAAGTGTGGATGAGCCATGGCGACTCGATCTTGAAATTGCCCCCTCAATTTGAACTTTTGGCGCATACCGAGAGTATTCCGGTGGCTGCCTACCGCTCGAAAGCAGGTGCTTTTGAGTATCCGGTGTACTGTCTTCAGTTTCACCCGGAGGTTTACCACAGCCTGGATGGTTTTTCGATGTTGAAAAATTTTGTGCTGGGCATCTGTGGATGTGCGGGTGATTGGACGCCTGCCCATTTTGTGGAGCAGACGGTTGCCGATTTGCGGGAGCAAATTGGTTCTGATCATGTTATCATGGCCTTGTCGGGTGGGGTAGATAGCACAGTTGCCGCTACGTTGCTGCATCGGGCCATTGGTGCCAACTTGTATTGTTTTTTCGTTGACAACGGTTTGTTGAGGAAAAATGAATTTGAGGAAGTGCTGGCCTCTTACCAGGGGATGGGCTTAAATATCAAAGGAGTTGATGCTAAAAACCGATTTTGGACCGCTTTAGAGGGCCAAACGGACCCTGAGCAAAAGCGGAAAACCATCGGCCGCCTCTTTATTGAGGTGTTTGAAGAAGAGTCGAACGCCCATCCAGATGCAACCTGGCTAGGTCAGGGAACCATTTATCCGGATGTCATTGAATCGGTAAGTGTGCATGGTCCATCGGTGACCATTAAAAGCCACCACAATGTAGGTGGATTGCCCGACCGGCTGAAGTTGAAAATCGTGGAACCTTTGCGGATGCTGTTCAAAGATGAGGTGCGAAGAGTAGGCCGTGAGCTGGGAGTGCCTGATACCATTTTGGGTCGCCATCCATTCCCTGGCCCGGGCTTGGGTATCCGTATTTTGGGGGATATTACCCCTGAGAAAGTGCAATTACTACAAAATGCAGATGCCATTTATACGGCCAAATTGAAAGAATATGGTTTGTACGACCAAGTTTGGCAGGCCGGAGCTATTTTATTGCCCATTCAGTCAGTAGGTGTGATGGGCGATGAGCGTACGTATGAGCGCACCTTGGCCCTCCGAGCGGTGAACTCAACGGATGGGATGACTGCAGAGTGGAGCCGGTTGCCGTACGAGTTTTTGGCAGATGTTTCTACCACCATTATCAACCAAGTCCGTGGCATTAACCGTGTGGTGTATGATATCTCCACCAAGCCACCTGCGACGATTGAATGGGAGTAAAAAGGCGCCACATTTTCCCACTGGAGCGCTTAACGGCCTCGTTTTTCAGAAAACGAGGCCGTTTTTTTTATATTTTTTAAAAGAAAAACCAGGTTTGATCCCCGGTAGACTGTTTTTTTCAAAAAGAAGGGTATTTTTCGGAAAAATATTTTTTATCTGAAAATCAGCAATTTATTCATGGGAGCTAAAAAAATATATTAATTAAGTGGGAGAAAGTGGGAAATTATGTCAGTTAGTAGTAAGTTTGTGGTCTCATTCACAGGTTTAGGTCGTTTATTTTAGTAGTAAAGAAAAGTAAAGACCGCTAATCATTTTTTAAAGTCCCTCACTCACGCACGCCATGAACCTCATAGGCGAATATCCGGTCTCAATGGACGAAAAAGGGCGGCTAAGAATACCGACCGCCCTGCTTCGCCAGTTAGCTGCCCCAGGCAATGGGGAGGCCGGTTATGATTTTGTGGTGAACAAGGGATTTGAGCAGTGCTTAACGTTGTATCCCAAGGTTGTATGGGATGAGTTAGCCCTTCGGATTAATAAGTTAAATCGTTTTAATAATCGCAACCGGATGTTTATGCGTGCTTTCTACCAAGGCGCAACACCGGTTTCTACCGACACCGCTGGACGTATATTATTACAAAAACCCTTGTTGGATTATGCCGGGATTTCTGCGGAAGCCCTGCTGTTGGCGATGGATGACCGGATTGAAATCTGGTCGCCCGATCACTATCAGTCTTTATCCATCAACCCGGATGATTTTTCTGATTTAGCCAACCAAGTATTGGGTGGCGGCGAAGAAGGCATCGGGGAGTTTGATCTTCCGAACTTCTAGCAAGAACCAACATGAACACACCCAATTTCTCATATCACGCACCGGTTTTATTACAGGAATGCTTGGGCGCGCTTCCCTTGAGTAAGCCAGGTATCCTGGTCGACGCCACTTTTGGCGGTGGAGGACATGCTGCTAACATTTTGTCGAAAATGGCCGCCGGCAGTACGCTCTATGCCTTTGATCAGGATGCCGATGCCCTGAAGAATGCCGAGGCCCCTCCCTTTAGCGAACGTGCGGATTTTCATTTTGTATCCTCTAATTTCCGCCACCTAAAGCGGATGTTACGGGCGGAAGGGGTTCGACCTGGTACTGTGAGTGGTATTTTGGCCGATTTAGGCGTGAGTAGTTTTCAGTTGGACACGCCAGAAAGGGGTTTTAGCTACCGCTACGATGCGGCCTTGGACATGCGTATGAATACCTCGGAGGAAATCTCTGCCGCAACGATTCTAAATACTTACCAGGCAACCGAGTTGCAGCGGGTTTTTGGGGAGTACGGAGAGGTTCGCAACGCAAAAACCCTCGCCCAGGCCTGCGTGGAGCATCGGGTGGCGACGCCTTTTGCAAGCACCGGCGACCTGGTTCGCCTCTGTGACCGCTTGTATATGGGTGACCGGATGCGGTATTTATCCCAGGTTTTTCAAGCATTGCGAATGGAAGTGAACGAAGAGGTGGATGCATTAAAATCGTTTTTAGAGCAAAGCCTTGAAATGCTTGAAGAAGGAGGACGATTGGTGATTATGACTTACCACTCCATTGAAGACCGGTACGTAAAGCATTTTTTAAAAGCAGGCAATTTTGAAGGGGAACCTGAAAAGGATTTCTTCGGCAATATTAGCCGGCCTTGGGAATTGGTGAATAAAAAGCCAATTGAAGCGACGCAGACTGAAATTCAAGAAAACCCACGCGCTCGCAGCGCTAAACTGCGGGTGGCCGAAAAAAGAAAAGGATGAAAATACCCAAAGCATTTCAATGGAGCAAGTACTCTACGGAATGGGTGTTTGCCAATTTTAGATTCGTGTCCTACATCTGTTTTTTGGTGCTCGCGTATATCGCCAATGCGCACTTCGCCGAAAAAAGTGTTCGAGAGATTCAACGAAAGGAGAATGAGATTAAGCAGCTGAAATGGGAGTACATCACGATAAAAAGTGAAACCATGTTCAAATCCATGCAGTCTCAACTTGATGAAAACCTGGATGTGGACCTATATGAAAATGGACCTAAGGTCATAGTGGTAGAATAACAGCGGATAAGCAGGGAACTTCCCCTGACAAAATACAAAAGAAGCAAAACGACTTAACAGCGTATGTTGAATATCAAAAACGAAGTACTCGTGAGAGTCTATCTCGTCGCCGGAGCAGTCCTCCTGGTGGCGATCGTTATTGGTGTCAAGCTGTTTACACTTAGTGTCACCGAAGCAGCCAAATGGCGGAGAAAGGCCGATGAGCAATTCCTGCGCTGGGTAGATGCCCCCAGTGACCGTGGAAATATCCTGGCAGATGATGGAAGTCTGCTCGCCACCTCGCTTCCCTTTTTTGATGTGCACTTCGATGCGAAAGCAGAAGGCCTCACCGATGAGGCTTTTAACGAAGCAATTGATAGCTTGTCGTATTTACTTGCTACCTACATCGATACAAAATACACACCCGGTGCCTATAAAGACTTTTTGATCTCACTTCGAAAAGCAGACCCAGAAAAAACCAAAGGGGTGCGCTATGTGCCCATTGCTAAACGCCTTTCCTTTACGAAGTTGAAAATGCTGAAAGAGTTCCCTCTGTTCCGTTTAGGTCGGCACAAGGGTGGACTCATCGTTGAACAACGCCCTGAACGAGAACGTCCCTATAAAATCCTGGCTCACCGGACCATCGGATACGTTCGGGAGGATGTATCTCCTGTTGGACTAGAAGGTAGTTTTGATAATGTGCTAAAAGGGGCGAGTGGCCAACGACTCATGCTTCGTGTGCCAGGTGATTATTACATTCCATTGAATGATTTGGCGGAAATAGAGTCAAAACCCGGCAAAGACCTGGTGACTACCCTCGACATAAATATTCAAGATGTGGCGGAACGCTCCCTCCTGAATGCTGTGGATCGACACGATGCCGATCATGGCTGCGCTATTGTGATGGAGGTCAAAACGGGAAAAATTCGGGCAATTGCGAATATCGGGCGCTCCAAAGAGGGCTTCTGGGAAACGTTCAACTATGCCATTGGAGAACGAGTAGAACCAGGTTCGATGTTCAAATTAGCCTCCTACATGGCTATGCTGGAGGATGGACATATTGACGACCTACAAAAACGAATCCCCGTACACCAAGGCAAAGTGAAAATTTTTAATGAAACCTTGGTTGATGCGGAGCCGCATTACAAAGATAGTATGTCCCTGATCCAAGCGTTCGCCCTATCTTCGAATGTGGGCGTCGCTACACAGGTTCAACAATTTTATGGGGCAAATAAAACCCGGCAGGCGGCTTTTGTGGAGCGCATGCACGGATTCGGACTTAGCCTTCCCACCGGGATAGAGGTAGGCGGGGAGGAGCCTCCTTTCCTTAAGAATCCCAATGCTTCCAAAGACGAGTGGTCTGGTACCACATTGCCTTGGATGAGTATTGGGTACGAACTGCTGATCACCCCTCTTCAACTTCTGCAATTCTATAATGCTGTTGCAAACGACGGTAAAATGATGAAACCGTACCTGGTGCAACGCGAGGAGCAATTTGGTAAGGTTCTTAAAGAAATCCAACCAACGGTGGTTAAACGGCAAATTGCCTCCGACCGGACGCTGCGCAAAGCCAAAGAACTCCTCAGAGCTGTGGTGACCGATGGCACTGCCCGTAACATCAACCAAGTGAACTTCGGGATTGCTGGTAAAACCGGAACTGCCCAGCTTAATTACCATAAGCTCAAAACCACCAATGGAATTCGATATCAGGCTGGTTTCTGCGGTTTTTTCCCTTTTGAAAATCCCGTCTACTCCTGCATTGTCGTAATAAGTGAACCCAAATCTGGTGGTTACCACGGTTCTGAGGTGGCTGCACCAGTATTCAGGGACATCGCTCGTGCCTGCTATGCACTCAAACCAGAGCTGCATGTACCACTGAACGCTGCACCAGCCCCCCCACTTCGTGCCACTCAACTCCCCGCGTACCAAGCTGGAAATGCGGAAGATTTGCGCTCAGCGCTCAAATGGCTCGGCTTGGATTGGGTAGAAGAAAAACCGAAAAACACCGAATGGGCAATGCTGGATGTACGTTCAGCCGATAGCCTGGTATTTAATAAGCGGACTATTTCTGACAAACTTGTACCTTCTGTGGTCGGAATGGGACTGAAAGACGCCGTTTACTTGCTCGAAAACCGCGGCTGCAAGGTCAAAGCACAAGGAATCGGAAGGGTAGTGGAACAAAGCCTTCCCCCCGGAACCCGTGCAGACGGCCGTACCTCGATCACCCTTTATCTGGAATAATTGCATCAATGATACTCGCTCAACTCCTAAAAGAAGTCCCCGGGATTCGCCAAATACAAGGCAATCTGGAATTGGATATTCGCTCCGTTACCCAAGATAGCCGTCGGGTTCAACCCGGTGACTGCTTTGTAGCAGTGAAGGGGTCTGGAAGCGATGGACACGTTTTTATTAACCAATCTATACTAAAAGGAGCGGTAGCGGTAGTCTGCGACCCTTCTTTTGATGCCTCCTCCATTTTGCCAAATGCTGCTGTTACCCTGATCCAAGTGGAAGACACAGCAATATCACTTGGTTGGATGGCCTCCGCCTTCTTTAATCATCCCAGTCGCCGAGTGAAGCTCGTGGGGGTTACCGGAACCAATGGAAAAACGTCGGTAACCACCTTGCTCTGGCAGTGCTTTACTCGGCTGGGATACACCTGTGGCCTCATCGGAACCGTCGAAAACAGAATTGGTCAGGAAATTGTCCCAAGCACGCATACTACGCCGAGTTCTGAGGACTTACATCGTCTTCTGTACCAAATGGTAGAAAATGGTTGTGAATACGTCTTTATGGAGGCCAGTAGCCACGCGATCCACCAACACCGAATCGCTGGAATCCAGTTTGCAGGTGGGGTCTTTACCAACCTGACCCATGATCACCTGGATTACCACAAGACGTTCGCCGCGTACAGGGATGCCAAAAAAGGATTGTTTGACCAATTGCCCGCTACAGCTTTCTGCCTGACCAATGTGGATGATAAAAACGGCCTTTTTATGACCCAAAATACCCGTGCGCGGGTAGTCACCTATGGAGTAAAGCGTGCTTGCTCTTACAAGGCAAAGGTAATCGAATCATCGTTGACGGGCCTACACCTGCTGGTCGAGGGTCAAGAGGCACACGCTCGGTTAATCGGTAGTTTTAATGCTTACAACTTGTTGGCAGTCTACGGTGTGTGTAGGGAATTAGGGGTAGATCAAGCCACAGCGCTGACAGCCATCAGTGGACTGACAGGTGCAGAGGGGCGATTCGATTACCAGGTCGTAAACGATATTATTGCGATTGTGGATTATGCCCACACCCCAGATGCGCTCGAACAGGTACTTCAGACCATCCTTCCGTTGAGAAAAGGAGGTGCCCAAATTATTACAGTGGTAGGGGCTGGTGGGGACCGTGACAAAACGAAGCGCCCGCTCATGGCCAAAATTGCAGCGGCCTCCAGTGACCAGGTCATCCTGACCTCCGATAATCCTAGAACAGAAGATCCTCAGCAGATCCTCGCTGATATGGAAGCTGGCCTGGAGTCAGCCGAGAAAGCAAGAACCCTAACCATCGAAAACCGAGAACAAGCCATTAAAACAGCCGTTCGACTCGCCAACCGGGGAGATATCCTGTTGGTAGCCGGAAAAGGCCATGAAAAATACCAGGAAATTATGGGAGTGAAACACCCTTTTGATGATAAAGCAATGTTGACCAAGTACTTGGCAGCCTTGTGAAAACTGCCCCGGGCCACCGGGTTCGGGGCAGTTCACCGCCTAAACCAATGAAGAAAGACATAATAGTGGAGGGACTATTATTAAATGTAGTTCATGTTGGGGGTGTCGAAAGATACCCCCGCCTTTCACAAAATAACTTTAGAAGCTATGCTCTATCATTTATTTGAATACTTGAACCAAGAATATGACCTGCCCGGGGCCGGCCTTTTCCAATATATCTCGTTCCGAGCGGGATTGGCGGTAGTATTATCATTGATTATCAGTATTCTGTTTGGGGGGCATCTGATTAATTGGTTGCGCAATGCCCAAATTGGGGAAACGGTTCGGGACCTTGGCTTGGCTGGTCAAAACCAAAAGGCAGGAACCCCTACTATGGGAGGTGTTATCATTATCCTGGCTACCTTAATCCCTTGCCTTTTATTGGCTCGGCTGGATAATATCTACATTCTATTAATGTTGTTTTCCGTAATCTGGCTCTCAATCATTGGATTTGCAGATGACTATATTAAGGTATTCAAAAAAGATAAAGAGGGTTTAAAGGGTATTTTCAAAGTGGCCGGCCAGGTGGGTCTTGGACTCATCGTAGGGGTGACGATGCTGATCAGCGATGATATTACCGTCCGGATGGATCCAAAAGTGGCAGCCGAAAAGGGCTATGAAGTAGTCAACTCTGTTTATAAAAAAAGCGCCACCGGTGATTATGTAGAGGCGGTAAATGTAAAGGCAGCAACGACCAATTTGCCATTTTTTAAGAACAACGAGCTGGATTATTCGCTTTTTGTCGGGTTTTTGGGCGATCGGGCACAAGATTTTGTCTGGATTGTCTTTGTAATAATGGCCGTTCTGGTCATTACTGCGGTATCCAATGGGGCCAACCTAACCGATGGCCTGGATGGCCTGGCAACCGGTGTTTCAGGCATCGTAATCGCTGCCCTAGGGGTACTAGCCTATGTCAGTGGAAATATAAAAGGAGCGGAGTACCTGAATATTTTGTATATACCTCAGTCGGGTGAATTGGTGGTATTTACGGCCTGCCTGCTGGGAGGCTGTATTGGATTTTTATGGCACAATGTATTCCCTGCTAGGGTTTTTATGGGAGATACCGGCAGTTTGATGCTTGGTGGAATCATCGCGGCCCTGGCTATTGTAATCCGGAAGGAGTTGTTGATTCCAGTGCTTTGCGGTGTTTTTTTAATCGAAAATTTGTCGGTTATCCTGCAGGTTTGGTATTTCAAACGCACCAAGAAAAAATACGGAGAAGGTCGGCGTCTATTTAAAATGGCCCCCCTTCACCATCATTACCAAAAAAATGGAATGCATGAGGTGACCATTGCCGTTCGGTTTTGGATCGTTCAAATCCTATTGGCCGTTGTTACCCTCATCACCTTAAAAATTCGCTAATGAAAAAAATCGTCATCGTCGGTTCAGGAGAGTCCGGTACAGGAGCAGCCCTTCTTGCAAAAAGAATGGGCTATGACGTATTTGTATCGGATAAAAGTCCGATTGCTCCTGTGTATCAACAGCAGTTGGAGCAGCATGGAATTCCGTTTGAAGCAGGTGTCCATACTCCAGAGCGAATCCTAACTGCCGATGAAATCATAAAAAGCCCCGGTATCCCCAATACAGCGCCTTTAATTCAGCAGGCGCTTGAAAAAGGAATTCCAATTATTGGGGAAATCGAATTTGGGTTCCGATATGCCCCTGCTTGTCAAATAGTGGCGATTACAGGCACCAATGGCAAAACGACCACTACTAAGCTCACTTACCACCTCTTCAAAAGCGCCGGCAAACGCGCTTACATGGGAGGAAACGTGGGTACTTCTTTTGCTGGATTGGTGCTCCAAGTGCTGGACGAGCCTGCTGGCGACCTTCCCATTTTCATCCTGGAAGTGAGTAGCTTCCAATTGGATGATACGCGCTTGTTCCATCCTCAAGTGGCCATTTTGCTGAATATCACGCCAGACCATCTGGACCGGTATGATTATCAAATGGCCAATTATATGGCCTCCAAATTCCAGATTACCCGTCAACAGGAAGCACAAGACCTCTTTATCTTAAGTGGATTTGACCCTTATACGCAGCAGTACATAGCAAGCCATCCGGAGTTCAGCCGCGCCAAGGTACACCCTATTTTATCCACAGAGCTGCAAAATGGCTATGTGAGGGTGTTGGATTATGCGTTTGACTTGAGCAGCACACAGTTGAAGGGGCCCCACAACCATTTTAATGCCGCCTGTGCCATCCGAGCTGCCCTTGAATTGGGTTTGGATGCATCGGATATCTCGGAGGCTCTGCTGTCTTTTGCTCCACCCGCCCACCGGATGGAACGAGTGGCCGTTGCAGAGGGAATTACCTGGATCAATGACTCCAAAGCGACCAATGTGGACGCTGTACAATTTGCCCTCCAAGCCATGGATAGCCCAACCATTTGGGTCGTGGGTGGAACGGATAAAGGAAATGATTACCAACCTTTATTGGACTTGGTTCGCCAGAAGGTGAAAGCAATCGTTTGCCTCGGAGTAGATAATCATAAATTGGTCCATTCTTTTTCCGCCCTTGGACTGCCCATGGTAGAAACCCAGCGCGTGGAGGAGGCCGTACGGCAAGCGGCAGCATGGGCCCACCCTGGGGATACCGTGTTACTGAGCCCTGCCTGCGCTAGTTTTGATTTATTCAAAAACTATGAAGACCGAGGTGACCAGTTTCGGGCGGCGGTACTCAACTACCTTAACCCAACTCATTCTTGATTTAGAAAAAATAAAATATGTCTGTCGCCAATAAAATATCTGCTGAGTTAAAAGGAGATCGGGTCATCTGGATGGTGGTCTTGATGCTGAGCTTCGTCAGCATATTGGCGGTATATTCAGCCACAGGGACCCTCGCATGGAAATCCAAGAACGGGGATACCACTTTGTATTTGATTACCCATGTGGTTCGCCTAGCATTCGGGTTGGGACTGGTCTATGTAGCGCATTTGCTGCATTACCAGCGCTACAATAAAATGGCCCCGTATTTACTGCTGATTGTGATCGCTTTATTGGTATTTACCCTATTGTTTGGGGTTCGACTCAACGAGGCATCTCGCTGGATCAGTGTGGGCGGAATTAGTTTTCAGCCCTCCGAATTGGCCAAAATTGTTTTATTAATCTATGTGGCCCGGGAGTTAACGAGGAAACAAGAGTATATTTCCAGTTGGTCGGAAGCGTTTGTTCCGATTATTGTGCCGGTACTGGCGGTGTGTGGACTGATTGCACCGGCCAATTTATCTACGGCAATGGTCTTGTTTGTAACCTGCTTGTTGTTGATGTTCATCGGGCGGGTTCGCCCCCGGTTTATTTTTCTATTGGCCCTGTTGGGGGTTGTGGTATTTGCTGGATTGATTGTGGTGGGAGAGTTTTTCCCAAATTTGGTTCGTGTCGAGACCTGGATTTCAAGGGTGCAGGACTATATCTACAATGCGGATGGAGGGTATCAGGTACAGCAGGCAAAGATTGCCATTGCCAACGGTGGTTACCTGGGTGTAGGCCCGGGGAATTCCATTTCCCGCAATTTTTTACCTTACGTGTATGCTGACTTTATTTATCCCCTTATTTGTGAGGAATATGGGTTATTGGGTGGCCTGGCGGTTTTAGGTTTATACCTGACCCTATTTTTCCGCACGGTTGCTTTGGTAACCCGGAGTCCAAAAGCCTTTGGGACCTTTTTGGCCATGGGCTTAAGCCTGAGTTTGGTGATGCAAGCACTCGCGAATATGGCTGTTTCGGTACACCTGGTTCCGGCTACAGGCTTGACCCTTCCAATGATTTCGATGGGTGGGACCAGTATCATTTTCACCTCCATTGCGCTGGGAATCATCCTCAGTGTCAGTAAATATATTGAAACGTATGATGAATAAGGAGACCCAAGTAACCGCCTCAGAAGGAATTAAGGTGCTGGTAACGGGTGGAGGCACCGGGGGGCATATTTTTCCGGCATTGGCCATTGCAGATGCAATTCGGGAGATTCGGCCGGATGCTACCTTCCTTTTCGTGGGTGCGGAGGGGAAAATGGAGATGGACCGGGTACCCAAAGCAGGTTATCCAATTGTGGGGCTGCCGGTGGCTGGATTTCAAAGGGGTTTCTCTTGGAGCAGCCTTCGAAAAAATGCCAGTTTCCCGGTAAAATTATTGCGTAGCAGCCGACGGGCGACCAAGATTATCCGCGATTTCCAGCCGAATGTGGTGATTGGAACGGGTGGGTACGCAAGTGGTCCGGTTATGCGGGCTGCTCAGAAAGCAGGAATCCCAACCCTAATTCAGGAACAGAACTCGCTTCCTGGCCTCACCAACCGCATGTTGGCCGCCAAGGCTGCTTTGATTTGTGTGGCTTACCAGGGCCTCGAGCAATGGTTCCCTAAAGAAAAACTCCTGATCACCGGCAATCCCGTCCGTCAGGATTTATTGGATATGGCAGAAAAGCGGACAGAAGCCTTGTCCCACTTTGCGCTCGATACATCGCGAAAAACCATCTATCTCACCGGTGGAAGTTTGGGCGCCAAGGCCTTGAATGATGCGGTAAATGCCTCCTTGGAGTTGCTTTCACAGCCCAATGCCCCCAATCTGATCTGGCAATGTGGAAGTTACTATTATGAATTGATGAAGCAATCTCCTGTAGCAGCCCTTCCAAATGTCCACCTTTATTCATTTATTGATCGGACCGATTTGGCCTATGCAGCTGCAGATGTGGTCGTCTCAAGAGCCGGAGCACTTACTATCAGTGAGCTCTGTATTGTGGGTGCTCCAACGATTTTGGTGCCTTCTCCACACGTGGCAGAGGACCACCAAACAAAAAATGCGCTCTCCTTGGTGCAATTGGGCGCTGCACGACTGGTTCGGGATGCCGAAACAGTCGATAAATTACTTCCAGAAGCCTATTTGTTACTGGAAAATGAGGCCTTGTCCTTTAGTTTGAGTGAAAATATACGCCCCCTCGGAAAACCCAAGGCGGCTAGAACCATTGCAGAAGAAGCCTTAAAAATTGCAAAATAATGGAGCATATCCAACGTGTATACTTTCTGGGAATCGGCGGCATCGGAATGTCTGCTTTGGCGCGTTACTTCCATCAACACGGAGCGGAAGTGTATGGTTATGACCGGACGGAGACTCCCTTAACTAAATCCCTGGCCGCCGCCGGGATGCACCTTCATTATGAGGATCGGGTTGAGTTGGTTCCTTCCAATCTTGATTTGGCGATTTGGACGCCTGCTATTCCAGCCGATCACCAAGAGCTTAATCACATTCGGTCCTTGGGCATTCCGTTGCTCAAGCGCGCCGCTGTTCTGGGCCTTATTTCCAAATCCAAGCGCTGTATCGGAATCGGAGGGACGCACGGAAAAACCAGCACCAGCACCCTCACTTCTTGGTTGCTCCGAGCTACCGGCGTGGATATTACCGCTTTTGTGGGAGGAATCTCAGGCAACTTTGCCTCGAATTACCTGGAGGGGAAAAGCGATTGGGTAGTGGTGGAAGCCGACGAATATGATCGATCCTTTTTGCAGCTCTTTCCAGAAGTGGCTGTAGTGAATGCCGTGGATCCCGACCACCTTGATATTTATGGTTCAGAAGAGGAGGTACTGCGCTCCTACCAACAATTTGGAAAGCAACTGAAGCCTGGTGGGTTATTGCTGTTGCAAGCCCCTGAGGTGGCCAACGCAGGAACCTGGGAATCAGAGGGGACTATCCGGACATTTGGAATTGATACCGGTGATTACAGAGCAAGTAACCTGCGCGTAGAGCAGGGCTACAGTGTTTTCGATTTGCAAACACCCGATCAGGGCACTTTTTCTGGACTCCGTTTGGCCTACCCGGGCCGGCATAATGTCCAAAATGCCGTAGCTGCCATCGCTGCTGCTTTGTATGCAGGAGCAGATCCAGCCGGTATCCCTGCAGCACTTGAACAGTATAAAGGGGTAAAACGCCGCTTCGAAACGATTGTAAAGACCGCCAATACGGTTTATATTGACGATTATGCACACCATCCAGCAGAACTCAAGGCGACGATTCAAGCTGCCAGAAGTTTTTTCCCGGGGAAAAAAATAACCGGAATCTTCCAACCACACCTGTTCAGCAGAACACGGGATTTTGTTGAGGGATTTGCCGAAGCTCTCGACTTGCTGGACGAATGCCTTTTACTGCCCATTTACCCGGCCAGAGAAGTACCCATTCCCGGGGTAGACTCCCAGCTGGTTTTGAGTAGAATGAAGTTGCAAAACAAGCAAATAATCGAAAAAGTACAGGTGGTGGACTACTTAAAGGCGCACCCACAGGAAATTCTCCTCACCATGGGAGCCGGTGATATTGATCAACTAATCGAACCCATTCAACAACTATTGGAACAATAAACCACCATGAACCAGAGAAATTGGAGCATATTGTTGTACGCGATCGCTGTTCTTTCCTACGCCGCTTGGAAGGGGAAGGTTTCGGCTATTTCGCACACCAATTACTTCAATAGTAGGGGAGAAAAAGTGTCTCCAGTGGCCGCCCGAAGCATGGAGGAAGCAGCAGGCCTTGGCGCTGCTTGGTATTATACTGACGCAGGAGGAGTTCGGCAGATCGATATTCAAGAGCAGGTACAAACGGATTATAATTGGACCGCAGCTGGGAAAGTACTCGGCTTTGGAATCGCCTTAGTACTGCTCCTTTCTTTAATCCGCTTCCTGATTTCACAACAGGAAAGCAATACCCAAAGACTAGTACAATAATGCAATGGCCTCGACTACGATATGACCGGATACTCTGGGTGCTGAGCTTGATGCTGATCGCGCTGCTCTGGTTACGTGCTATCAACTCCAAGAAAATGGAGGAGGTCAGCAAACCAGTGGTCACTGTCGAGCCGCTGGATGGAGGAAGCAAGCTTATTACGGAGCAAAATGTGTTGAATATGCTGGCAAAATCCTTCGGAAGCTCCATTAGCCAAACCGCCCTCTCCGAGGTGGAAATTGACCGGATGGAAAAGGTGGTGGAGTCAGACCCTTTTGTGCAGGATGCAGCAGTGTATGTGGACCAGCAGAACAACTTGCAGCTAACCATTATTCAGCGCAACCCAGTATTGCGCATCATGGATACTAATGGAGGCAATTATTACCTGGATAAAGAAGGCAAAAAGATGCCGGTCTCTTCCAATTATACTGCTCGAGTACTAGTTGTCACCGGAAAACTACCCCCGCATACGCCCGATTTTCTCGAAAAACGGAGCAACCTGCTGAAGGATGTTTTTACGGTCTGGCAACAACTGGACAAAGACGAATTCCTGCGAGGCTTTATTCAGCAGCTTCATGTGGCCAACAATGGTGACCTGATGATGAGCCCCTTGATCGGCGACCAAATTATCATTCTCGGGAGCACCCGCCACTTGGAAGATAAACTGGAACGGTTGAAAGTATTTTATAAACAGGCAATTCCGTACGAGGGATGGAGAAAATACAAAACCATTAACCTGAAATACAATGGTCAAATTGTTTGCAATAAAAAATAAAAAGTTTTAATATCAAAATTTAAAATAAAAATAAAAAGTTTTAAAATAATTTTGCCCCGAATTTTCTTGCTTTCCGGGCAAAGCAATCGAATCTTCAAATTAATCTTTGTATATTATGACTAACAACGAATTGAAAATGCAAAGCCCCGACGTGGTAGTCGCCCTTGACATCGGCACTACCAAGATCTGCTGTTTGGCTGGTCGTAAGACCGAACACGGCAAAACGGAAATTATTGGTGTTGGTAAAGTAGAAAGTGTAGGTGTCTTGCGCGGTGTGGTCTCAAACATCGAAAAAACGGTCACCGCTATCCGCGAGGCCGTGGAAATTGCCGAACGACAGGCTGGAATGCGCTTCCAAAAAGTCAATGTAGGGATCGCTGGACAACACATCAAAAGCCTCCAACACCGCGGGATCCTCACCCGCGAAAGCGATCATACCGAAATTACCGATCGAGATATCGACCGGCTGGTGAACGATATGTTCAAACTGGTCCTGCCTCCCGGCGACAAGATTATTCATGTGTTTCCTCAAGAGTTCACAGTGGATAATGAGCAAGGAATCGTTGACCCCGTAGGCATGTGCGGAGTACGGCTGGAAGCCAATTTCCACATTATTACTGGTCAAATTACGGCAATTAATAATATCTATCGCTGTGTGGAAAAGGCTGGTTTAAAAGTGAATGAGCTCACCCTTGAACCCATTGCCAGCTCCGATGCAGTACTCTCAGAAGAAGAAAAGCAAGCTGGAGTCGCATTAGTAGATATTGGAGGAGGAACCACGGATATTACCATTTTCCATGAGGGAATTATCCGGCATACTGCCGTAATTCCTTTCGGAGGAAATGTGATTACCGCCGATATCAAGGAGGGCTGTACCGTCATGCAGCCTCAGGCAGAGAAACTAAAAATTAAATTCGGATCCGCCCTAGCCGCAGAGGTGTACGATAATCGTATCATCACAATCCCTGGCCTTAAAGGCAGAGACCATAAAGAAATAAGCGAGAAAAACCTCTCCCGGATCATCCAAGCTCGGGTTGAAGAAATCCTGGATTATGTACTCTGGGAAATCCGCCGCAGCGGTCTGGAGCGTAAACTGATCGGAGGAATTGTGCTTACTGGTGGAGGTGCTTTGCTCAACCACCTGGATAAATTAGCTGAGCTTCATACCGCCATGTCTTGCCGGATCGGTTGGCCAATCGAAAGCCTGGCACACGGCTACCGTGCCAATATAGGCAGCCCTATTTTCTCAACCGCCATCGGCTTGTTGTGGAGGGGATTGGAAGAGGTTACTCCCCTTTCCAACGTGGCTGAACAACCGGCTGCTTTGGAGGAAGCCGCTACAAGCAGCACTCCCCAGCCGCCTTCCAATGTTTCGGAGGAAAAACCGGCTGGTTGGTTGGATAATATTTTCCGAAAAACAAAAGAATGGTTTGAAGCAGAACCAGATATGGATTTCAGAAAGTAATTCAGTTGATCGAAACCGGGGAAATACCCAGCACGAAAAACTCTTTTTTCACTCTAAAAATGGACGATTATGCTGTTCGATTTACCAAAAGACGAACCTTCAATCATAAAAATAATCGGAGTCGGTGGCGGCGGTTCTAATGCCGTTACGCACATGTATAAACAGGGCATCGTGGGTGTGGATTATGCCATCTGCAATACCGACGCACAAGCAATGGAACTTAGCCCAGTGCCGGTTAAAATCGCCCTGGGTGCCAGCCTTACCGAAGGTCGTGGTGCCGGGTCTAAACCCGATGTAGGTAAACGTGCCTGCATCGAAAGCATGGAAACTATCGAGCGTTTCCTGGAGCAATCCACTAAAATGGTGTTTATTACGGCCGGAATGGGCGGTGGAACCGGCACCGGAGCAGCCCCCGTCATCGCTAAACAAGCGCGGGAAATGGGAATCCTGACCGTGGGAATTGTCACCTTACCTTTTACCTTCGAAGGAAAAACGCGGGTGCACAATGGTTATGATGGACTGGAGGAGCTTCGCAAAAACGTGGATTGCCTGGTGGTCATTTCCAATGATAAACTTCGCCAAATCTATGGTAACTTGGGTATCTCCCAAGCGTTCTCCCAAGCGGATAATATCTTGTGCACCGCCGCAAAAGGCATCGCTGAAATCATTACCGTAGCAGGTTATGTGAACGTAGACTTCGAAGATGTCAACACCGTTATGCGGGATTCAGGAGTCGCCGTTATGGGAACAGCCGCCGTTGACGGTGATAACCGCGCACGCCGAGCCGTGGATGAAGCCCTGAATTCGCCCCTGCTGGAAGACAGCAATATCTATGGAGCAAAAAATATCCTGGTGAATATCTCCTCCGGGGTCAAGGAAGCAACCATGGACGAAATTTTCGAAATCACCGAGTTCGTTCAGCGCGAGGCTGGTGAAAATGCCAACTTGATCTGGGGTAACTGCTTCGACGAGCGCCTGGGCGATAAAATCAGCGTGACCATCATCGCTACCGGCTTCGAGGCCTCCACCAAACTGCCTCCCATCGAAGCAAGCAAACAATCGGGCGTTAGCACCGCTGCTTCCGCACAGCCTTTCGCTACCCGAAAAATCGTCCACCTCGATGATTCCAATGCAGCACCAATTACCCTGGCGTCCGTGACCGCTATGAATGACCGTGCGTACACTCCAGTAGACGAAACGCCTGCAAACGCCTTCGAATTCGATGATGTCCGCCAAACCATTGAAGAAATTCGTCGGAAACAACAGGGTATCGCTTCCTCCCCAACGGAAGAATTAAGTCCGGAAGAACGCCGTCGCCGCCTAGAGGAGGCACAACGCCGCCGCGAGGAGGTCCGAAACCGGCCTTTGCAGGTCACCAAACTTTCTTCTCCGCAGACAGTTATCGAGCTGGAGAGCCAGCCAGCTTACTTGCGGAAGAATATCGCCCTCGACGATGTGCCCGATGCCGGTGGTACGTCCATTTCAAATTGGACCATCGCCCTCGACGATGAGATCGATTTTAAGATGAGCAATAACTCGTTTTTACACGACAGGGTTGATTAGTCCAGTAAGCTGTTGTGGGTAGTAAACGAGCTCCACGCAGTCTGGGTAATCCCCCATTTTAAATGCCAAAAAAAGCCGAACTGAAAATTATTTTTTTAGGTATTGAATATAATTCATATATTTATGCCCTTAAAATCCAAATTATTGTTAGTCAATTCGGTTTAGTCATATACGGTAAAGTACGGCGCTCGGCGAAAGGCTGTGGCGCCTTTTTTTTATCCTTCCTGTTAGGAAAGCGCAAAAAAGAACCAGTAATTTGGTTCCAATAGAAAAAAGAAAGGGCGTTTAACGGTGCTTGCCCCGGTTCCAACCCTGCGCACCGAGCCATTGGGTACCGCTCTCCGCGGCAGGTTCCTCCAAGCGAGTGCCCATACTGTCATTCCATCGATTTAAATAACCAAACAGGGAAATAACACCTAGTATTTCGACAATTTCTCCGTCTTCCCAATGCTCTCTCAATTGGGTTTTGTGGGTTTCGTCCACTTGATTGGGGACCGCCGCCGCCGCGATGGCAAATTCAAGGGCGGCACGTTCTGCCTCCGAAAAGGCTGGATGGGTTCTGAATTCCCAAATATGCTGCAGCTTTTCTTCCGAAGCGCCATAGCGCTCGGCCGCCCGGATGGTGTGGGCCTGGCAGTATCGGCAACCAGCTTCCAGACTTGCCAGGTATCCAATCAGTCGTTTGAGATCGCTGGTTACACGCCCTGCATTTGCCATGACCGCTTTGTTGAGCTGAATGAAGGCGGTCGCGATAGCAGGACGATGCTGCATGGTTAACACAGAGTTTGGGCAAAACCCAAGCGTTTCGTTAAAAAATCGGGCCAGTTCGGCCACTTCCTCGTTCTGGTCGCTGGGTAATGGTTCCACTAAGGCCATGCTTACATCATTTTTTGGCGCTTAAGCATCCAGGTTTGAAGAATAGGTAAAAAACCTTTGTTGATGTCTGCCTCCACAAAATCAATCTTGTACTGAAGGCATTTCATCTTTAACTGCTCCAAAAAGGTGTGTATTTGCTCCTTGTAATATTCTTTTACCTCCTGTGGGAGTAATTTTAGCCGCTCACCGGTTTCCATATCGACAAATTCATACGGCCTGTTCTCAAACTCAAACTCAATTTCTTTCCGTTGATCGGTGACATGAAATAAAATCACCTCGTGCTTATTGTGCCGCAGGTGCTGCAAGGCTGAAAACAGCTCTTCTGCCTGATCCATCCGCTCAATCACATCCGTAAAAATGACAATCATGGAGCGACGGTGCACCGCATCAGCTACCAAATGCAGGTTTTTTCCTAAATCTGTTTTGCGGTTTAATACCGGGTTTTCAATGCGTTCTGCTAAATGGTTGAGCAGCTGTCGATAATGCGTAGTGGTCGATTTGCAATGAGTAGCGATTCGAATTTCATCGTCAAACAAGGTCAAGCCAAAGGCGTCACGCTGTTTTTTCAAGGCATTCATCAGTACCGCTGCCGCCTGTGCCGAAAAGCAAAATTTATTCTTGTACTTCAACTCGGCGAGCTGCTTCTCGTCGTAGGGATAATACATGGTAGAGGAGGCATCCACTACTAACTGGCAGCGAAGGTTGGTTTCTTCATCGTACTTCTTAGAATAGAGTTTGTTCGTTCTGCCAAATACCTTCCAGTCAATATTTCGGGTGGATTCACCCGCATTGTAGAGGCGATGTTCCGCAAATTCCACTGAAAAACCGTGAAAAGGACTCTTGTGAAGTCCAACAATAAACCCCTCTACTACCTGGGAGGCCAATAGGTCCAGGTTACTACCCAGTCCGCGTACGTCGTTGTTCTCAAGCACGTTGTTTGTCATGCGGCAAATTTAAGCGGATCAGCCCAAAAGCAGTTATTTTTTTTTATTAACCTGCCTAGAACCGATTTTTTATTGAAAATATAGATGGGCTCCCCTCCATAAACGATAAAATTAGTGGGTTGGTTGAAAAATAACACGGAATCAATCATTAGCATGCACCTTTGTAGGTATGAACCGAACGATTGTCCAACAACTACTTTACTGGGCCGCTTTTTGGACCCTGGTACCAGTTTTATTATCGGGCGGGGAGGTGGTAAATTGGAGCTATTACCCGCAGCGTACCTGGATGATTGCCGCAGGCATAGCATTGGTTGTTTGGGTCAACTTGAAATTCCTGCTTCCCATTCTTTATTTTAATAAAAGAAAGCCTTTTTTGTACGCCTTGGCGGGAATCCTACTCGTCGTAGTGATTGCCTGGGGATTAAACTGGGAGCATGCTCCCTGGTCAGATTGGTTTAGAAAACCCAGTGGGTCGACGGAAGGCCACAAACCAATGACTGGATTTAAACAAGGAATGCGGTACCTTTCCTTTGTGATGCCTTTTTTTACTTCCTGGATAGGGAGTGCCTTATTCGCAATAGCTCAATTTGCCACTCAGAAAGAAAAAGAAGCAGCCGATTACAAAAGCGAGAAACTAGAAGCAGAAATCCAGTTTCTAAAATCGCAGATTAACCCGCATTTTCTCTTCAATGCGCTCAATAATATTTACACCCTGACCTTGCTAAAATCCAATCAGGCACCGGAGCAACTACTGAAATTGTCCGAAATGTTGCGGTATATGTTGTACGATTGCAAAGCAGATCGGGTACCTTTACACAAGGAAATAGCCTACCTCCGTAACTTTATTAGCCTACAACTTTTAAAGGATAGTCGGGGGATGAACGTAAAAGTGCAACTGGATGAAAGCCGCCCGGCTATGCAATTGGCCCCGCTATTGTTAGTTCCATTTGTCGAAAATGCCTTTAAACACAGTCGGGTAGAGGATCTTCATTATGGGTGGATTGACATTAAACTGCAAACGAAAGAGCAGCAACTCGACTTTTGGGTCCACAATAGCTTGCCGAAAAACGCTGGATCAAAAGACAAAGTTGGCGGGATCGGTTTGAAAAATGTTCGCCGTCAACTAGAGTTATTGTATCCGGATCGGCATGATTTACAATTGCTGGAGGATGGGGAAGTGTTTTCAATTCACTTACAACTGCAATTGAAAGATGCATAAACTAAGATGCCTAGTCGTAGATGATGAGGAATTGGCCCGGGTTCTCGTGGTGAATTATGTCTCCAGAACAAAAACGTTGGAGTTGGTTGGGACTTGTGCAAATCCTTTGGAGGCGATGGAGGCCCTGCGCGAGCAGGTAGTAGATCTCCTTTTTTTGGATATACAGATGCCTGAATTAAACGGAATTGACTTTCTGAAGTCTATGCCACGGAAGCCACTCGTGGTGCTTACTACCGCTTATTCTGAGTATGCCTTGGAGGGCTATGACTTAAATGTGGTGGACTATTTGTTAAAGCCCTTTTCCTTTGATCGCTTTTTGCAGGCGGTTCACAAAGCCCAAGACCGGCTGCCAGCACTGGCTCCTAAGAAGAATTTTTTGATGGTCAAGTCAGAACATAAGGTACATCGTTTGGACTTGGAGGAGCTGCTCTATGTGCAAAGTATGCGAGAGTATGTAGCCTATTATACGACGCATGGCCGATTGTTGGCCTTGGGGTCATTGAAGCAATTGGAAGAGGAGCTTCCCTCGGATCGCTTCCTTCGAATCCATAAATCCTACTTGGTTGCCCTTGATAAAGTACGGACATTGGAGGGTAATTTCGTGAAAATTCAGGAAGTTCCATTACCCATTGGAGCAAACTATAAGGAAGAATTGTTGAATCGTTTTTTTAACGAAGAAGGGTAGTTTGGCGAAAGGTGGATACAACCATCTGGGTAAAAACGCTGTTGGTAGAAGCATCCTTGCTGTTGATTGAATAAATAGGAAAAAACGCCCTTCATTAAAGACCTTTGCAATTCGTAATTTTGGAATAAATAATATATGAAAAAATCATTATTTGTAGTACTGTTGGCCATTTCTCCTTTTTTAGCACTTTTTGCTCAGCCCGGTGCTGGCCGTAATTTCCAGGGCTCCCCGGAGGAAATGGCAAAACGGCAAACAGAGATGATGGTGGAAAAGCTAACCTTATCAGAAGCTCAAGCTTCCCGAATTCAGGACATTAATTTGAAATATGCCCAAAAGATGAAAGCAGCCCGGGACTCCATGCCGGAGGGTGATTGGCAGATGATGCGTCAAAAAATGACCGTTCTCCGGCAAGAACAGGACGCAGAACTTCGAAAAATGATGACTTCCGATCAGTGGGCAATCTACGAACAATGGAAAGAAGAACAGCGCGCTAAACGAGAGGCCCAACGGAACCAGGGCAATTAACCACCCCTTATTCACACAAACATGAAAAAAAGTTTATTGATTCTGGCCCTCCTTTGGGGGCATTGGGCCTTTGCCCAAACATATACCATTAGTGGTCGAGTAGCAGAAGAAAACCAGGGCTATCTACCCGGGGCCACCCTCAGCCTACAGTATCCCTGGGGCGAAGTAGTTAAGGGGACCGTTTCAGATGTTGAAGGTCGTTTTCGATTCGACTCCATCGGAAAAGGAGGTTATGTACTGGTGGTCACTTACTTGGGTTTTGAAGAGTTGAGAGGAGAAATTACCCTTAAATCAGA
>Ga0315900_10000499_pt1 | contig 68511 bp, 48 predicted proteins | sample LakEriMetagenome_FD_203521 | JGI IMG/M metagenome (GOLD analysis project Ga0315900, IMG submission 203521) | Freshwater fungal communities from buoy surface, Lake Erie, Ohio, United States - Buoy 12 MA114 | ecosystem: Environmental > Aquatic > Freshwater > Lake > Lake biofilm | place: USA: Lake... | reverse complement strand
CGATTCTGGCTCTGGAAGTGTGCGATAGCCCAATACTGGCGGACTCCTGTTTTCGACTTATACGGCTAGAGCCTCAGTGTGATTCTTTTCAAATTGATTCGGCGTTTGGTACTCCAACGATTGATGAATCCTGTTTGAATTATAAAACGTTTCGATGTACTTGAATACACTCCAACGAGCCGACTCAAGGTCTGGATAGGTTTCGAACTTGGTCCACTCGTTCTTCAGTGACCAGAAGAATCGTTCAGCGATTGCGTTATCATAACAACAGCCCTTGCGACTCATCGAGCAAGTGATCTTCAAAGATTTAAGCAGTTGCTGATAGGTGTCGCTCGTGTACTGACAGCCCTGATCGCTATGATGCAAGAGTTGGCCTCCATCGGGGCGTCGGTTCTCTACCGCTTGCTTTAACGCATCGCTGACAAGCGGTGTTGTCAGTCGCTCACTGATGGACCAACCGATAACTTTACGGCTAAACAGATCAATGACGACGGCCAGGTATATCCATCCACTAACTGTTGATAGGTATGTGATATCGGTGACCCATTTTTGATTTGGCGCTGTGGCTTCGAAGTTCTGATCAAGAATATTGTCTGCTGGTCGCTTGCTAGGATCAGCGACCGTCGTAGTCGGCTTGAATTTTCTCGACGCACAGCTTTTCAGGCCCATTTCTTTCATTGCACGAGCCACCGTGTTTCGACAGGCCGTTTCCATTCGATCGTCTTGTTTCATAACTTCAGCGATCTTTTGACTTCCGTAGATCCCATGAGATTCCTCGTGTGCTAAGCGCACAGCTGCTCGAATGGCAGAGCTGCGCTGAGCGCGAGGCCCACGGGTGGCTCTCAGCGAATCATAGAAGCCGCTTTTACTCACATTCAACACCTTGCACATTGTTGTCACAGAATAGGAGTCACGATGCGATTTGATCCAGGCGTACTTTACTGCGACTCCTTCGCAAAATACGCCGTTGCTTTTTTTAGTATTTCGCGTTCCAACTCGGCTTGTCGGAGTTGTTTGCGAAGCCGCTGAACCTCCGATTGCAATTCTGCAACCGTCGTATTTTCTCCGCAAGCTTCCGGCTCAGGCGCATATTTCGCATGCCATTGGCGTAGGCTACCTGGATTCACATTGACTGCCCTAGCAGCTGCAGTGAATGAATAGCCCTCAACGACAACTAGGTTGACCGCGTCTCGCTTAAACTGCTCGGTAAATGATCGCTTCTCTCGTTTATTGCTCTTCGACATTGGTGTCCTCCTAAATAGATTGTAAAATGCTTGTTAGGAGTCCGCCAATATTGGGCTATCGCAGGGCGACACAACCAACCGGGTGTGACATCCTATGAATTTTCAACCTTACGCTTCTCGGCTTCCACGACACTATCCCTTTTAATGTTGGAATACGCACTCGGCGTGCCACTAGGTTGTCGTCGTGAGATGTAAATTACCAGACCAATGATCACCATCGGAACCCCGATAAGGAAAAAAGCAATTAACAGTAAAACTAAGATTTCCATTAACCCCATAGCAACCATCGCTAATCTCCATTACAAGTTTTCGAGCAGAGGTATTCGAACCAAATTATTTCTGAATTCGTTCCGCCAAGACGCCATTTTCATAGGGACTTAAACTCGCTCGCCAATCAAATAGCGAAGATTGCTGCCGCGACGCCAAGCGGTTGTGTTGGTAAATGTGATACATCCACATATTGGCAGAAAAAAGAAAGATTGCGGGCGGTGGAGTTTTTTCCTTGCTGACAATTAATGCCAATCATGACGGCCAAGGATAATTTACCGAGTGGCTGACCAGAAAGTTAAGATGATTGAGCATTTTTTTCTGACTCAGAGATTTCCGCTTGGCCAGCCTACAAACCGCGGTTCAACAGGAAGCCTGCTCCCCAGAAGCAGATCAACATGAAGATCCAAACGGCATCTAGGAAGTGCCAGTACCACGTACAGCAGACGACTCCCCAATAGTTCTCATGGTCGTAGCGAAGCATCCAAGCTTTAATCGATACCCACAACATGGACGCGACCCCTCCAAGCACATGCAGCGCATGGACCAAGGAAAGAAAGAAAGTAAGACCGTAAAGGGTCCGCCCTGGTTGATCGATGCGATAGTGCGCTAACAACAGCCAGCTTAAACCGAAGCCTTGAGTAATCAGAAATGCTGTAGCGAGTATTAAGGCTAGAGAAATACAACGCTGGAAGTTGAGTTGCTGCTCGCTCCGCACGGCTTTAACTGCTAGGTGCAGTACCGTGGAAATTGCGACCAAAATCAGCGAGCTCGCAATGAAGCCTCGTGGTAGACGTAGGGCAGCGGCATCGACATTGCTGCGATCCGCGCGAAGGGCAACGTAGACAACGAAAAGAATCATGCAGGAAACAAAAAACACACCTAGCATGCCAAGAAACAACCATGCTCCCTGCCTTAGGCGGGCTTCTTGCGGCAACACCTGATTCGAAGATCTTATCATGGTAGGCTCTTGTTAGGTCAAATCGCTCGATATCTGTCTTTTATGGGAACTACTACCCAGATGATTGACGGCCGTTCCGTAAACCGCCTGATCACAAGTCGCGCTAGTCGGCCATGTGAGTACCGAATCCCAAGAGTCTTTCGAGCTTTGAGATACATGGCAGGAACGTGCGTGATCGACTCTGCTTCTTAAGCATGATTAACCGTAGGCAATGACAACAGTTAATCGTTATGAATATCGCGAACCAGTGAAAACTGTCCATAGCTACTAAAACCAAGGCCCGGGGCTCATTTTTAACCTACTCGTGCGATAGTCGTCATTTGACAATCTCTCGTTGAACGAGTGCAAAATCACCAACCCCCACCAAATAGCTACAACGCAACATCAACCTTCTACACTTTAGTTTTCAGGCACCCATTGGGCAAAATTGTGCCGTATCGCCTGAACCAGCACGGACCATACCGGGACAAATTGTGAGTCGGTTTGGCACTGGCCCAGTCGTTATAGCCAAAAAAAGACGCTTGCGATCTTCGGCCTAGCGGAGGGAGAAGAAGGCAAGCGTCTTGGATCTTTTGTTTTTTATAAAAGATGACTTTTACGGAAGGAAGCGTTGGACAAGCTGCTGGAAGCGAGCGTTATCGGATAGATCACCTCCGGCAGATGAAAAATGCGACGTCAGGGTGAATTCAATCGCTTCCTTCGCTGGTATACCAAATCCGATCTGCTTGGCGGTAGCGAGCAGCATGCGGGTACTGATAGGGAATTCATATTCAGTTTTTTGGTACTGTAAACGCTGCTGAGTTGCGATTCGAGTCAAGGTACCAGCCATCTTGGAATCAATTCGGTATCGGGCGACAAGCAATGCTGCCTCAGCGGCTATGGGTGGAAATCGAATCTGTAGAACCTGTGAGAATCGATCCTGAAGCGCTCGGTCGAACCTTCTCGTTCCAGCGTATTCGACACCGATATTTGCGGTTCCGAGGAACACAACACCATCGGCAACTTTACACACCCGACCTTTGAGGTCTTCATCGAGTGGCAAAACTCTTTGACCATCGAGAAGAGGTAGGAAGATGTTGTACGTATCTGGGTCACAGCGATTGAGTTCGTCGAGCAGAATCACGGCATTGGGTTGTTGGATCGCGTTTACAAAACGCGATTCTACGAAGTAGGTTCCTTTCTTAGGGTCGAAATGCGTAGCACCGATCAAAGAACTTCGCGGTTCACTCATAGAACCGCAGGAGAAGATGTAAAGCGGGCGATTCATCAACTCTGCCGCCTTGATCACCAGTTCGGTCTTCCCCGTACCTGCGGGCCCAATTAGCAGCGAAGTCGATCCCATATCAATGGTCAAGCAGAGTTGTCGCCAAACTGCCGCCTCGACCCAATAATCAGCAGGTGGTGCAGGAATACGTGCGAACGGTGCACGACGGATCTGACCGGCGATGACGGAGAGAATTTCGGACTTAGCCTTAGCCTCAAGTTGAGCCACCAATTTCTTCAGTTTTAGTTTCACTGCTTTCGATTCAGCGATACTGCTTTCAACGCTAGTCAACTTGGTTGTCACTTTCTTTTCCTTCGAAGGAGACTCCGTCTTGGTTGACGAAACAATCTCAGGGGTTCCAGAACTTGCTCCAGAAACAGGCGTTGTCTCTGGTACTGCAGACGACGAAGTGGAAGACGATCCTTCTGCAGAAGATTGTTCGCTAGAAGTTGATTTCGGGAATATCTGACCCGAGGGGCCCGATATCGAGAATGAGAAGGGATTTTCTTTAATCCGTGCTGAAAACACGGCACCATCCTCGGTGCCGCTAACATCTTTGTTGCAATACCGACATTTCTTGGCCGAACTTATAATGAGACTACGGCACGATTTGCAGCGTATGAACGATAACTCAGTCTCTTCCTTGCCACTCACTTGCAGACCCTCGCTCGAAGCAGTTAAGAATAGGTTTTGACGAATCCGCTCTTGTTGCGGAGAAAATTGTGTCGGCCGCGTGCAGGCTCGTTAGGGATGCATCTACACGTGTTCAAAGATGAGCCCAACAAAAGTGGGCTCCCGAATAGAAGTTCGTTTATCACAGATACTAATCGCACGCCGAACGGCAATAACTTGCTATGTTGGGCGTGCTGGAGTGTTCACAACTACTGGCTATGAACCTTGGTTCTGAAATCGACGCGACCAGTTTTTTGGTCGACATGCAATTTCAAGTTCGACTCGCGTGTTAGCGGTCACTTCCACTCTTCTTCGTTCTTTCCTTCCTGATTTGAACTTGAAGATCAAAGTAGGCGATCAACCCTTCCGGGCTATCCAGTAAGCTATTGACACGGCAATCGAACAATTCGTTCACACTGATTCGCCGATCGATACAATGCCCTAAGAACGTAGTCCAGGATTCGACTTTCCCTTTATGCTCTTGTTCATAGCTGTTCCACCATCGGCGAACCGTTTCGGGAGCTTTTCCCCACCGAAAGCTACTAAAGTCCCTAGGGTTTTTCGGGGTCATCTTGCTTGCTTCATCATTCTCTTTCGTAGCTGGCTTCTCAGTTGATGATGCCACGACTTGACGCTTTTCACTGTTTGTCGTTGTCGAATTGGGAAGCTGTGTGACGATACCCCGAAGGCAATCCTCTCGGAAGCGATTATCGCTCCGCATGAAATAGCGCGCCCCAACTTCGATACAGCCGGCAGTATCTCCATGCACGAACTTGCGATCGACGACGACTTTGGTCACACCACTTTCGGCCCATTTGGGAAGATTAAACTTCACGACACTTAGCGTTTCGTTTAGGACTCGCTGAATCGCCCGCGCACCAGTCCTGAGAGTCAACGCTTTGTCGACGAGTGCCTCCAGTCCATCGCTTGCAATTTGCAAATGGATCCCATGAACTTTCGCCAGCTTGCAGATGGTATCCAGAGGCGATCCTTCACACTTACCACCGATGATGGAGAGCATCTCGTCCCGATTGAGTTCTTGAAGGATAGCGACCGTGTTGAAACGTCCCATAAATTCAGGGATCATTCCGTACTTGCAAAAATCCTCGGTTGTGGCCTGGTTGATCAAATCATCCTGAATAAATTCCGCGCACGACTCCTCAGAAAGCAAGCCGGTTGTCTTAAAGCCAAGCGAGCGTTTCTTGTTTTGTGTCGATTCTTCCAAACGGTTCTTCACGATATCCGTTAAACCGGCAAAGGCTCCGGTCACAATGAACAGAATCTTGCCAGAATCGACCGGTGCATGCTTGCTTCCCTCAATTCCGTCGCAGACTCGCCCATCAAGCATCGTCAACATCGCGTTTTGCACACCGCGTCCACTAACATCGCGAATCATCTCATCACAAACACGCAGCTTATCGATTTCATCGATATAGATAATTCCCATCTCTGCCTGTTTTACATCCTTCTTGGTTCGCTCAAGCATCGTTTGGACCAGGGAATCAACCGAGTTTCCCTTGTATCCCATTTCAACCAAAGAAGTCGCGCTAGCCATCACGATTGGAACTTCAAGCAGTTCCGAGAGTCGTCGAACCATTAGAGTTTTCCCAACTCCGGTTGGCCCGACCAACATAATGTGATGACGTCCCAAATCCTGACCAAAAACAGAACGGTAATGCTTACCCATGAAATGGTAATACGCTGACGAAGCAAGAAGCTCCTTGGCAGCGGTCTGCCCCACAACGAACTTGTCCAGATACTTCACAATGTCGACGGGGGTAGGAAGAACCTTAGCAGTCATCGCGACCAACTCCCTTTAACTCATCCACAGCTCATCCGTTATTGAAGTAATCCGCAACAAGAAGATTCGCTCAATGCGTAACCGTCGAGTGTTTCAGTGAAGGAGGCTTACCTTGATGCCACCAACTGTCCGCGATGCTGTGGAGAACTGAAAGAGAGATTCTCGCGGAAGGATTGCTGGATTGTACGAGTAGGATATCGGTAGACAAGTTTTAGTAATACATCCTGCGCATTCGTTACTGTCATCGAGTGATTCATGACAATTCTCAACTACATCGCAATTGATCGATGGTTAAAAGATGTCTCATTTTTCGCTCACTCTAATTCGCAGCGCTCGTAAAGCGAACACGAAATCCCAAGTGTCAACACGCTGGCTGAAGAAAGCCTAAGCGTTTTTTTTGGTTGGCTAAAAAAACATTCGAAATCATCAAAAAGTAAATTTCATTTTCTTTTTTCTAATCTGTTTTGGACATTCAGCTTTGATGACAGGAATGACGCTTCGCAGCGACCAACTGTCTTCTTTTCGACGACACATTCAATTTGCAAAGATCGATTCTAGAAAAAACAACAAGGGAGTGATATTGTTGTCATTTTAATAGTTGCGGTTTTCCAAAGTGATGTTCATCCCTAGGATGAAGCCAGCGTGAGTGCTGGGATATTTCACTCGCAACTTTCTTCCCACCACCATTGTTGTCAACGGACTACGACAACCATCCAGGTGGTTCCACCATGACTTGCCAAGCCACTGATCCAGGAGGACTGGAATGTTAGCTCAAGTTCCTTACGACCAAATCTATACGTCGCTGCGCTTCTTCTGTTCGTTACATGATAATCGCAGTCAGCTTTCCAAACGAAATGTTCGCATCATCGCCGATGATGGCAAACTTCTCTTGTGCTATGCCGCTAAGAACACTGCCCTACGAATCACGGTGAACCGTGGCAAGATAGAGCAACCAGGCAGCTTTGACTCGCCAGTGAGAGCACTCAAGCGGACTCTTGAATTCTGGCCTGAACGTTTGGTAACGACGCTGCGCGATGAGGAAAAAGACCAGATGTTTTTGGTCGAAGAAGCAGGCGACCGCTTAAAAATTCCTTCTGTGAAAGCCACCGATGAATTGTCATTATCGTTGGAGCGTCTGGGGAGCCCTGAAAATCCATCAATCGATAGGGGGGAGCCTGTAGCCGAAGTCACTGTCGCCGAATTTCTTGAGGTCATTGCCGAATGCCATGCTCATAAGACATTCAATCCCCATCAAACCAAACACGTTGGCATCACAATTCACAAGAATCGACTGGTCGGATTCTATGAGTACCCCAGCGCACGCATCGAGTTTTGTGCGCAGTCACAACATCTTGGCGGCGTTAACCCACGCTACTGGAGGAGGCCGGTGGATATCGAGTTTCGCGCTATGTATCGACTTGGCGATCTTTCCAAGATCTGTCGACTGATCAAAAAAGCCAAACTGCCGACGACATTCAAGATGAGAATTTGGCAGACGAAAGCCGGTACGCTGGAACTTTTCATCTCAAACTTTTTGCGTGCGTCGCTTCGGGGAGAAAGTCTCAGTGAGACCTCTGAGTATCTCCAACGCAATAGAGCGGCTTCATTTGACGTATATCGCATCGCCAAGCAAGCTGACTTTGAGGAGCTTAAAACAATTTATGACGCGACGGTCTTTCCAAACATAACCAATCAACGCGCTCGCCATCGCCATCTTTGGGTAGCTAATGCGAGATTCTCGGATAAGGGAATGAGCTTCGATCAATTCTCCTATCGCTTCCCCGCGACCGGCAAACTCTATACGCCTTCTAAGCTGGCGGATTATAGCGATCGCAAAATCAAGGTTACGATCAACGTCTTGGCAATGTACGCCAAACTAATACGACCTAAGGGATCTTCCTACCTCCCCAATGAAGAAATACGAGTTTACGCACATCGCGGTGAACATCCACAAGTCGAAATCCAATATCGAAATCGACGCATGCTGCTGAAAGGCACAAACACGAGCGACGACGATGTCAGCGAAGTATCCGATGTGTTCTAACTACATTACTGGTCTAGCGGTTCCTTGATTGTCTCCGCGTCGGCTTATCTAGACATCACTATCCCGATTACTCACCCCCCCGGCCATTGACCCATGTCGTCAAGCTGGGGGACTTTTCATTCAGAGATCCTCGAAAGGTAGAATCCAAGCGATCAACTGACTGGCATGTTGCTTTCAGAAGAGTCATAATCTTGAAGTGATTTAGAGGATGGTGATTGAGATGGATCGAACTTGTCAGAGGTTTCACGCAAATGGTGCAAAGCTTGCTCCACTCTGGTATGGCACTCCCCAAGCGGTGCCGATGTTGGATGGTATTCATGGCGTTACTCTACGCCTACCACACCGCAACCTTCGCTGAAGAGTATGTTTGCCAATTCACTCAATCCGCCCCAGTGATCGATGGTGTTGGCAACGAAACGGTTTGGCAGCAGGCAGCGATCATTAATAATTTTCGCATGGCATGGCTCGGCGAGCTTGGCAATAAATCTTCTGGCACCACAGAAGCTCGCTTGCTTTGGGATCGTGACTTCGTGTATGTGTGGGCTCGCCTAAAAGACGCCGATCTCTATGCCGATATCGTCGACCGGGATGGAAAGACATGGGAGAATGATGCTTTTGAGATTTTCCTCAAACCTTCGACGCAACAGGAGGGTTACTACGAGTTTCATGTCACACCTGCCAACACGCAACTTGATCTTTACTTTCCTCGTCGCAGCCAAGGGGCTTACGAGCAATACAAAAACTCGCACCAATTCGATTTCGAAAGTGCAGTTAAGGTCGATGGCACCATCCAAGATCGCGAGGATAAGGATCGCGTTTGGGAGCTCGAAGCAAAGATAGCTTGGAAGAGCTTTTCGCCAACGGGTGGACGTCCAGAACCAGAAGAAGTCTGGACATATGCGTTATGCCGATACGATTACACACTCGGCAAAGATCAGCCTGAGTTAACAAGCACAGCGGATCTAAAGGAATTTAGCTTTCATCGCCATGAAGATTATTCACCGATTCGTTTTTCTGGCCCGAAACTCGATTCAAACTCGCAATCTTCCAAACCGCTAAAACGTACACCGATGGTTTCATCCAAGGTTCTGGGATCACCAGAGCCGCCGTCCCCCTTTACGACGCAGCGAATCTTTACAAAGTTATCTTTACCGATGCCTATCGCCATTCGTAAAGATCCCGAAGATCAATGGATTTGGTTGGCAGCACAAGATCAGGCTTACGGTCCAGCCGGTCTTTATCGTTTCCGAAACGACCCTGAAACCTCAGACTTGGAAGTTGTTTTAAAAGGTGATGACAATACGGTCTACTATGACATCTGTTTTCATCCTGAATACTCGAAGAATCATTTTGTTTTCATTGGCTCCAACGGATCTTACGGGGGACCGAAGCGGTCGCGAATCACTCGCTACACCGTCAATTCCACCCGTACAGGTTATGCTGAACTTACTTCACCAAAGGTGATTATCGAATGGGAGTCCGATGGTCATAATGGTGCCGCACTCACCTTCGGTCTCGATGGTTATCTCTACGTCACCTCAGGCGATGGAACTTCGGATTCAGATACCAATTTGCGAGGTCAAGACCTGTCTCATCTGACAGCGAAAGTATTGCGTATCGATGTAAACTCAACCGATGGCTCGCTCGAGTACCGCATACCAGCGGACAACCCTTTCATTAATCGCAAGGAAGCCCGTGCGGAAACATGGGCCTATGGTTTGCGTAATCCCTGGCGTATTTCGACTGATTCAGAATCCGGAAGAATCTGGGTCACTCAAAATGGACAAGACCTCTGGGAACAGGTTTATCTTCTGCAGAGAGGTGCCAACTACGGCTGGAGCGTGATGGAAGGGGCACATCCGTTTTATATCACACGTGAAAAAGGACCGGACCAATTCACACTACCTGTGGCAGATCATCATCATAGCGAAGCTCGCTCGCTAACAGGCGGTATCGTCTATCGCGGAGACGCTTCGATGCTTTCTTCATTGAAAGGAGCTTACCTTTACGGCGATTATTCAACCGGAAAAGTGTGGGCGATATGGCATGATGGAAATCAGCTCGTCAAGCACGCTGAAATTGCAGATACATCTCATGCAATCACTGGCTTTGAAAGCGGATCCTCTGGATCTATCTGGATTCTCGATCATCTTGGTAAAGCGATTTACGAATTAATACCAAACACAACGGCAAGTACAGAGTCGACCTTTCCGAGAAAGTTGAGCGATACAGGATTGTTCGCCAATGTATCGACTCACACAATGGCCGATGGAGTGATTCCTTACTCCGTCAATTCACCACTCTGGAGCGATGGCGCTTACAAAGCTCGCTGGTTCGCTATTCCCGATCGTTCCACTTCAGAAAATATGGTTGCGGACCGAAGAATTGAATTCCAAAACGAAAATGGGTGGACCTTTCCCAACGACACAGTTTTAATCAAGAGCTTCGCACTTGAGACAAAGGTTGGCGACCCCGCTTCGCGTCGCTGGATAGAAACTCGCCTGATGGTTCGACAACAAAATGAATGGGTCGGGTACTCGTATCGTTGGAACCAGGAGGGAACCGATGCAGAACTGGTCGACAAAAATGGACTCGATGTTGATTACGTGCAAGACGATGTATCTGCGAGCGAAGGAAAACGGATTCAAAAATGGCACTACCCCAGCCGAGCTGAATGTATGGTTTGCCATAGCCGAGCTGCCAATTACACGCTTGGACTTCAAACCTCACAAATGAATCGCGTTCATTCCTACGATGGTTGGAGCGAAAATCAACTTTATGCTCTCGAAAGAATGGGGCTGCTTAAAGTAAACCAGCAACAATTTGCTCCAGCTGAAACAGCGGATCCTAAGGAAAAGGTTCCACAGCGACCTTGGGTTACTGATTCGAGCATGTTACCCTCCTCCGCAGATCGCCTACCTAAACTTGTCGACCCTTATGATCCGCAGTTCCCATTGCATGACCGCGCAAGATCTTATTTCGATGCAAATTGCTCTTCATGCCATGTGCCCGCAGGTGGTGGAAACGCTGCTATTCACCTCAAGTATGGGATACCGCTGGAATCTACCGGTCTGATCGATGAAATTCCGAAGCACCAAAATTTCGATCTAGATGATGTTCGTATTGTTGCTGCTTCGTCCCCCGATCGCAGTGTCTTGCTCAAACGCATGTCGACACGAGGGAATGGTCAGATGCCTCCTCTGGCATCGAATGTTGTTGACGAAAAGGGTGTTGAGCTGGTACGGCAGTGGATCTTGTCACTAGAGAAGTCTCCGAGCAAACTCTCTTCGAATCCTTGATTGACCGTTGGTACGAGACTTGGTCGTCATGGCCGGCAGCTTCTTGGGCTTCACCTGCTTTGAGTGAACGCCGTCTTCATCATTTCATCACATATACTTAACAAAACAGCGACGCGCCTTCACGATTAATTAACATTAGTCACATTTCAGTTCACGAACTGTTAATTGCAGTTGAAGAAACGGTGAAGCTTCTTTCAAACCATTGAGCTTTTGCGAGCGAATTGTCTTAATTACGAACGTCGTTAACGGGCAACGTATTTGGCACGCAATTTTTGTTAAGCGAGGTGGATGTGGTTAGAAGGCAACGGAATGGTTTTACGCTGGTGGAACTGTTGGTGGTGATTGCCATCATCGGCGTACTGGTAGGTTTGCTCCTACCAGCAGTTCAGGCAGCACGAGAAGCTGCTCGACGTATGCAGTGCAGTAACAACCTGAAGCAAATGGGTCTGGCTGTACACAATTTTGATTCAACCTACAAGAAGCTCCCAACGAGTGGACAGTGCGGTTCGACGGGTGGAACTTCAACCCCTTACATGATTCACTCCACTGCTACTTATCTGCTTCCTTACATGGAACAGCAGAACCTTTACAACATGTTCAACATGAACGCGAATCCCTTCGTTGCTTACGGGGCTAGCCCATCAGGCTCGAACTGGTTGACCCCAAGCGGATGCTTGCTGCATGCGAAAGCAAAAGGATTGGCGTATGACGATCCTGCTTGGCCGAGCGGCAATGCGGCAGCGAAAACCACGGTACCAACCTTTATCTGCCCATCGACTCCGATCGGAGGCCTCGATCGCGATCCACAGGGTTACGGTTGCTTCGATTACATGTTTATCGATTTGACCGACATTTGTGAAGATCCAGCAAGCCCGATGTATGGTGAAAGAACACAGCCAGCAGGATCACCTCTCTGGCTAGCACAGGTTCGCCAAGGGATGCTTTCTGCTGATAGTGGATCTTTGGCTCGCACCGTTGACGGTACCAGCAACACGATCCTCTGCATTGAAGATGCTGGTCGAGCCAACCCATCTGTTGGCTTATTCGGAAGTCTATCGGCTCGAAAAAATGCTGTTAGCAATCCTATCGATCCACTACCGATGATGACGAGCACAACCAACGGTCGTCGTATGTATGCTTGGGCCGACGCTGACTGCGTAACCAACGGTCTCAGCGGTCCCAGCAACTCCACAGGTAACCGAAAGGCTGGTATTAATCAGCATCGACAACCGCGAGGCGGACCACCAGAGTGCCTTTGGTCCATCAATAATTGCGGACCGAACGATGAGCCTTTCAGTTTCCATACCGGTGGAGCAAACACTCTTTATGGCGACGGTAGCGTGAAGTTCCTTGCGGATACCATCGACCCAATCGTTCTGAAGTGGAGTGCGGCTGCTGCGGACGGAAACACTGTTCCAAACACCGACTGATTCGAAACGATCATCTAAGGTATATCATGTGAATGAAAGGGGTGTCCGATAGGCCACCCCTTTTTTCATGCGCTAGGGCCTACCTGAGCCGGATGCCGTTGGGGTCAGCTGTGCGGAATTGCATGAACTTCTGAGAAATAAAGGGTCACCAGAAACCGACCATCGAAGAACTCGATGTCTTGACAAAGCTATCGAGAATCACTTTCCAGCCCTAAAACTTGTATGTAGCGACTAGAGTTCCCCCCTAGTGCAACCATTTTCAATTACGATGTACGATGAAGACACTGGTTTATTGACGTACACCATAACTTCCTTACAAGCGGGGGAAACGATGGAAGTCATCCATCATGGAGCTTACGACGGCGTTACAGGATCATGCCACCGATTGGTACTCGAACCCAACCGCTCCGTCTTAGTCGATTGCGGGCTTTTTCAGGGTGAAGATAATCAAGGTAGGAAGAATTCGGTTATCGATTTTTCTTTGGAAGGAATCGAGAGCCTCTATTTGACCCACGTCCATATCGATCATGTGGGACGATTGCCTTACCTCTTGGACGCTGGATTCAAAGGGCCCATCTACTGCTCGAAGCCGACAGCGGCTTTGCTGCCGCTGATGCTGGAAGATGCCATACGATTAGGAATCACTCGCAAGCAAAAAGTCATCGATCAATTGCTGCGGACGATCAAACAGATGCTCAAGCCACTGCCGTATCACGAGTGGTGCGAAATGGGAAATGGCCTGAAGGTTCGACTGCAGCCGGCGGGCCATGTGCTTGGTTCAGCATTTTTGGAATTCGACTACGGAAACGAACGATTTGTTTTCAGTGGCGATCTGGGGGCCTCCAATCAGCCCTTGCTCCAGGAGCCATCGAGTCCTGAGAAGGCAGATTTCCTTGTCTTAGAAAGCACTTATGGAGACAAGTGCCACGTTGGTCGCGAGCAACGCATAGCCCAGTTATCAAAAATCTTATGCAACACGCTAGAGAATTCTGGTGTGACGATCATCCCAGCATTTAGTTTGGGACGTACGCAGGAGTTGCTTTACGAGTTGAATTTGATCCTGGAAGGCTTCGTGGAAGTAGGTGTTTGCAAGAGCCTGGAAGACGTCGACATAATCGTCGATTCACCGCTTGGAAATCGTTTGACTGAAATATTCAATTCGCTGAAACCCTACTGGAGTGAAGAAGCCCGTAGCATGCTGGAAACCGACAAGCAGCCGCTCAAGTTTCCAACTCTGATGGAGGTCGACACGTCACGAGAACATCAAGATATCATCGAGCATCTGAGGGAGACGGGACGACCAGCGATCGTGATCGCTGGAAGTGGAATGTGCAGTGGCGGACGAGTGGTAAATTATTTGAAAGAGTTCCTGGGCGAGGAATCTACCGACATTGTTTTCGTAGGCTATCAAGCGCGTGGTACACCTGGCTTTTACATCCAGGATGGTTCAACTTGGGTGAAATTGGACGGACGCTCCTACATGATCCATGCGAAGATCCACACACTCTCTGGCTACTCCGCGCACGCTGACCAGACAGACCTTTTGAAGTTTGTCCAGGGCATGCAGGAACGACCTAAAAAAATACGGTTGGTTCATGGTGATCCCCCCGCAAAACTAGTGTTGACGGCAAAGTTAACCGAATTGGGGTATGAAGTTGTCTGAAAGCCCCTATTTCGACCACTTCTAGGCTCTTGCCTAAATTGACAGGCTGAACTTCAGAAAATTAGAATCCGTGGTGTTGGGAATGCGGCGAGGGCCGCTGGGTGTTCGGAATGCGGCGAGTGCCGCGGGGTGTTCGGATCGCGGCGAGGACCGCCAGAGCGATTCCCCCTGGAGCTCCCGCCATTTTACTCTCCACGATTTTGTTGAATTTCTTAAACGGAAGCGACTTTCTATGTCGGATCATTCTACCGGTGATGTGCATACCGTAATGAACGAAACTCGTTTATTTCCTCCTAGCGAAGATTTCGTTCGCCAGGCGGTTATCAACAGCGAGGCCCAGTACGACGCACTCTATCGGCGCTCCATAGAAGATCCAGAAGGTTTCTGGGCGGAAGAAGCCCGCGCGAATCTTCATTGGTTCACTCCTTTCCAAAAGACAATGCAATGGAAAGAGCCCTTTGCCGAATGGTTTGTTGGGGGCAAGACCAATGCAAGCTACAATTGCTTGGACGCTCACGTCGCTGCTGGACGAGGTGATCGTATCGCCCTGCTATGGGAAGGTGAACCTGGCGACAGCCGACAGATTACCTATGCTGAACTTCTGCGAGATGTTTCTCGATTTGCCAATGGCCTTAAAAAGCTGGGGGTACAACAAGGGGATGTTGTCAGCATCTACATGCCAATGACACCGGAACTCGTCGTAGCGATGCTTGCATGCGCCCGTATCGGCGCTGTTCATTCGGTGATCTTCGGTGGTTTTTCTGGAGAAGCGATTGCAGATCGCAACAACGATGCGAAGGCCAAAGTAGTTGTCACAGCCGACGGCGGCTATCGCCGTGGCAAAGTCCTTCCGCTGAAAGCGAACGTCGACGAAGCTCTAGCGAAAAGCCCGACTGTTCAACACTGCGTTGTTCATCGCCGCATCGGTAACACAGTTCCAATGACTGCCGGCCGCGATATCACGTGGGATGATTTGATCGGTGATGTTTCGGACGATTGCCCTGCAGCGCAACTCGATAGCGAAACCCCACTGTTCATACTTTACACCAGCGGTTCGACAGGGAAGCCTAAAGGTATTCGCCATACAACGGCTGGCTACAATCTGTACGCCAAGAAAACATTTCAGTGGGTTTTCGATCATCGCGAAGATGATGTGTATTGGTGCACTGCAGACTGCGGCTGGATTACTGGTCACAGCTACATCGTTTACGGACCTCTATCCGCGGGTGCAAAAACGGTTATCTACGAAGGCGCGCCAAACCATCCAGCCGAGGATCGCTTTTGGGAGATTATCGAAAAGTATCGCGTCACCATTTTGTATACAGCACCGACAGCCATTCGCGCATTTATCAAGTGGGGCGACCATCACGTCGACAAGCACGACCTAACTTCATTGCGTTTACTGGGATCGGTCGGTGAGGGAATCAACCCAGAGGCATGGATGTGGTACTACCGAAAAATCGGTGCTGGCAAGTGCCCGATCGTTGATACTTGGTGGCAAACAGAAACCGGTGGAATCATGATGTCGCCATTGCCTGGCGTCGTGTCATTGAAGCCAGGAAGCTGTACCCGCCCATTACCTGGCGTGCTACCCAAGATTGTCGACGCGAGCGGCCAAGAAGTACCGCAAGGTAAAGGGGGGATGTTGTGCATCGCGCAGCCATGGCCTGGAATGTTGCGAGGTATTTGGGGAGATGATCAACGCTACAAGGAACAATACTGGACCAAGGTTCCTGGGATGTATCTAACCGGCGATAACGCCCGCAAAGATGACGACGGATACTACTGGATCATGGGACGTATCGATGACGTGATCAACGTGGCTGGTCACCGCTTGAGCACCATCGAAGTAGAGAGCGCCTTGGTGAGTCATCCTGCGGTCGCGGAGGCTGCCGTGGTTGGCAAACCTGACGAAATCAAAGGTCAGGGAATCGCAGCTTTCGTCACCTTGAAGAACACTGAGCCAAGCGACGCCTTGCGTGATCAACTCAAGAAACATGTTCGTCATGAGATCGGTGCCCTAGCGCAGCCTGATGATATTCATTTCGCCAATGGGCTTCCGAAGACTCGCAGTGGTAAAATTATGCGCCGTTTATTGCGGGATATCGCAGCGGGTAAAGAACACGTTGGAGACACCAGCACGCTGGAAGATTACACCGTGCTTGCGAAACTACGGGGCGATGAAGAATAACCCAAGCTGACTTCGCTTTCCAAGGTTCAAATATTCCACCGGTTTGATTGCAGGGTGATAGTTATGTCCAAGTTGTTTCACGCGCTCGCTGTTTCTGCACTGATCGGTCTTTCTGGTCAGGCGGCAGCATGGGGAAAGTGGGAAGCAGAAGTCTTGCCGGTTACTCTGCAAGTTGGATACGCAGTTCGCACTGCAGATCTATCGGGTGATGGCAAATTGGACATCGTCATTGTCGACTCCAAGCGGATCCTGTGGCTAGAAAATCCAACCTGGAAGGTTCATGAGATTTACTCTACCCCTAATGCCCCCTTCGATAACGTCTGCATCGCCATCAAGGATATCGATGGAGATGGACGGTTCGATATGGCGTTGGGTTCGGACTGGCAGTTTGGAAACAGCGATAGCGGTGGGCATATTGGCTTGCTGTTTTCCCCTGAGGATCCGCGACAACCCTGGACGTATCGACAGATCGCAAGCGAGCCAACAACGCATCGCATGGCCTGGGCTGATCTCGACGGAAACGGCAAGCAGGAACTGATCGTTGCACCGCTAAAGGGACGCGGAAGCCGCCCCCCCGAATTGACTCAGTCCGGTGTGAGACTGCTTTCTTTCTCGATCCCCGACCAACCTCGCGAAGCAACCTGGGAATCTGAAACGCTGACCGATGCGCTGCACGTTATGCATAACGTGGACGTAACCGACATGAACCGCGATGGAAAAGATGAGATCGTCGCCGCGAGTTTCGAGGGTTTGACCATTGTGCAACTCGACGACAGCAGGAAAGTTGTCCTCAAGGCTATCGGAAGTGGACAAACAGGAGCGGCACCTGCGATTGGAAGCAGCGAAGTTCGAGTCTGGCCGAGCGATCAGAAACTTCCAAAATTTGCCGCCACCATTGAACCTTGGCATGGTGATAAAGTGGTTGTCTACACCGAAGACGCTTCAGGTACAAACACAGATCTCGCAAAACTTTGGACTCGCACCGAAGTCGATACCGAACTGAAGTGGGGACATGCCGTCGCTTGGGGTCAATTCGATGACGATCCTGCACCCGAATTGGTTGCTGGCGTTCGAGATGACCTCAATGGATCGACCCGCTGCGGCGTACGCATCTATGACTGGCAAGAAGGCAAGTGGAAACGCAGCCTTATTGAACCGGGACAAGTTGCAGTCGAGGATTTAGCGGTTAGTGATTTTGATGGCGATGGCAAACCCGACATCATCGCCGTCGGTCGCGCAACCCACAACGCTGTGATCTACTGGAACCGGTAAGCCCGCAACTGTTTTCATTGCCTGAATATTCATTCACGCAGTCGGTGAAATGCGAGCCGCTAAAAGGCAATAGTTCTCGGATCCTCTTGAAAGATACAACTACCAAGCGTGAAGATTTTGGTAGGTAAGGCAAACGCGTTGGGCTGTCTTACGGCCCAACGCGTTGATTTAGAAATCGGAAAGTTTTATTCAAGCGAATATAGCAACGGACTTATTTCCGGCCCACGCCATTATCGCTTTACTTCTGGAGTTCCAGCCGCATTGGGGCTCGCGACTCGAGATGTGTCGGCATTACCTTGAGACTGAATCGGTGTCACAATGACTTTCCAGTCCTTAGGTGGTTTGGCTGGAATAAATTCTTCTTTGAACAGATTCAACTCGTTAAGGCGATCGACGAGGGTCCAGTTTTTCTCGCGATCGGTAAATTCAAAGATGGTGCGCTGAGGATTCTGCGGAGAGTAGTTTGGCAGAAAGACAACCAATACTTTGGGAAGCCTTTCTTGCGCGTCGAGAACCACCAAAACCTTCTGATAGTTTACAGCATCAGCTTGATTTTTCGGGTACGCTTCTAACCAAACTTCGGTCTGCGATCCATTCTCGGGAGGAACTGGACGAACCCAGTAACGCTCCAAGACTTCTTTACCTTTGACACCGAAAAGGAAGGGGAGGGGACTCTGATAAATTCCCACACCTTGCATCTCAGGTGGCAAGTCGTAGCGATTGACAACCTTTTCTGTACGTTCATAAACATGAATCGATTTGCCATCGCAGACCCAATAATCACCAAATCGGCCTTCGATTGCTTCGTACTTGGGTTGGCCAGCTTCCATCCCTTTGTAGAACAGATAATCATCCACGCGGAACAAACCCTTATCAGGCTTCATGTACCGCAACACCCCGCGCGACCAAGTGTAGTGCGTGTTAGCTGGCCCGTTCGCTGGGTCATACTCCCAACGCGCAAAGTTACAGCGAAATCGTTCAATGTCTGCTGTCGCTTGTTCCCAAGCTGTCAGGACTTGCTCAAGATAGTTTTGCAATCGCGCATCAAGGGGAGGGAAAGGGGCTACTGGAGCCGATGGAGTCGCAGCGGCGGGTGCCGAACCGCCCGAGGCAGCTGGATTTGGAACACCTTCCTGGGCTGCAGCCGCGTTACCAACATTGCCTTGTTGATTACCCTGCTGAATCGCTTGCCTTTGACCAACTTGCTGCTGGCCAACCTGCTGCTGACAGAAGCCGCTTGTGGTTAAACCTGCAACCGTAACACCAAGACAAAGAATCGAATCAAATACCAAGCGACAAGTGAGATTCCGGGGAATCATCCGTGACGTCTCCCAGTTAGCGAGTGTGTAAAAACCCTTGGCAGATCCTACCAAGTTTTCCGCTCCAAGCCAGTTAGTTGGAGCGGGTGGAAGTGTAACATGATTCAGTTTGCTGTGATAAGAGCAATTTTTGAAGGCAATACAAACCAGTCCAAGAATAGGCAAGCCAGGACACTTAGGTAAAAACACACTAAGCCTTAGTAGTCATACCAAACACCAATACCAATCTGCTGTTCATGTCGGTTAAAGAACGAGTATTGGGGACTCATCCCGTTGTAGTACTGCAGTCCCGTTCGAAAAATCCCTGATCCCTGCTCGCCCTTCCAAGCCCAACCAGCCTGAGCGGACAAGCCTCCGCCGAAATCAAGCTCTTCGCGCAGATGACCATGCACAGCAAAGAAAGGGACTCCCTTTCGTCCTGTCGGCAAACGAGGGGAATAATCGAAGCCGAATTGCACCTCCCACTCTTTAGACACATCCGTGTAAAAGGCCCAACCCAATTCACCATAAAGCCGAAACTCGGGTGATAGATAGTAAGCATGACCGATAAAGAGCACATCTCGGGCGAAATTCAAACGCTGATGGGTCGGGTTTTTCAACATGAACTCGTCACCCGTATGCGAACTCAAGTGGTAGTAGCCGAATCGAGACTGATGCTGTCCCCAGCCAATGGATACCGGCACACCTGCTCGAAAATCGACACTCTGCACATCCACATCGTTCATAACATCCAAGCGAACCAACCCAGCCGCTTCGATATCAACCTGCAAACCACGCTGATAAATGGGATTCCGGTTACCATATCGAACTAATCCGAATCGCCCACCAGCCCAACCATCCCAGAGTAAATCGTGGTCTGTCTCATGAGTCAACTGTGCGGCGAGCCTTGATTCTTTGGTACTTGCTAAGTACGCGCGGTACATAATATCTCGCGGCAAAACCTGCCATTCGAAGGCTTCAAGATCGACAGGGGCCGGCGTCGAAATCCCATAGTTAGAATAAGCGTTTTCCCCGTTCTCCATCCCTTGTGGAACATTTAGTATTCCAAAATCCTGCTCGATTTGCGCTTGGGTCGGCATCACAAAGGAACTGCTCGACGACGAAGGATAATTCACCCCACCCCAGGACAAGGTGCTGGATGAATTATTTGTGTTCGGCGAAGTAGGCAATCCACCAGTTCCAACATTCCCGGATGGGGAAGATGCTTGCGACTGCATGGCTGCTTCGGGTGGTGAAGGGAGCGAGTAGGTTGGAGGTGCACCAAAAATATTCGCCCCGATCGGCACTGACACTACATAAACGACAAAGCACAAAGCGAACAAGTAACGCATGGTTAAGCTCTTTCGCTGAATTCGTATGACATTGGTTTGTAAGATCACTTTCGCGAGATAGCAAAACAAGGTGCCAAAAATAGCATGTACGTAAATCATCCGCTTTATCCGAGAAGTTCTTCTCTCGGGACCTGTTCTCCAGGTCCCAGCACTCGATACATCCACGAAAAATCGTTTACGAAAAACGTTTATCACAATTCAAAATGCCCACGCTCTTGGCTAGTGCGCGGCGGGAGTGTAGCGGTCTAGCAAATAGGATGCAATAGAAAAGGAAAGCAAAACAAACTGCAGGCAAAGAGCAAATGCTTGCAAATTCGCAAATGGGAATTGCATGTGCCATTAAAGCCAGCATTTGGGGGAAAGGGCATGCAAATAAGAGAAGCCTCCACGGCGGCTTCGATGCATCCGATGATTGGTATGCTGTTTTTCCAACAGAACGTTTTAGTCAGCCCCACTCTCGTTGCTTCAGCTAGCAACACGATTCAAACAGCAAGCGATATACGAGATGAGGATAGGAACTACTATTTCTCAACGACATCCTTAATGAACTCGACATCGGGACCATCGCCTCCTACGACCGCTTTAACCTTTAGGTATTCGGCGACATAACGCTGGGTCTGAGTTTTTTCAGGGACTTTAAAACGATCCCCTTTTTGCAGGATTGGTCGTACTTCATCCATCGTTCCAAATTGACGAGTACCTGCGACCTGGCAGGGAAACCAGCATCCATTTCCCTTTTCATCTTCCAAGTAGAATTCCGGATAAGCGTGACCGTACACCCAAACGCAACGAGCAGGGATTTTGCTAGCTCGACATATCGCAACGAAGGCACCAGACAGCTCTTCGCAATCTCCTTCTTTCTCGTGTAGGGCAGTGAGAATCGATTTCGCTTTACCTTCTCGATAGTTAATCAGCTCTCGTACCTTATCGTAGATGCGTTCTACATGAGTCCACGCATTGGGTGGATTGGTGGCAGCGATCTCACGAGCAATCTTACGAATCTTCTGATGGCTTGATTCGATCATGGGACTGTTGCCCATATATTGATTCAACTGCTTCGTTATTTTCTTTGGAATCACAAGTGATTCAGGATTGGTTGGACCAAGGATCTTCGCTTTTTCAACTTCCAATCGCAACGTCGCTTCCATGGTCGAATTGGCAGCGAGATTCGGGATGTCGATTACCAATTGCTGAACACCTTCGCTGAGTGGACGAACATAATACTTGGCCGTCACTGGGAAGTTCGTTGAGACGAGTCGCACTTTCTGCTCAGGAAAATCCATCGGCATCGGAATGGTAGCGTGAATATTTTGGCATAGCCCTGAAGAGGTTATCTTCACTCCGATCACTAATTCGGCTTTGCGATATTCACCTAGTTTGATGAGATCGGAAACGGCAACCGTCGATTCGCCATCCTTGCTCGGTAGGTCACCGATTGGCTTAACAGCACCGTCGTTCATCTCAGCATCCGCATCAGGATTGGCTGGTGCATCAGCCTCCATTTCTTCGTCACTACCTTTAGTTCCATCTGCGGTAGGATTTTTGGTTTCGCCGGAGCCTGATGAATCATTCGTTCCTTGCTGATCCTCAGCCGCTGAATCTTCGTTGGCCGGATCCTCTATTTCGGAATCGTTTTGCTTTTGATTTTTTCCGGCTGCACCTTTTGTATCCGACTTGGCTTCGGCAACCTGGGCTCGACAGATGGCGGGCAAAACGGCTACCCAGCCCAACACGATGAAGGTAGCTAGGAATTGCCAAGGTCGCACCAGACTGGTTCGCCGCGTGAAATTCATCGTCGTTTGCACCCAAAACCGCCTGAAATGAACGTTTGAAAAGCATGCCCCCGAGTCCGAAGTAACGGTTTTAGCGGGAAAGCACGCTTCTTTTAAAATAAGCAAACTGCGCTCCCTGGGAAAGTCTTCGGGGCTTTGAGTGATCTTTTTTCACCGCAGCGAAAGGGGAGGGGAGTCAGCCAAGAGGGATATTCCGTTTTTAGGAATTATCAGGTCGGAAAAGAATTGGGGTTCCTTTTAGGGCGGCATTGGCCGCGTTTAACGAGATCCGCGCAGCAAAAAATCCGCCTGCCATTGCTCAACCCCAATCAAGCATCATTGGCAGGGCGGATTGTTCGCTCTAGAGTTACAGTTCCTTTCAAACCGGAAACCGGTGACCAGTTGAGCGCACGTCAAACACTCACCTATTCTCGATTTCAGTTTGCAAGGACTTTGGAAGCCCTAGACTTCCTTCAATTAGTTGTTCGCAGGAATCGTTGCGCCAGGTGAAGGCAAAACACTTGTGCTACTTCCGCTGCTGATTGGTGCTTCCGAATAAGGGAAGGCTGGCATGCCAGCAGAGGTCGAAGGACCGCAATCGCTGCAACCGTCATAACCCATTGGTGCACCCATCTCAGCGCTGCATCCCATGGCTGGGCAGCTATCGCCACGATTGAAGCAAGAAGGCATCGGCAACAAACCGCAGCCTGTGGAGCTGACTGCTAGGCCAGCAACGATCAAAAGCATCTTTTTCATCTCAGAACCCCCGGAAAATAAAGATTGTGTAACCGGCAGGGTCTATACCCAGCCGCACAAATCTACGTCACGCATTTTGTTGTGCAAACGAAACATGTGTAAAATTTTCAACTTTGATGTTGCGAAAAATCATCACACAGTCGGAAAAGGTGGTAGAGTTTGTTGTCAGCGATCGTCGTTGACTGATCATCGAGTAGTGCATGGACTGGCTTGTAGGAAATAGAACTTCATTGCAATCGTTAAAGGTTGCATAAACAGAACGAAGTTCTCTGACGGATTCCTGAAGAACTCAACGATCACCTTCCACACAAACTTTTTATCTCTCGCGGTTGCCATGATTGCTGCGAATGTTGTGCTGACTATCCAAGCTGTAAGTCTTTTTGCTCGACGAACTATTTTCGCCTCAAGTGTGAGTAGGCGAATTCGTTGGCGTGATATTGCCTTTGGGTGGATAGTTCTTTTTCTCTCGGCGCCATCCTTCATTGTTGTGGCTAGGGCGGATTCCACAGCTCCAGTCAAGCAACCGGATCAAGTAGATAATAAAGAAGCAAAAGAAATTCGTGACATCGACGAAGTCTGGGAAATCAGTACTCGCCACTTGCCACAGAGTTCATCGGTTGCAGATTTAGAGAATCCAAAGTTTCGCGTGTCGCGCTGGTCGCCAAATGACGGATGGATCGTTTCGTCAATTGAGCAGTACCTGGCATCAGTCCAAGGTCTCGAGGGAGATGAAGTAGACAATAACCCAAGTGGAGCGCAACTTCACAATATTGTTTACGTGCATGGCAATTGGATGCCAGCAGACTTGACCCGGGATCGAGGATTATTGATCTACCGCTATTTGGCGCAGCGCGCCCAAAATCCTTTGCGAATAACCATTTTTAGTTGGCCGAGTCAACGTGAGGGGATCGCACTTTTGGATGTCAAGGAAAACGCTACGGTAGCGGAAATGCAGGGACTTTATCTCGGATCTTTGCTGCAGAAATTCCCTGCCCAACAGGAACTTGGCATCATTGGTTTCAGTTACGGCGCCCGGGCTGTCACCGGATCGCTGCACGCGATGTCGGGCGGACACTTGTGTGGTCGTACGTTAACGAAAGTTGCTTATCCAAGCCAAGTAAGGATCAGCCTCATGGCCGCAGCAATCGATCGGCAGTGGTTACTGGATGGTCAACGTCACGGCGAAGCGCTGAAGGCAGTGCACTCCATTGTGAATCTCTACAATTCACAAGATCCTGTACTTCGCCGCTACCACTTAATTTCAAAATCCGATCGTGCTCGAGCAGCTGGATTTGCTGGTTTATCGCTCCCGCGCAATTGGTCTGTGGCCAGCCCAACCGATGTAACCTCCGAACAGGACGAGATCTTAACTCAACTTCGTCAGTATGATTGCCGAGGACAACTTGGGCGATCGCATGATGAACGCAGCTATTATCGCGAGTGCTCTTGCACACCTTATTTACTTGATCACGTTCTTTGGAATGATCGGATTACTGTCCATGACGCAACTGATGTCAGCTCGACCGCACATGACTCCTTATAGGCAACACAGCACGGAAGAGTTGGCCTACGTCAACGGTCGCTGGCGACCGATGTCAGAAGCTGCGCTTCCGCTAGATGACTGGGGAGTTTTGCAGGGCGTTATGTTAGTAGAACGCCTACGCACCTATGGCGGCTCAATCTTCCAATTCGACCGTCACATGGGTCGTCTTCGCGACTCCGTGGAGGCGGTGGGCATCTCCTGGTCGCAGTGGTGTGATTTCGACATCCGAAGCGTGTGTGAACAAGCTGTAGCCGCTGCACTGGAGCGATCCCAATCGCCTGATATCGGCGTGGTCATCCTAGCCACACCAGGGCGTGTCGGTGAAAAACGACCTACTCAAATTATTCACACGACCGAACTGCCCTGGAAAAAATTAGCTTCATGGTATACCCAGGGACAAGACTTGATCACCGCCACGATTCGCAATGTTCCAGGAGAGTGCTGGCCAGTCCACATCAAGACTCGCAGTCGATTGCATTATTACTTGGCGGATCAACAAGCTGCGAAGCTTGGACCTAATGCAGGCGCTGTTATGCTCGGACTAAATGGCCAAGTAACGGAAACATCTTTCGCGAATGTTTTCATGGTCGATCGTGATCGTCGCATCATCGCTCCGGAGCGTGACGAAGTTTTGCCTGGAATCAGCTTAGAAATCGCTCTGGAAGCGGCAAGGCAACTCGGGATCTCGATTTCTTTCGAAGAAATTTCCAAGAGTCGTTTCGACACGGCGACTGAGATTTTACTGACTGGCACCAATGGAGGTATTTGGGGAGCACGATCGCTCGACGGCCGAACCCTGAATCTCCATTCGGAAACATCTGTACTGGCACAGCTTCGCGCTGCCTGGTGTGAAATCGTCGGTATGGACTATGTGCAACAGGCGGTCAGCTTGGGGCATTGATTCGAAATCGAAGTTCGCGCAAACTTCAGAGGTAGGAGTAGGCAGTACTAAGGCTAAGACCCGTTGGCCAATCTGCTCCTTTCCCTTGATTTCCGGATCGGAATTGCAGCGAATGTCCCGCCAAACTACTCCCACACGTCGCCATTTTTTAGGATTTTCCTCAGCAGCGGTTGCTTTGGGTGCCTCTGGATCAGTGGTTGCCCCTCAGTCGCAGGTACAGGCAGCCGATACCGCAGCAACGAAGGAATTCCGCTATTGCTTAAACACAAGCACCATTCGGGGACAGAAGCTGGGGATCGTCGATCAGGTGAAAGTGGCCGCCAAAGCGGGTTACGATGGCATCGAGATTTGGCTCAATGATGTAGACGAGTTTCTTAAGTCGGGTGGCAAATTAGAAGAGCTTCGTCAAATCATTTCTTCTGAAGGTCTGGTTGTAGAGAGTGCGATTGCATTCGCTAACTGGATTGTTGACGATGATGCCGCTCGGGAGAAAGGCTTAGAGAACGCGCGGAGCGATATGGCAAAAGTGCGAGCGTTAGGTGGTCGACGGATCGCCGCTCCCCCTGCCGGCGCCACGGACAAACCAGGTCTCGATCTTCGAGCCGCCGCTGCGCGATACCGCAGGCTCCTGGAAATCGGTGCTCAGCATGAAGTTGTACCGCAACTAGAGGTCTGGGGATTCTCGAAGAATCTTGCCAAGTTATCTGAGGTTCTGTTTATAGCTGCGGAAGCAGGGCATCCTGATGCTTGTGTATTACCCGATGTCTATCACCTATACAAAGGTGGTAATGATTTTAGCACACTACCTTTGCTTTCCGGCACCAAGATTCATGTCTTTCACATGAATGATTATCCAGCTTCTCCAACACGAGAAACGATCAATGATGCGGCTCGTGTTTATCCGACCGATGGCATTGCACCGCTCGGCTACATTTTTCATCATCTTCGCAAATCGGGCTTCAACGGTGTTCTTTCGCTGGAACTATTCAACCCTGAATATTGGAAGCAAGATGCGCTAGAAGTTGCGAAAACTGGTCTGGCGAAGATGAAGGCCGCCGCTCAGCTACCGACCTAATATCCGTTGTTATGGTCCGTTGCCTCATCGCAACTGATCAACTCTCACTCGGCACCCACTGCAGTCGTGCGGAGTCATTAAGTACTTTCGTAAGCGTTACCAAAGCCTTGTCCATCAAGGCGAACCGCATGTGTTGATAAATCGATTGTGCCTGCTCAGCATCCGGTGTAATGCCGAAAACGGTTGGCCCCCAACTGCTTTGACATACACCTAGAAGACCAGCTTCGCGCAGCTGTCTCACAATCTTGGCCACGAGACTATCGCGATACACGCCTCCTTGCAAAGCAGCGAACTGTTCACCAGCCAAATGACCATATTCGTAAAGCGATTCACCAAACAAAGTCCAATCTTCGGATTGAGCTGCAGGGATAATCGCCCGGCTAATCAATTTCCACATGCGGTCGCGAACAGGATTCGGCTGCTGCGTCGTCTGTTCGATAAGCTGTTCTTCCAATTTACCGGTGATCGCCGAGTAAGCTAGCGGAGTGATGATGACGACATGCAAGGGAATGGCAAAGCGATGGTGATGTGCCACGCGTCCGGGTTGTGAATCTCCTTCATGCCCCGAGTCGACAATCATTCCCCCCAACATAAATCCATAGACGCCAATCGACGAACGTCGTCCCCGCCCGCTCCATGCGAACAGATCATCCGATTTGGGCCAAAGCGACTTCAGATCGATGAAATCTGAATTCCCTTGGGCAATCCAACTCTCAATCTCAGCCTGAGGACTGTTCCATAAACGGCAGAGCGTAGCGACAGAGCAAGCGATTTGAGTTCCCGTCCCGAAACCGCTGTGCTGCGGCGGCAAGTGTGTCAGTTCGATCGCTGCTCCGCGTCGATCATGATTGGTTAGCCTCGACTCAAGAGATACCAATTGTTTCTCAATACGATCACGGGCGATATTACCTGCTGCATGAATCCCCGCGCAATCCATCGTCCTAAGTTCAGCATGCACCTCGGGATGCTCGACCATTAACCCCAAACCGCCGAAGCGCAGCGGCTCTCCGGGCGCGGTTTCCAATAAACCGCAATGGAGTCGTGCGCCTGTCGAAAGCTTCCACATAGATCAATCAGGGGTGCCAAAGTGATATTGCTACTCAATCCAAACCACAGAACTTCGTTAGTAGGGCGAAAGCTTTGTGTTCCGCCGAGCTACCGGTTTTGTCGATCCTAATTTTGAGCGGTTCCCACTCTTGCCGCAATTGCTCTGGAGAAAATAATTGTTTTCTTGATGCCAGGATCGCCGCTTCGAGTACTGCATGTTTCGCACGGTTCCATCCAAAAAAAGGACGCTGAATGTGAGACTTAACGACAAGAGCTTTTGCCACGGCTCGCTGATCAGAGAGATCAAAATCATCAAGCTTTAAAGCGTACCAGTGGCAGGCATCTGTCAGCGCCCAACCACATTCATCGATCCACTGAACCGCTGCATCAACTTTTTCTCCAATCACAGTTGCCGCTAACAAATACGCATCATCTGTAACATGAAAAATACAACGCTGAGTTCGTTGAAGATTTTTGAAGGTGGTCGAGGTTTGAAAGGGTTTTAATTCCCAGCAAGAAAGCTCTTCGTTGACCACCGGTCCCATAGGTGCCATATGAAGCGAACCATCAGCGTTCTCGGTGGTGATAATTCCTTCAATAACAATCGGCATTTCTGTTTCCTTTTAAAGTCGATTAGCTGCTCAGGGCTCCTCAGCGCTGCTCAGGGCTTCTCAGGGCTGCTCCCACCACGCATGAAGTTCGGAAGCATCTGGATCGTTGCCGATTCCCGAAACATGGTTCTCCGTAACCAGATCGCTCACAGGCAATTCGTCTGGAACATCCAAACCGCCTAGTTCTAAAAAGTTCCTAAGGATTTGATAACCCCCTTGAGTCATAATCGACTCGGGATGAAATTGCACACCCCACACGGGACGTTGACGATCTCGTACTGCCATGATCATGCCATCCTCACCCGTTGCTAAGACTTCCAAATTCTGAGGTAGAGTTTTCGATTCGATAACCAGAGAGTGATACCTGGCTACTTGCAGTGGCGAAGGTAGTCCCTGGAACAAATCGATTCCTTGATGTCGTATTGGTGATGTCTGTCCATGTACAGGCTTAGGAGCACGAACGATCGAACCTCCAAACGCCTCACCGATCGCTTGATGACCGAGACAGATCCCCAGGATAGGCACTTTTCCGCTGCAGTGACGAATCACATCCAGAGAACATCCAGCTTCGGTAGGCGTCTTTGGACCTGGGGAAATGACAACTGCTTTGAATCCGCTTGCGGCGATCTCTTCAGCGCCAATAGCGTCGTTGCGAACCACAACGGATTTTTGCTTCAACCGCTTCAAGTAACGATCGATGTTGTAGACGAAACTATCGTAGTTATCGATGATCAAAATCATGAGGAGTACTTCCGTTGACGAACCGCATCGATGGCTTTAACAAGCCCTTCAGCTTTGTGCCACGTTTCTATTTCCTCTGATTCGGGAACACTGTCAGCTACAACTCCGCCACCTGCCTGCACCTGCCACCATCCGTCGCTGGCCGTGATGGTTCGAATCGCAATATTCCAATCCATAGTTCCATCAAAACCGAGATAGCCCAGTGAGCCGCAATACGCTCCGCGAGTCGTCGGCTCAAGTTCTGAAATAATCTCCATAGCACGAATCTTTGGCGCCCCGGTGATCGAACCACCTGGGAATGTCGCTTCGATCAGATTCATGGCCGTGTTGGGCTCTTGAAGCTTCCCTTCCACCGCGCTGACAAGATGCAAAACATACTGATATCGTTCGACCTCGCACAGCTGTGTTACGCGCACTGAATCTGGTTCGCAGACTCGCGAAAGATCGTTTCGTAACAGATCGACAATCATCAAATTCTCCGCTCGATCTTTGCGACTCTCACTGAGACTATCGCCGATATAAAGATCGAGGATCGGATGCGTGCTTCGAGATCTCGTCCCTTTGATTGGACGCGTTTCGACTTGCCGATCCTGCATCCGCAAAAATCTTTCCGGCGATGCACTCAAAAGTTGCTGTTGGCCAAGATCAATATAGGCTGCAAACGGTGCAGGATTCACCTGTCGCAAGGTTTGATAGAGTTCCAGTGACGAACACATTGCAGGATGTAACCATCGCTGAGACAAATTGACCTGAAAAATATCTCCGGCATAGATATACTCAATCGCTCGAGCGACTGCATCCCGATATTGCTCGCGACTGAAGTTTCCAGACCACTGCTCACCAAAGGGGCTCGGATATGTGACCGACTTTGGCTTAATCGGTGGAACAATTCGCCAAGTGTTTGTAAAGCTCTGGCTAACACTCATATGTGACGCAAGAAGATCGCGAAAGAACTCTAATCGCTTATGAGCACGCTGCTCGCGCACCTTTGGCTCCCTTTCTGGCCAACCGTGCGAAATCAGCCAAGCACGATTGAGTTCGTGATCCCACGCTAGCACAACATCGTAGAATCCGAGAGAAAGATTGGGGATTCGAAAGTCTTGGAACTTCGCCTTTGGAATTTTCTCATAGTAGTGGCCCAATTCATAGCTGAGTAAGCCTGCTGCGCCCCCTTGGAATGGCGGAAGGTTGCCAAGCGTTTCGGATTTGCACTGATCCAGAATATCTTTGGTTTCTTGAAAAGGATCACCTGACTCTGCGCTGAACTCAGAAACACGAAAGGGGTCTGCCATCAGGAAAGAGTATCTTCCCAGCGATGGTACAAGCTTAGCGCTTTCCAAGAGGCAGACCCGTGGCAAGGTGCTGAATGCGTTCAATGCATCCGCTACGCTAGGAACGTTGTCTAGGGATAAGAATAAAGGAACCATCAGTTAGGCTAACTTGGCGGAGGCTGTTGCGGGGAGCGACGTGGAAGTCGGTGATGTTTTTCGAAACGCGTCAAATAACCCCACTGTAAAGCTTGATCTTGTTCATATTGTTTACCCAGGGTAAGAGCGGTCATTGCCTTCGCCATTTCGAAACCCAAGTAAAATGCATGGCTAGGGTCGACATTAGAGGACTGAGGCAGGTCCATCAATTGTCCCATCAATTCAAACGGATCCTCGTGTTGTAAATGTAAATTGGCACTTAGCAAATGCACCTCGCCATCCTGAGCGAAAATACGATAGTTATTATCGCGGATGGTCGCAGCAAGCTGGCTAAGAACTTCGTTGGAAAACCCTTTTATTTTCGGATCGCGTAGCGTTACCAATCGTGGTTCGAGATGTTTCGGTGGGATTTTATTGCGGCGCGCATAAAAGACCAGTCGCCGCGCCAAGTCGCATTCGCGTACGGCGGACCTTGCCCAGTTAATCACTTGCGTCGTCAATACACTTCGTATCCCAAGCTCCTGGCAGATCCCCAAAAGAAGAACGTTAACCCCAGCGCTGTCGGCATCAGTAAGTTCAGTGATGTTACCTATGCCCATCAAGATCTCTGCTTCGGGCCAACGATTTCGAGTCTCCATGTACCGCTGTAGACTCGCCGCGAACCCTACCCCTAGCGGCTCCAATATCGGATCGATGCGTAAACGAATTCCGCGCTGCGATAACCATTCGATATTCTCATCGAGCCCTTCAAGGGTACCGATTTGATCGGGGATGAGAACAACTTCCGCCCCCCATTCACTAGCCGCCTCGCGATTGCTACTGTTAACACTCAGCACCAGCTCTGCACCTGCGCGGCATGCGTGCTCAACCTCCCAACTGTCGAACGAATCGATCGATACTCGCAAGCCTTCATCGCGCAATGCACGCACAGCCAGTCCGACATCGGTCCAGCGCGAATTTGGATCGCAGCCGACATCGATAAGATCCGCGCCGTCGGCTTTCAGTTGCTTCGCTTGCTTTACGATCTCCTCGATCGAGAGACGCGGAGCATGATTTATTTCCGCGAGGATCTCGATGTCGTAACCTCCGTAATCGGATGGTCTACCTCGTTTCTTGCCAAAAAACTCAGGTAGGTCTCGAATATCACGAGGTCCGCAAACGATTCGATCCGCCGCTTGGGGAAAAAAAGAGCGAACGTTCTCTAAATTGGGCTCTAGGTAGCCAGGAAGAACAACGTAATCCGTATGGTCAGCGACGATAAGATGTCGTGCAAGCCATTTGGGTGTTATCAGCGCGGCGACGGTGATTGGAAGTACATCGACGGTGTATTGATAGCCGATTTCTTCACTGAGCTTGGCCACGATTTCTTCGGTCGCGGAAGCAGCAAGCCGCCCAGTAACAAATTGCAATCGCTTGTTTGCGTAAGTAATCAACTTCATGAATTTGTCAAACGATTTGCCTCTCTGGGAGACGGATACACGCGACGTCTCCTAACGATTTGTTACCACCCCAGGATTATATCATGAGTCGATGTGAATTAGTGAGCAACTCTTGGGTTATGAACAGTAGAAAGTACAATTCAGGTGATCGAATCAGTGACGGTAACATGGAAAAGTAGTTCGATTCGCTAAGGTCAGCGATTCGGCGCCTACTTGACCTGCTATTTTTACAAATTACAACTTGCAGTATAGCGAGGGACCCTAACGAATTATCCGCCAGTCATGGAGGATAGCCGTGGCCGGGGTTCCTCGTTTTTTTATGCACTCAGATCGATGAGTTAAAACTGAGGGTGAATCATAAGTTTAGCCGGTCAAAATACAAAGCGATCGGGGACGATTCCCAACTGCCATATTGAAGAAGGACGAATCACCGACGCGTAAAGGCGTTTTAGCTGCGTGATCGAGTTGAAGAAGATTCCCTATGACAATTCCCGTACTCTACGAAGAATCGTTTTTCGCAGTTATCGATAAGCCTTCCGGACTTTTTACGCAGGCGCCCGATTCAGTGCCTAGCGTCGAGACTGTGTTACGCCACCAGTGGGCGACTCCCGGAGGTCCACAGCCATTTGTCGGTTTACCACATCGATTGGATCGAGGAACTTCCGGGGTTCTGATTGTGGCGAAGAATCAACGCGCTTTACAAAGATTGGGAGAGCAATTTCACAGTCGCAAGATCAATAAGAAATATTTAGCTGCCGTACGTGGCGTTCCCACCGAGAGGTCCGGTCAATGGATCGATTTTGTTCGCAAGATTCCCGATCGACCTGTTGCTGAGATCTCGCGTGCTGGCGAAGAAGGTGCAAAAGAAGCGATTCTTAATTATCGTTTGATCGCCAGCGAATCGAACATCAGCATATTGGAGATCGAGTTGCTGACCGGTCGCATGCATCAAATTCGTATACAGCTTTCCAGTCGCGGTCTCAGCGTACTGGGCGACTGGTGTTACGGCAGTACCGACGTATGGGGAGACGTTGATGAAAGGGGCGAACGAATCTCTCTAGCGCTGCATGCAGCGACGATCCATTTTCGAAACCCGCAAAATGCAAAGCCCATTTTCGTGAAGGCACCACTTCCCAAATTGTGGCACGAGAACCTAAGCAGTTCTTTGCTGGCTCAAGTCGTCTCCTAATTGACATGACACTAAATTGCGGACAACGAAGTATCGGACGTCACAACTAGGCAGTGCCCTGTCTGTTTCCCTTGGCCTCCCCTTTCTGTTTCTTGTGACCAACAGAGAGTAGAGCCGTTTAACATCCCTTTGATTGTCCCGATCTTCAGGCACCTTTGGGTACATGCGAACAATCTTTACGAAAATGGCAAAGCAACCACGTTTGCCAGTTAATTTAAGTTGGGAGTTACGGAAATAGCCTAAATGGGCAGGGTCGAAGTATCCCTGGAGCACATTTGACTGATCCCCTATAATGTGGAGGTGGGTTATGATGGTTCAAATGGCTGGCGATTCGATGGCAGTCCGAGAAAACTTTAATCAGACAGGTTTGAAAGTACACATCGGTGCCGTTTCGTACCTGAACACCAAGCCGCTCATCGAGGGTATTCAGCAGAAATATCCATGGATGGAGCTATCGGTCGACTTGCCGAGTCGGTTGGCAGATCAACTGCGTGCAGGTAATCTCGACGTAGCTTTGATCCCATCAATCGAATTCTTTCGCGGAGACGATTACACAATCGTTTCAGATGTTTGTATTGCGAGTATTGGCCCGGTCTGGAGCGTTAAACTTTTATTCCGCGTGCCACCTGCAGAGGTTAAATCGTTGGCCTTGGACGAAGGCTCTCGTACCAGTGCTACTTTAGCCAGAATTCTACTCAAACGAGAATACGGTGTAGTACCCGAACTCCGTCCTTTGCCCATCCAAGCAAATTGGGAATCTGCGGATGCCGATGCTGTCCTCATCATCGGAGATCGAGCTATGAAGCCGATATCATCCGATTGGTACGACTCATGGGACATCGGCCAAAAATGGCGTGAGCATTCAGGCTCACCATGCGTGTTTGCTATGTGGGTCGCTCGTCGCGGATTCGATTCTCCAGAACTTGGCGAAATACTATCGCAAGCTCGAGACTACGGATTGAGCCATGCGGAAACCATTGCTTTGCGGGAATGCGAAAGATATGGCCTCAGTAAAGCGATGTGCTTGCGATACTTCCGAGAATTTTTACACTTCCATCTGGGCCATGAAGAGCGAGATGGTTTGGCTAAGTTTTATGAAGCCGCCGTGGAGCTTGGTCTTGCTCCCGCCGGTAAACTCCCTTTTCGATACGCGGAAAGCGTGAAATGATCAAATCAATATTGGACAAAGCGGTAGCTGGCGAGCGATTGACGATCGATGAAGGACGCGAACTGATCCAGTCGCGGGACTTGACTGCTTTAGGCCGAGCGGCAGACGAAGTCACTCGTCGCCTACATCCAGAAAACTTCCGTACCTACAATATTGATCGAAACATTAACTACACGAATGTGTGCACAGCTGTTTGCGATTTCTGCGCATTCTACAGAACTCCAAAAAGCGAAGAGGGCTATGTACTCTCTCGTGAAGAGATGCACGAAAAGTTACGAGAGACGGTGGCCTTAGGGGGTAACCAGATTCTGCTGCAGGGTGGATTGCATCCACACTTTAAGCTTGACTGGTATGAAGAGATGCTTCGGGATATTAAAACGAATTTCCCGGAAATAAACGTTCACGGATTCAGCCCTCCAGAGATTTATCACTTCACTAAAGTGAATAAACTCTCACTCGAAGAAGTGCTTACGCGACTCAAATCGGCGGGGCTTGGTAGCTTGCCGGGTGGCGGAGCGGAGATCTTGGTAGATCGCGTTCGCAAAACAATCACTCGCGGAAAAGTTCTTACCGACGATTGGCTTGATGTGATGCGAGTTTGGCACCGCTTGGGTGGCAAGAGTTCAGCGACGATGATGTTTGGCCATGTTGAAACTCTTGATGAAAGAATCGAGCATCTCGATCGACTTAGGCAACTGCAGGATGAAACTGGAGGCTTCACAGCTTTCATCTGCTGGACCTTCCAACCGGACCATACCGACATGAGTCACATCGCTCCAGCGGGTAGCTTCGAATACCTTCGAACACAGGCCGTAGCAAGACTTTATTTAGACAACATTCCAAACATCCAAAGCAGCTGGGTCACTCAAGGATTGAAGATGGGGCAATTGGCTTTGCTCTACGGCGCCAATGACATGGGAAGCTTGATGATAGAGGAAAACGTTGTTGCCGAAGCGGGAACGGTTCATTACCTAACGTTGGACCAAATTCGATCTTCGATCAGCGAACTAGGGTATGAACCACGACAGCGCGATGTGTTTTACAAGCTGGTCGACCTAGAACTAGAGGAGAGGGGAGTGGAGGCCAACCGTAAACGATCTTCCCAAAAACTCAATGTGGTTGAACTACCTGCGTAATATTTCATGTCACAGGAACCATTTCATCGGAATGCGAACCGGTCGGGAGATGAAAGCTCGCGGTGACGATCCTGTCGATTGTGCAGGTCATACTGATAACGGCTCAGCAACTTCACACTAATCGGGGGAAGAGAGCGACATACCGTGCGCCTGACGGCAAGTAGGCGGTAAGGATTACGTATCTTAGGATTGTCGAAAAAAGCTAGGGCTAGGTTCTTACTTGGTACTGGCATTCTCAGCAATCTTTTCTCTCTCTTGATTTTTTATCGGGTAGGATCACCGTTGCATGGTCGAAGTTGAAAACCTGAGAAAGGTTTACTCCGATCTGGCCAAAGGCGAGTTCGTCGCCTTGGCAGGTGTCAGCTTTCGCGCAATGCCTGGCGAAATTTACGGAATGCTGGGCCCCAATGGTGCGGGAAAAACAACAGCGCTGCGTATCCTAAGCACCGTGCTTCGTCCCTCCAGTGGAACGGTACGCGTCAATGGCTTTGACGTAATGACGCATCCCGCCGAGGTGCGACGCAGTATTGGCTTTGTGAGTAACAATACCGCCATCTACGACCGAATGTCTGCATGGGAAATGGTGGAGTACTTCGGTCGACTCTACGATATCCCAGAAGATCGCTTGCACGCTCGAATGGAAACGATATTCGAACAGTTGCAAATGAAAGATATCCGCGACATCCCAGGGGCGAAGATGTCGACGGGGAACAAGCAAAAGGTTTCTATCGCTCGAGCGATTGTCCATGACCCTCCCGTCTTGATCTTTGATGAAGCATCAGTCGGCTTGGATGTTATGGTCGCTCGTACTTTGCTCAAGATCATCGCCGGCTTGCGCGACGAAGGTAAATGCATCATCTTCTCGACGCATATAATGCGGGAAGTGGAGCGCATTTGCGATCGCGTTGCAATTCTGTATCGGGGCTGCATTCTCGATGAGGGAAGCTTGCCGGAGCTCAGTGAGAAACATAAGCAAACCGATTTTGAAGAGCTATTCTTCGATTTATTATCAGAACATGATCGGCGTCATGCGATCCAATCCTCCAAGATGGAGGAAACGAAGACATGAACTGGAAACATGTCAAGTTGATCTTTACCCGTGAGCTTCGAGATCAATTGCGTGATCGGCGAACACTGTTCACGATCACCATTTTGCCGATACTTCTGTATCCGCTGATGGGCATGCTGATGCTGCAGATTGCCCAGTTTTCGCGAGAGCATCCAGTTCGAATTAAGATCATCGGAACCGAGAATGTTCCCGATTCTCCAGCTCTCATACAAAACGGCACTCTCTTTCCGCGAGTTGGACTGGAATACATCACACCCCTGATGGAAATCGAGTGTGAATCACTACCGAGCGATCAAGCAGCTCAGGAAAAGCTTGAAACGCTAGCCAAAGAGACTCTCACCAAGGGCGAGATTGATCTCGTCGTGATTTTCCGCCCCGAGTTTCGGGAATATATGGAACGTCTTGCTAAGACCGAGGTGGGATCAAAGCTCGACGAGGACTTGAAACCTGACCAGCAAAATGGCATCTCCGTTGTAATGACGCGGAGTCGAGATCAATCGCAAATCGCCTACGGTCGCTGGGATACAGTCGTTGAGCTTTGGCAACAGGAGTGGGTTGCGAGCAAGTTGCGAGGAGCGGGCTTTGATCCACGACTGGTCCGCCCACTATCGATTGCGCCAGTCGACGTTGCACCAGAATCGGCCCGAAAAGCCATCATGTGGTCCAAAATACTTCCGTTTGTCATGTTGATCTGGGCCCTCTCTGGAGCATTTTATCCAGCAGTTGACTTATGTGCAGGCGAAAAGGAACGCGGCACATTAGAAACACTTCTCAGTAGTCCTGCTCGTCGGCGAGAAATCGTTTGGGGCAAACTGCTAACGATTATTGTTTTCAGTTGTATGACGGCTCTGCTGAATCTTACTAGCATCCAGATAACCGCCTCGATGCTCGGGCAGCAATTCGCCAACGGCGGGGCTCGCGGTCTAGATTCATTGGGCACACCACCAATCTATGCCATCGGCTGGTTGGTTCTCACGTTGATTCCCATGGCTGCCTTCTTCAGTGCTCTTGCTCTGGCTGTAGCTGCATTAGCGCGTAGCACGAAAGAAGGACAGTATTACTTAATGCCTTTATTATTACTCACCTTACCCTTTGTTATGATCCCAATGCTCCCCGGCATTGAACTGAGCCTGGGCACTTGTTTAATCCCGATCACCGGTATGGTGCTGCTATCTCGAGCATTGATCGAAGGCCAATACATAGAAGCAATTCGCTATCTTCCCTTGGTCGCCGCGGTTACGGTTGCATGCTGTCTTTTGTCGATCCGCTGGGCCGTAAGGCAATTTGAGAGCGAATCGGTTATGTTCCGCGAAAACGAACGCTGGGATCTGCGAACATGGTTAAATTCTATTTGGCGCGAACGTGGTGAGACCGCCTCGGTCATGGAAGCGATGCTCTGCGGTTTAATCATCTTGGTAGCACGTTTCTTTGCGAGTCTCGCATCGACCTCGTCCTCTGTAGGGACTTGGCAGGATCTCTCGATCATGCTGCTTGTCAGCCAGATCGCGTTGATATTAACACCGACTTTACTAATGGCGTTGATATTAACTCGCTCGGTGCGCACCAGCTTACGCCTCGGCCTACCTAAGACCAAGCACCTAGTGCTCTGCGCCATCCTCGCTGTCTGCTTCCATCCGCTCGCGATGTGGTTTGCAAGTGCTATTCAATACGTGTATCCGATCAGCGATGCTGTGACGCAATCTCTCAAAGGCATCGATCAGGCATGGCAATCTCAGTCTTTTCTGTGGGCCTTTTTGCTGATGGCTCTGTTACCTGCCGTGTGCGAAGAGACAGCGTTTCGCGGTTTTATCTTTGGCGGTTTAATGCGACAAAATGGGATACTTCGAGCGATTCTTGTCTCAGCCATTTTCTTTGGTTTCACTCATGGACTACTGCAACAATCGATCTCCGCTACTTTCGTTGGCTTGCTTTTCGGTTGGATTGCTTGGCGAACTGGCGGCATCGCTTGTACGATCTTGATGCATGCGATCCATAATGGTTTAACACTATTTTTAGCCAAGTGTTCACGACAAGACACAACTGCAGATTGGATGGATTGGTTTGTCCGATTCGAAAATAGCGGATTTCAATACGAAGCTGCCTGGACGACCATCAGCATCGCGATTTCCGTGGTTTGCATGTGGTTGATCTATCAACAGTCGGGAGATGAGATTCTCAAATCAGAGTCGTTTGCCGAAGATCGTCCTATCACCGAGTGAAAATGGGCGAGTCAAGCCAGAAATAAATTCTATAAGAACGAAACGGGTAAACAGCGTTAAGACTATCGCTTTCTACATTCCGTTGTTGCTCACCAGCATGTCCGCATAAGCACCGCTGACTAGATTCTCTTGATGAATGCCCAAGGCGCTGATCAATTCCTCTGCGTCGCGTACCGCATCGGCAATTTCTTCATCGGGTCGCATAACAACTTCGAGTTCTAAAAAGTAACCAAGTCCTTCGACCAAGTCGTAGTGAATACGAGTTCTCCCCGCCATAAACAACAGACGCTTTTTACGAACAACCACCCCTTCCTTCAACGAATGCTGCAAGACCTCTAGCAGCGATTGCGATTGAGTCGTGTGGTAAATCTCGTAGTGGCTGGGCTTCGGCCCTGATGTGCTTTCACGTTGGTAGAATATCAGCTCGCCTCGTTGATCGGGAAAGACCCGCAGTTTCAATCGACCGTTTGGCGAATCAAAGAAATAATCGGTCTGATTCAATTGTTGCGGCGGTTCCGCGCAACGCTGTCTTATCCTCTCTAAAGTCTCTTCTGGATTCGTGCAGCGAGCTTTAATTTCGATATTCCTTGGCATAGCAACTTCCTTTGCCTACCACTCGGGCGCAGTTGCGCCACCGAGTTGCACTAAGCTTTGATACTGATCGCGGCAGAATCGATCAGTCATTCCAGCCAGATACTCGCCGACGGCTTGAGTTAAAGAATATCTCTGGGCCCGTTCCTGAAAACGTTTTGGCATTCGATCTGGATATTGCTGAAGCAACTCAAAGAGAGTTCTCAATTGATGAGCAGCTTGACTGCGTACTTCGATCAAGCGCGGATGACGATAAACGCGATCGAACAGGAACACCTCTAATTGCCGACGCTGCATAGCAAGGGTCTCTGATAAAGAGAGCTTTAATCCAATATCTCGAATCGCTTGACTATCTAAGCCATCGCAGGAATTCAGTTTCTCTTTCGCTGTCTTAATAAAGTCCTGAACCTGAAGATCAATCAAAGCATGAACCAGGGCAGGGCGTTGCTTGTCAACGCTTTGACTACTGGAACTCGATTGGCGAGCTTTGGTTTCCGCGATCTTAACGATATCGATCGTTCGCAGAGCATGCCAACCGATTAATCCCAGCTTAAGTGCATCGTCGACATCGTGCGCATTGTAAGCCATGCTATCCGCCGCATCGACAACTTGAACTTCAAGGCATGGAAGAAACAGGTCGTCTTTCGTCACGCGAAAACGCTGAGCACTAAGAACTGTATCGGTTAGATTCAAACCTGGATAAGACGTATAGCGACTCTCAAGCTCCTCCACCAGCGTTAAAGCAAAACGGTTGTGAGAGAATCCACCCTGGTCCTTCAGGCACTCATCAAGTACATCTTCCCCGCAATGCCCGAACGGTGGGTGACCAATATCGTGCAGCAAAGCGAGTGCTTCGATTAAATCCTCGTTCAACCTCAAGGCCCTTCCGATCGTTCTAGCGATGGACGCCACTTCGAAGGTATGGGTGAGCCTGGTGCGGTGGTAATCTCCCATCTCGCCCGTGAAGACTTGCATCTTTCCACTGAGCCGACGAAAAGCGGCCGAATGCAACACCCTATCTCGATCTCGTTCGAAGGGACCGCGAGTAGGATGGAGGGCTTCGGTAAAGGTGCGTTGAAGATTATTTTTGCTGAAGGTCGCATAACTAGCTAAGAGCGCTAATTCGCGTTGATGCCAAGAGTATGTGCCGCTCGATGAACCCAAAGTCTCGTAGTCGGAAGCATGCATGGACATTCGTTCGATCCGTCATTGAAATGATGAAAACAAATTGATCAAGCGATCGACAACCATGGATCACTTAACCGTATTAGCAGCCAGTGAATCCCTGCGATCGTGTTCCGCAGTCATGAAAGCACGTACCTGCTAGATGCTCGGAGAGGTCCTCGTACTCCGTTACCACCAAAGATAGGCACTATCCCCAACTTCACAATAAGACCGGTCTAATTGCAAATTCTAGGCTTGAAGAGGGTTTCCATTACTGACAGACCACTATCATATGGTATCAAATCCGCATGTTTCTTGGGATAGCAGGATTCATAGGCAAAAATGCTTTGTTGGAAGTCCGGAGTATGGACTTCTCCGGGTTTCGGGAAGCAAAGATAACGCAAATCTTCTCCCTCCCCACCGAAGCGGCAAGCTGTAGGTTGAGGTTGTGATTACTGCGTTAGGCTGTTGATTAGGCTATTGATCAACTGGGCGGACATTTTAGGAATCGTCGAGGAAGTTGGACTGCGGCATGTCGAACGAAGATTGCATCAGAATTCGCGGAGCGAGAACACACAATCTTGCCAATATCGATCTTAACATTCCTCGCGGACGGATGACGGTTATTACCGGGGTCAGTGGTAGTGGCAAGAGCTCGTTGGCCCTAGATACCATCTTTGCTGAGGGACAGCGTCAATACGTCGAAAGTTTGTCAGTCTACGCTCGTCAGTTCCTTGATCAAATGGAGCGTCCTGATGTCGATAGCATCGAAGGACTTGAGCCAACGATGTGTATTGATCAACGCCCACCAACCTCCAATCCTCGTAGCACGGTCGCAACGCTGACGGAGATCTACGATTTCCTTCGCGTTCTCTTTTCGCGCGCCGGCACCCCCTACTGCTATCAGTGCAACACCCCGATTGTCCAGCAATCAGCAGAAGCGATCTCTGAACAGCTATTGCAGTTACCGACAAACACTAAGGTAATGATTCTCGCTCCGATGGTGCGTGGCCGTAAAGGAACTCACGTGGACATCTTTGAGGATGTCAGGAAGGCGGGCCTGACACGCGTGAGAGTTGATGGCGAAACATTCGATATTGAATCGACGCCAAAATTGGATGCTCGGAAGAATCATACGATCGAAGCTGTCGTAGATCGAATTGTGCTGCGCGAGGGTGTCGAATCTCGATTGATGGATTCGATTCGCTTAGGGCTGAAACTTGCAAATGGTATTCTTTCTGGTCTATGGCAATTGCCGGGGACAACAGATGCAGCCTGGCAAGAGATGCTGTACAGCACGAAGTATGCGTGCATTCAATGCGGCATCAGTTATGAAGAAGTCGAGCCACGAACGTTCAGCTTTAATAGCCCCTATGGTGCCTGTTCAGAGTGCCAAGGAATCGGTAACCAACCGTGCCTAGATCCCGAGCTGTTGCTTCCTGACCATCAGCTTTCACTGAGCAAAGGAGCACTTTCTTTTTGGAAGGACTTGTCCGTAGCTGAAAAACGGAAGTGGAGAAAATTGCTTGAGCCCTTCGTCGATGTAGCGGGTGGGGACTGGGAAACGTCGATCGCGAGCTGGCCAGAATCGGCCAAGAAAGCCTTTCTGATCTCGGCAGTTACCGACGGATCGAGTTGGTTGCACGCGACGATGACAGAGCTCAGGAAAATGGTCGACGACGAGAAAGCTTTAGACCATTTGTGCACCCGAAAAACGTGCTCAGCCTGTAATGGTAGCCGCTTAAGAAAAGAGGCGTTGGCGATTCGAATCGGCGATATGGCGATCGATCGCTTGGTTGGCTTGACCTTGATCGATGCGAGGAGATTTCTCGCCGATGTTACCTTTAGCAAGCCGCTAGCGAAAATCGCTCGTCCGTTAATCGACGAGGTATTAAAACGACTTCGTTTCTTGGAGGAAGTGGGAGTCGGATATCTTACGCTCGACCGTTCGACAGAATCCTTAAGTGGCGGTGAACTGCAGCGCGTGCGATTAGCTAGTTGCATTGGAACAGGACTGGTCGGAGTTTGTTATGTTCTCGATGAACCGTCGATTGGACTGCATGCCGATGACAATCAACGTTTGATCGATGCGATGCGACGATTGCAAGCGATGGGCAATACGTTGGTCGTAGTCGAACATGACGATGCTTTGATGCGTCAGTCCGATTTACTGATAGACATGGGTCCAGGGGCAGGACGTCACGGGGGACAAGTGGTAGCCATGGGGACTCCCGCCGAAGTGGCCGGGAATTCGCAATCCTTGACCGGCCGATATCTCAGTGGCGAAAAGGAATTTTTTCCTAGCCGAAACCGCCAACCCGACGAGGCCAAATGGCTTGTCCTCGAAGGAGCCTATTTGCACAATTTGCAAAAAGTCACTGCCAAAATTCCATTGGGCTTGTTGGTTGGTGTCACCGGAGTCAGCGGAAGTGGCAAGAGCTCACTGATCAACGAAACTTTGTCACCGGCCGTTTCTCGTCACCTTGGCCAGGTTGCCAAACGTCCTGGACCCTTTAGTTCATTGTCCGGAGTGGAACCACTCGACCGACTGATCGAAATCGATCAGCATCCCATCGGGCGATCGCCTCGTAGTACGCCGGCGACCTATGCTGGTTTTTTTGATGATATCCGTAAAGTATTTGCAACCACGCGAGATGCCAAACAACGAGGTTTCGACTCTAGCCGCTTTAGCTTCAACGCTGGGGCAGGGCGATGCCCTAAATGCCAGGGGCAGGGTGCTGAAAAAATCGAGATGAACTTCCTTCCCGACATGGCGGTACGTTGTGGTCAGTGCCATGGTAAACGCTTCGACCGGCAAACCTTGCAAGTGCGTTACAAAGAAAAGAACATCGCCGAGGTTTTAGAAATGCCCGTTGAGGAAGCGGCCCTGTTTTTTGAAAACATGCCCCGAATTCATCGCGTTCTCGACTGCCTTTTGCAAGTTGGACTTGGCTACTTGCCGCTTGGCCAACCATCAACAACCCTCAGTGGTGGCGAAGCACAACGCATCAAATTGGCGACGGAACTCGCCAGAACCCAGACTGGTAAGACACTCTACTTACTCGATGAACCGACAACAGGCCTCCATTTCGATGACATTCGTCGATTGGTAGCAGTGCTGCAGGGCCTTGTAGACCGTGGCAATACGGTCGTCGTGATTGAACACAATCTCGACGTGATTCAAAGTTGCGACTGGTTGATTGATTTAGGTCCGGAAGGTGGCCCTAAAGGTGGTCGCATTGTGGCAGCAGGAAGCCTACTCGATGTAGCTAACGCATCTGAAAGTCGAACAGGTCGTTGGTTGAAACCGTCAAATCCGACAAATCGTTAACAGTCTCCGAAAAAGGTAAAATAGGTACCTCGCGAAAATGAAATTTTAATTTGAATTTGCCGACACATTTTCTATCGGAGCAAGTCTGTTTTTAGGAAATGTCGGCAGGTCAAAATCATGGAAGGAATAGCGGCAGTAACAGGTGCTAACGGATTTGTCGGATCGAATCTATGCGATGAACTAGTCGCTAGAGGATGGAGAGTGCGGGCAATCGTCCGCCCCTCTAGCAGCCTTCGATGGCTCAATAGCGATAAAGTTGAGATTCTTAAGACTCAACTAAGTGGAAGCGACGAATTACGAGCTGCTGTTCAGAATGTCGATGTTGTATTTCACTGCGCCGCGCAAACTCAGGCAACTTCGCTCAGCCAATTAATGGCATCCAATCGGGATGCAACTCGCGAGTTAATTCGAACACTGAGCCAATCATCCAAACCACCTCGACTGGTCTTGGTAAGTTCAATTGCTGCATGCGGACCTGGAAAGCGGGGCATGTACCGCCTGCCATCAGACACTTGCAGGCCGATTTCACATTACGGCTTTAGTAAACGCGCTGCAGAGATTGTAGCGACGGAAATGTGCGATCGAGTTCCTGTTGTCATCGTTCGCCCTGGTCCGGTATACGGAGAAAGGGACATGGAATTTTTGCAACTTTTTAAGACTCTCAAACTGCTTCGCCTGAACCCGATCCCTGGTTATTTCTCTCCTTTCTTATCCATGATTCACGTCAAGGATCTCGTAGACATCTTGATTCGGGCTGCGGAAAAAGGAAGTACCGTGGAAGGTGACCCCGAGGCGACAGATGGCAGAGGTTTCTACTTCGCCGCAGATCGCGAGCCGACCACACTGGCAACGTTTGGAAGTCGCTGCGCGAAAAGCCTCGGACTGAAATTGATGGTCAATCTACCTGTACCAATTTTCGTTGCCGATGGCATCGCTGTTGTTAACGAATGCTATATGAAGCTGACTGGGAAAAAGACCAACTTAACCCGCGATAAAATCCGCGAGGCAGCTGCGCCAAGTTGGGTTGTCTCTCCGCAGAGCACTTTTCGTGACCTGGGTTGCGTATTGGAAATACCAATGCAAGAAAGAATCCATCAAACGATGCATTGGTATCGCGATCAGGGACTGCTATAGAAAACTAAACGATAGTTTCTAGGGGCACTTGGATCGTAGGCAAGTCTATCCCGTCCATCGTTACCCATTTCGTGAACCGATGATTTGTCAGGACGCCTTCCAATCTTCAGGCGTCAACGAGAAACGCTGTAGCTTTCTGTCAAGCGTCGAACGTTCGATGCCAAGAATAGAAGCCGTTCGACTTTTGTTACCTTGGGTATGACGCAGCGTTGCTAGAATATGCTCTCTTTCAATTTGATCGAGGGATACCGGTTGGTATCCCGCAGATGCGGTTGTAATCTCACTCGTTTTACTAAGCCTGCCGATGGAGTCCAAAGCGAGATCTTCCACTTCAATCCAATTGCCCGTACTGAGCACCACGGCGCGTTCGACGACATTCTTCAGTTCGCGAACGTTTCCAGGCCAACGGTAAGATGTTAATGCTTCAATGGCGTCGGGAGTAAACCCATCCAGTTTCCTTCCTGTTTCACGCATAAATCTTTTCAAAAAATGCAGAGCAAGTAATGGAATATCTTGCGTCCTTTGCCGTAGTGCGGGAACTTCGATTTGGATTACCTTGAGTCGGAAATAGAGATCCGAACGGAATAGTCCATCTTGAACCGCTTCCTCCAAATCGCGGTTGGTTGCCGAGATGACGCGAACATCGACAGGTATTGGTTTATGACTACCAAGTCGCTCGATGGTTCTGGTTTCCAGAACCCGCAAGAATTTCGTTTGGATTTCTGGTGTCATTTCGCCTACTTCATCCAACAATAAAGTTCCTCCATTAGCCGCTTCAAATCGTCCGATTTTTCTTTCGATCGCCCCGGTGAAAGCTCCTTTCTCGTGACCAAACAACTCGCTTTCCAGTAGCGTCGGCGACAATGCTGCACAGTTGACACAAATGAAAGGCCCATCTTTGCGCGGGCTCATTTGATGCAGTAACTGCGCTACCAATTCCTTGCCGACACCGCTTTCGCCACGAATAAGTATGGTCGCATTGGTCGGAGCCGCTCGAGCTATGACATCTTTGATCTTTTTCAAAACGCCACTATCGCCAACCATTAGAGATTGCTGCGATAACTGTTCTTGCAACTGCTGTGTTTTTCGCAGGGCCGACTGCAATGAGTCTTGCAGAACGCGCTGTGATGTAATTTTCTGGAATGCAAGAGCTAATGTATCAGCGACTGCAATGGCAACTTGCAAGTGACTGGCTGTCAGCGGATGTATGGGGCTGGAGTGATAGATGTGAATCATCCCAAGAATACGTCGCTCAAATCGTATTGGGGCGACGATTAGACTGCTCGCAGCGAGAGAGGCTGAAGCACCGTTTGGCAGAAACTCTGTTACATCACCAATGTTGCGGGCAAGGATACCTTGCTTTTCTGTGAATACTGTCGCTGCGAGAAAATCGCTAGGACTGCGGTACCCCTTTCCACCCGATTGTTCGGTCGCTAGAAGGATCATAGGGGGTGTTTCGGAACGAAGCGAGGCAGATTCAACGGGTGAGCCTCGATCCAGGGTAACTTCATCGGAGCGATCTTTCGAATCGTCCGTTTGTAAAAGCTCTGAACTATCGCTTTCTAAATCATTAGCAGCCTGGTAGAGGAACACACCACCGGCCTCAGCGCCGGTCTCTTGAAGAAGAGAGCGTAGCGCGATCGTTGCGGCTTCTTCGGGGGAATTAGCTGTCGATAAATGAAAGGCTAGTTGATAGAGTCGCAGCGAAGTAGCGGCGTCGATTGCAGGCGTGGCCCCAGCCGATGAAGGAGCATTCCGCTGAACATCATCTAAAATTCCGCTATGGTCACGGCGGGCGATAATGGATTCCGATCCAGCCCCCATCGACGCTGTTTGCTGCGAGACCGTCGAAGGAGCGGATTGCGGAGATTTCTGAAACACTTTCGAAAGCGAGGTGAGGAATTCGAGTTGCCCGGATGCGATCTGAATTTGGTCACCATTTTGCAGTTGATGGCAATCCGAAATCGTATGACCGTTGACGATTGTGCCGTTGCGGCTTTGCAAATCTCGGAGGTGCCAAGCCCCTTCTTGCAAAAAAATTTCCGCATGAGTGCGACTGCATCGCTCCTCGGGAATTACAATGGAGTTGGTTGAGGCTCGGCCGATAGAGATATTCTGTCCCGGGCTGAGATGGAATACATCCGTCCACCTTCCACCCTGACGGATAACGAGATAAGCATTCATGAAACTCTCCTGTTTCCGAAGCAAAAACCTGGACTAGATCGCAAACCGGAAAGCTTTTTGTTGCAACACCTTGAGCCAGTAGTTAATATTCATTGTGGTCTGTTTCGAGGCCTGTGCCTAGTAAAAGTCTGCGGAGTTATGCCGATGTCGCGAAGACGAGTGGCAATGCGTAAAGTGATTCTATTCTCAAAATTTGTGGCTGGCATCTCCCTCGGGGTTTGCCTTTTGGGGCTTACCGCGATCGCGGGTTTCAACAACTTCGGCAATAACAATGCCGTGGGTGGTATTAGTATCGACCCTCAGGGCGTCGTGAGAACTGCCAATGCCCAGCAACGTTCGGCTTTGCTGGACGATCTGCGCAAGCAGGTTGCTGCGGTTCCTGGGGATATGAACGAGTGGAATGGTTTACGCAAGATTTCCTTGAAAAAATTGCAAGCCTCTCTCGCCCATGCCATTCAGACCGGTACCGATGTGCCAGATGAAGTCGCTTATGTGGGTGGCTTGCAGCGGATCGAATACGTTCTGATTTATCCAGACAAGCAGGACATTGTCTTGGCTGGCAAAGCTGAGCCATGGACTGTTTCCGAAACGGGCGAAGTGGTTGGTGTTGATTCGCGCAAGCCCGTTTTACACTTGGACGACTTGCTGGTTGCCTTCCGCACGGTCGAACAGGCCAAGCAGGGTGCCTTGAGCTGCTCGATCGATCCGACCGAAGAAGGAATCGCTTCTCTTCGTAAGTTTTTGTCGAGCATTCAACTCGGCCCCAACGATAATGCCACGGTTCTAGAGCCTGCCATGCAGAAGGCATTCGGCCCTCAGATGGTACGACTGACCGGTGTTCCTGAAACAAGCCACTTGGCCCGAATCATGTTGGCTGCCGATTACCAGATGAAGCGAATCGCGATGAACATCGATCCTTCGCCTGTTCGCGGCCTACCAAGCTACATGGAAATGGTCAGCAAGAATGGTGCTCGTGCCGGCAATGTTCAGTCTCGATGGTGGTTGGCCTGTGATTATGAAGCGATTCGTCGCAGCGAAGATGGCCTTGCTTTCCAAATCAGCGGTCGCGGGATGAAAGCGATGACGGAAGAGGAAGTGATCAATACAGACGGCGCTCGCAAAGCCACCGGCGGTGCAAACAAGTTGGCTCAGAAATGGGCGGATAATTTCTCGGAACATCTCGATGACTTGGCTGTCACCAATCCAGTATTCGGCAACATGCGAAACATCATGGATATGTGCATCGTCGCTGCCTTGATCGACCACAACAACCTGGGCGATGTTGCAGGTTGCGACCTGGGAGTACTCAAGGGAAGCACTGGTGGAGTTACCACTTCGAACTTGTCGATTCCAAAGTCGATCGATCCACACTGCTCGTTCGTCAAGGGTGCTGCAGGTTGGACAGTATCTGCTAGCGGTGGTGTTCAGGTCGATTCCTTCTCGGTGGTTGAGAAGCAAGTCGTCGACAACAAATTGAATGACATCCGCAAGGAAAACGATTCGAAGGTTGGGCAACCTTGGTGGTGGAACTAAGGCTCCAGGGCCGCCGTTTTCCACGACATTTCTTAAAATCCGACGGCCGCTTGTCGCAAGATAAGCGGCCTTTTTCATTTAAAATGCCACGAGCAATCTGTTATTTGAGGCTCCCATTGGCATACGAAATTGGCCTTGCCTCCTACCCACCTTATTTGCTAACTCACAAGAAAGAGAATCCCAATAGGTCTGGGTTATATCTTCAAAAAGGTATTACGGCATAAGCCGTCTTTCGGCTCTCAAGAGGTCAGCAAAAAAGGATTGCGATGAGTAATTGCAGATTTTTCTGCATGTGCGCGTTGTTATTGATTCTGATCAGCGGCGGCTGCCGACTGCTGGTGCCCATCTATGTCTGGGACACTTCTCGAACCACGGTATCACCCAAGCTTGCGGTAGCGATTGGAAGCCTTGAAGGGTCGCGAGAAACGGTTGACGATTTTTTCGAAGCTTTTTCTAAGCAACGCCCTCAAATACAAGAGAATATCGCCGTTTTACTACCTCAGGATCTGACCATCACGGATCAAGTGCAACTAGCATCAACAGCAGCACCGTTAGCTATGCAGGGCGAGATCGGTGCCTTGCAGGCAGCTAAACGAAATGGGACCGACTTGCTGTTGTTCGGCGAAGTGCTGCGGGATGAATTGCGATTTGAGGCGAGTAACTCAAATCTTCCCCCCGAGATTCAAGCCAGAACAGCTCAAGCCAATCTTGCCCCTCCCGAGGTGGCTCGACGTCCGGAGCACTTAACGATCGCATGGCGAATGGTGGATACGACCACTGGCGAAAACCTCGCATCCTACACAGCATCCATGGATCGCAATGCGGCCGACAAAGCCTATCCCGAATTGATTTGGGAATATCCAGATGCTGGTCAGCGCGTGATTGCGGCTACAGCAAGAGAGACTTGGAAGGCAATCGGGCCGCATGTTGTCAAAGAAAAAGCTAATCTGTCAGTTTCTTGGATGTGGCCTGGCTCGAAAGAAATTCGCAAAGGTGTTGTTCTGGCAAAAATGGGCCGCTGGATGGAGGCCGAAGATGAATGGCGTCGATGCGTAGAAACCTATCCGAATCATCATAAGGCTTGGCACAACTTGGCCTTGGCTGCCGCAGCTCGCGAGGACTTTGTCGAATCCAAACGCTGCATCCGTAGAGCCTTAATGATTCATTCCTGCAGCCATTATGAAACTAGCTTTCAGTGGATTGAGCTCCGACAGCGCGAATACCATGAAGTCTTTGCCCTGCCACCACCTCTCGACGGATGGGCTTTTCCTGAACCGACCCCATCTAGCCCAAAAACCTCTGAACCGGTTAAACCGCTTGATCTAGACGCTGAACCGTGGTGGCGAGTGATTCCCGGGGTAAAGCCTCCGGAATGGACATGGTACGCTTGGTTAACTCAGCCGTTGATTATCTAGCCCCCAAGAAGTCGTCAATCTGGGCAATATGGCAAGTGATCTTTCCGTCGGAGCATCGCGGGATTTGACGGTTCTAACGATGAATAAACCGAGAAGAGCCAAAGAAGTCCCGGACCCACCCTTTTTTGGAATATGCGGGGAGAATATCCTGAAGTGGTTAGTTGCTTTTCGAATTGGTCGGTTTGGCTGAACTGACCGCGGAACCTGGGCGTACTACTCACATCAGTGAGCTTCCCAGGGACCGTGCTTTTAACGGTTGCTTTTCTTCAGACGGTTGAACCAATGCATAGCGTTCTCCATGTACTGCCTTCGACATTCGTCCTTGGGGCTACTGATTTCTGGCTTACAAAGTGGGTCACACCCCTTTGGTTGCTTGGATTGGGAATCGGCGCGGGGTTAGTACTACTGGCAATTGGAGTGCTTTTGCTTAAAGCGCTGAGCGTGATTCCAGTCTTCAAATTTCTGGAAAATAATCGAGCCGCGGCCCATGTCGTCGCGTTGATCGTATCGGTAGCCTTGGCGGCGACGATCTATACTTCAGGTTGCCCACTGTTTGCTAATGCCGAACAGATTCGAGCGGATATGGCGGGAGATGGTTCTGCGATTAGCCAAGCGTTGCGGCCTAATCAAGAGCAGCTGATGTTTGGCCTAGCATTGCTTCTGTTGTCGACAGTTCTTGGCTGGGGATTAATCTTTGGTTCAATGCCCAAGAACGCAACCGAACTTTATCGATCACTGACCGACGGTGTCGCCTCCTATCTTTTGATTCTCTGCGGTTTCTGGATCGTAATAGCGCTAGGGGGAACTTTCCTGGTCGATGAGCCCAACAGTACCTTGTCGTCGATTCCCAAGCTTTTCTCCAACGGCAAGATGACGTTCACCAAGACGCTGGAACCAGCTACGGCAGAGGAACTTAAGGGTGTTCCCAATCTGAAGCAGATGGATTTGGACTTCGACCCTTCGCTGATTTACAGGGTTGAAATTGGATCCGATCGCGCGATCCTGCTGACCGACGCCGCCACTGCGGATAAGTTTGAAATGTCACCTCGCAAGATAGACGCAGGAGAAATCTCGCTTTGGCAACGTGGACAGGCGGAAGCTCCACCCATACCAATGTCAGCGGGATCAGCTATCTTCGCTGCTAACCTGGAACAGGATGCGGCTGAGGTTAAATTCACGCTCTACTCAGCCCCTAAAGTTCCTGAAGCAATGATGATCGTGATCGCTGCGATCGCCGTTTTCTTTTTCGGTTTCGGTTTGATTGCTCAGAATGCTGTGGCTCCTCGTCTTTCTGCAGTAGCCTTAGCAACCGCTAAATCGGAACTGGCTCAACCTCTGTTTCTGGTATTGTTGTTGATCGGAACCGTCGCCATCGTCATCTTCGTGTTTTTGCCGTTTTATACATTCGGTGAGGATACCAAGTCGCTCAAAGAGTGCGGGATCACCGTCATATTGGTGCTGGCTATTTTCCAAGGGGTGTGGGCTGCTAGCGGTTCGGTATCGGACGAAATCGAAGGGCGCACCGCATTGACCGTTCTTAGCAAGCCGATCCAGCGAAGATCGTTTGTGCTTGGCAAGTTTTTGGGAATCTTCTGGGTTCTATTGCTGATGTTCGCGATCCTGGGAAGTTTTCAATTGATCGCGATAGGATACAAACCGCTATTTGAAGCTCGAGAGACTTCGGAAACCTCTCCGATGTGGCAAGGTTGTTTCCAAGAGGTCTCGCGAACGGTACCTGGTTTGTTCATGGCCTTGATGCAGGCGACAATATTGACAGCCATCAGCGTTGCTGTGTCGACCCGACTTCCACAGCTTGCCAACTTTGCTGTTTGCTTTGGAATTTACTTGGTCGGAAATCTTACTCCTACCTTGGTTGGTAGTTCTGATCAGCAATTTGAAATCGTCCGATTCGTAGCGCAATTGATTGCTGTCGTGATTCCGATTTTGGATCATTTTTCGATGCAAGCCGCGATCGACGCCAACAACGCGATACCCTTCTCACTACTCTGCGGAAATTTGGTTTACACAGGGTTGTATGTAGCCCTGGCGATGTTCGTTGCCTTGCTGTTCTTTGAAGAGCGCGACTTGGCATAGTACTTTTTTTCGGAGAACTTCTGCCGAATCCGTTGGGACTATTGTTTCCTTAGGCGGGCTTTGGACCATACAATGCTCGAGGTTACGTCGCTGGAATACGGAGGGTAAATCGATTCGTTGAGGGAGCGAAATAACGGTCGCCGAAAAATGGCTTGTTAAGGAGATAGGCATTGATTTCCAAAGATCCTTTACGTGCCTTAGAATCTCGGCTCGGTGTCTCAAGATATCAGCCGTTATTGATGATCCCCGGCATCCTCACAGCAATCATCCCTCCCTGTTTGCTTGTTCTCATTGGTTTTGTCCTTCAGATCTTGGCGTCGCCTCGTGGACTTGAACCACCCAAACTCTTGCAGCTTGGCCCATTTTTAACGATTCCAGTCGATCGATGGTTTGGCGAATTAAGTGAATTGCGGCTGGTCGTTGGTTTGGTTTCCGCTGGCTTAGTGCTAACGCTCCTCTACTCGCTCCTCCTCGCTTTTTTCTATCGTTCGGCATATCGGTTTGCGATCGAAGTTGCCATCGCATGCTACAAGCAAGCAGCCGCGAAGAATGAAGAGCTTGCGGTGAGTCGTGGAGTGTCTGGACAAAACGCGATGATCGCTCAGTGGTATCAGAGTCATGTACCAAGTATTCGTTCAGCACTATTCGCTTGGTGTAAGTCTTGGCCAAGGCTATTGCTGCAAGCGATTCTTTTCCTGACGATTGCTGCAATGATGAATTTCTGGGTAGCCCTCATGGCTGTCATCAGCCTTGCGTTACTGGGACAGGTATTTGTGTGGGCATCGAATCGCCACAAGCGACAAGCACCATCACTTCTAAAGAAAATTCTGCAGCAAGAGCAGCAATTGGGGCAGGTGTCACAAAATATTGCGTTGCTTTCGACGGTGCGGTCCAAGGAATCAGCCCATGATCTGCTGAGCGACGAGATCAGGAATTTCCATTCCGTTTCAGCGTCGTTGGCCTCACTTCACTCGTGGAAAACTCCGCTGCTTATTTTTATTACTGCTTTATTAGTCGCATTTTTTAGCGTAGTCATGGGAGTGCAGTTGATCGATCGAAAACAGGAGTTTTCGCTTGCAGCTGCGATTACGCTCGGCTTGGCTATCGCTGGAGCTGCCATCTCATTGATACGGCTACTGCGCCAAAAGAGTAGCGTACCTCTAGCTCGCAAGTCGGCTGCCGAAATATTAGACTTCCTCAATTGCCCTGCCCCCGTGACATTAAAGTCGCCAACAGCGAAGAAAGATGGATTGTCATTAAACAATCGATTGCTGCTCAATCACGTGACGCTCGAGGACAGCAAAGGGGAACGTCTGCTTCAAGACATTTCCCTGGAACTCAAGCCTAAAGAGGTGGTAGCGATTGTTTCAAGTCGTGCCGTAGAAGGAAAGGCACTGGCCGAATTATTGCTTGGCTTTGGTCGACCCCTTAGCGGGAGAATGCTGTTTGATGAGGACCTTGTTTCCGATATCGATCCAGAAGACTTCCCAAAGAAATGTATCTGGGTTTCTACCAACGGCCCTCTCCTGCATGGCACGATCGAAGACAATCTTCGCGGCGGACTGACTCACTGCGACATGGCCGAATTGACCGATGCGGTTCGAGCCATGAACGCTTATGAAGCAACCCAGCAATTTGAAAATGGTCTTTCAACTCTTGTTACATCCGAAGATGATCGACTTCAACCCGACCTGAGATTCCGACTTGGACTTGCCAGGGCGCTTCTGCGATCTCCCGCGCTAGTGGTTGCTGAAGAACCAGAGCTTCCAGTTACAGCGCCGATTGAAGTAGCCACCACCGCTGCCGTTCGAAACCTAGCTGATACCGGAACGCTCGTTGTCGTGCTTCCCAAACGCCTGACTACCTTACGTTCGGCAGATCAAGTTGTTTTGGTTCACAACCACTCGATCCTCGATATCGGGACGCACTCAGAATTACTGATGCGTTGTGAATTATATCGACACCTCAATTATTTGAGGTTTTCGCCGCTACGTGAGATCGGGCCGGAGCAGTAGGACGAGTAGCAAGGCGTTCGGATCGAGGAGCTAGGTAAAAAGACAGAGAGAATGGTAGTCATTAGGACGTCGCCATTGCTCGTAGTGAGTTTAGCGCATCAGTATGCAGCGGTTAGGATCGCCAACAGGTCCGCTTCGGAAGGGGAGCGGGGATTGAGATCCATCAGACGTTTGATCTGAAAAGACTTATGAGCCATGTCGGGCAAATTCGTCTGCTGAACACCTAAATCACGCAAACGCTGACGAATGCCAATCAACTTCTGCAAGTCTCTAACAGCGTCAATCGTTTGCTGAGCCTGATCGGAGGCACTAGCGGAAGCTTTTGCTGCGCCGAGTGCTTTTCCGATCTCTGCGATTTCGGGAATTCGAGTTGGAAGATTGTATTCCAAGACGTGAGGGAGCAGTAAGCCATTACCTTCGCCATGGCTGCAATGAACGGTTGCACCTAGCGGGTACTCTAAGGCGTGGACTAGAGCGACACCGCAATTGGAAAAGGCCATGCCCGCGTAGCTGGCCGCCAGCGCCATCGCATCTCTAGCGTCTTGATTGCTAGGTTCATGTACAGCGATTTGCAGGTTCTTACCGATCAGTCGAATCGCTTCCAGAGCGAGCAGTTGTCCTAGCGGATGCGAACCTTCGTAGGCGCGAGCTTGTGGATCGGCTAGGTGCATATCGGACCATCTTCGTGCCGTGTAGCCTTCGATCGCATGCACTAGCGCATCAATGCCGCTGTGAGCGGTAACATGCGTAGGGCAGGAATCGGTTAACGAAGGATCAACGACGGCCAATCGGGGACGAAGATGACCGCTCAGCGTGCTGACTTTTATTTTTGCTACCGGATCGGTTAGTACAGCCGAGTGGGACACTTCGCTTCCGGTGCCTGCGGTCGTGGGAATAGCGATCAGCGGAAGGACTGGGCCAGGGACCTTATCGAACCCAAAATAATCCGAGAGATGGCCGCCATGTCGTAAGATCAATGCGGTTGCTTTGGCGACATCGATATTACTTCCGCCACCAAAGCCGATAATCGCCTCGGGTTGGAATTTCTTACCAAGGGCTACCGCTTTATCGAGAACCAGCAGCGAAGGTTCAGCTTCCCCCTCGTCGAAGACTTGGCATTGAATGTTCGAGAGGCTAAGGGAATCAAGCAACCTTTTCAGAAGCCCTGCGGCTGCGAGATTTTTATCAGCAACAATCAATACTCGGCCGATATTTGACCGTTCGCAGAATGCGGCTGCTGCTTGTAAACAACCGCGGCCGAAGACAAACTCTCCGGCCATGGAGAACTTCCAATAATTGGGACGTGAACCCATTGCATACACTCGATGAAATCAGGTTTGGTAATGGGCTATTAATAGGCCCATGGCAAAGGTCTGATTCTATCAGATTTTATCGGTGATCAACTTGGCCACCATTTCAGGTCGATCTTCTTTCTCAAGATGCTCGATCTGTTTTTCCGTCAGACCGATGGACTGAAGATGGGGTCGTAATTGTTCCCATACCTTGATTCGTTTCTTTCCCTCTGCCAAGTACAACTCCGTCACCAATTCCTGAACACGTTGGACGGCAATGCCTTCGCGATTTCGGTAGTAATTTTTGATCACCGACTGCTGATAGCGGGAAAATTTTTCCATGGATGTTTTGTCCCGGGGTGAATGCTCCCCCCTAAAACTGACCCTATCTTCCTAACCCAAAGACCTCAGCCTAACATTCGGCGAAGGATGGGGCAAACCTTTGGCAGAAGAGTTGAAAGCCGGAATAATTGTCGTTGCATAAAAAAACCGATTGGGATTCGCAGGCTGGAAACCCAATCGGTCCGATATTTTTCAAGAAAAACCTTGCAGCTACACCAGTAGATTACTTGGCTTCGTGGGCATCCAGCTCAACCGGCTTGTAGCCACCGATCGATTTAAAGTAACCGATCAAAAGCAAAAACAAGACTGCCATAGTAGCTGGAACGATTGATGTCAGTTTCAAAGCGGTACGGCTTCCGAAAAGCGTAGCTTCACTAACCGGCTTTTTATCTTCTCCGGCATGGCCTTTGGCATCGCCTTCCCACCAGCTATTGAGTTTTTCTAGGCTTTCATCCTTACCGCCAGCCTTTTGCAAGATGGCGATTTCGTTCGATAAAGACTTACCTTCATCGCCCAACGTGGAAACCTTAGCTCCATCCAAACCATTCGTCTTGAAGACAAGGAATTGATTTTCATTTGCTGCTTTGTATCGAGCAAAAGTCTCTGGCGATATTTCCTGTAATTTTTCGGAAGCAAACTTATCTTGCTTGAAGCCGATACCAGGACCTCCGAGAAGGCCTGCCGAAAGCATTCCTACTCCACCGATGATACCCAACGTAACAGCGCCACCCTTGGGATACCTTTCGGAAACAACCGCCAACATCGTCGGCCAGAAAAATGTTTTCCCTACACCGTAGATCGTCAATGCCAACAAGGCAGCCACCGTAGTTTGAACACCGCCGAGAGTAAATAGTCCAATGGTGGCTAGCACTGCACTGATGAAAAGTAGTCCAAGTGGTGAGATCTTATGGACGATCGGTCCAGCGACAAAGCGAAGGATGAACATCAACGCTGAGGTGTAAACAAACAACCATTGGCCAGTTTTTTCATCGAGAATAGAACCAGTGATTCGAGCTATCCAAGAATCTGTTCCCAATTCGACGTATCCAACCATTGCATGAATCAACAGCAACAGCAGTAGAACTGGCGACACGAACTGAAGCAGAATTTCCGAGAAGGTGATGCCGCGTGCACTCGCCTCTGTGGGTGGCATCTTCTGTCCAAAGATCATCACTCCGTACAAAATCACTGGTACCAAGAACAAGCTAATCTGAACTTGCCATGGAAATTTTCCAGCCATGAAGATGGACGCGATACCGCCTAGAATCAAACCTGCGGGCCAACCAGCATGGAGGATATTTAAGTAGTGAGTCTTGTTGTTGGGAAACAATGTCGCCACCAGTGGGTTGACCACAGCTTCGCAAACACCGTTTCCTACAGCAAACATGAACATACCGATAAACAAGCACCAATAGGTTGCGTCTTTACCTGAGGCAGCGAATACTGCAGGGGCAGCAAGCGTTATTACCGCCGAGAGAAAATGCGTGAAAAATGCGAAAGACATCAGTTTGCCGTAGCCAATCTTTTCGGCGATAAAACTCGACAAAATGATGATCACACCAAACCCTACCAAACCACCACCGGTGATACCACCGAGCTCGGTCTGCGTAAAACCGAATGCTTTTGACCATTCTCCAAGCACGCTCGCTCCGCGTACGGAGAAGCCGACACCAGCGGCAAGAATTGCCATAAAACCAGCCCACAATAGGCGGTTTGCGTTAGGAGCAATCGCGTAATTAGATGCTTTTGGATCGTTAGATAAGCTCATAAGGTTCGAAACTCGCAAAAACCAGAGAGGCGGGAAATGGGATAGGAGTTGAAACGGAACTTCTTTTCTGAGGATAAAGCATCCCCTCGAAAACGTAGGTAGCGTACCTAGCTAGCACCGACAGTTCAACAACAGAAGGGGATAAAGGCGATTAATTTGCCGGCAGAGTGCCTCAATGGCCAAGATTAGACCGGTTTTTGCAGACTGGCGTATTGCGAAAGATGTATGAACTAGGGAAGAATTTCGCTCGCTCCGGGTCCCCCCGGCAATTATATTTGAAGGTGGTCGACTACGCGGTTCGCTTTAAAGAGTCGCGGTTGATACGAGGCTTTTTGAACGCGGCTTTTTTACTTATTCCTGGAATTCTTCAGGTCAGCATGATGGCTATGTCACGCAATATTTTCGGCTGGATTTGGGTCTCGGCCCTTCTTCTGACTGCTTCCTTGGGATTCGGCCAGGTGCCGCAACCGGAAGCCGCGCGTTTGGGGCTGGAACTAAAATGGTCTGGCGCCTTGCAGCAAAGCCGTTTCGAGCCGAGTCGCTCGACAATCAGCATCTGGCAAAGTGGCCTCCCCGCCAAAACAACCATCGAAGTTGCAGCGACGGGGAAGACGGTCGTTATCGATACGACTTCTTTGGGAGCAGATGGAAAGCCTATCGGTATTGAGGGTGCAAAGGCACAGGCCGACATGCTGGTTAAACGTCTTAAATACGCTGGACTAAAACCGGTGGTCAGCGAACGAAAAGCGCCGACAATTTTTCTGTTGGTAACATCCTCAGATGGTGGAATCGAAGTCCTCGACGCTGAATCGGGCCAAGCGATGTGGAGCGCGACCGTGGGTGAATACTCCATGCCCACTTTTCCTGCCTTCATGAACGACAAACACGTAATCGTTACCAACGGTTCCATGATCTATGCCCTCGAAGCAACGACGGGGAAAACCATCAAATCATTCCGCAGCGAAGCGGCTCCAGGCGCAGCGGCTTTCGAATGGAATAAACGTGTTTATGTTCCAACTGTAAATGGCCGCTTGCTCAGCTACGAATTCGATGCTCCTTACGTAGAACCTTGGCGATTTGTGTTTGCGGGGCGATCGATGATCCCAACAGCGATCAACCGGGAAACCAATACATTTGCCGTTCCCTCAGAACCGCGATATGCCTATTTCTTCTCCGCGCCACTAGGGATTAAGCCAGGAGGACGAAGTGATCGCGAAGAGCCACTGAGCCCTTCTCCTTTAACACGGCTCGAAGCTCAAACCCAAATCATTTCGGCCCCTGTCGCATACAAGGATAGCTTTATCGTCTGTTCGCGAAGCGGAGAGATTTTCAGCATCAAGCCGGGAAGTGGCATTACATGGATGACCAGCACCAGCGCTGTTCTTTATGAAAGACCTTTGGCTGCACAGGATTCGATTTTTGTTGTGACCGATGCGGGCCATGTTCGCGGCTACCATGCGTTGACAGGAAATCTACTTCCTGGCTGGGAATCCACGGTGAGTTTAGCGGAACAAGTCTTGGCCGTTTCGAATGATCGTGTCTATGTGAGATCCATTTCGGGCAAGTTAGTAGCGATCGAAAAGGATACGGGCAAAGTACTTGGAATGGCAGGCGACAATCTCCGCCACAGCTTATCCAATCCAGTTACCGATAGAATTTATGTTGTTTCTGACAGTGGGACTCTGCAATGTTTCGCGCAAAAGGGGCTTAACTCTCCTCTGATACACGAAAGTCTCGCTGCCCCTGAGCCAACCGATGGAAAGGGGAAACCGAAGGCCGAAGCCGCTCCGAAAGCGACTACTGAACCGGCCGAGGGTGATGGAAGCGATCCATTCGGTGGCGGTTCCGCAGATGCGGGTGAAGAAAAGCCCGATGCAGGAATGGATGCACCAGCCGGTGACGATCCTTTCGGCGGTAACTAATCTTGCACGAAACGGCTTTCTGAAAGCTTCATCCACAAGCCTAAGCGGGTCCCTTAAACAGCGTTGATCCCGCTTCTGTGGCGGTACTTCCCCATGGAAATAAGTGGTTCACGAAAGCTCGCAGACTAAACGTCTCGAAGGACACATCACCCGACTGCGCCGCTCTTCTTAAATCGTCTGAACTGCGCCATTAGAAACCGAGAATAAGCGGGAGTCTTGGTAGCAGGATGCTTTTAGGATATCTTGACGACTCGCTCTTTGCCGTTTAAACCATGCGAATCAATACGACTTTTGGATTGATGCGTATGTAGCGGTCAGTGTTGGCTTTACTTGTCTCGCTCAACAGTTTACCTTCCACGACTGTGTAGCTGGCGAACGACAACCGTCTGCCGACTTTCCTAATTGCTCCAGATTTATTTATTGAGGCTTGGCCAGTGAGTGATTCTTTGCCGATTCGTCGAGCGTTAATCAGCGTGAGCGACAAAACAGGCTTGGCCGAGCTTGGTTTGGGACTGCAAAAGGCGGGTGTTCATATCCTGAGCACCGGAGGTACTGCAGAATTCCTGCGGGCTCGCGGAATTGAAGTAACCGACGTTTCGCAATACACCAAATTTCCAGAAGTCATGCATGGGCGAGTGAAAACGCTACATCCAAAGATCTTCGGCGGCATTCTCGCTCGCCGTAATGAGCTTGAAGATCTGCAGGCGATGCAATCGTTGGATATTTCCAGCATCGAAATGGTGGTCGTAAATCTCTATCCCTTCGAAGCGACCGTAGCTAAACGTGGCACCACGAGGCAAGAAGCAATCGAGCAAATCGATATTGGTGGCCCCAGCTTGATACGAGCCGCTGCGAAGAACCACGAATTCATCACCGTGGTAACGAATCCAGAACAATATGCAGCGGTGCTTGACGAAATCGACATCAACGGCTGCACAACCATTGCGACGCGTAAACGTTTGGCGATCGATGCTTTTGCGATGACCAGCAGTTACGACAGCGCGATTACAGAGTATCTGCGAGGTGATACCTGGACGGGAGATTTCCCTTCATCCATTACGATTTCCATGGAACGCAAGTCTCAGTTGCGCTACGGAGAAAATCCGCATCAAAAAGCTGCCGTCTATCAGCTATCCAAGAGCCGGGGAGCTGGTCTGGTCAATGCTCGACAAGTTAGCGGCAAAGAGCTTTCCTACAACAACCTACTTGATCTCGACTCTGCTCTTTCGATCGTTCGAGCGTTTTCGCAACCTGCTTGCGCGGTGATCAAACACAATAACCCATGCGGGGCAGCTGCATCGCATCGACAATCCTTGGCGACTCGCAAAGCATTGGATGGTGATCCTGTCAGCGCATTCGGCGCTGTTCTTGGCTTCAATACCACAGTCGACGAGGAAACAGCCGAAGTACTCGTTGAACCAGGCCGCTTCATCGAAGCGATTGTGGCCCCGGACTTTGAAGCAAGTGCCGTTGGTATCCTAACATCGAAACCCAAATGGCGTGACAGCATACGGCTGATGCAGGTGGGTTTCCTTTCCCCGCTAGAACGCGAACTCTCTTTCCGTTTTGTTAACGGTGGCGTTTTGGTGCAGGAAGCTGATGTCCTTCCGCCTTCGCCATTGCAGTGGAACACAGTAACCGATGTTCCAGTAGCTGATGAATTGTGGGACGATATCGCGTTTGGATGGGAAATGGTTCGGCATGTAAAATCCAATGCCATTGTCCTGGCTAAAGATACCGCCCTGATCGGTGTGGGTGCTGGGCAAATGAGCCGCGTGGACAGTGTCGAGATTGCGATTGATAAAGCGGGCGATCGAGTTGCAGGCAGCATCTTGGCGTCGGATGCATTTTTTCCTTTTCCCGACTCGATCGAACGTGCTGCTTCGGCAGGAATTGTTGCGATTATTCAGCCGGGTGGATCAAAACGTGATGACGAAGTTATCGCCGCATGCAACCGCTATCGTATCCCGATGATTTTCACGGGACGACGCCATTTCAAGCATTAAAAGCGGTATCCTATGGCGGCAACCATTCTCGATAAAATCGTAGCGACTAAGCGACAAGAAATTGCGGCAGCAATAAGCCATTGCAGCTTTGAAAATCTCCAAGCTAGACTGCCGGATGCACCGGCGCTTCGCAGTTTCTTGGCGCCACTGCGGCAACCTGGCAACATACGTCTCATTGCTGAAGTAAAAAAAGCGAGTCCATCGAAAGGTCTCATTCGCGAAGACTTCAATCCTGTAGCGATTGCCATGGCTTATCAGGAAGCGGGGGCGAGTTGCCTAAGCGTATTGACCGATGAACAGTACTTCCAAGGGAGTCTCACCTATCTTTCTGCGGTTCGACAAGCAGTAGGGATCCCTATCCTTAGAAAAGAATTCATTCTCGATCGCTATCAGGTTTTGGAAGCTCGCGTTGCTGGAGCGGATGCCGTTTTGTTGATTGCCGAATGTCTCACGCCCAGTGAGCTGAAGGATCTTTATCAGTATGCAAGATCGTTGGGATTGCACGTTCTCATCGAGTTGTATGATGAAGAGAATCTTAATCATGTGCTGGATACGGGATGCGAATTGATCGGTGTTAACAACAGAGATCTTCGCACCTTCGAAGTTGATCTGCAGCATGTGGTGCGATTGAGAAAGAATATCCCTGCGGATCGAATCGTGGTTGCTGAAAGTGGTATCGCTTCGAGCAGCGAAGCAGCGATGCTGTATCAGCATGGGATCGCCGCTATGCTGGTTGGAGAGTCGTTGATGCGTCAAGCCGATATCGTTGCTGCGACCAAAGCCTTGCTCGCTACAGGATTTGATTGATCCTATCTCGAAAAGCGGCTGTTGTTTTTGATGCGTTGTACGCTGTGCAGTGTCGACTGGGTAGCCGACAGGCATGCCAGAGCTTCAACTTCGAATGATCAATCCGCTACCTAGCTGTCTTCTGAAATTGAACGTCGTTTACCATAAAGCTGAAGCTAGCTTGCGGCGATATCCCCCGAGCAATTCGCTTTCCGCCGGCAAAACGCGAAAAATATCCAGCATTAACTCTTGTGCTTCTTTGCGGTACTGGGATCGATCCATTTGTACCACTTCCAACGCCGTGGCCAAAGCGGACTCGTAGTCTGTCATTTGAGCGTAGAGGCGAGCGAGCTTTATTCGTGCATCGAAATCTTTGGGATTATTGGATATCTGCTGTTTAAGTTCTGCGGGATCGGCGCTACCTGCTTTGGCTAAATTCAACTGCGATTTTATTCTCTGTGCTTCTGGTTCTAAGAATCCTCTTTTTTCCAATTCGCTAAGTTGCTCTTCAACTTTGTCGAACCAGCCAGCTTTATACTGCGCCCTGATCAGAGCCAACTTGATCTCGTTTGCGCGGGGATTTTCTCCGAGCAACTTTTCATAAATCTTGATCGCTTCGATTGGATCACTTTCTTCTAGCTCGAAGGCATGCTGTAGAGTTTTACCAATAAGCAAGCTTTGAAGCCATTGTTGTAGATCGGCTTTGGTTAATAGGCCTTCTACGCGGTCGATGACCGATTTCTTGGAAATCGCAAAGAGAACCGGAATGGAACTGACAGAAAACGCTTCGGCATGGTTTTGCAGAGTTTCTGTGTTCGCTTTGACGAGCGTAAAATCTCTTGCGTTTTCGGAGATAACTTCTTTCAGAATCGGATCGAGCATTCGGCAAGGCTGGCACCAATCCGCATAGAAATCAACGATGACAATTTTATCAAGACTCGCTTCAAAAACATCTTGATCGAACGTATCCGGGATTGTTTCCCGATAGTTTTGCGAAGCGGACATTTGATGATACTCCCGGTACAAGGATGCGAACGCGGTTGTTAATTCTCCGGACGCGCATTACAACTTGGATTGCTTATTATTAATTGGAGGGAATTGCTGATGAGTTTTGATTTCGCTCGACGTCGTCAAAGACTGATTCGTCTATTGAAACAAAACCAAATTGAGACATTTCTCGTTTCGCACGCCCCCAACGTGACCTATCTTACGGGTTTCACGGGTGATAGCACCTACCTGCTACTGCACCGCGGGGAATGCTTGCTTCTGAGCGACCCACGTTACGAGGAGCAGATTCAGTCGGAGTGCACGGGCGTCAATGTCTTTATTCGTCCACCGCATGTGACGCTGCTGGAAGCGACCGCCGATGCCGCAGCGAAGTTTAAATGCCACAATTTATTTGTCGAGTCCCATCATTTGGCGATGTTTGCGTATGAGCTTCTGCAATCTCGACTTGCGAAAAGTTCAGTGACGGGTTGCCATGGCTTGGTCGAGGGGCTGAGGGAAATCAAGGACAAGGAAGAAATAGGTCGCTTGGAACGAGCCGTTATGATGGCTGAACGAGCCTTCATGGTCGTTCAAGCAGGACTTCGGGGTGAACATACCGAGCGAGACGTTGCCCATCAGCTGGAAAACCAGATCAGGGCCATGGGTGGGACGGGTTGCAGCTTTAAGCCGATTGTGGGTGTAGGCCCCAGGGCTGCCTTGCCTCATGGAACTCCAACCATGGCCAAAATCGGGAGCGAACCGTTTGTTTTGATCGACTGGGGGGCACAGGAAGGGCTCTACATCAGCGACTTGACCCGAGTACTGGTCACCGATAAAATCCCCCCCAAATTTGAGAGAGTCTACCAGACGGTACTTGAGGCAAATCGGGCTGCAATTGAGGCAATTGCCCCTGGAGTACCAGTTTGCGAGGTGGATCGAGCTGGCCGGAGCGTTATCGAAAAGGCTGGTTTTGGAAAGTATTTTGGGCATGCTTTGGGGCACGGAATTGGGCTCCAAGTCCACGAATCCCCCCGTATGGGAGCCGAACAGAAGAGACCGTTGCAGGCAGGTATGGTAGTCACCGTCGAGCCTGGGATTTATATTCCAGGCTGGGGCGGAGTGCGAATTGAAGATGATGTTTTGGTCACCAAAGATGGCAATCGAGTTCTCTCGACCTTGCCAAAAGATTTAGAATCAATGACGACACCATGTTGGCAGTAACCGTTAGGGGTGTGTGAGATACCGCCGATGACGGGGCTGCCTATAGAATTGGGAGCGACAAGAATGGCAAATTCAGAAGAAAATCAAGGTCAAGAAGGTGGCGCTGAAGATGTTTTCAGCGTCGATCGCATTCGGCGACTTGTCGAACTGATGAAAGAACATGACCTGCGTGAAATCGATTTGCGACATTCGCGTCAACGCATTCGGCTTTGCCGCGGCGTTGAGGAAGTACCTGTGATGCAGGCGCCCGCTATGATGCCTGCTACCTACGCACCGGCACCTGCTGCTGCACAGCCAGCCCCGGCCCCGAGTGCTGCGGCCGAGAAACCAGCAGCCGCCGTTGATGGGCCTCACATCGTCACGATCAAATCCCCAATGGTTGGAACTTTATATTTACGCCCCAATCCTAAAGCCGAGGCGTTTGTAAAAGTCGGCCAGTCGATCACCCCGGAAACGACGGTGTGTATCATCGAAGCGATGAAAGTCTTCAATGAGATCCCTGCCGAAATTCGTGGGAAAGTGGTCGAGATTCTATGTGGCAATGAAGAGCCGGTTGATTTCGGGAAGCCACTGTTCAAAATCGACACCCGTGGATAAACACGATTCATGTATAACAGAATTCTAATTGCAAACCGTGGCGAAATCGCGCTGCGAGTCCAACGCGCCTGCCGCGAACTTGGGATCGAAACGGTAGTGGTTTACAGCGAGGCGGATCGTGATGCGCCGTATGTTCGGTTCGCAGATCAGGCCTTTTGTATTGGACCTTCGCGTTCCATCGATAGTTATTTAAAGATCGACCAAATCATCAGCGCAGCTGAGATTGGCAACGTCGATGCGATTCACCCAGGCTATGGTTTCCTTAGCGAGAACAGCCACTTCAACGAAGTTTGTCGCTCTTGCAATATCGATTTTATTGGCCCAACTCCTGAAGCGATGGAGAAATTGGGAGACAAAAATCAAGCGCGACAAATGGCGAAAATAGCTAACGTGCCGGTCGTCCCCGGTAGTGATGGATTGATCGAAAACGAAGAGGATGCAATTAAAGTTGCACGCCTTATTGGCTATCCGGTCTTGATCAAAGCAACCGCAGGTGGTGGTGGCAAAGGGATGCGTGTTGCGGCCAACGAGTTAGCACTCAAGGCAGCACTCGAACAAGCCCAGAATGAAGCGAAGGCTGCGTTTGGAAATGGTGGCGTCTACTTAGAACGATTCATCGATAAGCCTCGACATGTTGAAGTCCAGATTATCGCCGACCATTTTGGAAACGTCTGCCATCTACATGAACGAGATTGTTCGGTTCAGCGCCGACATCAGAAATTGATCGAAGAGAGCCCATCTCCGCGATTGCCTGAGCAGGCTCGCAAAGAACTATGCGAAGCTGCCGTTAGATTGATCAAAGCTGCCGGATACACCAACGCCGGCACCGTCGAATTTATCGTAGATCAAGAGAACCGTTTCTATTTCATCGAAGTCAACGCCCGAATCCAGGTCGAACACCCTGTAACGGAAATGGTTACCGGGATCGACTTGATCAAAACCCAGATCGCAGTGGCTTCAGGTAAACCACTTCCGTTTACACAAGCGGATATAGTTCCACGCGGTCACGCGATTGAATGCCGCATCAATGCGGAAGATCCAAGTCGAAACTTCCAGCCCTGCCCAGGAAAGATTGAAAAGATCTTTGTCCCTGGAGGTTACGGTGTTCGTTTCGACTCGCATGTTTCGGCCGGATATGTTGTCCCACCTTACTACGATTCGATGATTGGTAAATTGATCGTACTTAAAGAGAATCGAAACGACGCAATTCAATCCATGCTTCGTTGCTTATCCGAACTCGAGATTCAAGGCATTCGCACAACGGCTGATTTCCACAAGCGAGTTCTCTCCCATGCCGACTTTGTTCAAGGGACAGTCGACACCAAATGGGTCGAACGCGAATTGTTATCTAAATAGCACATCATTGTCGCAGGTAAAGAGGGATCCATGACTGCTGCAAAAACTTCCGGTATCAAGAGAGTTGCCATGCTGTTCGCAGGGGGACCTGCGCCTGCTGCCAATGCGGTAATTTCCACGGCCGCTTTTTCTTTTCTCAACGCCGGTATCGAAGTCGTCGGCATCAAACATGGCTATAGCAAGCTAATCGATTACACCCCCGACAAACCGCTGGTCGAAGGGCAAGATTATTTCAAGTTCCAGCACTCGATGCTTCATCATTCACGAACCTCTCAAGGTATCGTGATTGGCACAGCTCGCACCAACCCCGGAAAAAGCGTCTCGGCTCCGGAGCATCTTACCGATCCTGAGAAATCTGCCCCCATTCGTCGAGTATACGAAGGCTTGTGCTCGATCGGAGCAGATGCATTGATCTCGATAGGTGGCGACGATACGCTCAAAACGGCTAACAAGATTAAGATGTTTCAAGACACGCTACCAGCTGGCTCCAAGAAGTTGCCCGTGGTGCATCTCCCAAAAACAATCGACAACGATTACATGGGAATCGATTTCACGTTTGGTTACTTCACCGCTGCTGAAACACTCGCTAGCGAAATCCGTAATCTCAATTACGATGCCGAAGCAGGAAGGGCTTATTACATCGCTGAGACAATGGGACGCAGCGCGGGCTGGCTATCCTACGGTGCAGCGATTGCAGGCGAAGCATGCATGGTGCTGAGTGTCGAAGATATCAATGGTACCCTGCGCAGTGAGGAAGCGGTCACTGATCCTGCAACGGGAAAAACCGTAACCCGACCTATCATGAACCTCGAAAAGGTTCTCGAACGCATTGTCAAAGTCATGCAGAAGCGGGATGCAGAAGGTCGCCACTACGGCGTTATCGTTCTTGCAGAAGGCCTCGCGGAGTACTTGCCAGTAAAATACCTCCACGATGTTACCCGAGACGACCATGGTCATATTTCAATCGCCAATGTCAACTTGGGTCGTATGGTCAGTAAGCTTCTTGCGGAAGCATACAAGGCGAAAACGGGAAACAGCAGAAAAGTCACCGGTTTACAATTAGGCTACGAATCACGTTGCGCAAAGCCTCAAGCCTTCGACGTGATGCTCGGATCGCAAATTGGTGTCGGAGCTTATTTGGCGTTGGTAGAGAAAAAGCTCAATGGAGTCATGGTTTCGGTTGGTGGACAATTAAATCTCCACTACGTTCCGTTTGAGAATCTGGTCGATCCCAAGACGCTTGTGACCAAAGTTCGTTACATTGAAACCGATAGCGACTTTTATCGCTTGGCTAGGTTTTTAGAAACTTATGTAGACGATTGATCGCTCGCATTGGTCCCTTAGGCGTAGAAACCTGGACGCAACGACCTTTCGATAGCTGTAGACAACTAAATGATTCAACGAAAAAAGGCTGGCACTTCGCCAGCCTTTTTTTATGAATTGGGGTGTAGGGACTCGAACCCCAACTAACAGAGTCAGAATCTGTCGTGCTACCAATTACACCACACCCCAGTGTCATGAAAGAGTAGACCAGACCGCCTGGTTGGTCAAGCGGTCTTGGTCATGATTTGGAGCTGTTAAGGGGTTCAATCCTACCCGTCCCAAGTCTATTACATCACTTTCCTAGCGTCTACGCAGTGGCTTCACTGCCGAAGCCTGCTGAACCGCTGACCGCTTACGAAGGGCAGGGGAGGTCGAGCGAGCAGAGTGGCCAGCTTCAGGTGCATGGGCCTCGGCCTTCGGCTCTACTTTGGCAGGTGTTGGCTCATGGGAGGAACCATGTCCAGCATCATGATGCCCAGTATCTTGGTGTCCAGCATCTTGATGGCCCGTATCCTGATGTACGGAACCATGCTCTATTACCGTCTCTCCTCCCACATTCTGATGTCCATGACCGGCATGCCCTGCCGCACAGGATGGGA
>Ga0315900_10000498_pt1 | contig 68654 bp, 86 predicted proteins | sample LakEriMetagenome_FD_203521 | JGI IMG/M metagenome (GOLD analysis project Ga0315900, IMG submission 203521) | Freshwater fungal communities from buoy surface, Lake Erie, Ohio, United States - Buoy 12 MA114 | ecosystem: Environmental > Aquatic > Freshwater > Lake > Lake biofilm | place: USA: Lake... | reverse complement strand
CGATTCCAAGTTTTGTGTTAAAAAGCCAGAGTTCCAGAGTTCTAAATTTGGATTTTTGGAAATAAAAACATCATGGTCAATGTGCAGAAACGGTTCGGATTGTTGTGAATAAGACATTATCTTATTCATTTGCCAGTTGTAATCTCCGAACTGTTGACAATTCTGGTGAACTATAGACACATCGCTAAACAGTTCAGACAAAAACTCCCCCATATCTGGAGTTGTTCTTATTTCAATATTGTTAAAATATTGTTTAGACAGAGTGACCGACAGCAGCAGACAGGCTCTGTCGAAAAATTTATTACAGAAAAAGCTGTTTGGAATATAAGATCCAACGTCTTCAAAAATTGCGGTGTATACAAGTTTCATGGTATTGTTCCTAGTGCCGATCCAGATCCTATTGAAATATTAAGTGCCGAGATGTAATTTGTTGTCTGATCCATTTGCCTTGATGTCAGGTCAAATAGCTTCTCTGAAAAAACAAGCCTAGATCCTTGTGGCCCGCTCGGAGCATATGGACTGTTTCCCCGAATAAACGCTTGAGGGTCTTTTGTTCCAAGGCCAACAAATGCTGGACTAGCTTTATATTGTGGCAACCCATCCATTATATCATTTAGACGTATTCGCTGGTTATGTGTGCAATAACAGCCGTGATTCTTACCAATCCATATTTATAAGATTGTGAATCTATGCTGACAATGAAGTTGCCAGTTGGAAACTGTGGATAATTTGTTGCATTAGCCGTCTTTGGATAAAAATCTATTTCGTTGCTTGTGATGTCGGCAAACGCACTGACGTTGAACGGAGGTTCAACGGGAATCATTACACCGCTGGGCAATGTGTTGTATCCAAGTGATGGAGCGTTTCCAAATCTTATAAGGCTATAAGTGTACCAATTTTCATTGGTTGGCGAGCCAGTTCCAAATATCCTGTTGAACGTAAGGCTTGCGTGGAGTGTAGGCGGAATATTGATGATGGAGGTTTGAAGAGATGTATCATAGCTTCCAGAAGAAGAAAGCCCGCTTCCACTTGATGACGATGTCTGTGATCTTTGTTGTCTATGAGATATGTTGGCCCCATTAAGCGTGATTGTTACTGGTTCTGGCTTGATTGATGGCCATAGTGACGCTCCAGTTTTGGCCATGATTTGGGCCATCGTGGAATTATTCCTGTCCAAAAAGAAAACATAACGTGTTGCGGGAACCGTTCCTGTATACCCGTTGATAATATTTGGCCTTACGGAATATGTAAGGCTTGCAGAAGCTTGTGCCGAAGCATTGAAGTCGTTTCCAACGCCCTGTCCAGCGCCAGTAGATTTGCTGTATGTTTTGATTATATCAACTGATACAAGCCGATCTGGAAGATTGACGTTTACAAAATCCGCAATTTGCCATTCTTGATTCAGTGCCGCATCCCGAAATTCTGAAATATCAAAATTCCTTTTTATGGAATGGAATACATCTCTTGGCTGGATCTCTGTCCTCGGATCTCCTACTCCAGTATTTGGTTCTACAAATTGCTGCGTGAACGGGAATACAATATCCAGTTCTTCATCATAGCTTTGTCCAGTAAGCTCTGGCGGCGAAGATAGCTCAACCTCTCTGGTAACAAACTTTCCGTCACCCAACGCCTCTTTTTCGGCTGTCACCGTTCCATAAGCTGGAGATATATTTACAGAAGCGCCATAGCGTTCTGTGACTTGGGCAATGCCACCGCCCAGTTCTGTGGTATAGGCTTCTCCTTGGACAACACCTTCAGCCGCTGGATCGCGTTCTTCAGTTCTTACCCTTTTGACAAACTCTGTTACTTGTTGTTCTGATTTGGAAATTTCGCTTCCCGCCAAAGTAATTGAGCTTCCAACATTTCCAGCAACGGATCGCTCAACAACGGTGGACGGAACATTGGCCCTAAACTTTTGGGGAGTAACATCTGGTTTCTCAAGGCTTAGTGATTTGCCCTCAAAAACACTGGGCGAGTCTACAATGCGCTCAACAAGCGATTCTGCGTCTTCGCGAGAAGCCTCAACCGTTCTTGTTGCCGTTGGGTTTGGCGCGATGTAGTCCAAGGCCGCTTTGCGTTGCGTTGTGACCGTGACAAGCTGTCCTTGTTCGTTTGTTACATTACCAATAAGTTGCGGCCCATCTACGGAATATGTCTGAACAATCTTAAATAAAAGAAATTCGTTGTATGGTTCGTAAGAAGTTTGGGTTATAACCCCATCAACATTCTCAAGGCTTCCAACCTCTTCGCCAGTTGGAACAAACAATTGACGGCGTTCTTGGACGGCTCCGCGAGAAGCATCGTAAAAATCCCGATCCCGAATCGGAAACAGAGAATTACCATCATCGTCAGTCTTGATCGACCAAGATTCCTCAATCTCGGTATAGACAATGGCTGAACCCTCGCGGGCTTCGTAGGTAACACGTTTGTCAGCGGCAAGGCTGGCTACCTGTCCTTCGTTTTTTACAGAGCGGCGTCTGCCTTGAATCGGGCCTAGATCATCATCATAGCGAGTAAACGGAACCCAAGGAGACGGGAGAATTTCGTAGACATGAGTGACAACTTGGTCTCCACTAGTTGGTTGCGAACCTGTAAAGACATGGTTGGGATAGCGTTTGCTATCGGGGTGTGGGCTAAGATCTTCTGGAACCCTGTATCCAGCGGTTCTGGGATCTAGGCGAATCGCAACTATTGGAAAGTCACGATCATTAGCCGCATAGGAAGCGGTGTAAAACTTGTTGATAGGCGGGTAGTCGGCCATGGAGAATCCCGAAAACTTACTCTAAAAGATAGTTGGCGGCAAGATGATTTTCCGCTTGCATTGGTTGATGGGCATGATAGATTCCAGCTTGGAAGGCGCTCGTCTTCCTGTTTTCATGTGTGTGGGGCGGGGTCGGGCTAAAAACTCGGCCCCGCTTTTTTTTTGAACGCTTGACAAGATCGGTTGTCGGATATAACGAACATCTACCTATATGGCATATCAATCCAACCAACCCAAAGCACCAGTCCTCTCACACTACACGCTCGCGAAAAATGGGCCCAAACTTGTAGCCGTCAAATCACCCCCCAAGTGGGTAAAGAACAATTCGTTGTGCGTTATCGAATTGATTGTGGATGGCGCTGCCCATGTATATTTTACTGAGAATAAAGACATTGCGTCGAAGTTTCAGCAATATGTTGGCAAGTCTGTAGTGCTAATTGCCTCTGGTAATTCCAAGCAAAAGACCGACTCCATGGAAATTCAGCCTGCTGGGGTTCCAGCTTCCAGCCTGCCAGCGGCCAAAAGTGCCCCGCAATCATCCCAAAAGCCCGCAGAAAAGGTTATTACTGCTCCAGCCCATCCAGACAAGGAAGCCAAGCAATTCCTCTGTCAGGCGGCAAATCTGATGCGTCTATGTGTCAAGAAGGCCAATGATATTGCGGTGGAATTGAATCTTCCAGAGCAGCATCGTCAGGGAATTGCAACCACACTTTTCATCAATGGTGATAAGCAGGGCTATATTTCCTCCATGCCAATCACGGCATATACTCCCGAACAACTTGGCTTCGGGGCGAGCAAGGCCGAATCCCTGAATAATCCACAGGCAAATGACTAATGAACGAGAGCGCGGCATCGAAATTCTGTCGCATGATAAGGGATCATTCCTCGTTCAAAGTCGGTCTAATCGCGAAGACTACTACTTGGTGGAATTCACTACCGATGAAGCGGGAGACGTCACAGGATGTTCCTGCACTTGTTCAGGCTATCACTTCCGCAAAGAGTGCTTCCACATCCGATACCTCTGTAAACTCTTGGGCGTCGAAACGCCGAAGTCAACAAACAACAACCAACTAGAAATAGCAGTAGTATGAAGAAATCCAAAGGAGAGAAAAAAATCAGCAAGGTCATGCGTGAGTATGGCAAGGGCAAACTCAAAAGCAGTTCTGGCCAGAAGGTCAAGAATCCCAAACAGGCCATCGCAATCGCACTCAGCGAAGCTGGCAAGAGCAAGAAGAAGGGCAAGTAACACTTTGGCAACGTCAGCCAGCATTGCGGGTCGCAACCGTGGGCTACAATGGCGTGACAGCAGGAGAGACTGCACATTTTTTGAACGAATCAACCATACACCTGTCAAAACACATATGAGCAACATCTGCCCAAAATGCGGATCAGTAATGGTCGAAAAGCCGCCAGAGCAAATCTATTGCAGCTATCCTCCGCAGTGGGACTCCGTCATGTGGTGCGGATGCGGCTACACCGAAGATCGCGGAATGGTCTACGGGAAAACACCGCAAGAATACCTCCGCGAGACATGGGAAAATATTAACAAACTGAATAAAGTATATGGGCAATAAATCAAAATATTTTGAACTAGAGATAATATTCACTATGCTATTTTGGCTTATTGTGCTTCTCTTATTGAAGCAGCTTCCGACTCTAGAAAACCAACAAAATGACACTAGATCAAATCGACAGATTCATGCGCCTTCGGGAGCGGACGTTCGCGTTCATCCGCGAATACCTTATGAAGGAGCCTCATTGCAAAATATATGAGGGCGAGTTCAGCATTGTCTTCCCAAACTATTTCGGGAATATCCCTTGGATAATCAAGCTTTCGTGCTATGTTTTGGGGCCAGCCCGTCACTATGATTGGGGCGGTGATTCGTTTGAAGAGTGCTTGGACAAGGCCGAAAAAGACATAGACCAATGGATCAAAGAAGAGGAGGAATGGCTTCGTGAGGGTTAGTAATATTTTTGGATTGCCCCAGCCGTTCGTTGACTTGGTGAGCGAGTCTTCGTATTCGGCGGGGGAGGCTGATATCACTACGACAAGTCTCTTCCAGCCCCCGAAAATTCGGGAGTTAATGAAGCGGCACGGGGATACGATTACAGAAGATGCTTCGGATCGCGTGTGGACAATGCTTGGAACAGCCAACCATTACGTTCTGGAGCAGATCGCCAAGAGGAATCCCGAACGCTATCTAACCGAAGTGAGGCTCTATCTCACGGTGGACGGCGTGAAGCTCGGAGGCCAGATCGACCTCTATGACAAGCAGGAGCAAGTCCTCTATGACTACAAGGTCAGCGGTGTCTACAAGGCAATGAGTGATGATCGTTTTGAGTGGACGGCACAAGCGGCGGTCAACCGACTGCTACTAGAACACAATGGCTATCCAGTCAAGCGTTCTGCCATCATTCTCGTAATGAAAGATTTTAAGTTGCGGGATGCGAAGATCAAGGCCGACTACCCGAAGTGTCCTGTGGTAGAAATTAAGCTGGATGCATGGAAGCCCGAAGAAACATTTGCATATATCAAAAGTCGGATTAACCTCCATCAACAAGCTAAAGACCTTACTGATGACCAGATCCCGATCTGCACCGAATCCGAACGCTGGCGTGTCCCAGACCTCTATGCCGTCCTCCCGAAAAAAAGAGCAAAGCGAGCGGTCAACAATGGGACTTACGAAGACAGACTACAAGCTGAAGCTCATGCCAAGCGTATCGGAGGTATTGTTGAGGAACGGCTTGGGGAAGATAAACGTTGCGCGGACTACTGCCGTGTTAGAGCCTATTGCAACTACGGAAGAAACCTAAAAAAATAATTACTATGAGCAAATCAAATAGAACACAATCAACGCTAAAACGTCTTGGACTTTCTGGCGTCAACAAGCCAAAGCGCACACCGTCCCATCCAACCAAGAGCCATGTTGTATTGGCTAAAGAGGGTGACAAGACCAAGGTCATTCGTTTTGGCCAACAGGGAGTTAGCGGTTCTCCCAAGAAAGAAGGAGAGTCAGAGTCCTATCGCAAGCGCCGAGAATCATTCAAGGCTCGCCATGCTTCCAATATTAAAAAGGGCAAAATGAGTGCGGCATATTGGGCGAACCGCGAGAAGTGGTAGTGATTTAAAATCAACGACTTATGAAAAAGAAATCCAAATCAACAGTCAATGCTGCTGGCAACTATACAAAGCCAGCAATGCGTAAGCGCCTTTACCAAAAGATCAAGGCTGGAACCAAGGGCGGGGACAAAGGCGAATGGGGCGCGAGAAAGAGTCAGCTATTAGCTAGAGAATATAAAAAAGCTGGTGGAGGATACAAGGACTAAAAAATGCACAATGTGCAAAGAAACCAAACCGATTTCAAAATTCAGAAGTCGGGGTGGGGCAATGTCGCATTTAGTTAAAAGTCGCTGCAACTCCTGCCTCTACAAAGAGCATTTAAGGTGGACAAAAGAAAACCAAGACAGGGTCAGGGAATATCGACAAAGAGACAAGTGGACGATAGTAAAAAGATGCAAGAGGCACGGAATATCTCCACAAATTTTAATAGAAGCATACGAGGCGCAAAACGGACTTTGTCCAATTTGTAAAAACCACATAGAGCTAATGGGAAGCGCAATTGATCATAACCACAATACTGGTGAATTTCGTGGCGTTCTGTGCAAAAAGTGCAATCGTGCCTTGGGTCTGTTTCACGATAGTCCCAATGTCTTGACAAGGGCAGCAAACTACCTAAAAGAGAAAGGAAGCTATTCAAATCTATGAAAAAACCACAACAATCACTCAAGAAATGGACAGAGCAGAAGTGGCGCACTTCGGACGGTTCGCCGTCCAAGGGCAAAAAACGCTATCTTCCTGATGCTGCGTGGAGCGCATTGTCTCCCGCTGAGAAGGCGGCAACCAATCGAGCCAAGGCCAAGGGCAATAAGGCTGGAAAGCAATTTGTCAAACAGCCAAAGAAGATTGCACAGAAAACTTCAAAATATCGCTGACAATGAAGCCTCATCCTGACGATAATATCTTCAAGGTCAAAGAATTCATCAACGAACTATCCAAGGTTCAAGAGGTCTACTTTGAAAAACTCTGCAAAGATCTTGAGATCGAAGAAGGTCATCTTAAAGACCATTTGTTTGACTACATCTACAACGAAGACAAGTTGATTACCTTCGGAGAGTATCTAGATGAGTTTGGTCATGGAGATCTTTGGGACGGGCTGTGACCCTCAACATCTTCACGATTGTCCTTGATGGCTCTCCGTGGATCGGGGCGCAGTTTGCGGAGTTGTGCCGTCTAAAAGACATTGACTGGCATTGGTCGATTGCCGAGGGTGCGGCTATGCCCGTAAAAGATACGGGCTGGATGGGGAATCAGGCGGGGAAAGTGTCCCATGACGGAACCCATCAATTCCTTCGGGGTCTAGCATCCCACCCCCGAATCACTATCAATTTCAAGCCAGAGTGGGGCGGAAAGAACGAGATGATCAATGCGGCGTTGACCGCATTTAAGAAGGATGGGGTATTACTTCAAATGGATAGTGATGAGCTTTGGACGTTTCACCAGATGATTGAGTTGCTTTATCTGTTTGAGAAAAATCCCGAAGCCAACACCGCTCAGTTTGAGATGGATTACATGCTTGGGCCTAACATAAAGTCAACATCCACAGATGGTTATGGCAATAGAAAGAATGAGTGGATTCGGGCTTGGCGCTATAATGTGGGGATTTGGATGGAACGTCACGAACCCCCCGTGTTCAATGGTAACAAGGGCAAGCTGCTGGATCGCGGCAAGACATCAATGACTGTTGGCAAAATTCTCCACATGGCGTGGGTGACCCCGCAACAGGTGGCCCAGAAACAACGTATCTACAAAGGTGGATACGAGAATGCTTGCGAGAATTGGGAGAGACTGCAAAACAACACGGAGTGGCCCGTTAAAGATCTAAAACAGTTTTTGCCATGGGTGGGTAGCGGAGCTTCGGCAGATTTACTTTTTAAGCAATAATCCGCTATTGACCTTCTGTTGCGAAGGTGGTAATTTCTTTGCCAATTATGTCGAGTCTCACAATGGGCTTGGCTGTCGAGAGACTGCCAGCCTCCGTCCATCCTCAACCAGACCCTCCCGACCTTCAAGGATTTGATGGTCAGGCCGAACTCCGAAACAATATTAATCGTTTCTGCGAACGTGTAATCAGCGAGGGTAAATGGGTCGGAACTCTGGTGCAAGCGATGATCACGGCCTACGAGGACGCCAACGACAACAAATTTATCACCATTCCCCGTCATCTAGAGACCTGTATTCGGGCGGGCAAAGCGGGCTACAAAACCGTAGCTGTCCAGAGCGAGTGGTATCAATATCTTCCTCAAGGGCGCGGCATCCGCAAGACTGACGAGAAATACTACGGCCCGATTCAAGACATGGGCGAAGGGTTTGTTACATTTCGGGACATTGAGACGCCGTCCCAACTTACCCTATCTAGCAGCGAAACAGAGTGCGCTGGAAGCTACATCTGGATTCGTGGAAAGGACTCAAATGGGAATAAAATTTATTCTACAGTTGATGGAGAACGAGTGGAGGGAATTCGTCTTGACCTTGGAGACGGAACCCAAACCACCTCGCAGACATTCAAGGAAATCTATTCTGTCGAGAAAACCCCTACCACGGGCGTCATCTCCCTATCGGCTGGGGCAACCACCTTGGCCAAGTATGAGGCGGGCGAGCGGGCCATAAGCTATCGCCGCTATCTGGTGGATCGCAATTGGGACGCCGTTCAGGGTATCTTTAAACGCAAGCATTGCTGGGCGATTAGCGACAATGACCCGCTTTATCCTGACTCACTGGAAGCTATCAAGCTAGGTCTTATGGCTCTGAACGCCGAAGAAAAAGCCGATGTCGAGCGCGGACAATATTACATGGACAGAGCAATTTTACTTCTCAACGCAGAACTAAAAGAGTATAACGCAGGACAAGAAGGGGTTATGCAAATAGCTCCTTGGCTAACTCGTAGACTCGTAAACATGACTTAATATTATGGCAAGACGAAGAAGGGGCGATGCTCCACAATACTCACCACTACCACAATTCACAACGCCAGAAATGGCTTTGCGTGGTGAGTATTCTGGATTTGGAACAGATCCAAGCGCAATTTATTCGTTTCGCAGCCCGCAAGGTGGCGGACAACTAAGTGGTTTGACCGCTCCTGATCGATTAACTCCATTAAGGGGATCTCTTGCTTATCAACAGGCTGGCATGGAAAGAAAACAAGAAATGGAAAAACTTGTCGGGATGGGGCTTCCTGCACAGACAGATATCAATAAGGTTGAAATGGTTGGAATTAATCCGATGGGGTTTGGCCCAATTTATCGCGCACCCCGTCCACAGCCATTTGGAACTTTTGGATCAATTGGCATGAATACAAATGAAGAGCAGCCAGTGTCATTGCCTCAAGCCCCAGCAATGCCAAGCGGTGGCCCGCAACCAGCACAAGGAATGACTCCTCCTCCAATTGTTCCAGACAGATCTCTTGGAATGACGGCTGAAAGTCCTATGGCATTTACTGGATTTGGGAGAAACATTGGAGAATCCCCATATAGCACGCCCGCAATTCCTCAAACTATTCCTTCTCCGATTCCTCGCGAAACAACGTCTTCGTTAACATCATTTGCCAATGTTCCAAGATTTCCTGTTCGTGAGGAGTCTTTTCTAAATAGAACAAGATAATAAATTTAACCAATGGCCAACAGAGAACAAGAGATGTTGGAGCGGGTTCAGCGTGATCCGCGCCGTCAGTTTGGCTGGGAGCCTTCTGCTTTGGCAAGCCCAGAAGAAAAGCGAGCTTATCAAGCATCTATCTTAATGCCAGAAATTGCGGCTGGTCGGGCTTCGGTGGCCCAACTTCCAGAACAATATGGCGGTCGCCCGACGGGCGCTTCACGCAGATCAATGAGAATGCAGGCCGCATGGGATGAAACTCAAAAGCAACAACTTGAGCAGCAACGTTTGGCGCAACAAATGGAAATGGAAAATCGCAGACTTGTCTTACAAGAAAGAGATCAGTTTCTTCAGGAGCAGGAATACAACAGAAAGATCAAAGAATACGAAGCAAAGCAAGATATTAGTGGTCAGGCCGAGATGGAATCCAACAACATTCTTGATTGGTTGGGGGGGCGCGCTGTTGATCAACAGGGAAATCCCATTCCAAAACCAGATCCGAAAACTCCAGAGTTTCAAACTGAATTTCTTCGCAGAATTTCCGAAAATCCTCTTGGGGCTGAACTTAATAAGGGAATTATTGAGCAATATATGGGTGCTAACAAAACTTATTTGGACGCGCAGCGAGCAAAAGAAACTGAAGAATCTATAATTGCCCGTGAGGAAAGAATGGCTGGAAGGCAAATTGCAGCAGAGGAAAGGTCCGCTGGAAGACAAGCTGCAATTCGCCAAGAAGAAAAAGCGGCAGAAGAAGAAAAAGGGATCGTCTCCCAAGAGAGAGAAATTGATAAACAAATTCGCGAACAACGCCAAATCTTGGCTGGTCTTCAGGGCCAGAAACAAACAACAACATCAGAGAAAGCAGCAACAGAAGCTAGAAATAAAATGCTTGATCTTAGAATTGAAAAAGCCGCGCTTCGTGGACTTGTTTTTGAAACTGAAGAAGAGGCCAATGCCGCAAATATTCCATCTGGTTCTACTATTTACATTGGCAGAAAACCATTTAAAGTTGATTAATGGCACTTACTCCTATAGATGAAGAAGAAATCATCGATGAGCCTGTGGCCGAAGAGGCAAAGCCAAGGTTCGTTCCTATAGAGGACGATGAGTTTTTTGGCGTTGGTGGAGAAGAAGAGCTAGTTTCCGCTCCAGAAATTGTCGAGCCAGTAGAAGCTCCAAAATCACGCTTTATTCCAATAAGTGATGAAGAGTTTTTTGGGATTGCTTCCACAGAGATTTCAACAGAAGGGCCGAGTGAAGGCGCTCTTCGTCAAGCCGCAGATCTTCCAGTCCAGTTTGCTATTGGTATCAATAATTCTGTTAAGGGATTGACCGATCTATTTGGTGCTGACAATCCCGTATCTCAAAATCTCAATCAGAACGCAGACTGGTATCGGTCTTTGCTTTCGGCGTCCGCCAAACAAGACGAGGAAGAAGTGGGACGCATCCTACAAGAGGCGGAAAACAAGGGAATGCTTGATCAGTTGGCCGCTGGCTTGGAGGCATTTACTGTGGCTCCTGCTGACTTTGTGGCTTCGGGGTTGGGATCGCTTGCGGTCTTTGCTGCTGGTGGTTTAGCTGGTAGGGCCGCTGGACTAGGCGCTAAAGGTATCCAAGCTGTCCAAGCTGGATTGGGCGCTGGAATGGGAGCGGGTATTGCCAAGGGCGAAATCTACCAATCAGTCAAAGACGAGATGTTGGCACAGGGCAAGACCGAAGAAGAGGCCCGTCAAGTCGCCATGGATGCCCAGTCTTTCGGTGGAAAGAATCTAGATCAGATTTTAATTGCTGCTGGATTAGGGACAGCTGATGCATTTACTGGTGCAGAGAAGGTTATTGGTAAGGTTTTGGCAAAAGGCGGGCTTGCTCCGAACGCAAGCCGTGTTGGCAACATTCTTAAAAATGGTATTATCGAGGCTGTTCCAGAGTTTGCCCAAGCTGCACAGGAAAAGTTTGCTTCCAATCTTGCTCTTAAACGCGAGGGTGCAGATGTTTCCTTGACCCAAGGCATCTTCTCTCAAGGTGCGCTGGAAGGTCTTGTGGGTGTCGGGCTTGGCGCTGGCGCTGGTGCGATTGAACCCCGAACCCAACCAGCCACGAAAGAAGAAGTCGCCGCCGCAGCCGCTGAAACTCAAGATGTGGCAAGGCAGAATAAAGATGTGGCTCCCGCTACCGCTTCCCTTGTTGAAGGCCAAGCAGAACAGATCGTCCAAACACAAGAAACCCCCGAACAGCGAGTAGCCCGCCTCCAAGAAGAAGCTACCGCAGCAGCAGAGATTCCACTAGAAGAGCGCCCTCTAGAACAAATCACTCAAGAGGCACAAGCCCGAATCGCCGAACGTCAAGGCATAGAACAATCCGAAGTAGAAGAACCTCAAGGAACTAGGGTTGAAGCGGCGGCATATAAAGCTCCCGATGGCACGGTGTTTTACGGGCCTTCCCACTTGGAAGCCATGGCCCAAGCCCGCGATGCTGGAAAGATTGATCAGGCTGAGATTGATGCAAAACAAGAAACTACCTCACGCGAAACTCCTGAGTTTGGATATTCCACCGAAGCAGAAGGATTTGTTAGTCGGGATCAGGCCGAAGCGATTGCCCGCGAGTCTGAGCAGCTATTGGTAGAACAACCAGCTACAGGAAAGCTTCACAGTAATGAAGTGGCATTGGATGCTTTTATGCAACCAGAGCCAGTGGCTGAAGAGGCCCTAGTTGTCGAGGAGGCTATAGCAGAAGCGCCCATTACTACAACCAGAACCATTGCAGACTCTATCCGAGATAAGGACACATTTATTTATAACGGAATGCGTGGCGCTATCAGCGTTGAAAATGATGTTACTGTTTTCCGCCCATTTGGAACTCAAGAAAGATACGAGGTTCCAGTTAATCCCAATCAGACCATAGATGAGATTGAGGGTATTGAGTGGGCAAGGCGCGGGCAACGCAGAGAAGGGCGTGTTGAGCCGCAGCCAGAAATTGCATCGATTGTTGAATCAGCACCAATTGTTTCTCAGGAAGAGGTTGATGCCGAAGAATCGGAATTTGAAGTTCCAGCGGCATTGGTCGAGATTGAAAAATCTCAGACGCTCAACGATCTCGCAGATCTTTTTGACACTGGCGAATCGGTTGTTTCTCAGGAGGGCAAAAGGGAGACAAAAGTTTCTGAAACCACAGAATTTTATCGCCAAGTCAGGCCCGATCAAATTGATCAAGCCAATCGGCTTATTGACAATGCCCTAAGAATCATCGACGCTTTACCCATATCCGAAGACCAAAAGGCGGCTATGGCAGATCCATTCCTCCTTTTGGATCAAGATATTTCAAATTATGAAAGCAACCCAGAATACCAACAATACAAAGCGTCAATCCGCACGGAGGTTCGCCCTGCTGGCGAAGCTGTCGCGATCCCCGAAACTGAAGCAGAAGTTGCAGCAGGCGTCAGGGAGCTTGAAGCAAGGTCAAGAGCAGAAGCAGTCCGCTTAGAGCGTGAGGCGCAAGCTCGCCGCGTTGCGGCTGGTCAGGCAGCATTTGTCCCAGCGCCGCAGATCGAATCTCTTTCTCGCGTAATCCGCGCTGAAGCGCAACCACAAGAGTTTGAGGCTCTTGTCGAACAGGGGCTTGCCGAGGAATACAACGGCCAGCAGATTCTAACTCAAGCTGGATTTGACGCGCTGCCACAAGAGCAACGCCCCCGCCTGACACCCGAAGCCCGAAAGATCCAAATCGATACTGGAGCCAGCGAGGCAGCAGCAGAAGCTATTACCAAAGGTCTTCGCATTGGAGTGGATCAAGTTCCGCCGAACGTGCGTATGCCAGAAGGATGGACTCTTGATGGAGACATTTACATACCCCCCGCCGCCCAAGCGGAAGCTGGTAGAGTTGCAAGAGATGAAGAATCAATTAAAGAAATCGCCACTCAATACGGAGTTGATAACAGGCTTGCGACTTCTGTATTTAACAACCAAATAGTAGAAGTTCCTTCTGGAAGATGGAGTGGCCCATCCAATTGGGTTGTTGAACAATATGGTGATAAATTTTACGCCATTCCTCCAACAACTATCAAGAATCGCCTTGCCGCGCAGGGAGAATTGCGTAGGCTTTCAATGCTTGAAAGAGCGGCACTTGCTGGTATCTTGACCGAGCAAAGACTGCTTACCGAAACCGATGCGAAACAATACATCCAAGACGCCTCAAAACAGGGTTATAGCGCAGACGAGATTAGTGCCGCCTCCACCGCTGCAGAAGCAACGTGGAATGAACGATTCGGAGGCGATGGGAACACTCGTCAAGTTGCAGGAGAAGTATCGCCAGAAGTTGTCGATGTCGCAGCAGAAGAAGCCGAGCGGTCAAAGAGGCCAAAAGTAACTGGCGGCACAGCCCTTCCCGCTTCCAAGCTTTTTGGAATGACGGCGCGTGAGGCCCTGCAATATTTGGCCGATCAAAACCTTGGGGCCGCACAGACGGAGACAGAGGGTAGGCCGCTTAACCTTTCTCAGCAAATGCAAAGGGCGGCTTCTATATTGGCCAAGCTTCCTCTTCGCATATTGGACGCTGACTTTATTAAAAAGGCCAGAGGTAGCAATAGAGCCTATCGTGCCAACGAAGGATTTATCCGCTTTCCAGCAACTCGTCGCGGAAAAGAATACTTTGAAGCACCAGAAACATTGGTGCATGAAGTTGGGCATACTCTTACGGCTGATGCTATAAGAAAGTATGTGTTTGATCGCGCATTCCGCAGGGCAAGTGGCGACCAATATTTAAAGGCTTTGGACAATGCTCTAGCAAATCCCAACACTCCTGAGCAAATTAAAAGACTCATAAATCTCTACAAGCAAACCATTGATGAACTTGGGATTACTCAGGAATATTTTGGTGCTGGAGGGCTTGCAGGCACTGATGCAACCATATCGCAGAAGAAGGCTTGGAATCGTAAAAAACCGCTAATAAACAAGTTTACTGGTAAAAAAATTGGATGGTATGAGCTGTATGGTTTGGCAAACTTAGATGAGTTTGTTGCACAAGCTTGGAGCGATTTAGAGTTCCAAGACATGCTTAAAAATATCAAGGTTCAAAACAAGCCATCCATCTACGAGCGTTTTGTTCGCATCATTCGGGATCTATTTGGTTTTGATAGCGACACGATGGCCGCAGCGGTCATTGATGCATCTTATGCTTTGGCAGAGTTGGAAGCCCCAGCCACTGGTGGAACTATTGAGCAGAGAATAGCCAGAACAACGGAAGCTAGGGGCGGTGTTGCCCCTGAACAGCAGGGAGTTCAGCCCATGGCTCCAGTTGAAGAATATGCTCCAAGAACAGAAGAAGAACAAAAGGCATTTGATAAAGCGTCTTCTAATAGGGTATTGGCGCGTAATCCACAACTCGCGGTAGCCGCAGTCAGGATGAAAAATGGCGAGATCACTGCTGGACAGTATGCTGATTTGGTAGATGCCATCGATCCATTTACTGCCAAGGGCGCAGACCCGATTCCAACTGATGGCAAAATTAAACAATACATTCAAAGTAATAAGGTTGGTAAAGTTGGACTAATTGATAAAGATGGAAATCAAAGACTTCAATCTGGTGAGCAGTATGAGTTCAGAATAGATATTCCTACTTATAATGAATCAACTAAGGCTGGAGATACCGTATATGCAATAACAGCGCATGAGGCGGTTCCAGAAACTAGTCGCCGTGTTGGAGAAACATTCGCATATATTGGTGTGGCCAAAGTTACAAACCCAACATTTATGACCAGAGCAATCTCTGGTAAGGGTTCTGCCGTAGAAATTGCTATTGGAAAAAATAAATTCCCGCTGGCTACTGTCAAAGGAAACTACGAGCCAATCACCGAACTTCCAGCCAATATTAATGACCCCAATGTTTGGACTGAGGTTGGATATAATCCAATTCGTTCCAGTTTCTTTGTGGATGTTCGCAGCAAAGATGCTGTGGTTGGTGGGTCTGAGGCCATCATGGTTGGTTCCCGTGTGTTTGTTAAAGATGCTGTGTTGGAACCTCGTCCGACTGGAGTCACCATGGGCGAGCTTTATGCTCCGCAAGAAGTTCCGCAAGAAATCCCTACATTCTCTGAGGGAAGCCCAGAAGCAGCGACTCTTTCTGCCATGGCAGCATCAATGGCCAAGGTGGATGCGGCGTCCGAGGCCAAAGGCCCGACAACCTTGAAGATTAGCGAGATAGCCTCTATCTGGATGGATCAGGGTGGTGACGCTCGCCAGCTTCAAGATCTTATCACGCAAAACACAAACCTTACACCAGCCAATGCAAGGCGTGTGGCCAATGCTATTGAGCGCCAATACGATATCCAGCAGTCGATTGCTTCGGCGTTTATCGAAACTCAGACTGGTCTTTCTGTGGAAGCGTTACCAGAAGGCGTGACACTTCCCAAGGAGGTTGATCCTGATCGTCCGCGACCCATCATGCAGCGCCTGTTCGACGTATTCATGGGAGTCAGGGTTCCGCCCGTGAAGATCACAGTCAATGAGAAGACCGCGCTTAATCAGCAGATTCGTCTCAAGGCAGCGGCTACCCGCGAGGCCAAGAAAGCCCAAAAAGAGACGGCTAATGAGGTTGTTGAGATCATTAAGGCCATGGAGCTTCGTGGCCCCGTTCGCCCGAAACAGGCCCAAGCCCTTGCCAAACGTGCGGCCAAAGTTATTTGGACTAGCGAAAAGTCTATCGAATCTTTCACCGATTATGCTGCCAAGGTTGTTGAAAACACCAACTATGATGCCGATCTTCGCGAAGCAAGAGACGCACAGAAACGAGCCAAAGCACTTTCAAAACAGAAAAAAGTCGCCCTTTCTCCGCAGCGTGAGGTCTTGGATGATATCAGCAAAATCGCGGTTAACCGAATCGAAGATCCGAGGATGTTTGCCGAGATGGTTAACTACTATTTGAGTGGATTCAAGGCTGTCCTATCTCCTGACTATGTGGTTGTTCCTGATTTAGAAATGCAGGGCTATCTTGCCAGCGTCAAAGACGAGGAAATTCAAAGCCAGCGCGAGCTTGATCGCGCCGTCAACCTCCGCCTTGCCGAGAAATATGGGGTTGATCCCGAAGAAGTAAATGAAGTTTTAGCGGCATTCGATGTCATCAAAGAAATTGAAGCCAGCGAGAATCGCGAGGCTATCGACAATCTTCTAACCGAGAAAGCCATTGAAACACGCGATGGACTCAGGGCTTACGATCCGACTCCGCTTCGCGAAGATCAACGCAGGGTGGTTGAAGCTATGGCCAAGGTCGATCCAGCCGCCTTGGACGCCGAAGAGCGTCAGCGTTTTATCCGTATTGCCAACAATGTGATCTTTAACAATCAAACCAATGGCGCGGAATACTTTATGTCTGTAGCCAATGGGCAGCAGAATGCCCGCATGGCCGCACAGGATAGTGACATGGTCGCTCGCAACAAAGCTTGGGTAAATCTTCTTCCTGCCTTTGGATCTATCAAAGCCGAGAAGACCATGAAGGGATGGGCGCTTGAGCTTCAATCCGTTTCCGACACTTTCCGCAATGCTTTCGGCCTCAAATCCATGGCCAAAATTTACAAGGCCATGGGAATGCTTGATCTCAATTCAAGTTTTGCACAGGCCAACAATACTGTTGATCAGATTCAGGAAGAGATGGCCGAGTTCCATAATGGCCTTGAAAAGAAATATGGCGCAGTTTCCCGCAATCAAGATGGTCTATTGGCAGAGGGTATTGTTGGATTCCTAATTCAACGTGTTCCAAAAAAAGACGAAGCAGACTCTATCGCGCAACGCCGAGATCTAATCAGGCAAGACATCGCCAACCGCCGTCAGTCTGGAGAGCTTGATCGAATTGCCATGGCAGATCGCATCGAAACGATCCTGAATCAGATCGATGGAACTTCAACGCAAGATATTTTGGATAAACTCAAGGAAGCTTATCGCCCTAACTATGATTCATTAATCTGGTACAAGGATACGCTCCTTCCTAAATACAAAGACTTCCTTAAAAACTTTGATGAGAACTTCAACGATCAGGCCAACAACTACGATAACCCTGATTATCTTCCAATTGCTTTTACTTCTGTTGGGCCTTCGCTTGCCATCACTAAAGAAGAAGAACAAGTGTTCTATGATCAGGTCTCTCTCCGCCCGAAACAATCCGCCAACACTATCAAGCGGGTTGATTACGCTACACTTCCAAAAGACCGCACCACAGGAACGCCAAAAGAAATTGAATTTAATCTTCGCCGCAACGCATTCAACAGTCTTTCTGACCAGATTAACAAGGCTTATACTTCTGGTGCTTGGCAGCAAATCGCTTCGTTTATGAAGACTCCTGAGTCCACTCAGGTTTTCGGTGGACAGGCAAACAAAGACTTCTTTGTGGATCGTCTCAATCGTTTGCGCCTTTCAAGAATGCGGCGTGGGGCCATGAGTCGCGGAGCATTTGAGAAAGCCGCCGATGCGGTAGGCGTGATCTCCCGCAAGCTTGGCACTGGCATTGCCTTGGGTGGCGTCTACCAATGGATCAAGCAGCCTCCTGATCAGCTTGTTACGGCTTGGGGTAGTGGTGCGCGTGGTGAAGTATTGGCCCGTAACATTGCTCCATCTAATCAGAAAGCAGCCCGAACCCTACTCAACAAATTCTCAATTGGACGGCGTGGTGACGCTTCTGCTGGTTATAAATATATCAACCAGATGGAGGGCCATCAAAACCGACTTGAACGCTACTTCTCCGAAAGCAAATGGGAACAGGCCAAAGAACAGGCTGGCAAGATTGCCGATGTTTGGATGTTTGGTCTAAAGAAATCTGATTTTATTGCGGCCTCCGCAGCTTGGATGACTTACTACGAAACCGAGCTTAACAAGCGGAATATCCAGATCACCGACTGGAACCAAGAAGCTGAATTGATTGACGGCGATAACGACAGACAGGAAGCCGCAGCCTATGCCGAGCAGATGACTGATATTTATCAGGGATCTTCCGATCCTACTCAGATGGCTGTGTTTGCCCAAAGCGGAAAGTCTGGAGCCGAGAATCTTCTTAAAGCTATGTTTGTCCCCTTCAACTCGTTTGCCGTTCAGCAACGCATGAGGCTTTATTCCGATGTCCGAGACGTTTTGAGTGGAGACAAGCGTTCGCGTGGAGGGCTTGCTGGAACAATTGGTGGCCTCATTCTTTTCCATGCTACTAAGCGATATGTCCTTCCTGTTATTTCTGGATCAGCAATTGGCGTCCTCTATAGCTTGATGGGTGTGGATGTCGAAGAGCTAGACGAGGAGAAGCAGAAGGAGCGGGCCAGCAAGAACTTCCGCCAGTTTCTTGCTGATGCGAGTTCCAACTTGCTCGTTGGTGGCATGCCGCAAGTTATTGAATCTCAGCTTATTAAGGCTTTCAATTATGCCGCTTATCTCACTGCCATGCAGCTTGAGGACGAATCAGTAATGGGCGACGATGGAGAACTTATCTCATTTGATAAGTATCAAAAGGAGCGTTCGCCACTCTATCGTTATCAGACTTATGGTGGAGCCATGAGCCTTGGCATGTTGGAGATTGGTTTTGATCAGGCAAAACAAGTTGCCCTAAATACAAAGATGCTGGCATCTCCTGAAGAAATGGAGGCATTTACTCCTGAAGAAAAACGACTTCTTTATTTCTCCGCGCTTTCCGATTGGCTCTATCTCATGCGCCTAAACGACACTGACTTTGCGCGTTTGGTGCAGAAGGCCCGCCGCGACATGATCAAATCCGCCGAAGAGCGCGAGAAAGAACTGGCCCGAATCCGCGCTGGGCGCTAGATCAATCCGCGCTTCTTGGCCTCGTCCAATTCTTCCTGCATCCATTGCTGGGCATACCAGACTTCGGCGTCCCAAGGTAGTGGTCTCATGCGGTCAACCCCGAAAGATAGCCTTCCGTAGTTGTTGGGGCTGTTCTCTTCCAGTTTAACAAACTTGTCCTCTGGCAGCATGTCCTTGTCATGTGGTAGGAATAGATAGCCGCGCAAGAAATCCAGAATGAAACTATGGCGGATAAGGAAGGTTGATTGGGCGCAACTCATCCAAGGTGCAGCGTCCATCTTTGCCCCGAATACCATGCCCTTGTCACCGAGATCCTGATACAGGCGTTCTGGAACAGAACCGAACCACAAGCAATCAGCTTCTTTATAAATGAAATCTCTTCCGCAGTTGTAGGCAATCATGGCCAAGGCACAGATCGACGCCGACCATCCGCATAGTCCCTCGCGACCCTCTTTAATAAGGTCTCCGACATGCCCTGCATTGTGATTACAGAGGATGTGATTGATTGCTGGAACATTCCTGACAGTTGAGATGATATGGTAATCGTGGGTATATCTTTCGGTGTTCTCCCGCCAGATATCATAAAAAGACCGATCCCAATCAGATCGGTAGTGGTAGCCAGAACCAACAACGTAACTCATCTTTTGCGGTAGATAGATAGGGTGGGCTTTATCCAACGCGCCGTAGCAATAGATCTCAAATCCCGTGAGAACTCTTCCATCCATTGATATCCCCAGAACTCAAAGATATCATTCCAATAGGATTGCGGCTGGCAATTAACATGATGGTGGCCCCCGTCACTCCATTGCGGTTCAGAGTAGGTCATGGCCACGATACTGGCAGAATTGAAGGTAGCCATGTAGTTGCTCACATACCTCTGTTCAACGTGTTCAACAAATTCACAAGACCAAGCAAGATCAAATGATCTATTGGGCCTATATGGGCCTTGGGTATAATCATGGATCATTATCCTGTCCTTGATCGGGCTATTTTCCAAAGCCTTGGTTGATCCCTCAATTCCGATTACATCCTTAACCCCACCTTCTCTAAACCACTTCATTGAGTGGGCCTCTCCACATCCTATATCGATCAGGCTTTTGGGATTGAAAGTATCAATCAGTTTTTGCCACACAATTGGATCATAGGTATCAGGATCTCCTCCCTGAACAAAACCTCCGAGATGTCCGTCTTGTACGAGAATCATTTAATTGCCTCCATAATAATAGTTTCAATCTTGTTGTTGTGATCTCCGATAACTTTGCCATGACCCTCCAGTTCGCTGAAGTCGCAGCCATATATCTTGTCAGGGTCAAACCCCGCAGCAAACAAACAGGCATCAAGGATTGATTCGTTCCACGCTGAGAGATGGCCATGATCCAGCAAGATAGAACGGACTGCCCCACGCTTTGTTCCGTCTCCGAATCCAGATTGTCCGTGCCATTTGAGGTAGGCTCCGTCTGCCAGATCGTAGATCTTAGACGCGCTAGGAACCGCCACTCGCAATATTCCCTCTGGTTTCAAGACTCGCAGGGCTTCCGCAAAAAACCGCACAGCATCAGGTGTTGTGGTGTGTTCGACGCAGTGTTCGATAAAAATAAAATCAATTGAATTGCCATCATAAGGAAGTGGTTTGGTTATATCCAAATCCATATCGTGATTCTCCCAACCATCCAGAATGTTTCCTCCGCAGCCTAAATTTAGTTTTCTCATGTCAGTAGCATTTTAAATATTCTTTCATTCCATTTTGAGGCTGGACGATCCATGGAATCTGTCCAGCTTGATGGGTGGTCTTCATGGTAAAGAATTTTTTCATTCGGGATTTCGGCAGGATAGCGGTCTTCGATCAGGTTGTCCATCGTGGAAACCCAACCGAATTGTCGCCTAATCCAAGCGGCTACAGCCAAATCAAACCAAGGAGAAGCCACGGCACAGTCAGGGAAATTATAGATTCGGTCTGCCAACCAGTCCCAACGAAAGGCGAATAGCTCCCTGCCTATGTGGGCGGGATCTCGCCTCACCCCGACAGCCCCGAACCTACGGCAATGTTCGACTACCTTATGGAGGTTGATGATTTGAACATCGTCATTAGTCCAGACAATGATGTCCCGATGTCTGGTGAACTTCAAAGCCTTGGCCAGCATCTCCTTCAACATAGGTAGCGGACGCCGATCCCCGATATTATTGGCAGTCCGATGAATATTCTCTGCTGTGAGCATATGGTCGAAGTGGGATTTTTGGTTCTTAAAAGCCTCTCTGTGGCGTTTTTCCTGCCCGAATCGATCCACAATCGCCCAGACTTCGCCTATTGGAACCAGTGTTTTCTCAACCTCGTCACAGATCTGATCCACGTTGTAGTCATGATATCGGAAGGTGGAGGTAGCGGTAACTGGAGGTGGACTGCCCCGCCATCCGTCATTAATTAAGGCAATCGTTGGACACTTGGCGGCATTAGCCAACCACAGGTGAAGGGTATCGATAGTGACCAGACAGGAGGCCGCATCTAAAACACCTAATAAATCAAATGGCTTTTCTGCTTGGATGGTGGACAGGTCTACGATCTTGTATTTGGGGAATCTTGCTTTGAGTCCGCGAATCAAATGCGCCCCGTGCAAGAGCGGAGAGCTTATCCCATGGGTGGCCACGGCAATGAATGGGCCGTCAGGAATTAACCTCGCTTCTCTCTGGAAATCACGCCGATCAAAGACATAGGGATGTTTGCGCCACTGATCCCGAAATCCTCCCAAACGATAGCTTTCTAAGGCATAATTCTTTTCCTGTTTGGTTTCTTTGGGATGCATGAAGACCTGTGCAACCCGCAGATCTGGCAATCCTTGGCAAAGCCCGATGCAATGCTGTAACTCTACAGGGTCTCCGCTATACTTCTTAGTCTGGCAGTAGCTTGTCCCATCAAAGATCGAAGAGTATTTCTCCGATGTTACAAAGGTAGTTCCCTTGTTGGCATAAGCCACGGGCAAGAGATTAATATGGTCTCCGAGTCTTCCAAGATTCAGGATGGTCATAGCTTTTTAAGCGTATCCAGAAGGGGCAACAGGTCAACCATGGAGGTGCGGCGTTTGATCTCGGTTTCCAACATGGACTTGTATATACTATGTATATCCAGACCAGCTATATCCTCACAGGATATGCCGCTAACCGCCGCTTCAACTGACCCATCCAACTGTGAAATGACTTTTGCTATGGACGATAGATTACCCGCCTTATAGTCCGAGTCCATGATGGTTTTGATGTCTTCGTCCGACAACAAATTCCAATTATAATTTGATGCGATGTCCTTACCGCACAATAAAAGATGGGCTACCAATTGTTTCCAAGCCTCGCCCTTCTGTTCTCCGTAGCGGGTTTCGGTGGGCAGGGCTATGTGTCCTCCTCCCATTGCCGCCTGTTTCTTTAACTGGGAAGGCTTGATGCCGAGCAGCTTCGCACACCGATTGGCCAATTCGTCCCGCTCAATCCCATCTTCCAAGACAGACAGGGCTTGCCCGACCTTACCCATTGCAATCTGTTTATCCTCAATTGAATTTTTATCCAGTGATTCTGCCAATGCTTCTGGGTAGATCTTGGCATTTGAGATCAGACTCGCAATGTCTCCGCCCGAAACCAAGAAGGAATCGGGATCTCCATCTGCCAGCATAACAGCCCTAACCCTGACACCAAGGCTTGCCAGCCCCGCAAATGCCTTAAATGACGCCTCTCGCCCCGCTTTATCCCCGTCGAACACCAAGACAGCCTCTTTGCACAGGCGACGAATGATGGCCCCATGAGTGGCGGTAAATCCCGTTCCAAGTGGAGCAACGGCATTGGTAATACCGCTCAAGTGGCATCTGATAGCATCAATCTGCCCCTCAACAATGATCACTTGCCCCGAATCGATGATGGATCGTTTGGCTTTGTCCAGTCCGTAGAGAAGCTTTCCTTTGTGAAATAGCGGGGATTCGGGGGAGTTAAGATACTTGGCAGGATGGTTATCAATGGTGCGTCCGCTGAATCCAACCAGAGTCCCCGCCTCATCCGCTATCCCGAACATAATACGATTGGAAAAACGCAGCGTCCCATTATCGTAGGTTAACCCCGACAGGGTATGATGATTGGCACTACCAGACAGGGCATAGCTCTTTGGCGCGAATCCGATCTTCCATTCCTCGCAGATCTCTTTATTGAATCCACGTTCCTTGAGAATCTTTCGAGCTTCAGCCCCTTCCTTAGTTAAAAGCAAACTGAAAAATTGTTGGTTAGCCTTATAGACAACAGATACCAAGCCCCTTCGTAGCTTATCGGCCTCACTCTCCTGTTCCTCTATGGCTATCCCCGCTTTGGCTCCAAGTTTGCGGACAGCTTCGGGGAAGTTGATCTTGTCCATTTCCATGACAAAGCGGAAGACCGACCCTCCAGCCCCGCATCCAAAACATTTATAGTTTCCCTTGTCATCATTGATAAAGAATGATGGAGTCTTCTCCCGATGGAATGGACAGAGCGCAACGAATCGTCCGCCCCTCTTTTTTACAGGGAAGTAATCCCCTGCTACTTCAGAGAGACGGACGTTTGCCGCTATCGAAGCAATGGTCGTTTCAGAGATCAAAAACTAAGCGGATTAGGATTTGATGGCATCTCCTCAACGCGAGGCAAGACATAGATCTTGTCCTGCTTTGGTTTGCGCGATGGTGCTTCGATGGCGGTTACCACACACAAAAATGCGGAAACAGCCACAATGGTTGCCAAGAATGCGTAAGGTTTCATTTCTTTTTATATTTTCTGGTTTCTTGAATGTTGTTTATTATCAGGGTTGAGAATGCCCATGTTGTAATGAACACGAACGTTCCGATTACTGAATAAGATAGGATTAGACCAAACATAGATCCTCCTGATCGTAGAGTTCTCCCAAGTCGCGGTAATGTTCCAAGATCTTCCCCATCAAATCATTGGAGACAATGTCTTCAATATCGATGAAGTATTTTCGCTCCAGTTTCTTTACTTCGGTCACACTCATGGTTAGCTCAATATTACTTGAGTCGTTCCAGATTGTGACCCTCCCCCTGCAACGTCTTTCGGCGTTGAGACCAGCTTTAGTTATGTGACGATGTATCATGGTTTTGCTTTTGATTTCAGTGCTTGATTGATTTCAAACTTAATGCGCCTCAAGTCTTTTGAGGTTAGATTGAATATTGTTGTTTCTGGGCCGCACGGAGGGCTAAACGTCAGGAAAAAATCATCTTTCAGATTTTCATCAATACCGACATCTACGGCGAATGGCTGAATTTCTTTGAGTCTTTGGGCGCATTTGGCAGCTTCAACAATCACTATCGATTGCTCTGACATAACCCAATCTTTTATTTGATCATCCCACAAAACCAATACTTCAATTGTGCTGATTGTCTTGGGTGTTTTTATTTCAAACGGAACATATTTATGTTTCTGTTTCATGGTTAGCAAATGATCAAAAGGTTATTCTTCATCCAGTCTTTACCGATTCCTTTTTCAGCAAGACGATTTGTGATGGCTTTCTTTAGTTGCTTTTCGCGCTGCGAAGAGCCCGACTTTTTCTTTTTAGTTTTGATTTTCATGGTTTGTGTGTTTGATGGAGATCCAATCCTCCGTTTGTTGGTATGCTTCCAGACGGGGAACCCAAGGAACATTGCTGCACCATGAGACTCCTTCTGCCAGAAGCGAAGGTTGTTTGGGCTTTCGGACAAGCAGCATGAGGTCATGCCACAGGTCGCATACAAATCTTACTTGTTCTTTAGACATAAGAATCCTCCTGACGTTGGCATTCAGCCCGAATAACTGAAAGGTCTTGAGCATGCGGCATACAGCCGAGGTGCATGCAGGCATCCAATACACGGGCATTTCCGAATTCTTGACATAGAGAGTAGAGCGGACGGGATTGAAATGTTCTTCCGTTGATCCTGATGCCCTCCCAAAATTCGTAGTGGTCATTGCCACAGGCATCAGTCCACATATATTTCCCTCTGGTTTAAGCCGCGCATAGCTTTGGCTGTTAGCCTTGCCTCTTTTCTGGCAATTTTTGAATGAGAGCGGTTAGACATATGCTTTCGCAACTTGTCTTCCAGTGCCATTTTTATTGTTGTGATCTCCGCAAAGCCCAGCCGCAATACATAGCCGCTGGTTGGTGATTTGTATTTTTGTATTTTTGTTTTCATGGGTAGGCTTGTTGTGTTAGACATTGTCCGTCAACTGACGTTCAATGAAATCTTCATGGTCAATCCACGATTTTCCGCCTGAAGAGGGAGAAGATCCCGCTCCAGTGGCAGAGAAACCATTCGTCCCTCCGCCTCTTACGGCAAAAGAGAAGGCGGCAATCCGCTTTGCAGCCATACGGAATCGTCCCGACAGGAAGGGGCGTGGAGCCAGACGGCGAGCGGGTGAAAAGAAGTGGGCAACAAAAGGAAAATAGTTTTTCATGCGGTTCTCCAGAATCGTAGCTTTTTCTTTCCGCCCTCTGTCACCATGCGCGTAGGGTAACGCCTTCCGTTGCGGCGTCCCTCTTTTGAGGCAATAGATCTAAGAAAATTCCAATCTGTTTCTAATCCAGTGTCAGGCCAAGCAAATGATTCCCCCACGTTTAGCTTGGAAAGCATAAACGGGAGAGGGTGGACAAGCGGCCCTCTCTCCCCCTTGCGGGGGAGGAGGACTTTGTCATCTATGGTGATGGTATAGGTGCGCTTCACCGATTGCTCCAGAAGTGACCAGATAGCGCATCCGCCGCGCACTTATCACGGCATGATTCGCGGACATCTTCGTAGTTGGATTCTTTGAACCCGCGAGCCTTGGCAATAGTGGCAAGCGCAAATTCAACGTCATCATCATCCGCCATGGGATGAGTGAGGCGAAGCAATGCATCCATCATATCGGGAGATGCATCGATCATATGTTGAGTAATCTTTCTGTCAGTGTGTAGCGGTATCATTTTGATTTATCGATTAGTTTTTGCAGGAAGTCTTTCGGTAGTTTGTAGGAATCATTCGACAACACCGATTTGTTGATCAGGCGAGTGGCATGGTCATTCAAGAACCAGTAGGTTCCTGCTGGTATGCCATTGATTTGGTTTTCTTTTAGTGTGGCAGTCACAGCGTCTTTCCCTTTGATGGCGCTGACGTTACGATAGCCTTGCAAGCAGAACGTGCCGCCGCTTCGACTCTATCGATAGTTTCCTGACTTACTCTGGAAAACTTGTGGGCGCGATTTGCCTCTGCGAATTCCAGAATGAACTTTTTAACTTGTGATGGTTTTGTCAGGTTATTCATGGTGTTAGCGGATTCCGAATGCTTCGGGTTTCGCGGCATAGAAGGCGAACGCATCCCGCAAGCGGTAACGCTCTAGAATGCGCGTGATCTTGTCCATGCGCGGATGGATTGAGGCAAGCTCATAGAGTGCCAGTTTCAGGGCGCGGCATTTCATCATGGATTGATCCAATCCGAAATGCTTTGCTGCTTGGATTTTGTCAGTGGTTTTCATTGTGGTGTTTTTGTTTTCGGGCTGAAGCAACCCATTCCGCCCCCTGTCACCAAGGAACGGATGGAGTGCTTCACCGAGTCTCGCCGCCGAAGGTAACAAGACTGATGGAAGTTAGAATTCTATTTGATTCAGCATCATACAGATCTTCCCAAACGTGTTTGACGTGGTAGACATCTGAATTATTATCGTGCCGATAATTAATCTCAACGTTGCGCGGATCGACCCCGCAATGGTCGCAGATTTTTTGGATTTTGTTTATCAGTTGTTGTGCGTTCATTTTCCGCTCCTGATTTTTCCAAGAACGCGAGAAAGCTGCCTGTTCAAGGTTTTCCCGTAATCGTCCCCGTGTTTTTTTGTCAATTCATCGATGGCATTAGCCGCGATGATGATTAGTGCTGTCAGATATTCTGACCGAATAGTTTCTGTCTGTGGTTTATTTTTAGTTTTCATTGTGGTGGATTGGGGAAGATTCCCCATTCTGCCCTCTCCGAAGAGAGGACAGATGGGAAACCCTCGCCCTAGTTGGCAAGAGCCGCTTGCCTGACCGCTTCCTGACCACGGGAGAACATGGTCACCCGATCAGGGCCAGCGAGCATGGCGATGAAGTTGCGCTTATGCTCCGCCGCTGAACCAAGTTGCGAGCGGTAAACCCGCGAGGCAAGGTTAGCTTTGCGCCCCGTGCCATTGCCGCTTGTCCAGTATTCTGTCGCGCCATTGGCGAGGTCATAGAGGTTGCGCCCCTTGTTCCCAATGCCATTGGCGAACAGGTCAGCAATTTCCCGTGCCGCATTCATCGAACGGGTGGCGAGTTTGTTATCTTTCGCGTCTGTTGTCATGCAGAAATATCCCGCAGCCATTGCAAGCGCATCATTCGCATCGCAGGCGTGGTCAGCAAGATATTCCATGACTTTGACAAGCTCCACGCGCCCCTTGAGGATAGCGTTCAGGAGGTCACCGAGACCTTCAAGCGCGAATTCAGCGTTTTTTGTATGGTAAACTTTGAACTTGTTTTCCGCCGCATTGCGCGACCACTGAAAAGTGTTCATGCAAACGATACGGATAGCAGAGTCGAAAGACTCCATTGCGATTGTCCCGTCATGCGATGTTACAAAATTCAAATTTGCTTTGAATTGGTCACCATTAATGACGAGGTCGGAGTTTCCAATGTCGCAAGAGATGGAAAACTTTTTTCCACGCTCCAATGTGCAGACCGAAGTCACCTTGCAGTCGAGATCCCGCAAGGATTTCTGCATGACATTCCAAATTTCCCGATTGCTGATGACTTTGTAACCCGCCTTGGGAATGTGAAGCGGAACCAAGGCATCCCGCCCCGAAAGATCAGGGCGAACTTTGCGGTGATCCGCCACAAGAACTTTGTAGTCTTCCAAGGTTGCGGTTTCCCCGTCCACCTGAACGAAGGCGGGGCTTTCGATGATATCGAACAGCAAAGGAGAGACTTCCGTGTCTCCGATTGCTGAAACGTGTTGGGCTAATCCATGCCATTCGGTTCCCTCGATGGAGAGGACAATGTCATGGGGCTGTTCGATTTTGTGACTCATATGTGTGGTTTTTTCTATGTGTGGTTTTTTGGTTTTTCTCATTCCTCATCTTGTCACCCTATCGGGGCAAGGTTCGGTCTGATGAAAGTGAAAGTATCAGTGGGGAAAACTTTGTCAACTGGTTTTTTTAAAAAAAGATCAGGAAATTTTTGGGGGGAGAATTTGCCCCTTGTCACCTCGTTTTTCGGGGGTGTCATCATAGCGGGGCGGGAAAGAAAATCGTTTTGCGGGGCGTTTAAAGCGTGGAAATCGGACGGGACGGGGCGGAGGATCGGACTCCGCGCACCTTGTCACCTTCAGAGGTTGCCAAATGTTTTCGGGGCATTCAGCCAATCCCACCAATTGCGGAAATTGGCAAAGGCGGGGCGTCCCCGTCTGTTATATTCTTCTAACAGGTTGCAAACTGATAGCAGCCTGTCCAATATGGGAAGATCACTTGCGGGGAGTCTCTCCTCTAATTCCCTGAAGAGTCGCGAGGACATATTGTCCCCCCGTCCCCATATGCCATTGATTACCAATCTTGCCTCTTTTTCTGTTAGCGGTTCCATAGGATCAAAGGGAATTCATGGCGAGAGCGACCAATGCCTTGTGAGCTTCAAGCACCCTCTCCCGTGCGCGATTTATTAAGGCTTTCGCCTCTTTTTCTTTTTCCGCAACCTGATTTTCTGCCCGTGCAAGCATGGAATTTGCCTGTCTGTTAGCGTCTGCGACCAGTCTTTCGCACTGTTCCCGTGTATCTTTAAGGCTAATTTCGGGGACAAGATCGGACTTCATGGCCGCTTCCAACTCAAAACGAATCGAGGACAGCCACGGGCCAAGATAGGAATTCGGGCCAAGCTTGGCAATGGCCTGATTTATGATTTCCAACTCTTCTTTTTTTGTGATCATGTGATTATTTTTTATTTTGGTTTTTAGTTGGGGATTTTCCCCGTGCTGGCCTCTCACTAGGAGAGACCAGAGGCGGGAACAATTCGCCTTATCAGTGGACGCCTATTGCAATAGGAACCCCACGGAATTTTTCCGAGCCGCATGCGTGGCCTGATGGGGTGCAATCCCCGCAGCGTCCCGCGCAAACGAATACGCGCCGCCCCGCTTGTTCGCGAACGTCCCGCGCATAGTCTGCAAATCCCGCATTTCGTTTGCTCTGGTAGGCCCTCCCGTGATCCTTGGCGGTCTCGATGGCGATGAATTCTCCCCGTGCAATGGGGAGGCGGGAAACAGCTTGTTTCTCCTCCTCTGTCCCCTTCCCTCCGCTTGAAAGGTTCAGGAGGTAGTTAGACGGGAAACGCGCCCCGCTTTCAGCGTAGGCGAGGAGAAGCGCCCATGATTTGCTGTATCCGTAAACCTGAAGATCAGGCCGCGCAAAGCAGAGGCGAAACCAGAACGCGAGGATTTCGGGGGACGCGAAATCCCCATCAACATAAAGACGGACAATCGCCCTTTGAGGGAGGGCCATCCAAGCCGTGACAATTTCGTCGCGCCCCTCTTTTGTCCGCAAACGAGTCGAATTAATCAGTTGACGCATAAATGCCGCAGGATAGCGCCAAGCTTTGAAGCTGTAGCAGAATCCCCCCATCAGTTCCCCGTTTTCCCCGTAAAGGCATTTCCCCGCTTGTGGGCAGTCAATCCCCGCCAAGGATGAGAAAGCGTAGAAAGGAAGCTTTGAATTCCCGCCCTCCGCGAATACGGCGGGAAGCTTCCCCGAATCAATCCGCCGATAGCAGGATTGCCAACCGATCCCGCGAGACATGAAGAGGCCGCGCAAAGGTTCGACAGATTGCGCTTCCACGCATTGCAAGGCCCCCGAATAGAGGGAAAGAGTGAATTGTTTTTTCATTGGTGCGTTAGTGTTGAAAGAAAAGGTTGACAAGGTGAAGCCCGAAAACAAAAGCCACGAGAGCCACGCAAAGCGCAAAGCCTGAAGCTTGTTTAAATTCTCGCAAGATCCCGCCAAGGTAGAAAGCAAAGCGGGACGGATTCCGAATGATAGCGCGAACGTGCAAGGTGCAGCGTCCGCCCAATGAATTAGGCAATGGTGTTTTCATGCACGGGGAGAATCTGACGGGAAGGGGGGAATGTCAACACGTTTTTTCAATTTATTTTTAGCAATGCTAATTGGAATAATTCCAAATAGGAATTGACGTAGTGCGGGAAGGGAAATTCGCGACAGAGAAAACGTGCATTGCAATACATGACAAAAATGTCAGGTAAAAAAATCATTTGACAATTAATGCGGGGAGGATAGATTTGCCCCTGTTATGGAAAACACCACTGAAAACACGATGGGCGCGGGAGCAATCGCCACGCAAAAGCCAATCCCCTTTTATTACGGGGAGAGGACAGAAAAGACTCCGCTTGAACGCATCGACAATCTGGAGAAGCAGCTATTCAACGCGCAAGAGATGCTCGCGACAATTGAGGCGGACGGAGATCATTCCTCGCATCTCCATGGGTTTTATAAGTCGCGAGTCCATAAGCTTGACTTAAAGCTTGAAGACTTGAAGCGGGAATTTCCGCCCGTCTTTTTCTCGGTGCGTCACTTCGTCGGATAGTCTCCTCGCTTCCCTCTCATGCCCCGTCAGGCGAAAGCTTGGCGGGGTTTTTCTTTTCGGGGTTTTCCCCTGCGGGATATGGCTCGACTCTTGAAGGTCTCCCCGTTTGCGCATGGCATAGGTTCCCCGCTTTCTCTGTAGCTTCCCCCATACCAACATAGCGCCCGACCAATCAAAGCCCCTCATATGGCCGTATAAGCGGAGACTCATCTATCAAGTCATGGGATCGGGGCGGGATGGCATGAGACATGAGAGCCAACTATCAGAGCGGACGGGGGACAGCGCACGGCGGGGACAGCCAGCCGATAGGCGCAAACCCGCTCGCAAATCACAGACCCCACCCCACGGGTGTTGACCCCACGTTCTCATTAGCGCGGGCACTGGCTCCACGAAAATACCTGTTTTCAAATATTGTTTGACAAAACTAATCTTAGTAACTACATTGCTAGTATGAAACTCAAATACGCCAAACTTAAAAACAAAGAAGCCATCAAGATTTTCCGCAGAATTCTGGAAGAAATTGAGAAATTGCACCGATTGGAAGAAGAAGAGGTAGATTATTTCAGTTCTGCGTTTTGGAAAGAGATTAATCTTACTGATGGGTCAAAGATCTGCTATGAGAATTATCGTAGATGTTTACAGAGAAAACAGGCCAGAAGGGCTTATCGCGCCATGATGGACACTTATATGAAGCATTATGGAGAAAGGCTAGTAACTCCAGAAGCCCGCAGACGCCATGCCCAGAAGCGCCGTGTGTTAAAGTCCTCCAAGAAAGATTCCAAGGCTCGCTCAAAAATACTTGCTATCAATGTTGGCCCTTGTAAGTGTTACTGGTGTGGGGTTAAGTTACCAACTGGTGGACACGCAGACCATATTGTGCCATTGTCTAAGGGTGATAGCAACACCTGTGATAACATTGTAGCCGCCTGTAAGATATGCAACGAAACCAAGAAAGACACGATGCCCAACTCCAAGGATCTACCGATTCACATGGAGCTTCAGTTGCCGCTGATCCACTCCTGAAGGATAATACCAAGTATCAGAGGAAGTATTACTCTAGGAATAAGGAGAAGGTTAAAGATAGGGTTCGGCGTTGGAGGGCCAAGAACAGGAAGAAATACAACGAGTATATGCGGAATCTCCGCAAGAAGAAAGATGAGCTACCCCCCGTCTCTTTTGTTTCGGGCTTACCCCCTACCCCCTTGTTTTAAGCTAACCCCGTCTCAGATATTTTTCTCTGATATGTTTACGGCTTAGACATATTGGGGGGAATGTGTATAAGGATTCCGCTTTTATCGACATATCGCCCCGTGGATGTGGCGTAATTGCGTTCTATAGCTCTTCTGGAGGGTTTTCTGTCCAGAGACCTATCAAGTCATCATAATGGACTACAATGTCTCCTAGAGCTTTCTGGCGCTCTAAGTAGTCTATGGCTTTGGACAGGACAAAAAAGTAGACTGTGTTATAACCTCCGCTTCGTCCTCTGATCGGAATCCTGAAGCTGTGCCATTTCTCCCCTGTCTCTTCTTCTTGGTATTGGGGAATGAAGATGGGGTCGTCTTCGGGGGCTTCGGTCTTCTTTACTATCCTATATGCTGTGCGGATGGAGACTTTCATGCTTCGGGGTTGGTCTCAATCGGGCCCAAGGGTATGGGTTGGTTGAGCATAAATGGCCGCTGGTGGGACTTTCTGCTTGAGGGCTTACGCTTGTAGCCAATAAGGCACAAAGTCTCTCCTAAGACGTTGTAGATGGGAACCAGATGGCCCTTACTTACCAGTTTCTTCAGATTCATGGTTGTTCTGTTTCTGGCCTTGCCCTTGTGGTGGGCCGTCCTCTCCACTATTCCACCCGACTTTAGTCCGTAGCTCATTGTTGCTCCATTTGATGTTATCGTAGTTGTCCCGATACTTCGTGCCATTGACCCTGCGTGGTCTGTCTCCCTTACCTGCGCTCATTTGCTGGCCTCCTTCACGATTTCCCAAACTTCTTCTGGGTGTTTGTTTTCAAATTTAGGGTGTGTTGAAAGCATCCCTACTGCGATATAAAGTTGCTCCCGTAATTCATCACACTCACATTCCAGCTTTCGACAGAGCTTCCAAGGATCGGGGTTTCTGCCCTTAATCTTACTTTGCTTCAAAAGTGCGTTTGTTTCGGGTGTGTTGCTCATTTCGTTTTAAATTGGAATTTGGCATCACCATTTGCATCCGCGACCCATTCGGCTACTCCAGTTTTTATAGCCTCTTTCTGCCATTGGATTCCGCTAAAGATACCACCGATGATGAAAGCCGCAATAAAAACAAACACTACGAACAAAATGAATACAGGTGGTGGTGAGTCATTCATATTTTTTCTATGGTTTCCTCTTCATAAAGACCAATATCAATTTTCCAGAGGTGGGGCCAAACAGTCTGCTTTTTAAGCCATGCAAAGAACTTATCCATTGCCTCTGACGGGGACTCGGCATCAATGGCAACTTTCCCCTCAAAGATGTTTCCATCAGAATTATAATGAGCAATGTATGTTTTCATTGTTGTTAGAACTCCAAAGGATCAACCACCCATCCCAATTGCGGATGGCGGTCTATGATTCGGCGTTGTAGCCCCTTAACGAAGTCTTCTCCAGACTCTTTGATGTCGCTATCCAGCCAATCTCTGGTTGATTCCAACAGATATCTTAACGTGGATTCGGCGTGGGAAAGATCATCGTTAAGCTGCGCGATGGTTGTATTCATGTGTAGAGGTGGGGCGAGAGAATCAGGGGAAACTTTGACTCCCCCGCCCCGAAAGACTTAAAACGCCTCGTCTACTTCCTCTTCCTTCTTGTAGGGAGGAGAGAACTTAAGGCTAATGTAGTCCACTCCCTTTTGGGACTTCTGTTTCCAGCCAGCCACATCCAAGGCTACGCCATTGACGATGACTTTACCTTTGTGGGTCGGTGCTTTCGGGTTGTCGCTTTTGTTTGGGAACAATGCTCCCGAATTATCTTTTTGTTGGTTGCTCATATATTAGGTTTCTTTATTGTTGCTTCACTAATGGCAAGTAGATCCACGGTGGGTACTACAGTCATCAGATCTTTTCTACCTTCTCGTTGGTAAAGTTTGTATACTTCGGGCCTTTGGCTTCTTAGATTTTTCTGCGTAGCTCCTTCAACGTAAGCCATGAGAAACCGACGATCCACTACCAGCCAATATTTTCTGGTCTCAAAAGCGATATAATCGGCCTCCCCATAAAGCCATCCAAGCTCCCCGTGGACATTGCGAAGCTCCACATAGTGCATGCGGTCTGTGGGTTCGGGGTCTTCCCGCCTCCATTTCTTCATGGCCTTAACATCATACCTCTTGCCATCCGACTCCACATCCCAATGCTCACGCATATCTTGCTCTGGTGTGGAGAATTGAGGGTTGGTTAGCAATTGTGCAAAACGCTGTTCGGCGCGTTGCCCGACTTCATAACATGTGTCCATGGTGGTTTAGACCTTGTGCCTTTGAAAATGTTCAAAGTTTTTTGCCAACCAAATCATTGCCCCGCTATCATTGGCTACGTCTTTGGCCCAAATGGTGTTATCACTAACTACCCCGTATTCTTGAAGGACGTTCATCACTTCAACCTCATTTGCAAATCGAGCTTTTATCCAGTTTTCCAGCTTGTTGGCGTTCATTATTCGGGTTTAATGCGGTCTTTGATGACTTTGAGGGCCACGATAAGCATGGCCCCCCAGAACACGATAGCAGTAAATGAGTCAACCATCAGTCCAGATATTTGTCAGTTACCTTCCACCAGCCGATAAATAAGCAGGCCAGCATTGCGTAGATAGATCCTAGTGTTTCCATTGTGTTTTTATTTCTTCCATAAAATAAATAGGGAGGGGACTAAATGCCCCCTCCCTTTGTTTCTGTAGCATGAACCCGTTGTCTACAGAAAAAGACACGCAAACCAGCGGCACAAACCGAAACAGTTGGGTTTGTCCTGTTTCGTTTTGAGTCGCGGGGCGTAGCCAATTGCCCCATAGGGGCCGTAGACAATACCGAATCCATTGGTGTAGTAGTGATCCAATTTTTCCACCTCCTTTCTGTAAAAGAACGAAGCTGGAATTATGCCAGAATTACCTTGTTCCGTAAAGCGTTACCCAGAGCAATCCCCACTGGGAAAAACAATATCCGCCCCAAATTACTGATAGGGCGTAGTTTCCGCGAATGGCCTGTTCCAGAGAAACAATTCCATAACAGATTCCAACCGCCCCAATCAGCCAAATGCTAGTCATTAGAAGCTTCTTCTTTCGGCGTGGTTTCGGACGCAAGCTGCTCAACCATTTCTTTAGCACCTTCAAATGTCATCAAAACATCACCCTTCTTTTTTCCTTTTGTGCCACGGATCATAATAATATTATCAACTCCACCGTTGAGAAGCGTATATCCATCGGCAATCAGTGCCTTGTTGACTCTATTTTGAAGCGCCTCGGCGCTCTTCGGATTTGGTTCGTTTTGTTCGCTCATAAATGTTGATTGTCTGTAAATCGGACGAATGTTGATCCATCCATGTACATATGGTCGAGGTGGACGGGCTCCTTGTCAACCCTCCACAAGAAAAAAGCTGTGGCATCTCCCACTCTTTCTTTGGTGATATAGCCCTCATGATCGCGCTCAAAATCCGAATATTCGCGCCATCCGCTAACCCTTTCAAAGGTTTTGGCCAGTTCATTGCTCATAGTTAAGTCCGACAATTAAGATCGGGATTCGTTCAATGTCAAGAGAAAATAACCCTAACTTCAGCCTCGTCAAACATTTGAAGAGCAGCCTTGAATGAGTCAGCCCAGCGTTCATAGCTGTCCAAATGCGCGTTGAATGGACAATACACATCTTTGATTCCAGATTGAATGATTGATGCGGCACAATGGGCGCATGGTTGGAACGGCCAGACAAAAATAGAATATCCATTTAAAGGCTCTTTGGCCGAAAGAATGGCATTCATTTCGGCGTGAATGGTATAGAGAAGCTTGGTTTCCCGACTGGCGATTCGATCATGGCTATCTTCAACCCCTCGCGGAAACCCATTGAATCCCACAGAGGCTATGGTGCGGTCTGGGCGTACAATCACAGCGCCAACTTGGGACGAAGAATCCTTCGACCAAGTGGCAATTTCTTTTGCCAGCTTGCTAAATCTCGCCGTCCACTTGGAATCCATTGTCTTGAAGTTTCTTTACCATCCCACCAATCATGGTTGTTTTAAGTTTGCGCTCGTAGGAGTCTTTGGCTCTCCACATTTTTAATTCTGAAAGCATAAGATCAATTGTGATGGCGGGGTTTTCGCTTTGGAAGGTCTGGTATTCCGCGATTAGCTGCTTAATTTCTTCAAGCTGTGAACAGGCTGGGCACGGAATGAAACTATCATCGTCTTTGCCGTTGCTACCATTAAGTCCATTATTCATTAGATCAATCATAGTACGGATCGGTAAGTTTGCTAGGAGGAAATAGCGCGGTCTTCAGGGGGATTATCTTTTCGGGCATCTGGCTCCAAATACGAGTGGTCTCATAACTCTTCTTGCACCACTTGCGATTATTAAACATCCAATGATAACCCAAGATATAAGCGTTTGCCATCTGGGCGTATTCTTTGAGATTTACTGGCAGTTTGTTTCGGGCAATTTTGCGGACAGACCTCATTTCGCAATCCCACTCTAGTTCAATAACGAGGCGGATATACTTGTCCACATAGTCCACTCGTTTGCCAGCAAGCCAATCGTCCACATGCCCAAGGGCGTCTTCGCGGGGCTTGTGCCACTTGGGCCTTTGTGTCTGCTGATCCAGATGACAGGTCTCATGGACAAACACATCCAGCCATGTGGAAAGCGGACGCTTGGTGGCTATTCGTAGCTCTTTATCGTCAGCCCAACCAACAGAAGTAGCTTTTCCAGTAATGAGGTATCTCTGAGGAACGAAAGTTAGCTTAAACTTTCGATATTTGAGGATGGCTCGCCCCAAAAAGTTGATGGTTGCTTGATCCATTGTCACTCTTCTTCGACATCGGTTTCCTCAACTTGTTCAAACAACATTCTGATAGGATTGTCGCAAAAGCCTTCTTCTTGTTCTGGGAATGGCATCAGAACGCCCGTGTCATCGTAGGCGACTTTTAGATCAGCATCGAATTGGCTCTGTGTCATTTGCCCTATACTACTGGCTTCTGTCCCAAACTTCAATTATGGTTTTTTCTTCTTCGCCCTTTTTCGTTTTCCTTTGCGTGACCCTGAGTTCGATTTGGTCTTCGGTATCGTCTGGGATTGCCCCACAGTAGCGTAAAAAATCGCAATAAAATTTCGCACCACCATAGAGATTGTCGGTGTCGAGGAGTCGATTTTTTCGGACGCTTTCAATGCAGACAAGCAGGCGGCTTGAATCTCCTTCTTTTCCCTCAACCTCTGAAAGTGGTTCATCGAAAAGAGGCGGTTGAGTGATGGCAGGCGGTGCCTTACGTTTAGTCTTAGCACTAGCCTTTTGTTTGATGATGTCTCTTCGCTCATAGACTCCCTTACTTATTTCCACATAGCCCGCTGGTAGTTCCTTCATGTTTCGGGATTTGAGGATGGTTTAAGGACTAATATCACAGCCAGCGCAAACCACCAAGGACTCCAGTCCTGCCAGCCCACTAGATAGGCCGTGCCGCCGAAGACGAAAATATTCCAGATTAAGCAGAATATGGCGTTCATTTATTATGAATGATTGGTTTGATATTGTGGTTGTGTTCGGCTCTTGCGATATACTTTTGTGCTTCTGTAAAAGTATTAAAGTCGGCGGGATTATACACACAACCAGCATCTACCCAAAATAATCCAAACATCTTCCATTGGACGTAGAACCTTGATCCGTCATAAAATGGATACTCTTTAATTCGGTATTTCATTTAAGTATTTTTCAGCCTCTTCTTTATATCTAAAATAAGGTGCATATTTGTAGATCCACTTAGGCCCGATGCCAACTTCTTCAAAGTTTTTCCAAAATAACCATACTTTGTATTGAGGGTAGTAAACAGTAATTTCCTGCCATTTTTTATCTAAGTAGCGAAAGTAAACCTCCTGTTTTACTTCTTGAATTCTGTATTTCATTGCTTCCACTCATCTGCTACTTGTTTCATCGCGGCGTAATGCGAACCCTCCAGTTTGCCTGTCTTTAGCATTTTTTCTTCGGCGCGGTATTCCACTTCTTGGACGAAAACGGAGATCACAAGATTGATTGTTTCGCGATCTATATCTTTAAGCTTCTCTTTCATTGCTCAAGCAATACTTCCTCTTTGAGTTTTTCGGCTTCGGGGTCGGGAGCGATGCACATCATCAGTGCTTGGCGGGCCTTCTCCAGTTGCCTTTCTTTTTGTTCTAGCATGATGTGAAGAATGCTTCTGTCGGCAAACTCTGAAACATTGCTATAGACTCGTCCAACTGTCATAGCGGTAGCGGCATTTCATCAAATGCTTCGCCGTTAAGTTTTAAAAATCCGATCATGGCAAGATCTGGGTCGCAAGCGCCGTCAACCTTCCAGTCTCCTCGCCTGATTGCGGCATCCATTACTTCATATAGCCTTGTGGCACAATTGCGCCATTTTGTTTCTTCGTTCATTTGATGATTCCTTCTTGGCGGGCAATGGCCTCAATCTGGCTCACATACTCGCGGGTACAATTGAATACTTCGGCAACGGCGGTGAAGTTGGTTTCGGGGTTGTTCATAATGAAACCCAGAATCTTGAACGCCCTTCCCCCGTTGGACAGACGCCTCTTGGTGGTCTTCTTGCGCCTCGCCCGAATGCCAGTCCGCTTCAACGCCGAAGCCATGGCATGGTAGCTTGATCCGTGTTTTACGGCCAGTTCACCAATGGTGATTTCGGGGTTTTCCTGAATTTCAGTAGGTAGAGTAGATGTGTTGATCATATAATTATGTATTGACATTACACAGTAGCTGGGCTTTAATCGCCGTCAAATATTAATATTTAGGGGGCGTTGGAACTTTCCGTTTCCGCGCCTTTCGCGGTTTACGGGCTTTCCTCTGCTCCCTGTGGAACAATTTGTGGCACACCTTACAGAGGCAGATCAGATCGTCTAGGTGATTAAGTTCGTCTCCTTGGTGTTCGTAGGTTCGGTGGTGGGCCTGAAGTTCTAGGGGGCTATTGCATACCCCACATCTCCACCCGAATCGCTTCTTCACAAGTCGGCTTACTTCCCGCCAGTAGGGGGTCAGCAAGTAAACTTTGTAGGATTCTTTATCCACAGAAAGATATTACTCTCTTGTTGACTCTGTGCAACTCCAGTGTATTCTATGCACTTCCTTGCATCTGGGTGCGGTTCCTTGCGCTGTCATGACGTTGACTTTGTTTCGGGGCCGCACCCTCTTTCTTTCTTGACTCTTGTTTGAACATTTCGTAGGGTCGCGCTGTCAACGTCGAGTGACAGCGTAAAGTGGGCGCGACATACGCCACTAAAACCTGTGACCCTAGGTATGCAAGGATCAAACCGCCGAACGCTCAGGTCAGCCATCCGTCCCATAGCTTGAACACATTGCGGCGTGGGAATCCAGAGAAACTCTGGTAAGCGCGAGGGATAATACCCTCGGAGGTCGATTGCGGTTGTTTGAAGGTCTAATAGCGGCTTCGGAGCCTAGACCGTGATCTGTGGAATAAAGCGGAGGACTCACTCATAGGAATGAGAATCCAATCTTTTGACTACTGCCTTTGCCCCTGCGGGGGCGAGGTGTAGTCAATCGGTCGGATCTAGCTCAAGGAATTATTAATCCAATGACGGCGGCGATTCGGGGTTAAACGAAACGGAGCCGCAATGATAGGCGGGCGCACGGCTTTAGCCCGCCGAATACCCCCAAAGAAAAAAGAAGAAAAAACATTGAACGCCCCGAAGGGGCTGTGGTCTATGTATCTATGGATACTTCGGAGAGGATCATTGAGGGCAACACTGCGAATGCGGGGTTGAGCGACCTGAGTCCTCTCCCAATTTTTGGAGGTGGGGAGACCCGCATGCAAATGCGAAAGCTTCAAAGGCTGGGGGGCTAATGAGGTTGCGCCACCCCGCCTCCAATCTTTTTTATGAAAAAACTACTACTACTGGCATTAGTCACTAGCGTTCAGGCCCAAGATGGTTCGTTTAATGGAACCATCTATGATTTGGATTCGGGGAGGATACAGGTCATAAGTGGGTCTGTGGATATTAAGCCAAAAGAAGACACATACTTGGAAACGCTTCGCCGCATCAATGCGGAGTTGGCCGAATCAAACGCCCGTATTAGTGCGGAGATTGCCGCAAGTAACCAACTTTCTGAGTTGCAAGAGCAGACCCGCCTTCTTCGCAAAATTGCCGACCAATGAGCAACTATCTGAACGTCAATATCCCCACCTTCTTTGCTTTCGTAGACGAGGGGTTTTTCTACGATCTGGAGCCAGAGGTGTCTCGCTCAAGACAATTGGTAGAAGTCTTTGCTTTTACTTCTATTCCCCAACGTTGCGGGATGTTCAGCGTGATGACCGAATACGGAAGCCAGCATGCCAGAGTCCCGATCCATTACCTCCATACCGATGAAACTGGAGGCACATTTTACCCGCTGGACTGGATACAACTCTGGGACTCCATGAGCTACTATTGCTCAGTCAATATCTTGGATTACTGCAAAAACAGGGCGGCAAACATCATGCTTAAAAACAAAAGCTTTGAGGAAGCCAAGTATATGTTCACGCTAGATTGGTGTTTGGGGCCGCAATATACATCTGGATACGGCGAGATGGCGGCTGGTCACAAGTGCTTTGGCGAGGACACAATGATTCTTTGCAAAGATGGGCTTTACCCAATTAAAGAAGTTGAGGTTGGGGATTATGTTTGGACACACAAAGGTAGATGGAAGCGTGTGGCCGCTATTCATAAAAGAGTTGGCGATTCGGTTTCCGTGAAAGCTGCTGGAATTGCCAACTTTATAACAACAAAAGAACATAAAATTTTAACAACACTAGGATGGGAGCAAGTTCAAAATGCAGGATGCGTGACTCTTGCATCGCCGCAATTACCTCTTAGTCGCCCCATTGATTGTCCTCTAGAAATCAATGGAGATTTCATGCGGTTTCTTGGGAGGTGGGTTGGCGATGGTTGTATTAATTACTCGCAAAAATCGGGAAGACCAAAGGGAGAGTTGGTCAACAGAATCATTGTTTCTTGTAATGCTCAAGAGGAAGAATCTCTTGAAAAAGACATTGATTTGTTTTTCAAAACAAAAACGCGCCAACAGGTTTCTGGAAACTGCTATAATTATTACATGGAAAACAAACAATTGGCTGAATGGATTTCAGACAATTTTGGTAGATACTCTTGGGCAAAAAGAATTCCAAACTGGATTTATTCTTTAGACAAAAGCCTGATTGAGGATTTCATCTATGGATATTTTCTTTCTGACGGTTCTATAACAAAAGACACCAATGAAAGATCAATAACCAGTGTTTCTAAAAAACTTGCTATTGGAGTAGCGATGCTTCTTCGGGTTTGTGGATATTATCCCAAAATCTATTATCGCGACAGAGATAACGATTTATGCAAAATTCACAAAACCACCTACAAGTGTAAGCCGAGATATTCCGTAAGGTGGATGATTGACAAAAAACAAAATACCTTCACAAAATATGCTGATGGTAGAATTACTTCTAAGATAAAATCTTTAGAAGATTTTGGCACCGCCCTTCTTTATGATCTTTCAGTTGAGGACGATCACTCGTACATTGCAGATGGCGTGATAGCGCACAACTGTGGTCATGTATTTGCGGGTAATGGGCAATACTTCATCCAGCCCAACAATCGCGTGTTATGGATGGATGGAGGATCGTTTATTGCCAAGAAGTTTCCGCAAAAGCCCGACTGGAAAGTATTCAGCCAAGAGTTTAGTTGTGAACACACTGGGAGCCGTTGGGTCAGTGAAAGCGAGGAGGAGCTATGGTTTTACGACTTCAAAGAGCAGGGATAGGAATCGCGCTACTTATTGCAAGTGGTTGTGTTTCTTATCCACCTCGTCCCTATCCTTGGAATTTCCCACCAGAAAGAGAATGGAATGCCCCACTAGAAACAAGCTGGGTTAATGCCGTAGATGCTTTTCGCAACTGGACGGCCCCCAAGGGCAAAATCTGGAATCCAATTATTCGCCAGTACGAACCTGACTTTGGTTATGAAATTGAACTTATGAAGGTTCTTCCTCCCGATCTTGAGGAACATGAATTGTATCAATAACCCAACCCTGTTTACGGGCCTCTCGTCCATTCTGATGGCACCAATCATGGCAATCCCTGCAAAGCGCGGCAAACAGACTGTAGTCGCAAAGGTAGCGCCCATTTCGTCCTGCCTTGTGATGAATGTCCTGACTCTTCGTCTTTTTGCATTTCTCGCACATTGGATGCAATGCCAAGTAAGCTTTCTTAACCTTTGCATACTCATTGTATTCGCGCTGGCGCTTGGGGGATGCATACCGCAACCTTCCGCTGCGCTTGAGGCTTTGCGTTCTTTTTAGTGGAGTTTTTGAACGGAGTGGAGTTTTTCTTGTCATACCTACTATGATCACTTGGAATGATTACAACCAGATGAAGCCCGACAGAGAGGGAATCTATCTCATTAAAAACGACGAGTCAAATCCACCGTTAAAGTGGGCCTGCCACTACCATCCCCACCATGGATGGAGTGGTGTTGGACATATACTTGAGCGTGTGATTAAGTATTGGAGTCCATGGCCAGATTCAAAGTAGTATTAACTGTTATCAATGAAGACTCCGTTTCCCCATTCGTGGTTGGCCCACGCTTCCGCAGAGGAAGCCCCATGCCGATGGAAGCACTCTACGCTGAACGCGGCGGTTACTTCTTCGACCCAGAATCAGAAATCGAGATGGCCAGAGATTGCTGCAAACTTTTTGAAAAGTACATCAACCAAGCAGAAACCAAGAAAAAGAAAAAATGAGCGATAAAACCAAAACATTCATTGTGTGCCATGGAGACAATGTTGTCGAACTTCATGGGTTTGGACTGAGTCACGAAGCGGCAACTCTTCAGGCCGACCAGCTAACAAAGGCTGGAAAGCGCAACGTCCGCATTCGACTGGAAGATCCGATTCATCCAAGCTGGCCGATGAACTTCGACGCACAATGAACATAGTCTTTGCCTATCACAAGGGGGATGCCGAACTGGCGATGGAGTCTGCCAAGGCGATTACCGCCATGGGAGTCAATATGCGTCACAAGGCTTATGTCTGCACCAAGCAAGACACCAAAAATTGCAACTTTATCATCCAAGAATTAAAGAAGTCTTTTCAAGAAGTTGAGCAATTGTTTGTTCAGGATGGGTTTGATGGCTGGCCGCTTGGCCCAAACCAGATGTTTGCTGATGTTGCAGCAGTCATGTATTCGACAATCGTCCCGTTTTATTTCTGGGAGCCAGACTGCGTCCCAATGAAGGTTGGATGGGTGGATGACTTGGATGCGGAATACCACAAGCAATTGGGCATTCTGGGCCACAAATACGAAGGAGGAATGGCGTCCAACGGAAGGAATATCTACAAGATGATTGTTGGAAGCGCCGTATATCCGCCAAACTTTTTGGATTTTTGTCCCTCGGCCCAATCGCTATCTACATATAACTTGGCTTACAAAAACTCAGGGAACATTCCAGAGCCTTGGGATGTGAGGTGCCGCTGGGACTTCATGGCTATTGGGCGGGACACCCCACTCATTCGCACCTACTGGAAAAGCGTCAATTATCAATGGAAAGACGGAAAGATTGTATTCTTTGCCGCAGATCCAGAGGCTCAAGCGGTTCAGGGGGTTACTTGCCCAGACCGAATTATCTCCAGCCAAGCCGTGGTAATCCACGGGTGTAAGGACGGCTCGCTCCACCGCATGGCCATCAACCACTTTGTTACAAACGAAGAAACTACAGAGGCAAAAACAGAGGTAACAAAATCTCCCATCGAAATAAAAAGTATAGCAAAAGCTACTAAGAAAAAAAAGAGAAAAATCAGCGAAAAAGAGCGCCAGCGCAGGCGCGAGGCCATGATGGCAATTTTGGAAAGAAAGCGTGAACGAAAAGCCCAATCGGCTGTCTAACGCTTCCTATGCACGAAGTCATTCACGAACCCTCGGCTGAAACTGCAATCCTTTCCTGCCTCTGCCATGCGCCGACAGAGGATCAACGCGAGATCCTTCTATCAATTAAGGAAGATCATTTCTACCTACAGGAGAATAAGATCATCTTTCGGGCGATCATGCGGGCTATCGCCAAGGGGATGCAAGCCGACATCATAAATGTTAAGTCGGAAATCGAAGCGGCCAACGAATACGATATCATTGGTGGTGAACAGAAGATTGCAGAAGTGGCAACTTCGTGTGTAGCCCACAACAACTGGAAGCGTTACTATCCGAAGCTGGAAGAAGCCCGATACAGAAGGTCGTTGGAATACTTGGCCAATGACATGGTTCACAAGGCCAGAGACCGCGAACTAAAGGTCGAGGAACTCAAGAACTGGTCGGAAACCACGGTAATGCGAGCCGATTATGAGATTGATGACGGAAACAAGCTCTCCATTGTCAACGCCCTAGACCGCGCTGCCCAGAATATTGAATCAACGATTGCTGGGAAGCCCTGTGTCGGCATCCGTACTGGATTGACTCCAGTAGATGATTTGCTGATTTTTGGAATGCGTGGAGGAGACATGGTTGTGGTTGCTGCCCGTCCAGCAGTCGGAAAGACATCCAGCGCCATGCAGATTGCAGAGCATGTGGCTCTTAATGAACAAAAACGAGTGTTGGTATTCTCTTTGGAGATGACCAGCGTTGCCCTGATGGAGCGTCTTATCCGCTCCCGTGCGCGTGTGCGAGCCGCAGACATTCTCGCGAGGACGGTAACCCCGCAACAAAAGAAAGCCTTGGCACAGGCCACAACAGAGATCCAGCAGTCCAAGATTCTGTGTGACGATAGCTCCGCCAAATCAATTGGCTACCTAAAGGCCGTTGCTCGTCGCGCCCATCAGCGGGAACCGCTCGATCTCATCATTATCGATTATCTTCAGCTTGTCAGGGGAGATAGTCGGCGTGGAAAAGAAAATCGCGTGTGCGAGGTGGAAGAGATTAGTGGCGGCATCAAGGATCTTGCAAAGACACTTAAGGTTCCAGTTCTTGTTTTGGCCCAACTTAATCGTGACCCCGACAAGCGCGGAGGACGCCCAAGCTTGGCCGATCTTAAGGGATCAAGTGCAATTGAGATGGATGCGGACATTGTAATCATGCTCCACAGCGAAGAGGCTGCTGATCATGGCCAAAATCCCACCATGGAATTCATTGTGGCAAAGCATCGTGAAGGCCCGACAGGTGTGGCCAACATGATATTCAACAAGGCGATTACCCGATTTGAGGCGGCTTAGACTTCCAGCAAAAGTCTGGAAATTCTAGATTTTCCCCGCCCTGAACATCAACGGGTAGGTGGACGCTTACAGCATTGTAGCAACCGCAAATTCCACAAGCCTTGAGTTGCAAATCGTATGAGGTCTTTCTGGCTCCTGCGATATGCGGAAGCATTCCAGCAATGCCCTTGCATCCCCAGCATCCAGTTGTGGCAATTTGATGTGGACATGCTGCACAAATTTGGGCCCGTCTTTCCGCCTCTTCTTGCGGCACAAGCTCAAACTTTCCGTTAACCGCGAATTGATACATGGCCCTAACCCACCGAACAATCTCGGAAAAACCAAGTTTTTGTTTCTCCTGAGAGCAGGGAACGCAGTTTGTATTTCCAGCCATTCTTTCACAAAGATTGTGTTCTATTTGTGACACAAAATCTGTGGGTGGTGTAATTTCCTTGGAAACCAAAAGCTTTTCACAGTTTCCAACCATATCCCAAAAGTCGCCTCCATAAACTGGTTCGTTTACGATTGGACACTTAACCCACCAACCCTGTGGTGGTACGCTGGTTTTACTGGAATAGCAGAATCTCGGACTATTCATTAATTACAAGCTCTGCTTCATAGGTTGAGTTTTCGGGAATCTTCATGGACTCTAGCTTTGTTGCAATATTTATCTGAATTGCATTTTGTTGATTCGGGCCTTCAGAGAAGTTGATCGATGCGGCTTCTGCAAGCTGTTTGATGTTTCTCATCATTCCAAGAGCTTCCATACCATCCAGATCTTGCGCGGCGTCAGCAGCCTTGACCAATACTTTTCCAGTCAAAAACTTTATAGACTTCTTCATGGTTTCCAAGGAAGCCGTGATTTCAGACATCAAGGTTGGAACTCCGTCATCCTCCCAAGGGGCTGGAGACTGCTCATTGACCAATCTTTCGCGACACTGAATCCATCGCTGGGTATCGCGCCATAAGCAAACGGTAGACTCGCTAACCTTTAGTTCTTCGGCAATATCCCGCAAGGTTCGTCCAGAGCAATACATGGAGAAGCCCTTGATGCATTCAAGTCTTCGCCTTCTGTCCATTTCTTCCATTTTGGCTGGAGGCGGAATCAAGGCTACTGGGCGCTCTTTGTCCCAAGGATAGAGGTTTTCTTTTTCGGGATTTTCCTGCCAGATCTTGGCATACTCGTCCCACTTTTCGCTATAGATCATTTTCTCAAGCGTGGCCTTGTGCTTGGTTTCCAAAGCTTTCATTACTTCTGGCAAATCCCTGCCAGCGGCATAAAGACGAAATGCGTTTTGTTTTTTAAGTCGGTTTTCGGGCGCATCCCAATCCCGTTCTGCAACCTTGCGCTTTTTCTCCATTGCGATTAGTGTAGTATAAATTTCATAAATGGCAACAGTTGATCAGGGGATAGAAAAATACGGAAGGCTATGGCTACCCAAGGATGGACAAGCTATTACACCAATTCGTATTGAAATGGATGCATTCTTGCAGGGGCTAACACCAGAAGAGGGTGGACTTGGCAAGGCTCGTCATTATCGCAATATTGTTTCAGCTATCTGGCCTACCTTTCAATGGCATCGATGGGCGGAACTTAGCGCACAGGCATTTTGCACAAATACCTATGAGGTGGACGAGGCGACTGGCAACCGATTTGTCCGAAGCGTAACAGGTCTGGCTGGTGGTACGGATTCTGGTAAATCCTATGGGATGGCGGCATTTGCCTTGGTTAACTGGTTTTGTGATCCAATTAATACGATGTGTATTGTGGTATCTACGTCCAAGATTGACGCCAAGCAGCGTATCTGGGCGGCATTGGTCAAGATGTATCGCGAAGCCCGAAACATGGGATTGGCCTCTGGAAGGCTTATTGAGTCCATGGACATCATCAAGCTTTCTGATGAAGAGGGGGCTGTTATCGATCCCGAAACTGGCGTGAGTGATGCATCATCAATCATGCTTCTTGCGGCTGGCGACGAATACAAAGATGATGCCCAAAAACGACTTCAGGGTAAGAAAAATCGTCGTATTGTGTTGATAATAGACGAGTTACAAGACTGCTCGGCTTCCGTAATTAACGAGGCGGTATGGGGGTTTAAGGGCGCACAAGAACTCTACATTGTTGGCGCTGGCAACCCATCATCCATCTTCGACCCCCACGGGAAGTTCTGCGAACCCATCAAGGGGTGGATGAGCGTGGACGAGCAAACCCCAAACTGGAAGATACGAGTGGCTGGTATTGAGGGGGTATGCATCAGGTTTGATTCAGAAAACGACAACCCCAACCAACAATCCTTCGATGCTGGCAAAGGACTCCGCTACCCATTCCTACCCAAGCCCAACGATGTAACATTGGCCAAGAAGGAACTTGGAGAACTTAACCCACAGTATTGGAGAAAATTTCGGGGCTTCTGGCCTCCCGCAGATGCCGATGACTCCACGATTGTATCAGATATCTTGCTGGCCCGTCACGGGGCACTTGAAAAACCAATATGGGACGGAACCCCGAAAGATATAGCAGGGATTGATCCCAGCTACACCGAAGGTGGAGACCGTTTCGTCTTTACCCACATGAAGTATGGGAAGCTGATAAGTGGGAAATGGGCGATAGCAGTAGAGAAACAGTATGTTCTCAACAGAAGGGCTGGATCTCAGGAAGACTTTCAATATGAGATGATCCAGCAAATTCACGATCTTTCGGTCAAATTGGGAATACCAAATCAATGGATGGGGGTTGATGCTTCGGCGGGTGGTATCTTTTGGTCTATTGGAGAGCGAGAACTCCTAAAGGGTTGGCATGCAGTAAGTTTTGCAGGGGCGGCGTCTGATTTACCCGTTAGCGCCCAATACGCCATGAGGAATGAGGTCACGGGAAAACCCCAAGTCGGCAAGGAATTGTTCCACAACATGGCCTCGGAACTCTGTTTTGCTGCCCGATACTTCCTAGAATGCGAACAACTCAAAGGAATTACCCCCGATCTTGCATGGGAAATGACTCAAAGAAAGTATGTACGAAGGACTCGGAAGATTATTATTGAGTCCAAGACAGACATGAAGAAGCGAATCGGGAAATCGCCTGACTTATTCGACTCATTTGCAGTAGGACTTTTTGTGGCCCGTAAAGTATTTGGGGCGATGGCGGGTAGTGAAGCGATTGAGGAAAAGAAACGGCTCAACAAGGAGACGTTTAAAAAACTCAAACAAGCCTTGACTATAAAGAAGAATTGGTAGATTCTATTTGCCATTTATGGCTCAACTACCGATTGCGGAAGCGGATATCTGTATTTTTCAAGGTGCCACTTTCAATCAAACATTGTTTTACGAGACAGGAGAACCTTCTGCTCCCGTGGATCTTGCTGGCTATACAGCCAAGATGCATATTCGGTCAAAGCCCGAATCCAAAGCACTAATCCTTGAATTATCAACTACCAATGGTAGAATCGTTTTGAATGAAAATACAGGATCTATTAGACTATCTATTTCGGCGTCCGACACCGCCTCCCTCTCCGTCTGCGATAAAGCCGTATATGACCTTGAGCTTACAACAGGGGCCGTCACAACCCGAATCTTGCAAGGTAATGTTATCATTTCACCAGAGGTTACCCGATAAATGAGCAAAATTTGTATTCCTATTCCTTCTTCCAGTGTTATCGGCGTTTCTTCGACTCCGATTAATACTCCCAGCATCAATATCCTTCGTGTTGAGCCGTCCATCACTGGACTCACTGGTGGTGCAGCTACGGATCTTGATTCACTCAATACTGTTAGCGGAACCTATGCGGTTGGCATTGTTGTGTTTGTTGTTATTGGGGGAGTTCCAGCTATCTATCAACTAACCAATGGGACTGACGCCGAAAATGAGCCATTCGTCATCCGCCCAAATGATTATGACAACCAAACTGGAACAAAGCGTGTTTGGAAACGATTAATGTAAAATGAAATATATCCTCTCACTTATTATCGGCGGAGCCTTGGTTGTTTCTGGTTTCGGGCAAACACGAAATGTTTTGGTTGGAACCAACAACACGGTGGTTCAACCAACCAATTTTTGGAGCGCCGATGCTTCTAATGCTCGTTCTGGTCTTGGTCTTGGAAGCGCAGCCACCAATCCCACAACAGCATTCCAGCCAGCTTCTTCGGCGTTGACAAATCTTTCCACCAACAATGGCGGCTCATTGATCAATTTACAGGCCACAAATTTGGTTGGAATAATCCCCGCCTCTAATATTTCTACTGTAAATTTTACCAATATTTCTGGAACACTTGCGTTAACTTCGGGTGGAACTGGAGCCACCAACGCCGCAACAGCAAGAACAAATCTTGGATTGGGAGAAACAAACAGTCCAACTTTCAAAAAGATAGTACTAAATCCTTTTGCTTCTGGCGCTCTTGGATTGCAATTTGGAACAAATGACACTGGTTTATATGTTGGCGGCTCTTATGATCAAATTAGTTTTCGTGCAAGTGGCACTAATTTATTTACCGCTAATAGTGGTTTTGGAATATTAAATTTTGATGTTGCCCCAACATTTACATTACCAGATATAACGAGAACAAATCTTGGGCTTGGATGGTCAGCACTAACAAATACAAATTCTGGAACTGGCCTTGTTTCTGTCAACACCAATGGAGATGTGGTAAGTCCGACCAATTTCTGGCAAGGAGCGCCGATTGCCACCACTGTCCAATATCAGACCAATATTACTGGAACATCAACAAATTCCGCAACAAATAGCCGCAATCTTTTCCTGTTCAGTCTTTCTGCTTCGGTATCTGGGGTTACCAATACGGTGACATTACCCACGAACCCCGCAACCACATTTGAAGGAGATAGGGCAACTATTACCCATTTGGCCCAAACAACCAATGCGGTAACAGCCATTAGGCAATTGGGCGCAGCAACCAATCTAATTACTCTCAACCAACTTGATGAAACGGTTTTGTTGATATATCGCAGCGGAGCATGGAGACTGGCCGATAACATCTCCTACATTGAGCCTATCTATTTTTCAGGAACCAATGCATCAGCCAATGCGGCGGCGAGCAGAACTAATTTGGGAATTGGCGCAACTTGGCTCACCAACACAAACGTCACAAATTTCCGCACGGCTATTGGGTTGGGTTCTGCCAATGGCGTTTCCTTTGCGACTGTTTCTGCACAAGAAATTTACGACAGTGTTGGAAACAGGGCCATTGATTTGGAAAATTTTATTTTAAGTGTTGGAACAACTTCCGCTCTTGAGTGGGCAACAAATCAAGTTCAAGTCAATGTTCCAATTCTGTTTAACGGAATCAATACCGCTGCAACCACACGCACCAACCTCGGCCTCGGTGAAACAAGTGAGCCAGAATTTCAAGCCATATTGTTAACAGAAGGCACAAACACATTCACACTAAGTGCTAGTGCTGGAGTCAATCGAACCAACCTCGGCCTTGGAGGAACAAATGCTGTTACGTTTGGTTCTTTAATAATTAATAGCGCCTCTTTGGGTGAAGCGACGAATACATCAATCAGATTCGGAACAAACAATGTTGGTTTTTATGCTGGTGGAGTTTCTTCTGGAAGACTAACAGCGGCTCAAGACGGAAATACAATTTGGATTATTGATGATACAAACACCATTGGATTTGGCGTTTACTATCCAATTACGTTTCAGGGCGCAGCCGCAACAACCAATGCAGCTATTACCAGAACTAATTTAGGACTTGGCAGTGGAGTTACAACTAATCTTGATATTAAACTTAATAACAATGATGGAATGAGGCTTTATTTTTCTAACGGAATCTTGACCAACGCCGCAACCCCGATTCCCTAATGACCAACTACTGGAGACTTGAGAGAGATATCGAAATCGTCCAAGGAAAAACATGGACGGCGAAGTTTCGTTATCTGACCAAGTCCTGTAAGGGAAAGTCCAATGTCCCAGTGAATCTTACGGGCTACGGGGCAAATATGGTGATTCGTGAGTGCGCCAAAGATAGTGCTACTTTGCTCACATTGACCTCTGGAAGCGGGATTACGCTTGGAGGAACCGCTGGTACTATCGAAATAGAAATCACCGCCACGCAGGCCGCAAACCTCACAGCAGGCGACAACGTCTACGAAATAGAACTCTACCAAGGCTATACCTACATCGCATTCGCCACTGGTAAGGCCAAGGTCTATCAGGAGATTGCCCGATGAGCCAAGAAGTCATTGAGGTAACAGAGAGAGAAGTAGAGATTATTGAGATCGTGGAGCGCGGCCCTGTGGGGCCAACTGGCCCGCAACCCGATATCAACTATACTGTAGTTTCGTCTAATACGACTCTCCAAACGGCAGATCTTATTGCCGCCAATACTGCTGGTGGAAGTTTTACTCTGACACTTCCAGCCAATCCAAGTGCTGGCGATGCGGTGGACATCTTTGATTACTCCGACACATTCGATACAAATAACCTGACCATCGCCCGAAACGGACAACCCATCGAAAGCTTGGCAGAAGATCTTATCTGCAATGTAAAAGGCGCGTATTTTACACTAATCTACACTGGAGCAACAAGAGGATGGCAAGTGTTGCCTCGCTATGGAACTTCTGGCGGCGGAGGAGAAACAGTCCTCACAACCCAAGGTGACATGCTTTATCGCGGGGTTGGGGTCAACGCCCGACTCCCAATTGGCACGGCAGGACAGGTTCTTAAAGTAAATAGCGGAGCCACCGCTCCCGAATGGGGAACCATTTCTACCGCACCAAGCGGCCCCGCAGGAGGAGACCTTACAGGAACCTATCCCAATCCCACCTTAACTACTTCAGGGGTTGGCGCGGGAACCTATACTAAAGTCACTGTAGATACCAAAGGACGAGTTACCACGGGTGCGTCCGCTACGAAATCAGACGTTGGACTTGGCAATGTGGACAATACAAGCGATGCGAATAAGCCCATCAGCACCGCTACCCAGACTGCGTTAGATCTCAAGGCCAATCTGGAATCCCCTGCGCTCACGGGAACCCCGACAGCCCCGACAGCATCTGCTGGAACAAATACTACTCAGATTGCCACTACGGCATTTACGCTGGCAAATCGCGGAGACCGATACCTAACAACCAGCACATCGTCTCATTCTCTTACTTCTGGTTCCAAGACATTTACTGTACAGTCGGGACTTAGCTACAGCCCGACACAAGACGTTACGATTGTCTATGATCTAGACCCCACAAATAAACATATGCATGGAGTGGTTACAAGCTACTCTGGAACAACGCTGGTAGTCAATGTGGAGGCTGTCGAAGGAACTGGTGGGCCATTTACAGCTTGGACGATCAATGTTGGCGGGCTTTTGACGGCACAAGGGGCACTTCTAGAGGTTAACAATCTCAGTGATGTGGCCAACCCCGCAACCGCACTTACAAATATCGGAGGCGTTCCGACAAGCCGAACAATTAGCGCGGGAACAGGACTCGCTGGCGGAGGCGACCTCACAGCCAATAGAACACTCGCAGTAAGCTACGGATCTTCGGCTGGCACGGCCTGCGAGGGGAATGATGCGCGATTGAGTGATGCGAGGACGCCAAGCACGCACGCCGCAAGTCACCTCGCAGGCACACCCGCCATTGCCGCCAGCTACACAGGCATCGGAGACAATGAAACTTTTTCGGAAGAAGTAACCATCACGGCCAACACCGCAGGCACGGCGGGCAACAGCATCACGCTGACCTTCGATGGCGTGGACGATGTGGATACCGTGCTGGCCGCTTGGAACACAGCCAATCCGTCAAACCAAGCAACGCGACAAGAAGGCGATGGCGGGCAAGTTCCCGAAGATGGCGACTCGCTTACGCTTTCGGGCGGGGTTGCTGGCATTGCTGGCGGAAGCGATCCGATTTACGACCAAGACCTCAACACCACCAACTCGCCAACATTTGAAAAACTAACGATCAGCAATGGCGGCACCTATTCCATCAAATCCAACGGCACCAGCATTGCTGGGTCTGGCGCGGAATTTGAAATTGCCCCAAGCGCAGGCAATCCAATCATTGCCTCTACTGCGGCTGGAGAAGTTGTTTTTGCTGGCAGCAGCGCATTTTTTGGATTTGCTGACCGCGCAGCATCGACAGACCCGACCAAGCATGGCGGATTTTACAAAAACAACGGTGTAGTCAATTTTTGGAGCAATCCTAACCAGCAAAACATCGTTTCCATCTCGGATAATGGTGACGTTCTCATTGGCAACACAGGCTACGCAACGCCGAATGGAACGGCCTCCACCAGTTCGTGGGGCAAAAAGTTTTTGGTCGACGGCAACATCAGCACAAAAGACGCCGAAAACAACTTTGTCGCCACGTTCGAGGCGCAGGACAAACTCTCTGCCAACCGAACCTACGATCTTCCAAACGCAAACGGAACCCTTGCTCTCACAACCGACAACGCCGACCAGTTCGGCAGCGGAGTCGCAGCAGATGGCTACGTCCTGACCGCTGACGGCGCTGGCGGGGCAGCATGGGAAGCGGCAACTGGAGGAGGCGGCGACACCGTCTCAATCGAAACAACCGCCGCAGATGTTCTTTCCGTCTCTTCGGGCGCAATTTCTGCCGATGACGCGGGCGCGGATCGGATTGTTTACTGGAACAACACCAGCAACAAGCTCGCCTACGGCACACCCTCCGATGTCGGCGCGGCGGCAAGCTCGCACACGCACTCGGACGCCACACAGTCTGTCGCTGGCTTCATGTCCACGGCGGACAAGACCAAGCTGGACGGAATTGCTTCGGGCGCGGAAGTAAACGTCAACGCCGACTGGAACGCATCGAGCGGTGACGCGCAGATTCTTAACAAACCGACCCTCGGCAACAGCGCCACACTCAACACGGGCACAACCGCAGGCACGGTTGCCACTGGCAACCATTCCCACGAACTAACCTCCCTCGCCGCCACAGGCGCGACCAACGGCCATGTGCTGACGGCCAATGGATCGGGCGGGGTAACATTTGCGGCGGCATCTGGAGGAGGATCTGGCGGCACGAAGACCTACGCCGTCTTCACTGCCGAACACAACCAGCCGCCATCGACCAGCTTCGCCACTCTCGACACCCGCAACAGCATCGCCGTCCTCGACTTCGATGACGCCTCGACCGAATCTGCTGTCTTCGTCGGCATCATGCCCGAAGGCGCATCACTCGGCAGCGGCTTGATCGTCAATCTCGACTTCATGGCAACCACGGCCACCAGCGGCAACGTGCGCTGGAGTGTCGCCTTTGAGCGTTGCACGACCGACCTCGACAGCGATTCTTTCGACACGGCCACCGCTGCCACAGTTGCGGTTGCCTCAACCTCTGGTGTGGTCGCCGTGGGCAGCATCACTTGCACGGCCATCGACGGCATCACGGCTGGCGACTTGTTCCGTTTGCGGGTGCAACGGCTCGGAGCAGACGCCGCAGATTCAGCCAGTGGGGACATTGAGTTGGTCGCAGTTGAGTTAAGGAGCGCGGCGTAATGGCTTACAATTTTACAGCCGCGAGCAGTCAGTATTTGTCCACAGCTTCCACGCCTGTGACCAGTATGCCATTAACAATCGCTGCATGGTTTAATTCTAATGTATCAACAGCGCAAAGAGTCATTGCTCAAATAGGAAACACGGCTCTGGCTGGCGGAGAAGTGTATCGTCTTGTTATACCCTCAGGCGCTCAAGTTTTGCGGGCCATTTCATTAAGCGGAGGCGGATTTGGCGGAGCAACAACTTCCGTTCAAGCCGAGACAGCCTCGGGAACGGTAAGCAATCAAGTGTGGAATCATGGCGCTGGAGTATTTGAATCCACTACCTCAAGAACAGTATATTTGAATCACTCAACGTCTGCTTCAAATACCACATCATACTCGCCTCCCACTGTTGCCAACATCCATATAGGCGCAAACCTTACGAATAACACATCAGCGGCAGCGACTTGGTCTGGATTATTGGCCGAAGTCGGGGTCTGGTCAGCCGCCCTCACCGCCGATGAGATTAAGTCACTTTCGGCTGGCATGACCTGCGACAAGGTGCGTCCGCAGTCTCTTGTCTTCTACGCGCCCTTAATCCGCGACCTCCAAGATGTGCGCGGCGGCTTGACCATCGCCAACAACAACAGCGCGACAGTCGCCAACCATCCCCGCGTTTATGCCTAATCTCTACTACCGAATCAGCGACCCCAACGATGTCCGCGACCTTGGCGAGCAGATGGCCTCGTGGCAGCTTGCCGACAATCCCAAGCGTTTTGATTGGGCTGTAGTCCCCGAACCGCCGTCACCAAATGCCGTGTGGCAGGATGGGGCTTGGAGTGTGCCGCCTGTGGCGACGATGACCGCAGAAGAGGCTGTCAGCCAATACTTCTCTCCCTACCAGACGCTCGCCCTCCAGCGTTTTGAGATGGCATTGCTCCAAGCAGGCAGGCCCCTCGGCGCGAAAATGACCGCCTGCAAGACATGGCTGGAATCCGTGATGCTGGGCTGGGCGATGAATCCAACGCCCGCGCCTGCGGCCAACTTCGGAAGCCCTGCGGCATCGTTTGAAGAGGCTTCAAGCGAAGCGGTTCAGGATCTCAACAGCCCGAACCCCGAACCCTGAAACCCCGAAACATAATAGTCGCCTAGAACCCCGAATCCAAATATACTAAATAGAAATGGCCTTACTCTCCGCATATTACCCCCAGCCCGTAGTGGCAGGAACCACCGCAGGAACCTATGCGGAAGGTAATGATAGCCGTATTGTTGGGGCGGCACAGAAGGTTGGGGGTTCAGATATAGAGATTACCGATGCTTCCAAGGGTATTATTTTTCGGGATTCTAATGGAGTCCGTCACAGATACAGGGCTGGAACTGAAGGACAACTTATAGAGGAAATTGTGCCATGAAATATTTTCTAATTATTTTACTTGCTTTAGTTTCGGCGTCTTACGGACAGAAGCAAACTGTCATGGTTAACACAAATGGTGGAGTTGTTTTTCCAACAAATTTTTGGCAACAGGCTCCAATTTCCACAAATGTTCAGGAGTTTATTGGAACCAATGCTTTTGGACAAACCAATGGATTTCTTCAATTTGTTACCCGCCGTCACGATGTTACTTATCCACAGCAAACCAGTTGGACTCCAATACCAGACACTTATGCTGGAGTGACACCACAAGGCAGGCTTTGGTTGGCAAATTCCGATCCAACAACTAATAATTCCGTTTCTTTAGCTGTCTTTAGCAATGTTTTTAATCTTTCGCAGCAGACAAATTTAATAATAACAAACGCCAATGCCGCACATGGAGGTTATAGATATAATTCTGAACGCAATGTCATGTATGCTAGTGGCAGGAATGACCGAGTTATTGGAATTAATCCGACCAATTATTCTGTAAGTATTATTTCAACAAATGCTGGAGCCCAGCATAGACCAGCTTTGATAGTTGGTGCATTTATGTATGTCTCTAAAGGTGGTGCCCCTTCATCAGAGGCTATTAGTAAAATCAATTTAACCAATGATGTACAAGTAGATGTTGTTACCGTAGCGCCCACAAATGCTAATACGGCTGCAATCTATCGCATGGAAACCAATCCCGCTGGAACAATTTTGGCGGGAGCAATGACGGGACTAAGTGGATCTAATTCTGTTTTTTGGACAATTGCACTTTCAAACTTTTCAGCAACCAGAACCTCAACAACCAATTTGATTTATAATGTTATTGGTGTAAATGAAAATTACGCATTTGTTTCTGGCAATCCTAGTGGGGCTTATAATTTAACTAACCATGATTTTATAAATATGGGTAATTTTTCGTATAGCGGAGTTTATAGCACAAATGGCAATGTGTATTTTTTTGGAGATGGTGAAATTTATCAATATAATTTAAACAATTCAAATAAAACCACTTATTACACGGGAAAATTTGGAGCAACCGATAGATTGCAAGGAATGGCAGAAATTGACGGAAAAATTATTGCAATAGATGGAAAAACAAATATTTACGAATTGCAATTTATACCATCGGTTTCTTCTCAAGAAATGAATATTAGCAATGTGGTTGATGGTGCATCATTGCCACTCGTGACCAATGTTTCTATTTCCAACAATTATCCGTTGTTGAATACCAATAGGAATGCCTATTATGAAATTAATCCGCTAGAAACAAATAGAAATGTTTTAAACACATCATTAATGGAACAAGGAAATCAAACAATATTTCCAAATGGATACCAATTTACAATTCGTAACAACAGCACTTCTAACAACATTAATTTTTTAAGATTTCAAGGAAGCACTATTACAACGATTCCTCCCCAACAATCAAAAACGTGGGTATTGGTAAACCCAGCATCTACAACATTCACTAATAGGTGGAAACAAATTTACAGTCGCGAAGAAATGGGACTTGGCGGCGGTCTGTCAACTAACCGTGTTTTTGTTTCTTATAATGGAACCAATTACACCACTAATACCGTTACCATAAGCAATGGGATTATTACGGGATGGACGCAATAGTCTTTGACTTAAATCCCGAAACAATTTAACCTACTTATTATTAATGGCTAATCAAGACGGAAACGCGCAACTGGAAAACCTGACTGAGGTAGGATCTCCACCGAAAAAACGCATCAAATCATCCGATAGCCTTGTTGCAATCGCTAACAAGTATATCGAACAAGATGAGGATGCGGCGTATCTTCGGGCGCGGGCGCAAGCCTTGGTCAACGGCGAGGCCCCCTACGATGCAGAAGAACTGAAGTCCAAGGGACTGACCCATGTGGTCAATGCCAACTTCGGGGAAGCCAATGCCATCATGGAAGCCGCCTTGGCCCCGTATATCGAACTCCAAAACGGGGTGCCGCGCATTGCCAACGTAGTCATGGACTCCTATCAAGGAGACTCCAATGAAGACTCCGAGATCATCTCTGAAGAATTTGACTGGATGCTCAAAGAATGGAGCGACCATGCCTATAATATGCAACTTCTTTCCCGTGAGTTTGTGGGTGACGGGGTTGGGGTTGCCATGTGGCCTGACGAACGCTCCATCTTCTGGGAACCTTGCGGACTCAAGGATTTTAAGGTAGCTCGCGATACCAAGGTATCAGATGAATCTATTGAAGTAGCTATCGTCCAACGCTCCATGAGCGTAAGCGAGCTTTATCGATACATCCGCAATCCTAAAGCCGCGAAAGAACTTGGCTGGAATCTCAATGCGGTCAAGCAGGCCATTTGGAAAGCCTCGACCAAGCGGGATCAGTGGAAGAACTACACCGCCCACTGGGAAGATTTTGAACGCGAGATTAAAGAGAATGACCTCTATGCTGGGGAATCTGCCTACCACCGCGCACAGCTAATCTATGGCTACAACCGTGAATTCGACGGCAAATTTACCCAGCTTATTGGTTCCCGTGATTCTTCGGACTTCCTCTACGAGCGTTATTCCCGCTATGGAAATGTGAACCAGTGCTTTGTCATCTTCACCTACGGAGTGGGACAGGGAACATTCCACACGATTCGCGGACTCAAGCAAAAGATCTACAATCAGATCCAGATTTCTAACAGGGTTCTTTGTCAGTCGGCCCAAGCCGCCATCACGGCAGGACTTATTCAATTACAGGGTGACGCCGAGGCCATCCAAGACTTTCAATACATTGAGGTCGGGCCTTATACATTCATCCCCAGCGGATTGACCCCGATCCAACTTCAGCCTCCTTCGATTGCTACTCAGGGTCTTCCTGTTTACAATCTTATGAGCCAAGTATTACAGAACAACACTGGAAGCTATCGCTCGCGTCAGGCCACTCCAGATGGACAGGCCCGCTCTGCCACAGAAGTTGTTCAGCAGGCTCGCCAAGAATCCACCCTCAACGCCGCAGCACTGGAACTTTTCTACACTCCGTATAACAAGCTTCTGACCGAACAATACCGCAGAGCCGTCAATCCCCTCCTTACCGCTAATGATAGGGGTGGGCAACTCGCCCTTGAGTTCCGCCGCCGTTGTGCGCGTCGAGGAGTTTCTATTGAGCGTATGCGCCAGTTTCTTAAAGTCACGGCTTTCCGCGCCATGGGCGATGGAAGTCCCGTAATGACCGAGATGGCAAGTAAGCAACTCATGGAACTCTATTCCTTGATGGACGAGAAGGGTAAGGAAAATACTCTACGCTCCGTCATTGCGGGAATCTCTGGTGTGGGTTGGCAGAAGGTTAACCTCTTCGTTTCCGACAAAGGCCCGCGCCGTGTGGTTGATTTTGACATCGCCAACCTTGAGAACGGCAACCTCCGTCAGGGTATTCAGCAGATGGTTCACGATAGCCAGAACCACGCGGTTCACATTGAGGCCCATATCCCGATGATTGCCGAGATCATTGAAGCCCATCGCCAGCAGCAAATGACCGATGAGCAGGCGATGCAGATCCTTCGTCCTGCCGCAGACCATGTGACCGAACACCTTGTTCTATTCTCCAACAATAGCTTTAGGGCGCAGGAAGTCCGAGAGCTTCGTCGCCAACTCCAAAACCTCACTGCCTACATTGACGAGCTAGAGCAACAGGTGATCAACCGCATGATGGCACAGCAGAGCCAAGCACAAGAGGCTGCAATGCAAGCTCCGCAGGGACAGATTGATCCACGCACCGAAATGGAACTCCAGAAGGCCCAATTGAAGCTTGCAGAAATGCAAGAAAAGCGGATGATGAACCAAGAAACCCATCAGCAAAAGATGGAAACCATCCGTCAGCAAATGGCACTCAATGATCTAAAGACACGCAGTTCTATTTTAGAGAAGACGGCAAGACCCGCAGGCCGACCACCGCTTGCAGCAACAGCGTAAAATTTACGACATTTATACTAGACAAAGATATAATCTGAGTATAGTTAGGATTTATTAATGGAGTGGACAGATCAGGATGCCCGTGAATGGGCCAAAACTTGGGCGATGCCCAATATGCAGAAGGGGCTTAAATTTATCTCCAAACGGGTTCGCCCGAAGCGGAGTAGTAGTCCTGTCGCGCAAGGTTTCGATCTGTCGCCCGTGTTTATTAAGAGCGCGGGTTTTTATGAGGGCAGTCAAGAGGTTATGGATCTCATTGATACCTTGGGTCAGGGTCAGGTAAATAAACCCAAATTTGACTTGCCAGAACCATTCTCCCATATAACTTCAGAAGAACAAAACCAATAACTAATATAATACTACCATGGCTGATATCCTTAATTCCGCCCTCACGGGTGAAGCAGACTTTGCTGGCACAATTTTTGGCGGCAAAAACCAAGAACCCGTAGAACCCACGCCGAGTGAGACGCCTGCACCCGAAGCTCAAGAACAGTCCGCCACCGAGACTCCGAAAGAAGAAGCTCCCAAAGAGGAGAAAAAATCTCCCATCAAAGCGGAACCCAAGGCCGAAAAGAAACCCAAGGCCACCAAAGAGGAGACTGCCAAGGCGGTAGAAACCCTTACCAAGGAAGTTGCTTCGGAGAAGACTGAGGATAAGTCAAATGAGAATACTTCGGAAGACGATCTTCCGCTCAATCCCCACTTTGCCGACAAGCCTGTGGCAGACAGGCCCGAAGGCGATGATTCCGAGAAGGGGATCTCAAGCTGGAAAGAAATCAAAACCGAAATGAAAAAGGCCCGTGAAGAGCGGGATCGTCTCAAGGCTGAATTGGAAGCCACCAAAGAGAAGGTTGGCAAATATGAGGGTGAAACAGTCAAGAGTCTCCAAGAAGAGCTTGAGGGCTACAAAACCCGCCTTGCCGAGCTTAATCGCGAACTAAAGGCCGCTAATTTTGAAAGAAGCCCCGAATACGTCGAGACCATCAAAAAGCCCCTAAGTGGCCTTCAGGGTGATTTACGAGCCATTGCAGAAGCCAATGACGCCGATTTCTCCAAGCTCTGGCAAGCTTTGACGGAGCCCGATGCCCGTAAGCGCATCGATTCTCTGGAAGATTTGACCAGCGACTTCAAACGCATGGAGCAACTGTCCATCGTCAAAATGGCCGATAAATACCATGAGTTGGCACAATACCATGAACGGTTCCAGAAAGAAGCGGAAACCCTCGCGGAAGCCGAAGCCGCCCGCAAGGCCCAATCTGAGCAAGAGTTTATTGAGAATGACCTCCGTCTTCAGAAAGCATTTACTGCCAAAACTTGGACAAATCTTGAAGATCGCTACTCTTTCCTTCAAGAAATCGACGGACAGGATGAGTGGAATAGTCACATCCGCAATGCCAAGAAGAATGCCGCAGAAACCAACTTGGATCGCTTGAGCGTCGAAGACCGAAGCGCCATCCTCGCACGGGCTGCTGTTGTCCCCTTCCTTGAGTCGGCAATTAATCATTATACCTCCCAGATGGAGCGGATGAGTGCCGAAAAGGATGCCAAAATTAAAGAACTTCAGACTCAACTAGAAGGACTGGTCGGAGCCACCCCAAGCTTGGGCAAGGCCACGGAAACCGACAGTAATGATGATGGGGACGAAAATCCTGACAGCCTGATGAATTTCGGAAAATCTATTTTCCGTTAAAATTCTGCTATTGACAATTTAACGCAAATGTAATAGTTTGCGCTCAAGACTTAAATCCGAGTTGGTCGCGGATGCCTCGCTGGCGGGTTAGCCTTCAAAATTTGTAGCCGTAAATCTCTGGTCGCGGCCCAGAAACTCAACCGATAGACGGGCATTTTATGCCTTGATATCAAAACTAACCCATAAACCAAATAGAAATAAAATAATATGTCAGCACAAACTGCTACCACTTGTGAGGCTATTAGCGACCAGTTTCAACGCGAGACTGGACGTATCGCTCTTGGCACTCATCGCTTGGGTCTTTATAAAGATCCGTATCTTCGTTTTGTTACCCAGTCGGCTTTCCCCGACAACATGGGCAAAACGATCACTAACACCATCGCCCAGCGCACGGTTGCCACTGGCAGCGGCTGGGAGGAAATTGGCGTGACTGGTGAGTCTGGTCAGGACAACTCCTGCTTGGCTCCCGTCAAAAAAGTCGGCTATGCCTTCGACCAAAAGACCTTTTCGCTCCGTCATCAGGCGATTGAGTCGGATTGGATCTGCTTGGAAGACGTTCGTACTTCGGCCTTCCCGATTGATGATGTCAACAACTACATCAAAATCCTTGCCGACAACGTCAACAAGGAATGGATTGAGCGTTATGACAACGACTACTATGCCGCTGTGACGAAAGTCTCTGTGGAACCTGGCCTTGCCGAGTCCACGGGAAGCTCGTTTGGCTCGTTGCCGAACCCGACCTCCGTCCTCACGATTGGCGTCCTTCGTGAACTCTATGATCGTCTCTACCAGAACAACGCTGGTGATGACGGTGATGCGGTTACCGATGATGGCTCGCCCGTCTTCAACGTGTTTGCCGAACGCGCCACGATTGAGAACCTGATCAAACTCAACGACGATGTCCGTCAGGACATTCGCTGGAGTGATCGCGTTAACGATCTGCTTGGTGCCAACGGTTCCTCGCTGTTGCCCCGCAAGGCTTACGGTGGATTCGTGTTCCATAGCCGTCCGTTCCCGAAACGTTTCAACGATAACGGTTCTGGTGGTTATGTCGAAGTTGCTCCGTATATCGCTACGAGCGGCGCGACCAAAGGAACAAAGTTCATCATCAACCCCGCCTACAAGGCTGCGAAGTACACCTCCACGGTGATCTTCCACCCGAAGGCCGTTGAGTGGCTTGTCCCGAATCCTAACCTCAAGGTTGGCAAGCTTGTCTATGATGCTCAGAACTATCGCGGAGATTTCCGCTGGATCAATGAGTACGACAAGAACTGCAACCCTGACAAAAACAGCGGTTACTGGCGGGCCAAGATGGCTTGCGCGGCGAAGCAGATTTTCCCCGAATTCGGGTTCTACATTCTGCACCTCCGTTGCAACCTCGCGAACGACCTCGTCGCCTGCCCTAGCGGCTCTGGCTACGGATACTTGGTCTAATAGTTAGGCTCCCTTCATCAAGGCTTGCCTTGGAGTAAAATCTAAGGCAAGCTCTATGAGGAGAGATAACTATTATGAAACTAACTATACCTGAAGGATACACCCTGCCCGAAGACGTTGCCGATGGCGACACGTTTGAGGAACTTGTTACATTCCGTGTGGACGGCGATTCGCTGACCCCCACCATGTTGGCTGGCGTCGAGATTGCGACTGAAGAGGCCGAAGACGAAGAGGATGACATGGAGGAGGAAGCTGCTGACGAAATGGAAGCTAATGTTTCCCCGATGCGCGGAATGGGCGAGCGAATCATGGGCATGGCCTAACCGTTGGAGAGTCCATAGACTATGGCTCTTCCAGCTTTAGATGCTACGTTTGCTTCGGCGGCGGATCTGCCCCGAAGGATGATGCTTGCCAAGTGGCTTGTTGAGGAAAAGGGAGAAACACAGGCTCCTTCTTCTGTTTTGGTTTCAGGAATAAATGAAACAGGAAATGGATCATATTTATATGATGGAAATCTTAATGGAAAGCCATCTTATAAAAAATCTGATGTTATTTTTATTCAGTGGGATGGCGGATGGACTATAAATATTGATGGAGATGTTCTTTCATCTATTTCAAATGTTGCCTATCCTTGGCTTGCGACAGGATGGTTTGGAGATATCGATGTAACTAATCTTGTAGTTACTGAAGTTTCAGCAGCCAGCCCGATCTCCAACTACTACTCTCTTCCAGAACGCTATCTCTGGGCCAAGATCGCCGTAGCCGTGGGAGCAGATAGAACTGAAGCAGACTATATTAGCCTTCCAAAAAACTATGTATGGAGCGATATCTACAGGGCATTAACTTCTGAACCAGATACATTTCTAGACTGGAATGAAAAAGAAGCCTTGGGACATATTGCCGCCGCTTATCGCGGAGATACGGGCAACCCCGCAAACCTAGCCACATATATTGACTGGCCTTGGCGCTATCAAGTGGCTTCAATTATTACGGCGCTATGAGCATCCAACCCGTTAGAAATGAGCGAGGCATAAAACTTACGATGAGTGAGTTGATTGCTGGAACAGCCCTGATGGTTACTTTGTTTTCGGCGCTTAACGGATGGGTTGTCCTCCCAGAACAGATGAGAGCCATACAGGGCAATGACGCCAAACAAGATGCAAAGATCGAATTAATCCAGAAAGACGCCCAAGCGCGTTCCGAGACCTTGGCCCGAATTGATGAGCGCACAAAAAGAATCGAAGAATACTTGCAATCCAAGGGCTTCTAATCTAGCTTTATACCATATGAAATCATTCTTTGCCAAAATCTGGGGAATTACCTCCAATGTCTTCAACTTCTTCCTTCCGATTCTTAAAGAGGTTGCATCCTCTTCGGTTGCCGCACTTTTGCCGATTGCTTTAGAGATTGTTGAGTCTCTTGCATACACGGACAAAACTGGGGCACAAAAACGAGAAGCCGCTGTCAAAAAGCTCACTACCGAAGCTAGAAAACAGGGCATCAGCGCCTCTGAGTCCCTGATTCGTTTTGCTATTGAATCTGCTGTGCAGCGTTATAAATTGGATCTATGAAAGACAAAATCCTTGCATTCCTAGTTTCCAAAGCGGGAGGCGTTATCACCCCTCTTGTGGCCATGGGCGTAGCTGCTATTGTATCAAAGCTTGCTATGATTGATCCCACGCTGGCCGAATCCGTCGATCAAGTTAGCCTTACGGGATTTATTGTGGCCTTGATTCTGGCGATTGTTAACTACATTACCAACGAGGTTCAATCCAAGGGAGTTAAACAGATTCAGGCTTTGGTTAATACAACCCAAGATGGCATTGTCGGGCCGATTACCTACACTGAGGTTCGTCGGGCCATCAAGGTTCCCAAGATGCCCAAGCCTGTTCGTAGAAAGAAGAAATGAGGCTATCCCATGAAACGCTCAAAGCAATACTCGTCAAATCCCCGCCCCAAGAAGATCGCAGAAATTTCTTTGTCCGTTTATTCAGTTCCGTCCGACTCACAGCCAAAATCAAGCGGAGCCATGATGGAAAGATTGCCCGATCCTTCGGAGTCCGAGGTGGAGCGGATTTTTAGGAATTGGGATATTGGGCGCAGGAAGTGCTGTTGGTAAAAAATGGAAAAGCCCAATGTGGCAGTTGATCCTGAAACTACTTGGGCTAGAATCAAAAAGTGGCCAAGCGCCGTCCTTGCAGAGTTTGCCATCCGTATCCAAGTCGAACTCCATGAAAGAGCCGAGCATCAAAAAAGAAAAAGATCAAAGCGCAGTAGAAAAGCTGGTTAAAATAGCACTGTCTCAAGTTGGTGTTAAAGAGTCTGGCGGAAACAACAACGGGGCAAAGATCCGCAAGTATCAGACTGCTACCAATCTAAAACCAGCTTCTTGGCCATGGTGCGCTGCGTTTACGGGATGGGTTATACAGGAATGGCTTAAAGATCCAGAGGTGGTCAAATGGTTGGGGCTTAAGGTTATGACCCCAGAAAAGTGGAGGCCCAAGACAGCCGCCGCATTTGGATATATTAAATGGGCCAAAGACCGCCCCGCCACCACCAAGGTATTGGGCGAGAGGGACAGGCCGCAAGTCGGTGATCTGGTTGTGTTTGATTTCTCCCATATTGGTATTGTTACCAAGGTGAATGCTAAAAATTTTCAGTGCGTGGAGGGCAATACCAATGGCAGGGGAGATCGAGATTCCGTTTCTGGTGACGGCGTTTGGCTAAAAACCAGAACTCCTTCACTTGTAAGATGTTACATTAGAATCAACCCATCAACAGCAGTATGAAAGACGGCGAAAAACCCCGAAAGAAAAAGAACTACCGTAGGCCCGAAGCCAGAGAGTGCCCCTACTGTGGCTCAAAAAATATTGAACAAACGTCAATCAAGCATGTCGGAGTAGTCAAGACATGCAAGAATTGCAGAGAACAAATCGACTGATATGGCATCTCATGACAAGAGACTCCAGAAGGTATTGGACAAGCTGTGTCGCGATTTGGTTGAATACTTTGATTCGGGCTTTGTCGTTGCCACTTTTCAAGATGGCGGAGAAACCAAGAATGCATTCGTCAAGTTTGGTAATGATTACGCTATTGAGGGCATTGTATCCAACATCCATGACATCCTTTATGGGCAGGAAGAGGATGGGGACGATGACGATGACTTGGATGACGGGGACTTGAAAAAGGTTATCAAAGACTCTTAACAACCACACTAACACAATACATGACTACAGTATACATCTGTGGCCCTATGCGCGGCCACAAGAACCTCAATCATCCTGCATTCTTTGAGGCCGAAGAGGCCCTAATGAAGGCGGGGCACAAAGTAATCAATCCAGCAAGGATGGATCAAGACCTTGGGCTAGATCCCCACAACTCCCAGATGGACAGCAAGTTCATTGAAGAAGCTGCCAGAAGAGATATTGATGCGGTTTTTGAATGCGACGAGGTGGTACTCCTTCCCAAATGGGAGAAGTCCAAGGGGGCTAGAGCGGAAGTGGCTGTTGCCCAATGGCTGGAAAAACCCTTGCGCCTTTATCCATCAATGGTTAGATTGGAAAAAGAAGATGTGTGCGACATTGCCAAGCGCCTTACTTCCTATGATCGCCAAACAGACTATGGAAGTCCGATTGAAGACTTTACCAAACAGGCCAAAATGTGGGGGGCCATTCTCGGAACCAATGTAACCACGCAACAAATTGCCATGTGCATGATTGCCGTTAAACTTTCCAGACTCACCAATTCGCCCCGTCATCGCGACTCAGTCGCAGACATCTGTGGGTATGCGCGGTGTTTAGATCTTTGCAACCAAGCAACCTCTCTATGAGTAAAAAAATAGCAGTCCTATCGGACTTCCACTGCGGACATAAGGTCGGTTTAACCCCTAGGGGATATCTCCCCGAAGAACCAGCAGAAGAGCGGTCACGCTGGGTTAATGCCAATAAAGCCTACTACAACTGGTACAACCAGAATATCCGCAAGAACGGCCCCTACGATATCATTTTTCTGAATGGAGATCTCGTAGACGGCACTGGTAAAAAGTCGGGCGGAACCGAACAAATCACCACCGACATGGAGGAGCAGTGTGATATGGCGGTCAAGATCATCCGCGAAATCCCGAAAACCAAAAACTGCAAAATAGTTATCACTAGGGGAACCCCCTACCATACAGGGGATGCGGAGGACTGGGAAAACATTATCGCAGAACGTGTAGACGCCGCAATCGGAGAGCATGAGTGGGTGGACGTAGAGGGGGTTATATTTGACCTTAAACACCATCCAGCAGGCTCAAGCGGCATTCCCCATGGTCGGCATAGCGGAGTGGCCAGAGACCGCCTCTGGAACCTTATATGGGCCGAAAAAGAACTACAGCCAAAGGGAGACATCTTTATCCGATCCCACGTTCATTATCATAACTTCGCAGGAGGCCCAGACTGGCTGGCCATGACCACCCCAGCCTTACAGGGATTTGGCTCCCGTTTCGGATCCAGACGTTGCACGGGCATTGTTGATTTCGGATTTGTAATTTTCACCGTAAACAAAGGAACATACACATGGCAACCCATCATAGCAAAACTGGAAGAGCAAAAAGCTCCAATGATAAAATTGTAGTCCCGTCATGGGATGAGGTATGGGACTCGTTTGATATCCGAAACCAAAAGACCACCATTGAGGCGATGAACGCCGAAGGATGGAGAACAGTAGATCAGGTAATACAAAAAACTGGACTATCAAGCCCTCGCATTTACAACATGATGCGAGAGGGAAAGTTTGAAGCAGTCAAAAAAAAGGTTTTCCATGCTGGAAAAACCAGAGACATTAACTTTGTCAGGCCGAAACTTTAAGATCGCCAGTTTTGGTATCGAAAGTTTTGTAAAGTTTGTATAAAGCCTCTGGGTTGTGGCGACCAAGAGAGTCAATTGTCCTGCTCATTGTATCCACTCTTGATTTGCCGCCCATTAGGTGACAATACCCCTTGCGTTCGGCATCGTCTTCAATGCTGTTGTTGTCCAAAAATGTCATTACTGGTATTTCGTTTTTATTGGCAAATGCAGTAAAGCAAAACTGCTCATATATTATAGCTTGTCCACTGAACGGCCTTCCGTTGCCAGCACAGCCAAAAATATCCTGACAATATTGGTGGCATTTTTCCAAATCAAAACATCCAAAAAGACCCATATTGTGTTGTGTCCACAGTTTTTGGGTTGCCCTTTCTTCGGCATATTCTGGAAAAATGTGGCCATTATTTTTGGCCATAAAGTAAACAGACCTAATATGATCCTGTTTGTCTGATGACGATTCCAAGTTTTGTGTTAAAAAGCCAGAGTTCCAGAGTTCTAAATTTGGATTTTTGTAAATAAAAACATCATGGTCAATGTGCAGAAACGGTTCGGATTGTTGTGAATAAGACATTATCTTATTCATTTGCCAGTTGTAATCTCCGAACTGTTGACAATTCTGGTGAACTATAGACACATCGCT
>Ga0315900_10000497_pt1 | contig 68682 bp, 113 predicted proteins | sample LakEriMetagenome_FD_203521 | JGI IMG/M metagenome (GOLD analysis project Ga0315900, IMG submission 203521) | Freshwater fungal communities from buoy surface, Lake Erie, Ohio, United States - Buoy 12 MA114 | ecosystem: Environmental > Aquatic > Freshwater > Lake > Lake biofilm | place: USA... | reverse complement strand
GAGACAATGTTCAAGTTACTGGTTCATCTACAGTTCTACCATATGCAACCATTGTTGCTGAAGCATTTGGAGAAAATTTTGAATTTCCGTCGCCAGTAGTTGAAGGCGGTGGTTCAGGCGCTGGCCGTAAGAAATTATGCGAAGGCGTTGGTGAAAACACTGTTGACATTGCAAACAGCAGTTCAAAGATGAAAGAAGAAGAATGGGCCAAGTGCGAAGAAGTTGTTGGTCCTATTACAGAAGTTAGAATTGGTTACGATGGCATTGTATTTGCATCTAACATTGATCAACTCAACATTGATGACTTGACTGTAGTTCAACTGTACACTGCACTACACGCAGACAGCACTGCAAAACTATGGAGTGATGTTGATCCTGCTCTACCAGCGGTAGAGATTCTTGCTTATATTCCAGGTACCAAGCACGGCACTAGAGAAGTGTTTGATGTAAAGGTTATGGAAGCAGGTTGTAAAGAAGCACTAGGTGTTGAAAAACTAGACGACGATCAGAAGAAGGCTTGTGTTAAGGTTCGCACTGATGGCGCAGCAATTGATATCGACGGCGACTACACTGAGACACTTGCACGTCTTGCAGCGAATAATACAGCACTGGGTGTGTTTGGTCTTAGTTTCTATCAGAACAACACTGACAAGCTAGAAGTTGCTACAGTAAGCGGCGTATTCCCCAGCGTAGAAACAATCTCAAGTGGCGATTATCCAATCAGCCGTCCGCTTTACTTCTATGTCAAGGATGCACACCTTGAAGTAATCCCAGGACTGAAAGAATACGTACAATTCTTCGTAAGTGATGAAATGGCAGGCTCAGACGGTGCTCTAGCACAATACGGTCTTGTTCCAGATCCAGAACTTGCAGCAACTCAAGCAGAGTGGGCTAACAAGTAATCGAAATACTCAAGGAGCAGGATTAATCCTGCTCCTTGTTCCATGCTTCTATATTGGCAATATAGTTTGACATTGAGTGATCTGAAAAGTTATCAATACTACCTTTCTTAATACCCATCCACATACCGCGCCAACGATCCTTTACACGCTGCCATCCTGTGTTCTTTCGTACCTGTCCATAGGCGTTCATATAGTGTTCTGTACCGTGATGACGATAGCCCATGATATTTAATGGTACACGAGTAACAACATCATTGTTGTTTACCCAACGGTGATGTTCGACACCAAGATGAACAACATAACCCTTCCAACCTACACGCGGTGAACCAAATGTGTAGAGTTCTACAGGATCAGGTAGTTCCTCGCAATACAAACAACGGCTGGCCATAATGGTTGCCATTGCAGCACCAAGACTGTGTCCAGTGAACCAAAGCGATTGCTCGGCACGTTTGGCCGATAGGTCTTCGACAACCATAGGCCAAAGATCGTCAACTTCTCGTTTGAATCCTCTGTGTACACGACTGACTGTTTCTGCTATAACAGGTATTGCTTTTAAATCTGCTTTGATGTCGTTGAAGCAAGTGGGTTCTGTACCTCTACATGCAATAACTAGATCATTTTTGTTTTGGAAACGGTAGGCTTGTGCGCCGTCTTTATTGTAAAATTCTACAGTAGTGAAGCCCAATTCTTTGGCTTGCTTTTTTACTTCTTTGAGATTGCCATATGCAATGGCAGATAGTCTAGCGAATAAGAGGCTACGCTCTTTAAAATTTAGATCCTTTATCATTTTTTTTGCCCTCAAGTTGATCTAGACGCTGTTCAATTGCGTCAATTTTAGCTGTTATTTTTGGATATTTTTTTCGCCATGCGTCTTCTGGTTGTTCTAACCATTTTAATCCCCAGTGTTCTACTAGATAATCCACAATACGATCAAAGTGTGCATAACCCCACAATCCGATTCTAGTAGTGCTTAGATATGCAAGTACTATTGCACCTATAATACTACCAGCAATACTTGTGTAAATCCACAATGTATCGCCAAACATTTTATCAATTATTTCCCACATAGTTTGCCCTCACTTATCTAGATATTTATATGCAAAGGTAACTAAATACTACAAGGATCGATAAAATGAAAAAAAGAACTCGTGGTATTTTAGAAGAACTATCCAGTGTAGGCCGCAAGGACTATGCTGATGCATTTATTCAGACAACTGGCAATAATATTATAGAATCAGCAATCAATTTATTAACAAAAATACACGAGAGTTATCCAGAAGACACTGCCGTAGATCTAGAACGTAGATTTATCAATGCTATTCGCAGTGCCAATCCACAAAAGTTCAAGACCGGAGTGGACAAGATCATCGAAAGTAAAAAGAAATGAAACTCAACGAAGGTGGCAATGTTTTTGACGGAACATCAGACTTTGATCATGCAGTTATTCCGCAACTAACAAAGGCCGTTAACTCAGTTCTAGACAATATAAAGATCAAAGGTTATCCAATTGGTTCTGGAGCCACACCAACACCTGGAAAGAAGAGTGGCGATTTAGATATTATTGTAGATCAGGATGCTGTAATGACAGCATTGGGCACAGACAAGCCTCTACCCACCAAAAAAGCACTAGAAGACTTATTCAAACGTGCAGGTTTCGAAACAAAAGTTATTGGCATAAACGTACACGTAAAAGTTCCGGCTGGCAATACTGCTCATCAAGTTGACTTGATGTTAGTACCCAACAGCGAAGCAGTTAGTAAATTTCACATACACAATATTCCTAAAGGCAGTCCGTATAAAGGATTGAACAAGCAGTTAGCAATGGCTAAATTGGCCAAAGAAAAAGACATGAAGTGGAGTGCGTTTAAGGGGTTGCTAAACAGAGCAGATGATAGTATAGTATCAACAGACATAGATGAAATTGCCAAGATACTGATAGGACCAAATGCATCTGCAAAAGACCTAGGTTCAGTAGAAGCCATTGTTGCAGCACTTGGTCCTAACGGAGATCAATTCTTATCTGGTCTAAGAGCCGATCCAGCATGGAAAGAAGTACAGCCTACGGAAACTTTAGATGACAAGCACCTTAATAGAATTAAGGAATTAACGGCAAGGTTGATGCAATGAGATATCAAGAGATAGTAACAGAAGCGTGGAGCCAAAAGTATAAACGCAGCATCGATTGCAGCAACCCAAAAGGTTTTAGTCAACGTGCTCATTGTGCTGGAAGAAAGAAAAACGAAAGTATCAACGAAGAAGCCAAGGTTGGTAGAGAATATCAACACTTGGAAGATCTTGTATTTGTAGATGGTGCTGCTGGTGCAATAGAAGCAGCAGACATACTGGATCGCATGGCTGGCGGCACTGAATCTATTTCTATCAAGTGGGACGGCAATCCTACTGTCTACTTTGGTAGAGAGCCGGACGGAACATTTGTATTAACAGGCAAGAACGGCTGGGGACGCAATCAAAGCACCAGCCCAGAAGACCTTGCAAACTTTATTAAAAGCACAGGCAAAGGCGAAGACTGGAGAGAACAGTTTGGCAATGACATGGCGGAGATATTCCGAACTGTATAAGCAAGTTTTCCCAAGAACTTCGAAGGATACTTGTTTGGAGACTTACTGTATCATCCAGGCAAACCAGTACAAAAAACAGAACAAGGCTACACATTTACCCCTAACAAAGTTACCTACACCGTTGACCCTAATAGCGAAATCGGCAAGCGAATCGGCGCTAGTAAGATTGGTGTAGTGGTGCATAGCAAATACTCTGCATTTGGACAGAAGGATGGTACTCCTATAGAGGATGTATCAAACCTAAACAGTCGAGATGTGGTTGTTTTAGGACAGACTTACGTAACTCACCAGCCCAAGATTGACAACAGCGAAACTGATAGTATTAGAAAGTTTGCAAAAGCAAACAGCAGAATCATTGACAGTTTCCTAGCACCGCAGGCTGGATTGAGTGATCTTAAAAACATCATCTACACTTTTGTTAATCAAATGGCAAAAGCAAAACAACTGAATCAAGTTAATCCAAACGGCTTTTTCAATTGGCTCAAAACCAGCAAGATAAGTCAACCCAAGCAACTCAAGATATTTGATATGCACAAAAACAATGCTGACGGATTGACTGCTATCTTTAAATTGGTAGGTAGAATTCAAGCAGCAAAGAATCATTTGATTGATCAACTGGATTCTGCTCCTGCTGATGTACGAGCATCAACTGGTGATGAAGCAGGTGGCGAAGGCTATGTATCAACTGGTAGTAAGGTTAAGTTGGTTCCAAGACATCGCTGGACACCAAACTGATCAATCTCGTTTTTACACCATATTACCCCGTATTTCTATCTCCGTGCTAAATAATAATAACAACATCTACGGAGCGTAGATTTGTAGCCATAGAGTATAAGGAGATTTAAAATGGCAGACGTAACAAGTTTAGCAGTTGGTGCAACAACAGTTGGTGCCAACTACAACAAATTCGTAATTAACACATCAGACGCAGGTCGTGAACTCATTGTCAAGTTTGCTCTAACAAACATGACCAATGCTAACCTACTTGCTTTCTACAATGCAATCACTCAAGCAGGTGGTGCTAGTGGTGTTCTACCATCTAACACTGGCGATGCTTTCACTGTAGCAGGTTTTGGTACTGCCAACGGTTCAGCGTTTGTAAGCGGTACAACTGACATTGTATACTTCCGTGTACAAGGTACTGGTACTTTCGATACCACTGACGCAGCAGCAGGAACTGGTGCTACTGTAACTGTTGAAGCAGTATTTCAACCAGCTCTCTAATAGTTGAATAACTATTTGAAAGGGTTCGCGTTTTGCGGACCCTTTTTTTATGGCTGATAAGTACGTTATGAGATTCCAATTACTAACACTTGTTGATATAACTAGAACAAATGCAAGACGCGGCGACGATCCTTATCTGCAAAAGCAACAACAAAACTATCTTACAGCATTACAAACTATAAGTTTAAGAGCAAATCCTGTTATCAATTCAGCACCAACCTCAGAAGAGAAGTTGATAAAAGATTTGGGTTTTGGATCCAAGTACACTGGCAAGCAACGTATATGGAAACTGAACTTTGGATTTGAATCCGATGAACAACACAACTTGGACTATCTTGTACATGATTTTAATTACGTTCCTATCATTGACAGTCTTGATGAAACCATCAACTTCACTGATGCAGCCTTTATAACAACGTCTGCAGAACATAAAAACATTGTGTTTGTTAAACTAGAAGATTTCAACTGATCTCATAAATATTAAAAAGGCATCATAGGCATCACATCGAAAAGGCTATTTCCTATCGTTTAACGGAGAATATGATGACTATCGCACAATCAACAGATCTTGAAAAAGAGAGTCTAGAAGCACACGTGGACCTGTGCGCCATAAGATATGCTCAACTTGATCAGCGTTTAACCAAAGTTGAAGACAAACTAGACAGCATTGCCCTTGATATGAAGAACGGCAACGACAGTCTTATTAAAGTTATTGTGGGTGCAGCAGGCAGCATTGTAGCGGGCCTGCTTTCTACTATTATAGTAATGATCACACAATTTTAAATCACGATAAATAACTTTATGTTATTACGTGAATTATTTGACATAGAACTAGATGAAAAGCAAGTGTGGGGGCGCCGCGGTACAAACGTGGTTCGCAAGTACCGTTGCACTGGCGGTCGTAGACACGGTAGAGTTGTGGCCAAGATGGCACAATGCTATGCACCAATTGACATCAAACAGAGTATGCGTTTCAAAAGACTAAAACAAAAGATTGGTGGTCGTATGAGTCGCAAGGCAAAACGAACCAAACGTGTCAATCCAGCAAGTCGTAGATTAAAGGCTATGAATAGATAATGTTAGTAGAAGAGATCGTAGAAGGATGGAAGCCAGTTTGGGGTCGCGGTAAGAAGGGCGTTGTACGTCGTTATCGTTGCACAGATGGTAAGAAAAAAGGCCGTGTGGTGGCAAAACCTGCTACCTGCAACACAGCAGTATCTATGAGCAAGAGTGCTACTCTTAAAAAGACACGTAGAACCAAGGGCAAAGCACAAGCAATTAAACAGATTTCTAGATTAAAACATCCTACCAGCAAAAGAATTAAAAAACTTAACAAGCCAAGACCAAAGTACAAAAGGAAACTTCGCAAATGAGAGCCGACGAGTTTATCAAAGAAGATACAAAACTAGACGAAATACTCCCATTGGTAATCGGTGCTGCAAGAGGTTTAGCAGCAGGTGCTAAACTAGGTGCTAAGGCTGTTGGCGCAGCATCAAAGATCGGCGGGCAGGTAGCAAAGGCAGTGGGTTCAACAACATCTAAAGTAGGGCAAGCCTTGGGCAGCACAGGATCCACCACAGTTTCTAATCCTCCTCAACAGCCCAATCAAGCACAAAATCGCGATATTGAACAAGCAAAAGATAAATTGATTCAACCGGGTAAACAAATTCCACTGCCCAACACAGCCAAAGGTGGCGTACAAAATTATAAAGTAACCAAAGTACAAGGTGACGATGTAGAAATCGAAAACCCTGACGCACTAAAAGACCCAACTGCACCTAAAAAAGTCGTTTATAAGAAGCAAGATCTAAAAAGGTCGATAGCAATATGAAATTAAACGAATTATTAAAAGATTTTGATATTCATACCAGCAATGAAGAACGTTCAATGCTTGACAAGATAAAATCTCCGTGCTATATTGAGACATTCACCGAAAGAGAAAAGTTCGTTATCGAAAACTTAATACGCAAAAGTCTTCTTTCCAAGGTGTATCATAAAGGATCAATGGTGGTACTTCCAAATGAAAAATCTTGAACAGGCTGTTTCAGAACTAGAAAATCTTATAGAATTTAAAATCAAAGATTACTTAATACCAGAACACAAAGGTAATACTATTCGTATTGACAGTATTCTTATTAGACCTAGCAAAACGCATGGGTACATTTTGGTTGATACAAAAAACAACAAAACTGTTACTACAACCTTTAGTAAGATCGGTGCCGTTGCAGTTGCAAAGGCATATGCTAAATCAAAGCCCTGGCGTGGATTAATGCACTACGATCGAGTGATAGAGAAAAACTATAACGATAGTCAATTTTATAATCATATTATTGAAACCACAGAAAACCATCCACGACGTGTGGCAATGGAATCTCTGCTGGAGATATCCACAGACAAGATCGATAATGCAAAACGTGTTCTAGACGGGTTCATTCTTTCCGACATTAGATAAATAAAAATAAAGCATTATAGGAAACCCAACTATGCAACTTAGAGAATTCGCAAAACCAGTCACTGCCAAGTCATTAAACGAAAGCCTAGCCGCACGTTTTGGACAAAAAATCAATCTAGAGCGTTTCACGCTAGAGCAACTTCAAGATGTTCGTAACAGAATACGTACACAGTTAAGTCAAGTTGAAACCAATGAATCATTTGATTCAGTACACAACGAAACTTATCAAAAGTCAAAACTAATGTTAGATGTATTAAATGCAGCAATCAGTGAACGTGGACATGTGGATGACGAATCATTAGAAGAAAGCACATTGCGTGAGGGCGCAGAGGACACAGCCGAATTGGTCATGGCTGCAAAAGAAATGGTCGATCGTATCACCAGTTGGATGGAAGATACAGCAGAAATGCAAACAGAAAGCATGTTAGAACTTGCAGACGCTATTCGTGACGAAATGGGTCAAGAGTCAGCAGACAGTTTCACCAATGCAGTTAGACCTGCACTGGAAAGCCTTTATGCTGCATTGGAATCAACTCGCACAGCACTAACTGGCGGTGTTGGCACACTAACAGGCGAAGGTGGTCCAATGCCAATGGGCGGAGAAGATGACATGGACATGAGCATGGAACCAACTGTGGACGACGAGATGCCCACAGACGACATGGATGCAGGCATGGACATGGATGAACCTGCAGATGACGAGTTCGGTGCAGCAGAGCCAGCAACCGGCGGTGAAGAGCCAGCAGGTCGTGCCAAGCGGGAATCAAAAAGTTACAACATGAGTAAGATTCTTGGACGTGTCAAAGCAAACGAAACTGTTAACCCAACTCGTTTAGCAAGTATCCTTTCAAAAAAAAAGTAACTGAGAATATCGATACAGACAAGTTGTATCAGGTGTTAACCCTTTTGAAAAACAAAGGGTTAACAAAATTTAACATCCAACAATTAGATAGATATATGCAAAACGTAGGCGGACAACAGTTCTCTTACGATGTGTTCAAAGCAGCATATGACTCAGATGACAAGATCCGTGGTCTAATAAAAGATTTCAATCAAGATTCTATTACACTAAAGACACGTGAACTTGATGATGTTGGCGGTGGTACTGCGTCTAAAAAAGATGTCGTTGGCCAAATGGCCAAACGTGCTACCAAAATAGGCTCTTGACTTCTTTAGAAAAAAATGTTATATTAAGTCAAACTGGAGAGACCCATGACTGAAAGAACAAAAGAAGTAATTAGTGAAAACATCAAACAAATTTTAAATGAGTATGTACAACCATATGTGGAACAACACGGCGGCGAAGTTCGTTTTGTAGAGTACGACAACGGCCGAGTGAAACTAGAAATGAGTGGTGCATGTTCTGGTTGCTCAGGTAGCACAGCAACACTTCAATTTGGTATTAAAAATCTATTAACCAATCTAGTCCCAGAAGTAAATGAAATAGAAGGTTTCGACGACCCATATAGCAATGTTGCTCCTTATATGATGAGCCCGTATTACGACGAAGACATTGCCGAAGTCACTAACTGGGGATCTGATAGTGACACTAATAGTTAATAAGTTTGAATACACAAAGATTCCTAGAACAGAAGTAGAAGGCAAACGAAGATACTTGACTCCTGACGGTAGTGCTGTTGCCAGCGTTACTACTATCCTTGGCGAAACCAAAGATCAAACACACTTGATTGAATGGCGCAAACGGGTAGGTGAGACCAAAGCAAAAGAAATTACCACAGAGGCTGCGGGCGTAGGAACTCGTATGCACAAGTATCTCGAAGACTATATTGCTACAGGTGAGTGGCCATCGGCAGGAACAAATCCGTATGCACAAAAAGCACACGCAATGGCTACTCGTATACGAGTTCATGCACTGGATGATGTAACTGAAATATGGGGCAGCGAAGTGCCTCTGTACATGCCAAGTTTGTATGCAGGAACAACTGACTTGGTTGGTGTATACAAAGGCAATGCCTGTATTATGGACTTTAAACAAAGCAACAAAGTTAAGAAGAAAGAGTGGATTGAAGACTACTATCTTCAAATGACGGCATATGCACTTGCTCACAACGAAATACACGGGACTAATATACGTGAAGGTCATGTGTTCATGTGTACCAGAGACGAGCAGTATTTGCAATTTGACTTGTGGCCGGACGAGTTTGACGAGTGGTCAAACCGATGGTGGGATCGAGTATACTCCTATTACGAAAAGTACGCTAAATAATAAAAAGCGTAGGAGTAACGATCGTGGCAATTGTTCAAATCAGCCGAATTCAGCACCGTAGAGGTAGAGGTAACCCACCACAACTAGCATCTGGTGAAATTGCATGGAGCATTGACAACCAACGTCTATACATTGGTAATGGTGCAGTCAGTGAAGGTGCTCCATATGTGGGCAATACCGAACTATTAACTGAACACAGCAACATATTTGAACTAGCAGATCAGTACTCATACAAATCCGATAACAACATTTGGGGTATAAATGTTCCAGTATCAAGAAGTCTACAAGACAGACTAGACGAAACTGTTAGTGTGTTTTCTTTTGGTGCAACTGGCAATGGATCAGATCAAACAGACGAAATACAATTGGCCATTGATACTCTATTTTTAAACAGCAGTACAGAGAATAGAGTTATACTTTGGTTTCCAGCAGGTGTATATGTGGTATCCAGTACTATTGAAGTACCTCCGTATGCTGTTATCAGAGGTGCAGGCAAAGAAAAAACAATATTTAGATCCAGCACCGCAGACGTATTTAAAACTGTACACTACAATCCTGCGGACCCAACTGAAACAATTGACGAAGTTAGTGATGAGTATCTAGCCAAGTATGTAGAAATTTCTGATTGCTCAATCGAAGTAAACAGTTTAACTAAAAAAGGTATGATTGTAGACTCGTGCCAACGCAGCATTTTTAAGAATTTGAAAATCAAAGGTTTTTGGACATTTGGTGATGTAGCAGATATACATAGAGCAATTGATATTATTTCTTACTCTGATGTAAAACTATCAGAAAATAACGTATTTGATGGAATAGAGATTGACAATTTCAACTACGGCATTTATAGTGATTACTACATTAAAAATAATACATTTAGAAATTTACGTTTAGAATCAATGCTCAAAGGAATCGCTTTCGGAACAGATACTTCAATTGGATTGTTGGGTATGTCAGACGGCCCATCCTACAATTTGATTGAAGGTTCTTTCTTTGATAGAATTGACGAAGAAGCTATCTTCGTCAGAGAAGGCAACTACAATCTAAGTACTAATAATAAATTCTTTAACGTAGGTAATGATCAAGCCAACACTTCAAGATCGCCTGTGATTAGATTTACCACAGACACAAACTTGAGTAGTTCAGACTTCTTTGAACGCACACAAAATAAAACCGTAGCAGGTCCTGCTGATAGTGCTGCTACAAAGTTTTATACTCCTGAAGTACTAGGTAGAATAAACTACAGCAATCTCTACGGTAACAATACTACAATTGGTTTGCTAGCAACAAGCACGTCAATACTAAAGTTTCCTGTGGTAGACAATGGAACAATCTTTGTTGACTATGTGTATACAGAAGACTCAGAAGACATTGTTAGAGAAGGTACAATTGAGTTGGTAATTAATCTATCCAATAACAGCGTAGTTTTAAACGACAATTATAATTTCATGGGCGACAGCGGTTATGCATCATCGTTGGTGTTCTCTGCCGCTTTAGAAACTGTTACAGTACCTAGTGCAGCAACTACTACTATCGTTAACTTATCGGCAGTTAATAGTATTCCGGTAAGCAACGACAATCTTTATTACACAATAAGAGTCAAGTCATAACATATGTTTGATAAAAAATACGAAGACAGGTTAAGAGCCTGGGTTGATCTTAGAAGTCAACTGGAAACTTCTCACACACCGTTGCAAGATGCTATTGATTTTTATAATCGAGCACCGTTGGTGACCATATCCGTTGATCCCTACGACGAAGAATCGTGGTTGGATCCTTGGACTCTAATCTATGAAAATACCTACTGCGAGTTTGCATGTTTATTAGGTATTGCCTATAGTTTGCAGTTAACTACACGCTTTTCCCAGTGTCAGTTTGAGATACATATCTGTACCAATAAGGAAATGTCAGAAGTGAAATACCTGCTTTATATTGACAACGACGTAATTGGCTATCTTAGAGATAGAGCGGTAGATGCTGAATCTATACCCAAAAATTTAAAGATCGAGAAAAAATATTGCTTGCCACCCTTGCAATAAATATCTGTCCAAACCTAAACATTTGATAAAGAGGAAACAATAAAAAATGATTCAAGTTACGAAACGCAATGGGAAAAAAGAACCCCTTGACATAGAAAAGTTACACAAAGTAGTATTTCATGCCTGCGAAGGCATCACAGGGGTTAGTCCAAGCGAAGTAGAAATCAAGAGTCAAATCCAATTCTATAACGGCATCAAGACCGACGACATTCAAGAAACATTAATCAAGGCAGCAGCAGATCTTATCTCAGAAGAAACTCCAAATTATCAATATGTAGGTGGCAGACTAATCAACTATGGTTTACGCAAAGAAGTATACGGACAATACACACCTTGCACAGTTAAAGAACTAGTAATTCGTAACATTGAAAACGGCTTTTATGATCCTGATCTAATCAACTACTACAACGAAGACGAATGGGAGAAAATCAACAGTTTCGTCAAACACGACAGAGACGAGGACCTAACCTACGTTGCAATGGAACAACTAAGAGGCAAGTACCTAGTACAGAATCGTGTATCCGGCGAGATATTCGAAACTCCGCAGATGTGCTATATTTTAATTGCTGCAACACTGTTCCAGAGTTATTCAAAAGAAACAAGACTACAATGGGTCAAAGATTATTATGATGCTATTAGTCTTCACGACATTAGCCTACCTACTCCTGTTATGGCCGGTGTTCGTACTCCGCAAAGACAGTTTAGTAGTTGTGTCCTTATTGAGTCTGATGATAGCCTCGACAGTATCAATGCTACTACCAGTGCCATTGTTAAATATGTAAGTCAAAAAGCAGGCATTGGCATCGGCGGCGGCAAGATACGTGCTATTGGTTCGCCAGTTCGCAGAGGCGATGCATATCACACAGGCATTATTCCTTTCTATAAAATGTTCCAAGCAGCCGTTAAAAGTTGCAGCCAAGGTGGCGTCAGAGGTGGTGCAGCAACTATCTACTATCCACTGTGGCATCTCGAAGTAGAAGAACTGCTGGTTCTAAAGAATAACAAGGGCACAGAAGAAACTCGTGTACGCCACATGGACTACGGTGTACAGTTTAATAAACTGATGTACGAACGCCTAATCACCGGCGGTAATATTACTCTGTTTTCTCCAAGCGATGTTCCTGGCTTGTATGATGCGTTCTTTGCAGATCAAGCACGGTTTAGAGAACTGTATGAAGCAGCAGAACGCAATCCAAAGATACGTAAAAAAACTGTAACAGCACTTGAAATATTTGGCTCATTCATGGAAGAGCGCAAATCAACAGGCCGTATCTATTTACAAAACGTGGACAATGCAAACGATCACGGCAGTTTCTTGCCTGAACTTGCACCTATTCGTCAAAGCAATCTCTGTGCAGAAATTGACTTGCCAACCAAGCCATTAAGTGATCTAAACGATGCGGAAGGTGAAATCAGCCTTTGCACCCTTTCCGCCATTAATTGGGGTAACATTCGTACACCTGCAGACTTCAAGCGTGTCTGCACACTGGCAGTTAGAGGTCTTGATGCACTGCTATCCTATCAAGACTATCCAGTTCTTGCAGCAAGATTGTCAACTGAAAAGCGCCGTCCGCTAGGTGTTGGCATTATCAACTTTGCATACTGGATGGCCAAGCATGGACTTAGTTATCAACATATAGATGCAGAAGGACTTGCACTGATTGACGAGTGGGCAGAAGCCTGGAGTTACTATTTGATTAAAGCCAGTGCTGATCTAGCAACGGAACAGGGTGCCCCTAGCGGCAACTTAGAAACCAAGTACGGACACGGCATCACACCTAACCAAACCTACAAGAAGGATGTTGACGATCTTGTGCCACACGTTGAACGCATGGACTGGGCAGAACTTCGCAAACAGTTGAAAGAAACTGGCATTCGCAACAGTACACTGATGGCATTGATGCCCAGCGAAACTTCAGCACAGATTGCAAATGCTACAAACGGAATTGAGCCGCCACGTGCATATATCAGTGTTAAGCAAAGCAAGCACGGCGTACTAAAGCAGGTTGTTCCTGAATACAAGCGTCTAAAGAACAAGTACGATCTACTATGGGATCAAAAGTCACCAGAAGGTTATCTAAAGATCATGTCAGTGTTGCAAAAATACATTGACCAAGGCATTAGTGTTAATACCAGTTACAATCCAATCTACTTTGAAGATGAAAAGATTCCTATGAGTGTGATGCTACAGCACATGGTAATGTTCTACAAATACGGCGGCAAGCAGTTGTATTACTTCAACACCAACGACGGCGCTGGCGAACTAGACGTAGCCAAGATGGTCAAAGAAGACGCATTTGAGCCCGAAATACAAATCAGTGACGAAGCCGCTTGTGAAAGTTGCACAATTTAATTGACAGAGCCCGAGGGCTCTGTTACACTCTTATAGCATTTAACAAAGGATAAAAATGAGCAGCGTATTTGATTTAGAAAACCGTGCAGATCATACACAGGTAATGGCATTTCTCGACCCAACAGGTGGTCCTACTATCCAGCGTTATGACACGCTGAAGTACAAACAGTTTGATCAACTCACTGATAAACAACTTGGTTTCTTTTGGCGTCCTGAAGAGATCGACGTTTACAAAGACGCAACAGACTTCAAGGCTCTAACAGCACATGAACAACATATTTTTACCAGCAATCTAAAGCGTCAAATTCTACTTGATAGTGTACAAGGTCGTGCTCCTGTAGAAGCATTTAGTCCTATTGTAAGTTTGCCAGAACTTGAAAACTGGATCCTGACTTGGACATTTTCTGAATCAATTCACAGCCGCAGTTATACACACATCATTCGCAACGTCTATGCCAATCCGAGCAAGATCTTTGACGAGATGATGGACATTGAAGAAATTATCGATTGTGCAGAAGATATCAGCAAAAATTATGACGAACTGATTGAACTTGCAACTTGGTATAATTTGCTTGGCGCAGGCACTCACACAGTTAACGGTAAAGAAGTTGCAGTTGAGTTGTACGAACTAAAGAAGAAACTATGGCTTGCACTGATGAGTGTTAACATTCTAGAAGGTGTTCGCTTCTATGTTAGTTTTGCTTGTTCGTGGGCATTTGCTGAACTGAAGAAGATGGAAGGCAATGCTAAAATCATCAAATTTATTGCACGTGATGAGAACCTGCATCTTGCATCAACGCAGATGCTGCTAAAACTATTGCAAAAAGACGATCCTGATTACGCCAAGATTGCAAAAGAAACAGAAGCAGATTCTATCAAGATGTTTGTTGATGCAGTTGATCAAGAAAAAACTTGGGCAGACTATCTGTTCAAAGGTGGCAGTATGATTGGTCTCAACACTCAACTGCTAACTGAATACATCGAGTGGATTGCTACCAAGCGTATGAACATGGTTGGTCTCAAGAGCCCTTACACTGTAAAGAACAATCCATTGCCGTGGACACAAAAATGGATTTCCGGTTCGGAAGTTCAAGTTGCGCCACAAGAAACTGAGATCAGTTCATACACTGTGGGCGCTATCAAACAGGATGTAGGCACAGATACATTTAAAGGATTATCATTATGAGCGAAACTATTGTATGGAGCAAGGACAACTGCCCCTATTGCGTTAAAGCAAAGCGTATGCTTGATGGTAAAGGTATACGCTACGAAGAAAGAAATATTACTGCTGGGCCTTGGACCAAGGAACAGTTGTTAGAAGCAGCACCTAATGCTAGAACTGTTCCACAAATTTTCCTACATGGAAATTACATTGGCGGATCAGACGCACTGGAAAAATACTTTGAAGATCATGACATGTGGAGAAACGATTAATGCTTATTGAAGCACCAATGAAGGACGGCGATACCGTTACTATTAAAACATTCAACGGCGATGAACTGATTGCTAGACTTGTTGAAACCAAAACAAATACCTATGTGGTGTCCAAGCCATTGGCAATTATGGCAACACAGCAAGGACTGGGTCTAGGTCCTTACACATTTACAGTTAATCCAGATTCCAAGATCGAGATTAACAAAAATGCAGTGATCTTTATTGCTAAGACTGACAGCGAAATGGCCAAGCAGTATATCAGCAGTACCAGCGGCATTAAGATGATATAAGGAGTTATTATGGCAGAGTTGTGGGCAGTCGAAGGAGATCAAAATTCACACGGCGGCGGCGAGTTAAATGCCGACGGAGATTCTAGTCCGCAAACTGTTAAAATAAACGGTAAACCTATTATAGTACACGAAAGCACAGCAGAACCAGATGGCTTCTTACATCCTGTGCCACCAACTGACACTGCCGAAGGATCCGGAACTGTTTTTTGTTACGGTGCACCTGTACACCGAAATGGTGATTTACGTAAATGTGGAGCAACTACAGTTGTAACAGGTCAGTCTACGGTCAAGGTTGGTTGACAAACCTTAAAGTTACTGCTATAGTAAGTTGTGAAACAAAGGTGAAACATGAAAAAGATTCTAACGGACTGTGACGGCGTGTTGCTGGACTGGGAAGGTCCATTCCACGAGTGGATGATTAAAAAAGGCTATACCAAGATCAAGCACGGTATCTACAACCTTGCTGAAGCATACGGTATCCCCAAAGAAGACAAGCATGACGTTGTACGTGAATTCAACGAAAGTGCTTGGATGTGTTGCTTGCCAGTGCTGCGAGATGCAGACACAGGTGTTGCTCGATTGTTTGCAGAGGGCTACCGCTTTGACGTAATTACCAGTTTGAGCCTCGATCCATATGCCAAAGAACTGCGTTGGATCAACCTTAACCGTACTATCGGCAGTGCTGCGTTTGACGATCTCATCTGCCTTGATACTGGTGCAGACAAAGATGACGCCTTAGACAAGTACGAGCAGGGACATTGGTGGATCGAAGACAAACCAGAAAACTGCGACACTGGTTTGAAATACGGTCACCGTCCAATCCTTATTGATCATCCACACAATCAATGGTATCAAAACCCAGCGGTTGTTCGCGTAAACAACTGGCAAGAAGTATGTGAGGTAATTCTCGGTGAGTGACACGCACGAACAGTTAAAACTTGCCTTTGCTATCTATTTGCAGGAAACTGAAAAGTTCGAGCAAAAAGGTGTAAAGGCGAGTGCTGTTCGAGCAAGACAAGCACTACACGAAATGAAGGATCTAATCATTCAACGTCGCAAAGAGATACAAGAAAAGAAAACTGACCTATAATAAATACACTATAGAGGTAAATGACGATGGATACACTTAACGATTTAAAAAAATATATTCAAGTTGAATACGGAGTTGAGCCCACTCAATTTGACGGCAAAGTGTTGCGTTATCGTGCAATTTCCTTTGAACGCAACCTACCCAGTATTATGGTGCAGAATCAAAAAGTCAGCGATATGTGGACCGTGAAACGTACTGGACACAGCATTGACTATTTCCGCACTGAAGAATTAAAATTGGCAGTAAATCCTGGCGGTAGTTTGCTATACTTTTTTATGCCCAAATCGAGGATTTAATGGACAAAGAAAACATTGATTACCTTTACGGAATTGCACGTAAGGTAACGTTTTATTATAATGTAAGAAAAAAAGCAATTTCATACTTGCTCAATAATAAAATCAACAGTAAGGATCTATCAGTTAACGTACTGTTAATGTCTGCAATTTGGGCTGCACATCAATTAAACGATGATTTAACAGAAGAAAACCTGCTGGTAAATTTTGGTTTAATTGCCAAGGACGATGCTGAATTTAGCAATACAATAATGCGACTGCACCCGGAACAGCATCACTTGACTCTTGAAGAAATTCTAGACATCATGGTGGAACGTTCCAGAAAAAACACTTGACAGATATCTATTGTATGCTATAACTCAATAGCAACACGGAGCAAGCAATGAAAAAGTTTTCTAAACGCTACTACAAGCCCGAAGGTTGGGGACCGTTTAAAAACTCTTTGCTGCTTGGTTTAGAATGGACTGCCAAAGGCAGCAAAAACAACACATATTCCATTACAGTTACTGAAAACGGATTCGAGTGCAGTTGCACTGGATTTACTTTCTATGGAAAATGCAAACACGTCACAGAAATTTTAGAAAGGTTTGACAATGAACACAATCGGTCGTATGCACCATAATACTCCAAAGGAACTAATTGAGGAGTTTCTCAACCGAGGCGGCAAAGTTAAAGTTTGTTCAACAGGTGAAAGAACAGAAGAAATTGAATATACTTCTGGATTCTACGGCAGAAAGAAAAAAAAGGTCGTTGTTGAAGATGTTGAAATTGAAGTTGAAGTTGAAGTCAGCGATGACGAAAGTTAAAGCACATCTAGTAGATGTGGACTGGCCAATCAAAATTAGCAATCCTTGCAGAGAAATCGCCCTTCCTGTATTGATGCGACCCATTGACATTACATACCTACGGTTAAAAGGCATTGGTGTTTATGATTACACCGAAAGCCTAGAAATGGAAGATGAGTGGGTGGATCTTGAATCCTGCTACTCTTTTGGGAATTAAAAAATAAATACTCTGTGACAGCATACGAACACAAAGAAGCCAATAGATATTATTGGATTGTCAAAGGACACCTGATTCCAGATGCATGGAGTGAAAAAGACATCATGAGTGTGTACAACGGTTACTTTGAACGTATCTGGGGTAATCATGAAAACGTTGTTCACGAAGACGGGTTCGAAGAAGCATGGAGCAAAAAAACATGGTAAGCACTCAAATAGCCCAGATGGACGCCGCCGAATGAAAGACTTCATTATTCCCTCGGACCGCGATTTTGGCACGCCCTATGTGCGTTCGACCGCTACGGTGACCCTGAACATCGACGGGTTCGATGTGACCGTGCCCAAAGACACCAGCATAATGCGAGCCGCCGCCGAGATTGGCATCACAGTGCCAAAGCTGTGCGCGACCGACAACCTTGAGGCCTTTGGCTCCTGCCGCCTGTGCCTTGTGGAAATCGAAGGCCGCAATGGCACGCCCGCCTCTTGCACCACGCCCGTTGCCCCCGGCATCCGGGTGAAAACCCAAACCGGCAATCTGAAACAACTGCGTCGCGGCGTAATGGAGTTGTATATCTCGGACCACCCGCTGGACTGCCTGACCTGCTCGGCCAATGGCGATTGCGAGTTGCAGGACATGGCTGGTGCCGTCGGCCTGCGCGATGTGCGCTATGAGGCGATCGACACCCACTTCCGCGCCAAGAACAACTCTGGCGAGGCCAATCCGCAGTGGAAAGCCAAGGACGAGAGCAACCCCTACTTCACCTATGACCCGGCGAAATGCATCGTCTGCTCGCGCTGTGTGCGGGCTTGTGAAGAGGTGCAGGGCACCTTTGCGCTGACCATCGAAGGTCGAGGCTTTGACAGCCGTGTGTCGTTCGGTGCAAAAACCGATGATGCGCTGGCCTCGGATTGCGTGTCCTGCGGTGCCTGCGTACAAGCCTGCCCGACAGCGACCTTGCAGGAAAAGTCGATCATCGAAATCGGCACACCGGAACGCTCTGTCATCACCACCTGCGCCTATTGCGGTGTGGGTTGCCAGTTTAAAGCTGAACTGCGCGGCGACGAGCTGGTGCGGATGGTCCCTTACAAGCACGGCAAGGCCAACCGTGGCCATTCCTGCGTCAAGGGCCGCTTTGCCTATGGCTATGCCTCCCACCAAGACCGCATCCTGTCGCCGATGATCCGCGACAGCATCAACGACCCGTGGAAAGAAGTCTCGTGGGCCGAGGCGATGGAATTCGCCGCGAACCGCATGAAGGGCATAATTTCCAAATACGGGCAAAAGTCCGTGGGTGTGATCACCTCGTCGCGCTGCACCAATGAAGAAACCTATCTGGTGCAGAAACTGACTCGAGCAGTGTTCCTGAACAACAACACTGACACCTGCGCCCGCGTCTGCCATTCGCCCACCGGTTATGGCTTGGGTCAGACTCTTGGTACCAGTGCTGGAACGCAAGACTTTGATTCGGTAGAATATACAGATGTGGCCATTGTGATTGGAGCCAATCCTGCTGTAGGTCACCCGGTCTTTGCAAGCCGTCTAAAAAAACGCCTGCGTAAAGGAGCGAAACTGATAGTCATTGACCCTCGCCGCACTGAAATTGTAGTAAGCCCGCATATCAAAGCAGTACATCACCTTGCACTTACACCAGGCACCAACGTGGCCATGGTCACCGCACTGGCGCATGTGATCGTGACCGAAAAGCTCTACAACGAAGAGTTCATCCGCACCCGCTGCGACTGGGATGAATTCCAAGACTATGCCGAGTTTGTCAGCCGCCCGAACCATTCGCCCGAAGCGGTGGAAATCCTAACCGGCGTCAAGGCCGAGGATGTCCGCGCCGCGGCCCGCACCTATGCCACCGGCGGCAACGGCTCGATCTACTACGGTCTGGGCGTGACGGAACATTCGCAAGGCTCGACCACCGTGATCGGCATTGCAAACTTGGCGATGATGACCGGCAACATTGGCCGTCCGGGCGTGGGTGTGAACCCGCTGCGTGGCCAAAACAACGTGCAAGGCTCGTGCGACATGGGATCCTTCCCGCACGAACTGCCGGGTTACCGCCATGTGAAGAACGACGATGTACGGGCAATCTATGAAAACCTCTGGGGCGTGAAGATCGATAATGAGCCGGGCCTGCGTATCCCCAACATGCTGGATGCCGCCGTGGAGGGCACCTTCAAGGGGTTGTACTGCCAAGGCGAAGACATCCTGCAATCTGACCCGGACACCAAGCACGTTGCGGCAGGTCTGGCAGCGATGGAATGCGTGATCGTGCATGACCTGTTCCTGAACGAGACCGCAAACTACGCCCATGTGTTCTTCCCTGGATCGAGTTTCTTGGAAAAGGACGGCACCTTTACCAACACTGAGCGCCGCATCAACATGGTACGCAAGGTAATGGCTCCGAAGCCGGGTTATGCCGATTGGGAAGTCACCCAGTTGTTCGCTAACGCAATGGGTGCCAACTGGAACTACACCCACCCGGTGCAGATCATGGAAGAGATTGCCATGACCACGCCGTCCTTCGCCGGTGTCAGCTATGACAAGATCGAAGAGATGGGCTCGGTCCAGTGGCCCTGCAACGAAAAAGCGCCTGAAGGCACGCCTTTGATGCACGTCGATGCCTTCGTGCGTGGCAAAGGTCGGTTCATCAACACCGAATATATTGCCACTGATGAACGCACTGGCCCGCGTTTCCCGCTGCTACTCACCACGGGCCGTATCCTGTCGCAGTACAACGTGGGCGCCCAAACACGCCGCACAGCGAACAGTATATGGCATACTGAAGATTTGTTGGAAATCCATCCCCACGATGCTGAAGTGCGCGGTGTCAAAGAGGGTGATTGGGTGCGTCTGGCCTCACGTGCCGGGGAAACCACCCTGCGAGCAACACTGACCGACAAAGTCAATCCGGGCGTGGTCTACACCACCTTCCACCACCCCGACACCCAAGCCAATGTTATCACCACCGATTTCAGCGATTGGGCTACCAACTGTCCAGAATACAAGGTTACGGCAGTTCAGGTGTCGCCCTCCAACGGCCCGTCGAAATGGCAAGAGGAATACAACGCTCAAGCCACTCTCTCACGTCGTATTGCAGCAGCGAAATGACGAACAAGCATACACAAAAAAGTTCTTGACTGGTTGACTGTTTTAGCATATAAATAACTTGTGATGTTGAAGTTCACTGAACACGGATGAGACCCGGGGGCGGCACCCGGCAGGTCCACCATAAGAAGACTGATGATGTATGTATATTACGATGAGAGTAAAGACAGAAGCGAAGATCTTGATTGGAAAAAGTACTGTGATGAACAGGTACCGACTGAGCAAGAACAGATCTTTTGGGGTAATGTAAGTATTATATTTGTTTTAGTATTAGGATTAATCGCAGTATTTTTATGATGGGCCTGACATAGGATCGATCAACGAACTAGGCAGGATGGAGTCACCGGGATCTAAGCGCCGTTACCGCGAAGAAAATGACAACTGCAAATGAAAATTTTGCACCTTCTGAGTTTGCTCTAGCAGCATAACTACAGGGCGCCCGGGGAGAGCGTAGCAACAGAATCTCCTCATAAATACTATTATGCACACAGATTACTATGTTTACGAATACCTGCGAGAAGATGGCACTCCCTACTATGTAGGCAAAGGTCGTTGTGGAAGATATAAAGAACGTCACGTCACTCTAAAGCCAACAGTGGAACAGCCAAAGAAAAACACTCGTCGTAAAACTAAATAGTTGTATGGACGACAACGATAACCCAGCACCAGAAGAAAAATTTGAAATCAGCCTAAGACTGTTGGGCAATGAAATCATTGCTATGGCACTGCTGAGTCAAAGCAAAAAGAAAAATTGGGTTTTATTTGGTTTACTTGCATTCATACTGATTACTGTCATACTTGAAAGACTGGTACCAGTAATTGAAAAAATGCAAGGTGTTATGTAACTGTTGCACATTGAACACACATTTAAAAAGCATTTTCAAAAAACCCTAGATATCTGTTCAAACTAGTTGTATTTTACAGAATATCTGTTATAACTAATATTACGAATGAGCAAGAAATTTGCCATTATAATAACAAAGGGAAAAACTTTATGAAACTATTACTTACTACTGTTGCAGCCATTGCATTTGCTGGTGCTGCATTTGCTGCTGATTTTGGCGGCACTGTTGGCGCTGAATTCACCAAAAACGTTGCTGGCAATTTTGTTGCAACTCCAACTGTTGAATTGTCATTTGGTCACAAAGCCGAAGGCGCAACTGCATTTGGCGCTGTTGGCGTAGAAGCAGACGGCAGCGATCTTGTTGTTGACTCGTGGCATGTTGGTGTAGCATTTGGCGGCACTAGTGTTAGTTTTGGCGATCAAGGCGACTTGTTTGGCTTTGGCGGCTTAGAAGTTGTTGGCGGCGATACTCTTGCTGATCCAGCAGACGATCACGAGAGTGTGATTGTTAGCCACGGTGCAGTTGAAGTTCTTGTTGGTTTAACTGACATCAGCACCAATGTAGGCGACATTGAAAACGTTCAGATTGCTTATAGCAACGACTACGGTAAGATTGATGTAGCCGGAGCACTTGACTACAATCTTGACACCGAGGACACTACTGTTGCAGTAGCAACTGGTGTTGATGTTAGCGAAGCACTTTATGCTAACGTAACTGTTACTTATGCTGATGAATTTGCTTATGAAGCAATGGGTACTTACGGTGCAATGGACGCACTAGACGTTTCTGCTTTCATCAACGGTGACGAAACCGACATGGCACAGAACATCGGTGCTGGCGTTGTCTACACCAAGGATAGCCTAAGTGCATTTGCTGAAGTTGGTTACAATCTAGACACTGAAGAAACTACTCCTGCAATTGGCGTATCATTTAACTTCTAATCTACGCTAAAATACAAAGTCAAAAAGGGTCCTATAAAATAGAACCCTTTTTTTTTTGTATTCAATAAATACCTACATAATGGAGGATCGGCAATGGCCAAAAAAGGCGGAAAGAGTTCGGGTTTTACATCTCAAGGACTTCACAGCAATGTTTCAGCAAGAATTACAAATCAGTTAAGAAGCGAGTATCTTGCATCTAGCGAGCGTGTAATAAATCAATTACAGGCCTGGAAAAAGAACAAGAATGTAGTTCTTACTATCGAAAATCCAAACAAGAACGAAACTAACAAGCGATTTATCAAAGTCAAAGCATTTGACTATTGGGGTTCTCCAAAGAAGTTTCAATCTTAAGTTGACATCGGGCTCCATATGTGTTACAGTATTTGTATCAACTATGGAGCCTTTCTATGAGTATGCACCTTGTGGGACCATACCTTACTACTACAAAATACAATTCAAAGAAGAAGACTTCTAACAGTAAAAAGTTAGAAGCCGCAAAAGCAGATCATGAAACGTGGCTTAAGAAAATGGGTGTAGGCAAAGCAAAATTGCCTGTGGACAAAAAAGGTCAACGTGTAGGCATTTACGATATTCCTGATTATTCAACTGGTCCTAGAATGACCAGCGATCGTGTAGCAGGTCACGGGCCTGCTAAAGAACCTATGGTTTATAGCGGAGAACGTCAACTGCTTGGTGTCGCTACAATGCATAAAAGCAATATGGTTCCTATCTTTGCAGACAAGAAACAAGATGCAACAGATATTGCACAAATGCGTAGAAATTAATCTACTGCTATATTGCTAAAAATGGTAGGATAAATATTACATGGGTTTAGGAATTCTTACAATGCTAACAGCATTGAGTATCAGTGCTGTTGCAATATACTATTCTGTTGCAGGTCTCGTAGCAATATTTGCTGCGGCAGCAGTGCCTATCATCATAATGGGCAGTATACTTGAAATAGCAAAATTAGTTACCGTAGTGTGGTTACACTATTATTGGGAACATGCAGTATGGTGGTTAAAAACTTATCTAACCATATCTGTTGCTGTTCTGATGTTGATCACATCGATGGGTATTTTTGGATTTTTGTCCAAAGCACACATCGATCAAACTGCCAGTGCCAAAGACGGTCTAGCAAGATTAGAACAGATAGACAGTCAAATACTTAGACAACAAGACGTCATTGCCAAGGCAGAGCAAGAAATCGAACAACTTGAAGTAGCCGGCACAGATCGCGACACAGAAATACAAGCACAGATTGACAAAGAACAAGAACGTATCGACAGTGCATACACTCGTATTCAACCAGCAATTGATGAACAAAACGTTATTATCACCAAAGAAGAACAACGCCTTGGCGGTGGACTATCTTTGTATGAAGACCAACTAAACACAATCACTGGCAATCTACAAAGCATAGAACAATACATTGCAATTGACAACATCAAAGCATTACAAGCATTGGTAGGTGTTCGTGCAGATGGTCAATTAGGTCCTGCAACTACACAAGCAATTGACTCATACAGAACTGCACAGACTGCTGAAAAACAACGTCTAGCAGAATTAATTGCACAAGAAAGCAGTAAACTATCATCACCTGTAATTGATACTGCTCGAGCAGAGATTCAAAGACTACGCAGTTTAGCCGAAACAGAGATTGCAAACTCCAACGAATTAATCAACAGACTTAGACAGCAACTAGGTGTAACCGACGAAGCAAAAGTTGCTGCTCAAGTAGAAAAACAAAATAAGATTATTGTCGAGGCTGAAACTGTTGTATCTGCCTTAACAGAACAGAAATATGGACTTGAGTCTGAATATAGAAAACTAGAAGCAGAAGTAGGTCCTATCAAGTATCTTGCAGAATTTGTATACGGCAAATCTGAAGATAAAGATCTTTTAGAAGAAGCAGTCCGTTGGGTAATTATTTTAATTATTTTTGTGTTTGATCCATTGGCTGTGTTACTTCTAATTGCAAGTCAGCACACATTTAATTTTCAAAGAGAACTTCGCAAGGAGTCTCTTCGGCAAAACAGTGTTGATACAAACAAGGATGTAAACAATGATGTATCTGATAGACCTGATAATGAACAATCAGATAGTAAAACACCCGCAGCCAGTACAACAAGCGATAGTACTGCCAGCACCACCTCAGAGAACGCCAGCACCGACGATAAAGGATCTGAGACGGATGATACCATGTCTGGAACAAGATCTCAAAACGGAGGACTAATCGATGATGGACCTATACAGAAAATTAACGCTGATGCAGATGCAGGCCTGGGAGAACTTCGTGCAGAAGACCCTGCTACCACCGCAATTGAAGATGATGCAGGATTGGAATCGAGTGAAGTACCAATTGATGCAGATAGACAAAAGCGAATAGACGAACTAGTTGCTATTGAAAATCAAGCAGACACTAAACTTGCCAAGATACAGTGGAAACAAGATCATCCAGACTTGACCATCAAAGAGTTTAAAGAAGCATATATAAATGGTGAGATAGATAGTCTACCTTGGGAAGGGTATTCTCAAAACTCCGAGCAAAGTGAAAACAGCATCTGGCGTAAAATAAGAAACAAAGATGAATGAAATTACTGTAATTACACCTCCGGATGTGTTATACAATGATGTATTATCAATATTAGTAATACATCCTAGAGATGAACTTAAATCTATACTCAACAACATTTTAATAAACGCTGTAGAACCAGTTAATTTGTTTTTATACGAATTAAAAGCCGATCACGATATTGAATGGTTATTGGCACAGGTTAAAAGATGTGATGTAGTTGTTCTAGATTTAGATAGTACAGAACCATTTACATACGAATTCGCATCTTATATTATTGCACAGCCAAATACTTTTTACTTGACAAGTGACAATATTACACCATATAATTTATTAAGCAAGAACAGAATTTACGATTTGTCTTGGTTAGAAACAGTTTTAAACAGAGGAAATAATGAGTAAACATCAATCTACTGACAGTGCAAAAGGATTTCGAGTTGAGGTCTATGGCAATGATATTTCAAAAGCATTGCGTAAACTTAAAAAGAAATTAGCCGATGATGGCATTTTTCAAGAACTCCGTAATCGCGAAGCCTTTGAAAGCAAAGGCACCAAGCGTCGCAAAGCAAAAGAAGCCGCAAAGCGCCGCTATAAAAAAGCACAAGCAAACCGAGAGGTTTGATATACAAACATGCGGTTAGAAACCGACGTTAAATTAGATTATAAGGACGTTCTTATTCGTCCTAAAAGAAGCACACTAGGCAGTCGTAGTGAAGTAGACCTAGAACGTAGATTTAGTTTTAGAAATTACGTTCCGAGATTTCCAGATAACATCGAAGATTACCACTATCGTGGCGTTCCTATTATGGCCGCTAACATGGACGGTGTTGGCACATTTGACATGGCTGACACACTAGCAAAATCCGGTACATTTACTTGCCTTGTTAAAACATACAGTGCTCAAGAACTTATAGATTTCTTTAAAGGCAACAGCATTCGTACTGAACATGTTGCTATGAGCATTGGCGTTAGCAATGCAGACTACGACAAATTTTGCAAGGTTTATCTTAATGTTAGCGAACAACTAAAGTATCTGTGTATTGACGTTGCAAATGGTTACACAGAAACATTTGTAAATCATGTACGAAATATTCGCGAACGTTATCCACATATTGTAATCATTGCTGGTAATGTTGTTACTGGCGAAATGACAGAGGAATTAATTCTTGCTGGAGCAGATATTGTTAAAGTCGGCATTGGTCCTGGCAGTGTTTGTACTACTCGTATACAAACTGGGGTCGGCTATCCCCAACTATCCGCCATCATCGAGTGTGCGGATGCTGCTCATGGTCTTGGTGGTCATGTTATTGCCGATGGCGGTTGTACTTGCCCTGGCGATGTTGCTAAAGCCTTTGCTGCTGGTGCTGACTTTGTGATGCTGGGCGGGATGCTGGCCGGACATGATGAAGGCGGTGGTGAAGTCATTGCCAAATACTACCGAACAAATCAACTACAGCACGATGGTGTAAATCTTGTTGTAGAAGAAAAACGGTTTGTCAAGTTCTATGGTATGAGCAGTAAAGCAGCAAACGACAAACATTTTGGCGGCTTGAAAGATTATCGAGCGTCAGAAGGCAGGGAGGTGTTAGTGCCTTACAGAGGTCCTGTGAACAACACAGTACAGGAACTGCTTGGCGGTATTAGATCTACCTGCACATATGCAGGCGCTAAGACATTAAAACAACTTAGCAAATGCACAACCTTTGTTCGTGTAACACAACAATTTAACGGTGTGTATGCGAACAATGGTAAATAAAAGTGGAACGCCACTTGGGTTCCAGAAGATCTTGCTTTAAAAGGAGATAAAAAATGACAAGACTTACAACTCTAGACTTACCTTCATTTCACCGTGCCACAGTTGGCTTTGATAGAATCTTTCATGATTTAGAACGTCAATTTGCTAACTCACAAAGCACAAGTAACTATCCTCCATACAACGTTGCAGAAATCAATGAGAACGAATGGATGATCTCTATTGCAGTTGCGGGATTTGGTATGGACAACCTCGACATTGTTCTTGATAAGAACACGTTGACTGTTGAGGGTACACCACCAAAGGGTGACGAGGAAGTAAAGTATCTACACAAAGGAATTGCTGGTCGCGTATTCCGTAGAGCCTTTACACTAGCCGAGCATGTCGAAGTTGCCAATGCAACACTCGAACTTGGTATGTTAAACATTCATCTAGTGCGAAATGTTCCAGAAGCATTGCAGCCTAAGAAGATTGCTATTGAAATACCAAATCTAATTCAAGGCTAAAAAGTCTAGGGGGAGTGATGAGCTCCCCCATCAACAAAGGAAAGAAATATGAGCACCGCAGTTGACATAAAAATTGATGAAAAAATTAAAGTAGAAGTTAAAGAACCTAGTTTATACAAAGTTATTTTTCTAAACGATGACAAAACACCAATGGAGTTTGTTGTTAGTTTATTGATCGAACTATTTAAACATTCTGAAAACACTGCACAAACACTAACAATGAAAATTCACGAAGAAGGTAGTGGAGTAGTAGGTGTTTATAGTTACGAAATTGCAGAACAAAAATCTCTCGAAGCAACTAGCCTATGCAGAGACAACGGATTTCCTCTACGCATTAGAGTTGAAGAGGAACTATGAGCAAACTAAAAGAACTCACTTGGGAAGTACATCAACGAGCAGAGCGTACTGAGTTCGCTTGCAAACTACTTAAAGGTCTAACCCCTGAAGAGTATCACAAATATCTCTACAATCAATATATGATTTATTCAATACTGGAAGATGCTGCTAAATCATTAGTACCCGAACTCAAGAGTATAAACAGAGCAGAACGAATCTACGCCGATCTTAGAGAAATTGAAAAAGAATATGCTATCGGCACAACATCTGCACTACTGATGCCGGTTGTACGTGAATATGAACGTCATGTTATAACTTTAGACAGGCAAGGAATACTTGCACACATATATGTTCGTCATTTTGGCGATATGTACGGCGGGCAAATGATTAGAAAACGCAATCCTGGTTCGGGCACCATGTACGATTTTGATAACGTAGAAGAACTCAAAGCAACTGTTAGATCTATGTTAAACGACTCAATGGCAGAGGAAGCAAATCGTTGTTTTGAATTTGCAATGCAGTTGTTTGTTGAGTTAGATGAGTAAACTTTTTGTTCATGTTAGATTACCGTACTTTAGTGATGTAATGGATGATGCACCACAATATGAAGAATGCTTTTCTGACATGCAAATATTTTTAAAAAACATAAAGTCTCGTGGAATAAATGAACAAATTGTATTTGTTTTAAATCATATGTGGGAAATAACATTTGTTAAAGATTTAAACTTTTTACACAACTTTTTTAAAAACAAACTCAAAAATTACAATGTAGATTTTTTTATTTTATATAGTGTATGTGCAGATGATCAAGATGATCTTCCAAAAAATATTATAAAATACAATTTTTTCCAAAGCAAGACAGTACATGCAACAACCATCAACAATCAACAAACAGCAAAAAAATGGGATAAATCCAAGTTTAGAGGATTGTTACTTACAGGAAAAGCGCATAAGCCTCAAAGACTAATACCATTAAAATTTTTATTAGATAATAACTTGTTAAATGAAATTGACATGGAATGGAGTTTCTTTTATTATAAAGAATATGCAGTAGATATTAAGAGATTTTTAAATATCAACAATGGCGAATTGCAACACTTTGTTTCTTCTGCTTCAAGAAATCCAGACAACATCAAAGTTTCACAGTACGGAAATCTTTTTAGTTATGATGGATTTCCCTACAGTCAGAATCTATATTCGGATACTTCATGGTCACTAATTTCCGAAACAGGAGCAAACAGATCTGTCTTATGGATTACTGAAAAAACATATAGAGCCATAATAAATAGACATCCGTTTATATTGTTTGGTCAACCCGGATCAGAAGAACACTTAAGATCTCAAGGATTTAAAACATTTGAATATTGTTTTCCAATAAATTATGACAACATAACTTCCAACGAACATCGATTCGAAGCAGCATTTAAAAACATTTGTCATATAAGAGAAAACTGGAAAAATTTAGATTTTGAGAGAATAAACGACGATGTAAATCACAATTACAATGTTTTATTTAATAGTGTTGTAAATGAGCAAAAACAACTAATTAAAAAATTAAAATTCAATGACGGGGATAAAATTTGTGACATTCTACTTTATGATCTTTTTCACTTCGGCCATGTCTTCGGGGCCGATGCTGAGGTATCTACTGTAGAAGACGTTGTAAACGGAAAAAAAAGTATAATTTATTATTATTGGGATATCAGATGACAGTATGGAATTACTTAATTGACTGGCAAGAAGAAGTTGTTGATAACTTAGACTCAGTCGCAGAACGTGTTAATGAACCTGGGATGGACAGATTCAATCAACCCGGCTGGATCAATCTTGTTTGGGAAAGTGGCTGGGCAAGACGCATACATCTAGATGTAGTCGATGCCAGAGAAACAAAAGGTCTCTGGATGATGCACTTTTGTATTTTTCCACACCTGGACAATTCTGGACCAATCTACGGGCTTGATGTAATTGCAGGCAAAAACAAAGTCACTGGATTCTTTCACGATCTATCTCCTACTGTCGACAACAACCATGCTATGATTGAACAGTTTGGTGATGTTCTAAAAGATCACTCTTGGAAGAAAGAACGCGAGTTACCTGAATGGGCGCAGGCAATTTTTAGCAAACACATGTTGGCAGTGGGCAATGTTAACACCGAAGAAGAACTGCTTAAACTTCTACAATTGTCGTGGGCTAATCTAGAAGATTACGGTACTGAAATACAAAAGTATGCAGGCACTTGCACAGCAGAATTGGGTAAGACTGCACAAAATCGCTATGCATATTATCAAAAACAAAATCCACATACACCACGTACTATGACAGCATTAGGGCTCAACGAAGAAGATGTAAGAGCATTCGTACAAGAATGTTTGTTTCCAGACATTGAATAAATATACTAAATAGGAAATAAATTTATGCGTTATAGTGATTTTAAATTAGTTGAAGGCCTACTGGGAAAACCCACCGACGACAAATACCTTCCAGCGGTAAACCAATTACTCAAAGATCCAAATCACAAATTTCCAGTAGGAAAGTCGGGCGAAAAGGGCTCGTTGATGCCTTTGCCAGGACAGCAAGTGTCTTCTAGACAAGATAAAATAGTTGGTTATATGGTCCAAAATACGGATCAAAAAATAAGTGATGCGTATCTTCAATCTCTAAAGGACCTAGCTCCTGAACAGGTTCAAGCAGAACTAAAAAAACAGGTTCCTATTACACTTATGCAGATCGCAGACGCAAACATTCCTAACGCAAGTCAACCTGCACAACAGGAACTTAAAGCTAGAAAAATTTCTGTTCTAGTTAGTACACTGTTTAAATCAGATGAAATAAAACTAGCCGCTGGAAAAAGTGTATCCGATAAAGAAAAGTATCAAATTAAACCCAGTCAAATTTTTAATGACGAGAGATTTCCTGCGTCACAGGTTTTCAATGAAGTAACACAAAATAAAACTTTGTCACAATCTGATATCGGAAAGTATATTATCGAAATGGCAAAAGAAATTCAAGCAGGAAAGTTTCCAAGTCTAAACAACGTTCCTGATGAATTTCAAACTGCAATTAGAGATTATGCAGGAGAATATCTAGGTGTGTTAGCCTTAATTAAAGGTATTGCTAACTTTCCCACAAGAGATCAATGGTTTGAGCATTTAGGTGTAAACAACTTAGAAGGAATTTATATAAACTTTCCACAGCAAAGCAACTTTGCTCTAGGTGATAGCATAGGTAGTTTTGAAAATGCCAACACCGGAAATATGATCTTAATCAGCAGCAAGGGCGGCAGCAAGGGCGCTCCACCTAGTTTAAACAATTTAAAAATTCCTGAAAATCTAGAAAAAAGCAACGAATATAGAGTAGAAGTTGATGTAATCAAAACTTTACAATCTTCGGATGCATTAAAGCAGCCGTTCCTAGGGTTGAATAAAATTTTTGAATATAATCCAGATGCAATTGATCCATTGTTTAGACAAGCCTTACCGATTACAACCGAAGATCTAGCACTAATAAAACAATTTACTAACAGTCGCCTTTACAACAAGAGAGATGTAAGTGAATTATCTGATAAATTTAGAAAAATTGTTGGACGATCAAACTTTGAAAGAATTAAACTCGAAGCCACTCCGGGAGGTATAATTCATTATTTGTTTACTAAAGCAATAATTGAAGCAGTAAATAAAAATAATGCATTACCAAATTTTGAACCAATGGCAAGAGAAATATTGCAAAAAAACTTTATTCAAATTTTTGCTAGACCCAAAAACGGCAAACTTACATTTGATGTATTGTGGCCAAATAAAGAAATGGCCACAGGTAAAATAGAACTTTATAGTAAAGCAAGTTCTACAGATCCTGGCAAAGCCAAATTAAGTTTCAGCGTAACTTAATTATTTTACTGCCTTCTCGTCGTGTTCGCACCTGTGGCAAACATCGTTACGACAATGTTTGCAGTCTTCGTGACAGTGACATTCGTGTCCGCAATTTTTGCATTTAGGTTTAGGTGCTTTCACAACATTCTCCTCTATACGGTATTTATTACCCGATCTATAATACGACTACAAAATTTTTTTGCCTCTTACAGTAAATATATAGTGGAGGCGCTGTCTTAATGAAAAAAATCTCGATAGTCATGTTGATGCTATTACCGACATTTGCAAATGCAGAATTAGTTCATACATTTAAAAATCCAAGTTTTAGCGGTGAAGGGTATAGTAATCATGTGTTGGGTATTGAACAACTAGGGTTCAATAGACAAAAAGATATTGACGATGCTATTGCTGCTGAACAAGAACGCATAGAGCGAGAATTAGAAAACTCAACACTCAACAAATTTTTACGCAACATAGAAAGTAGAATATATGCTACACTATCCAAGCAGATGGTGGATGCTATGTTCGAGTCTTGTGCTGATGAAACAGGAGCAACTTGTCCGACCAGTGGTACAACTGAAATAGAAGGCAGTACTATTAGTTGGAGCAAAGACACTGTTACCGGTAGTATTACTTTGGAGGTTGTAAGCGATGAAGGAACAACCACTATTACTATACCTGGCGCAGGGGAGTTTAACTTTTGATTAAAGCAGCATTAGTAGGATTGTTATTTCTAACTGGATGTGTGTCGATAGAAGAACAAGCCAGTGAAATCATAGAAGAACCGAGAATTCAAGATAATCCCTTGCGTGTAGAACTTGCAAATGTTCCTGCACTAAATGGACCTAAGATGACTATCGGTGTTTACAGTTTCACAGACAAAACCGGGCAACGAGAGCCAGCAGATAACTTTAGCAGTTTGAGTAGTGCAGTAACACAAGGTGCAGAAGTTTGGGTAATAGATGCACTGATGCAGGTAGGCAACGGCAGTTGGTTTGAAGTTGTAGAACGTGTAGGCATGGACAATGTAATTGCAGAACGTCAACTTATACGTCAAACAAGAGAAAATTATTTAGACAATCCTGATCCATTGAATCCTATGCAATTTGCAGGGTTGATACTAGAAGGCGGAATAGTGGGATATGACAGTAACGTAGCAACAGGAGGAACCGGAGCACGTTACTTTGGAATAGGCGCAGGATCGGAGTACAGAGTAGATACTGTAACAGTTGCAATGCGTTTAGTAAGTGTTAGCACAGGAAGAGTGCTAATAAGTGTGGCTACTGAGAAAACTATAGCTAGTCACAAAACTGGTGCAGATGTATTTAAGTTCTTAGACATGAGCACCAAGGCACTGGAAATCGAGAGTGGATTTAGTGTCAACGAACCTACCAACTATGCTGTGAGGGCAGCAATAGAGGCAGGAATAATAGAACTAATATACGAAGGAGCTCGTAGAGAGCTGTGGAGTTTTAAATGAGGGCAATAAAAAATGAAAAAAATAATAATAGGGGCCTTGTTTGTACTAGTTAGTTCTGCGGCCTTGGCTAACGAAATCTACATACAACAAATAGGGGACAACCTTGCATTGACTGTTAGTCAAACCGGTTCTGGCAACAAGATCGGCGACCTGTCAACAACTGCACCTGCCTTGCTTTCAGGTGATGATATGACATTTGATATTACACAAAACGGCGATTATAACGTTATAGCAGCAACTATTAAGGGCAATACATATACAGGTGACTGGATATTCAACGGGGACAGCAACACAGTTGATTTAACCTGCGATATAACAAACGGCGCAAACTGCGAAATTGTAACAGTTGACATTACAGTTAATGGAAACAGCAACGACTTTAGCGTATATATTGGTGAAAATAAAGTTACAGATAACCTTGTAGCAGAATTTACCATCGACGGCGACGGCAACGTTATTTTAGCCAACTTGGATGCAACCAATGCTGATGTTACATTTACCATTGACAATAGTTTAGCAGCCAGCGGCAACACTGTTACCATAGATCAAGATGATGCAGGCGGTGTAAACGGACACAGTATTACCTATGATTTAACAGGTGGCGGAAATAATATCAACATAACACAAAGCGGATTAACGGACAAGACCGTTAATGTAACATCAACGGCCAACGACGGGACTGTAACAATTACACAGACTGATTAATGCTGAAATATATTATACCATTGCTGTTGATAGCTAATACCGCATATGCCAATGTAGGCGAAATAGCAACCATCGATGGCAGTGGTATTGTTAAGCGTGAGTCCACAGAGATACTCGGAGAACAAGGTGTAGGACTCGAAATGCAAGATACAATTGCTACTGCCAACGGTCGTATGCAATTACAGTTTGCGGACGATACTCGTGTTGATGTTACTGAACACAGCCGCATGGTCATTGATGAGTTTGTGTATGATCCTAACAGTGGTACTGGTGAATTGAGTATGCGAGCAACGCTAGGTGCTGTTCGTTATGCCAGTGGCGCTATTGCTAAGAACAGCAGACAAAATGTTAATATCGAAACACCAAGTGCAACTATCGGTGTACGTGGAACAGACTTTATGATGATTGTAGACGAAATCGGCGGCAGTATGGTTACACTGTTGCCAAGTTGCAACACTGCTGGCATGTGCGTGGTTGGCGAAATAACTGTTGAAACAGACGAAGGTATAGTTATAATGAATCAAGCCTTTCAGACCACAGTGGTTGCTCATAACGGTATGGTACCTAAACCACCTGTAATATTAGAACTGCCCGAAGACATGCTTCGTAGTATGCTGATTGTTAGACGAGTTGATCCTTATGACGAAGCAGCAGAAGATGCACAGCCAGCAGTTGATTTACTAGACATAGACTTTTTGGCTTTTGATGAATTAGACAAGGATCCGCTTGTGGAGGGTATTAAAAATATATGGGTAACAGACTTGGATACAAACACATATCTCAACGAAGTGTTTGTAGATCAACTGACAGCAGTGATGAAAGAAGTGATGCAAAAGTTATTAAGCGAACTAGACACACAAAATACTGCGTTTTTTGAAGAAAAGTTTTTAGGATTGGATCCTGAAACAGGAATATTTTATGACGAGGTTCCGCCTAATAATATTTTTAGAAGAAGCGAAAATTCTCATATGATTGATTTAATGTTAAGTCAAGGATATGGGTATACACTGGGTGTGGTTCAAAATGGATTTAGTATATACGGATATAGGATAGGTGTAGGAAATAATACAATTAATATCAATCAACAGGAGTAACAAATGGATTTAATATGGGCAATGGCATTAAGCAGTCATTTAGGAATGGAGGGAGATTACAATAGTCTACATCCGCATTTAAGATTACAAGAAAATAATTTTATCGCAGGCGCATACTACAACAGCGAAGAAAGGATTAGTCTTTACGGAGGTTATAGACTAGAACCAACTGAAAAAACAGGTATCGAGTTTACTATAGCAACAGGCTATGAAGAACTTGGTGCAATTACTCCGTATGCTAGAGGCACTTACGATATGGGAAAGGCAAGATTTTTTGTTGCGCCAGGTTTTGAAAAAAACAACGACGAAACTAATATAGGCGTGGTTTTAGGAATAGAACTACAACTTAAATAACATAACAAGATCTCATGGAGGGCAAAAAATGAGACGAATAATAGGGGGCACTGTGCTGGCTCTTTTACTAAGCACAACAGCATTTGCTGATACCAGTAGCATTAATGGCACATCCAGCATGGGTGTACTTGAAAATAATTGGGTTAAGGCTGGTGTAAACAAAAACTCCGGTACATTTGGAAGCGGTGGCGGAACCAGTCCTGGCCTACTATTCGATCCAACTGGAACAGGAACATTCAACGCTGGCTTTGATTATCTAACACCAGGAGCACCGTTTGACGGATTCTCTCTTAAGGTTGACGGCGTCAATGCTGCAAACAACAATACCGGTTCTACATCATTTGTTGATGCAGACGGATTAACTGACGGTACTAACACGTTAACATGGAGCGGCGATAGAGCATTTGGCAGTTCAACATGGAATGTTACAAATACATTTACATTGGGTACAACTGCATCATTTGTTGATGTGACAACAACAATTGTTGCTGGTAGTGCAGCATCAAGTGTTTGGTTTGGTAAATTTATCGATCCGGATAGCCAAGGTATGGCCGGCGATAGCTCAAGCACAGACAACGTATTAGGTTACTCAGGTATCCCATCAACTAACGTTGCATTCAGCGAAGCAACTGTTTCACGTTATGCACTAGGTTTATATTCAACAGATACAAACGTAGCAGCAGGCATCAACAGTTGGAGCTCAGAAGCAGATTCATACATAAATGCAGATGCATCTTGCGGCGCAGGCGTACTATATTGTAATGCAGATGATACAATTGGTCTTTCGTGGAATTGGTTAAGTGTTAGCGCAGGCGATATTCTCACAGCAAGTTATGCTTATATATTTGGACCAAGTGCGTTTGATGCAGCAGATTCTGCAATTGACGGTGGTGCTGGCGGCGGAACACCCGGCGTGTTACCAACTGGATGGACACTAACCGACGTGGGAAGTGCAACTGATGCAGCAAGCGGTGGCGGCACACCTACTATTACTTCTACTACAACTGCTACAATAACTTCAACAACCGAAGCACCGAGTACAACACTTCCTGTGCTAACAGCAAGTATTACAACACACGACAGCAGTGTAGCAGATGGCGTGCAAACAATTGCTCGTGAAACCACAACAACTACAACAACACCAGTTGATGTAACTACCACATCATTTGTGCGTACTACAGATACTTACAGTGACAGCAGTGTTGTTGTAACAGATGGAACACCAACAGTCACAACAGTATTACGCAATGACATCACTACAGCAATTACTTTCCCTCTACCATTTATAGGACGTATGGACCAAATAAATGCAATGTTAGACCTAAATCTAGCACATAACATTGGATTCGGTTCTGGTGTTAACGCCGGACGCATCAGCAGTGAAACAGACACCGGATACACTGCTGATACACAGTACTTCTCACTAGGTGTAAATACCACAACTGACAGTGGTTTAATAATAGGCGGCGGCCTTGTTAGCATGTCATCGGAGTTGTCAGGTAACAATTCAACTGGTGCGTCAAGAACAACTAAAATTGGTATAACAGTTGGCAAAGAAATGGAAAAATTTACAATCACCGGTACTGCTAACACTGCGTCAACTGATCTAGCGTACAGTAGAACTATTGGTCCTTGCTGTGTACTTTTTAGTCCATACTTTTCTGCACACGGATTAACATCGGCAACTGATAATTGGGCAAGCATTGAACTACGTCCAAATACAAATGTTGTACATCCAATATTAGGGTATACTGTTGGCAAAAAATCAACTGATGGGTATGGCGAAATAGGAAGCATACAAGCCAAACTGGTCAACACCGGTTCTGAAGAAACCTACGGCTATGCAACTATTGGTGCTGACGTAGATGTAGGATTGGTAAATTTGAGTGCAATTTATAACACTGATGGTAGCACAAAGCTAGGGATTGGCGTTAACAAAGACATAGGAAAAGCAAATGTAAATGTTTCAGCAACACAGTTTGGAACAGAAACATCAAGCAGCACATCAATCAGTGCTGGTCTTTCACTAAAGTTCTAATGTAAAAACAAGATAGGCTCTTCGGAGCCTATCTTTCTAACTAACTATAATTTAAAATTATAGAGTTTATAAAATAAATATACTAAATGAACTGGTTTAGAAATCTATTCTTGAAAGAAGCAAATGAAAACCCCGGAGCATCAGAAATCTCTGTTAGAGTTGCTGAAATTCAGGCCCGCATCGCCGCTATTAGAAGCCGCAATGGATGGGACCAAGAACCCTATAAAAATTCTAAAGCACAATCCCAGTATGTGGTGGCGGAAGAAAAACACCCGGTAAAAAATAAATCTCAAGAAATGGATGCACTAAAAGCAAAACTGTTAGGAAAAAAATTGTGAAAAAACTGTTATTATCACCTGTTTGGAGCATTGTAATTTTAGGGTTGTTGGGCTGGTTACAGTTCAGTAACCCTGATTTTTTGGAAAGTCTACGTTTACGATATTTTGATCAGTTGATAGTAAATCAAGCACCTGTAGAAAATAACATTTATACAGTTAATATAGATGAAGCAAGTATTACTGCTCGCGGTCAGTGGCCTTGGCCAAGAGGCGATTATGCTAAACTAATAGAGGATCTATATGCACGTGGCGCAGGACTAGTTGTGTTTAACGTGTTGATGAGCGAAACAGACAGAGCAGGACAAGACAGGATACTATCAACTACTATGGGTAATTATCCTGTTGTAGTTACAATGTTAGGAACTGAGGAAAATAAAAATGAACCAATCAACCCTGGTGCTAGTATCATTAATAGTGACTTTATTGATCTTATCCCTGCCGTGCCTGGCATCACAGCAAACGTGCCTGCCATTGAAAATGCAGCAGTTGGGTCAGGAATTATCAATACCTTTCCAGAAATTGATGGAGTTGTCAGACGTGCTCCGCTAGTACTAGAAAGTGGAGGAATACTATACCCTAACGTTACTATGGAAGTGCTTAGAGTTCTAGCAGGGGATCCTAGTTTCCAAATCAAATTATCACCGTTGGGAGTTGACAAATTACGAATTCCGCAATACGGTGTACTACAAACTGATGGACTTGGTAGAGTATGGTTAGACTGGAGTCAAGGCTTTAGCAGTCACAGTGCAGCAGAACTACCTGCAGACTTTGCCGGAGGTATAGTATTTGTAGGTCCTACTGCGGCTGGCATTACACAACCAATTGCAACAGCCAAAGGCGGCGTGTGGCCACATGAACTACAGGCTATGATGTTAGGCACAGTGTTTAATGCAAGTAACATAGAACGCCCTGCATGGTCACCAGGTGCCGAATTATTAGCATTTGTACTTGCCGGATTAGCACTAATAGTTGCTGCACGTTGGACTTATGCGGGCATTGGCATTTTTGTAATACTTGTAGGTGGGTCAATCGGTGGTAGCATCTATGCCTTTGCTACCTACAACTTCTTGATTGATGGATTTTTACCTGCGGCGTTTCTATTGCTTGTAGGTATTATACGTTATGTAATCAAATTTGTAAGTGAGTTCTTACAAAAGCAAGCAATCAAGAAACAGTTCGAAGGATATGCATCACCTGCCGTAGTTAAGTTATTGCAAACAAACCCAGATCTTGTCAAGAAAGGCATGAAGAAAGAAGTAAGCATACTGTTTAGCGATTTACGTGGCTTTACACCATTAGGTGAAAGTTTCGGCGACGATGTTGCAGGACTTACTAAAATAATGAATGGATACATGGATGCTATCACACAGCCTGTGCTAGATGCAAACGGTATGATTATTAAATATATCGGTGATGCAAGTATGCATATACACAATGCACCAGTAGACGATCCTGAACATGCAAAGACAGCAGTTGCTACTGGTTTAAAAATGTTACGAGCAGTAGAGAATTTTAATGAAACAGTCATCATACCCCAAGGAAGACCACCAGTTGGCATGGGCGCCGGAATCAACACAGGTCTCGGATACATCGGAGAAATGGGGTCAACCAAACGTCACAGTTACGACGTACTTGGAGACGCAGTCAGCACCGCCGCAAGAATCGAATCAAAATGTAAAGAATACGGCTGCTTATTACTCGTGGGTGGCGCTACAGTAGAACAGTGCAAAGACGAATTCTTCTTCCTCAAAGTAGATGACTTAGCAGTTAAAGGTAAAACTGTAGGTGTTGCTATCTATACTGTATTAGACGATGTTAAACCAACATGGAAAACCAGTAAAAAACATCATGATCAAATGCACAAACTATATCGTATGAAACAGTTTGATGAAGCAATAGAACAGTGTAATTTAATTCGCAGAGCATTTGACGGCAAAATGGAAAAATACTACGATATGTGGATTGAACGTTGTGAATACATGAAAACGCAAACATTGCCAGCAGATTGGAATGGCGTGTTTATTGCCCTGACAAAGTAGATTTTTTACTCTCATATGTTAACATCAGTGATGTCAATTCTTCTTGTTTAACAAGCCACCCATCCTTGTTAACTATAAAAACATCACCGGGTTGATACAACGGACGTTTCTTGTTTCCGGGATTGCCCTGTCTGTCGAGCCCCATAACTTCTCCAGGCCATTCACCTTCGACTCTAAAATTGCCGCCGGCTTGAGTTATATTATAATCTATCCAAATCATGCTAGTTTTGCCTTTTTGTTCTATGTCTTATACATATATATCAGATACAAAATAAAAAAGCAGACAAGGAGCCCACAGGCTCCTTGTTATTATTCAAATAAAACGTTCGTTATGAACGACTCATATAAGCACTGGATCCGAAGAATGATGCTACTACGCCTGCTTGTGCAATGTAGAACATGCTTAGGATATTATCCAATGCTGCCAATCTTTCAATTCCAATAAAAGGTAAAAACAATAGTACTGTAAAGACAACCATACTTAACATGGCTACCCATGCCATTCTTCTAAGTTGGTCTTCTTTTTGATCCTTGTTTTCTAAGTCAACAATACGTTCTGCTTTTGCAAGTTCGTCGTCGGAAACAACTCCGTCGCCGTCTGTGTCAAACTTGTTGAACTGACTGTCTTCTTGTAGTGTTTTTGGTGTTCTTGGTGTTCTTGCCATTTCTGGTTCTCCCTCTATTATTTTTTTTTATCTTCTCTGCCAGTGCTGTTGAACACTTGACTTCGACTTTGATACTTGTTGATTATTTCATCAAGATCATCTTTTTTATCCTGTGGTAACATATCTAGGTGCTGGCGATATTCTAATACCATTGTTAGTTTGCTGTTTAGACGTATCATGTCGTTGTCTAACATGCGTACACGATCAACAAGTTTAATCAATGTACCCATTGTTTCGCCAACAACTGGATCAATTTCTTCGGTTACCCATTTCCATATAAAGAAAACAAAGTAGCCCATGCCCATTGCTGCAATGATAGGAAATCCAAAGTCTTTAATTGCACCTGCTATGTCAAATTCCATTAGTCACGTCTCGCATCATTTTTACCTTCGTTTGCAGCAATACGATCTATGTTAGGCTTAACACTCAATGCATAACTCAATAATGCATCAATTTTAACTAAATCATTATTCATAGTTTGCACACGGTTATCCAGTTGTGCAATAATATTCTTTAGAGTTGTAACACTTCCAGTTACTCCTGCTAGAATAAACTTTAGTGTTAAGAAAACAAATCCCCCGGCTGCTAATGCCCCGGCTATAGGAAAGCCTACTTCGCCAACAAGTGATAAAAAATCCATAAGTGCGCCCTCACGCCTTGCGTATTGTATTTAGCGCAGTCAACGACTTTTTAAAATAGCACTTGACAAGTGCTAAGATCTATCGTAGTCTAGTAACAGCAGTAGAGTGCCGCGCTTGGTCCGTCGCGGCCTACTGCCGAAACCATAAATCTTAACTAACGAAATCTATGACTACGAATCTCAAAGTTAGTTAAGGGTCACAAGCACTCGTCCAACAGTGTGTGGCTAACGGATCGCCAAACAAGGAAGAACAATGCGCTGGGAAATAGTAACAGAAAAAAATAGATATATAGTTAGTGCTACCAGCAGCGGCAATGCTGTTGCACATGTTAAAGAAAAAAAGAAAGACAACAGTACATTGAAAAGTGTTAAATTAATGCCAAAGAACTTGGTAGATACTCTACAAGGCAAATGGAGAGAACGTTTTGGTAAATAAAACGTATTCAGTTGAAGAAGTGTTTCAAGACATCAACGGCGACCCTGAGAACGTGTTAATGAATATTCCTCAGGAAATTGCTGAACAGTTGGGCTGGAAACCAGGCGACGTCTTAAAGATTGAAGTGTTAGAAGAAGGTGGCGTCGCTATATCCAAGGTAGAGAATGGCTAAAGAAGATATATTAGAATTAGAAGGCAGTATCATAGAGGTACTGCCCAATCAAACATTTCGTGTTGAATTAGAAAACGGGCATAGAGTAACCTGTTATACTGGAGGCAAAATGCGCCAGTTCAAAATTCGCCTGGTACAAGGTGATCGTGTTAAAATTGAAATGACACCATACGATCTTGACAAAGGCAGAATTATGTTTAGAATTTAACTTGACAACAGACTAATCATCGTTTATATTAACTAAAGCGAAGGGCATTGTGCTCCTAGCAGTTGAATTGTTCAATGGAGAAAATAAATGAACAAACGTGCGACCCGTAAACTTACGGATATAATTGCCGACGTCAAAGTCGATCTTGCTGCCAATTTTGCTATCAAAGATGAAAATCTTGCGATCTTTCGTAATCGTGTAGATGTCAACGGACATAAATTTCCCGAAGGTGGAAAACTTGTTCCAATCAACGAACTTTGGATTGACTACGAAGTTCAACGTGATGTAATCATCAAACACATCATTACCATTCTTAAAAAATATGATCCTCGTCTTTGCACACCTGCATCTGCTTGCCGTGTGAATGGTGCAAAACAAATTCTAACCTATGACGGGCAACACCGTACTATTGCAACTGCATTGCTTGGCTACGAACATGTTCCTTGCACTGTTGTAAACACCGACGACCCTGCATTTCCTAGTTATGCATTTGAAGAACTCAACGAGTCTGGTGTTAAGAAACTGAGCCCCGGCGATCTGCATCGTAACGCTCTTACTCGTTACAAACTTGGCAGTACCGAAGAAAAGAACTTCAAGGCTCGTACTATGCAGGATCAATTTGATGAGAACGGAATTGATCTTGAAGACAAAGGCACTCGTCGTAGTGTTAAATTGCGCGGATCCAACGATTACTTCTTTTCACACTTTGCATATGCCTACAAAGGCATCGACGTTGACAAGAGCGGCAAAACCCTTGACAGTATTCTCAATGCAATTGTAACTGTGTACAAACACGACGAAGAAGTTAACCAAGACTTGTACATCGGGCTATATGAACTGAGCCGTCTTGATAGTCGTCAGGAACTGCCTGATGGTTGGATGCTAGAAGTTCTGCAAACCATTGCACAAACATTCAATCGCAGTACTTCGGTTAATGGTTCTTTGTTCAAAGAAAAAGCAAAACTGCAAGTGAGTTATGTTTCGCCGGGTCGCGGTTGGGATGCACCAAACATTATGTCTAACTTCATTCGTGAACTGTACATAATCAACGGCGGCAAACTCAACCTTCCTTACCACGGCGACGGTGCAAAACTTCAACTTGCTGAAAATCCTGCTCCTGGACTGTTTCCTAAAAAGGCTGCTTAAATGCTCAAAGAAGCAATTGAACGTTTTCGCGAACCTGTATATGTTCGCACTAAACGTAACCTAGAATCGTATGCTGCTACGGCAGCATACGTTACTAACAATCTTACTCGTCTTGTTTACCTGTATCATAATACCAAAAACGATGAACAGACTTATCGTTTGATTCGTGATGATATCGACAATGCACTGCGGCGTTATCATGGCTACTGCATCAAAGAAAACTTTGGCGCACACTACGTTGAAGTAGGGCTCGAAGGCAACGGAATTTTTGAACACATGGTTCCTAACAGCACCGTTCGAGATCTATTGTTGGCTGGTGTAATTACTCCTACACAGGCTTGCAATATGCCCACAGCACGTATCAGCGTAGAAAAAGACACACTGCTACGTGAAAAGGGTTGGGCTAGCCGCACACCAGATATCTATAACTTTTGGTGCCGCTATCAGTATTGCTTTGATACAGCAAATCTGTTTGTAACTCACGACGGTGTATCAGTAGACACAACTATGACCCTAGCAGATCACTTTAGGTTGTTTTTGTCTTGACACCATGATAAATTGATGTTATACTTATTAAAATTTAAAGGAACATACAATGCTAAACACAGAAATCCTAACAGATCTAAAGGCGTTTAATTGGCAAGGAATTGTTGAATATGGAAACTCTCTTGAAGACTTTAATGATGCACAATGGAGATTTCTCAAAGGTCTGATTGCAGAACTAACAGTAGAAACACACTCAAACAATAATCTAAAATATGTCGGTGAAGATCACAGAGATTACGTTTGGCCAAAACACAACATCGACGTTGAATTAAAAAGTCAACTCAGCGATAATATGTACAAAAAAGATGGTAGTCTACGTAAAAACTACGAAGTAAAACTAAGCAACACAAATGGCACCAACAAGAACAAAACCTTGCCCGAATCACATGTAGCAGATTGTGTGATTGTAGTACGCAACGACGGTGCTTTTGTTCTCGACAAAAAGACAGTGTTGAAACATGCCAAAGTTCAAGGCGACGGTGTTGTTGTTAAAGTACCCAAAGCAGCAATTACGGAAGTTTCTGGTCGTATCCTTTGTGAAAACACGTATAATAATAATCTAAAGCAACTAATTATGGATGCAATTCGCAATGACATTCCAGGTCTATAATCAAGACTGCATTACAGGAATCAAAGACCACGTTGCCGATGGCAACGTGGATCTTATTTTTACAGATCCGCCTTACGGTATTGACGGCGACAAACTGGACGCTCACTATCATCGTGACGAAAGTTTTGTTGTACCTGGGTATGTGGACGTTCCTTTAGAAACCTATGCACAGTTTAGCAAAGACTGGATCGGCGAATGTGCTAGAGTACTACGTCCGGGCGGCAGTATCTATATTGTAAGTGGTTATACAAACCTTCATCATATTCTAAATGCATTGCACAGCACTGACTTGAAAGAAGTCAATCATATCATTGCAAAATACAGTTTTGGTGTGAGTACAAAAAACAAGTGGGTCAGCAGTCACTATCACATTCTGTTTTGGCAAAAGCCCGATAAGGGCAAGCAAACAAGAACATTCAACAGTAATGTTTATTTCACAGATCAAAAAGACAGTTATCACGACCGTCTTACAGTGCAGGACATGCCTCGGGCTCATAATCCTGGACAATTGAAAAACAAGAATCAACTCAACGAATCGTTTATTGAAAAATTTGTTCTTTACAGCAGCAACAGAGGCGATGTTGTGATGGATCCGTTCTGCGGAGGATTTACCACAGCCAGAACCGCACTACGCTATGGAAGAAAATTTGTTGGGTTTGAGATGAATAAAAATGCCTATGATGCATTTGTTCCTACACTGGACTCAGTCAAGGCTTTGCCAGATCCTACTCCAAAGAGTCCAGAAGCAGAAGAACTTGCCAAGAGAGAAAAAATGCGCGAAGGCTGGCGCAAAGACAGAAAAAAGAAAAAAGAACTAGATCCTAAATTGTTCGAAGTTAACAAAAAAAAATAAAGATTGACAACCCGTGCGTCTTGTTGTATGTTGAACATGTAGGCACACAACGAGGCGGCTATGGATACGTTTTCAACTGATGAAGCACTTAAACTATCATTTGCTATCTATCGTATCAACAAAAACTACTACAAAGAAACTGTATACGATAAGGATGGCAATGTTTCCTTTTGGGGCAACAAGGATGCTATCAAGTTTATGTTTGCTCTCAAGGCCATCAGCGAAGGCAGCAAGAATCACTGGGTTCCTGAACAGTTCGAGCCTGTTGAAGTTACGAATGAAGATGTTGCTGCTCTAGAATCTGCCCGCAGTCATTTCAAGCGTTACACGTTTCTTATGATTGGCAACGATCTCAGTCAGTTTCAGCGTGATACGTTTGCTGCGTTTAGCAGCGAAGAATGTACACCTAAGAATGTAGGCTTTGTTGCTTATGTTCCTGCAATGATTCAACGAGAACTGCACGATCTTGCTTACCGTCGTCGTCTCAAAACTGATTTTGTTGATTCTGTGCATTATAACGTTGACAGTTCAATCTCAGGCGAACTGGAAATCCTTCGTTCGTTTTATCTCAAAGACTACAATCTTTACAGTTATATTGCTGGTGTTGGCGGCAATCTTGTGCATTTTAACAAAGACAAAAAATACGAAATCGGCAGTAAATATAGTATAAGGGCAAAAGCCAAAAAGCATGAGATCGAGTATGACACTCGGTTGCCGATGACTAAATTGAATTACGTTAAACTTTCATATATTGAGGAAAAATAATGGTTGTTGAATCTTTCATCTTCGGTACCGCAGTTGTGTTTACACTGTTTGGATATTCAGTGGGTCGTACAAAAGCAAACTACGATCTGGTTGAACAGTCTGTTTCTACTACCATTGATAGCCTTGCTAAAGATGGCTATCTTAAAACAGTTGGCAGCGGTGACAATATGATTATTCTTAAACACGATGACAAAGATGACCAAGCCACTTGAGTTAGAGCCGTTTTAGCGACTAAAGTCAGACGGTACAGTATCATTTACTAAACATAGGGAAACAGGCACAATGACTCCAGTGGATATGAAATAGTTTTTTCTTGTCCAATTGCGGTCTATGCCTTATAATAAAAAATATGATTAAGATCCAAGGCAAACTCCCCCGCAAAGTATATCTTGCCTGCTCCGGCGGCATTGATAGTATGGCAATTTTAAATTTTCTACAAAACAATCATGATGTAACTGTATTACATTTTGATCATAGAACCAGCAATTCTATGTACACTCTAGACTTTGTTGATGACTACTGTATTAAAAACGATATCAAATTTATCGGCGGTAAGATTCGTGAAGACAAGCCAAAAGATATGAGTCATGAAGAATTTTGGCGAGAAAAACGCTACGAGTTCTTGGACCTATTTACAGACGCACCTGTGATTACAGGACATCACTTGGATGACTGCGTGGAAACTTGGATCTTTAGTTCGCTGCACGGTACTGGTAAAATTGTACCGTATCGTAGAAAGAACGTTATCCGTCCGTTTAGATTAAATATGAAACGTGATATTGCCTTGTGGTCTAATATGCACACGGTACCGTATGTTGAAGATCCTAGCAATGCGGATATCAAGTACACAAGAAACTATATTAGACATGAACTAATGCCACACGCATTAAAAGTAAACCCAGGATTATACAAAACCATCAAAAAGAAGGTAATTGAAAATGGCTGTTAAAACAATTGAAACATATGTAGACGTTGACGTAGATCTCGATGAGTTCGACGACAACGAAATAGTGGAAGAATTAAAAAACCGAGGTTATACTGTGTTAGCAGAATCCGCAGTTGATGTGGCGTTAAGCGACGAAGATCTTGAATATCTACTTACACTGCTTGACAAGCAAGACCGTAATTGGTATAATAATCGTGTAAGAGATAAAATTTTTGATCTACGTTATCAGGGTAAACGATGAACTTTATTGCACGACTTTTTGCTCCGCGGCACGAGCATGATTGGGAACTAGTAGCAGTCAACGACAAGTATCATACAACTTATACTGATACCAAAAAAACCAAGCATTGGCAGATACGGTTTTACAAATGCAACTGTGGCGAACGCAAGTTTAGTGACGACAGACCCTATATACACGTCGATCACGAAGGCATAGAAAAGGCCCGAGCCAACTGGATTGATGCCGGCGTTGTTCCTAAGGATAGTTATCATCCTAGTCAAAGCCAACACTATGTTAAGATCGATGACATTGAGCGTGAAAAACTAGATCCTATTCTTCAGTATCAAAAATCTCTTGACGAAATAAGCAAGAGTCTAAAAGTTGTAATCAACAGAGACTTTGATCTAGAAACCAAATATCCTAAACTAAAATCTGCGGCAGACGAGTATCATTGTCAACTGGACAAATACCGTATGTTAGAGACTCTAAAAGGCGAGAGCAATGAGGCATGATTATTTAGAACTGAGCGAAACACTAGAAGACGATGACTATGGGTTGGTTGTTGGCAAAGACGGCAGTCTCAAAGGTATATGGGTTCCACGCGGCGAAGAACATTTAAAAGAAGTACCAAACACTATTGCAAGAATGTGTATTGAGTATTTTGGACTTGACCCTAACGACGAATCCAACTATAATACAATTCATTGAGGAGAAGATTATGAACGCACAACAACCTGCACAGGGTATTTTAAAAACCAGCGAGTGGGGTGATAGCAAATGGTATCATATTCGTTGCAGTTGCGGCAATGATGATTGCTCACATGAACTGAATGTAGAAGCAGACGAAGTTGATGTTAGTGTTCATATCTATGCAAAGAACCATACTAAATGGTGGAAAATGAACCGCTGGCAGCAAATTTGGCAAATTCTCATCAAAGGCTATGCCGAAATGGATACTACTATTGTGCTGGATGAGCAGACTGCAATTAACTATGCAGCCGCACTTACCAGTGCAGTCACTGACGTAAAACAGTTCAAAGCCGACTATCGTGCTAAAAAGGAAGCAAAATGAAAAAGCATCTCTGGGATTTGGGATTCTACGCTATTATATTCGGTCTAGCGTATTATAATACTGCACACGAAGTTGACTTGATTATGACTGCACTTATTGCTGTTCTGATCATTGGAGCAGTTCAAATTTTTTCAACTTTCCTTGCTATTGCGTGTCATGGATTGATCGGGTTCTGGAACGCAACTGTAAACTATAGCAAAAATCGAAAAGAGTACAAAGAAGATGAGATCTAATTACTGGAGTTGCAGCCGTTTTGCCGATTGGCTTCGCGGCACTGCTAAACCCAACTTCGAAACCAGCCCGGGTTGGAAGCAGTGGAAAAATCTTGCTCGTGCATCACATCCTATCCGTTATTGGATTGCCGAAGAAGGTCTGGATAAACTGCAAAACTTTGTTTGCTGGCCTACCGATCGTTTATACAGTGTAAAGTATTACATTGTAAATCGTTGGATTGATCAAACTCACGCACTTGTTGCTCATCCTAAGCACATTAAGCCTGGTGAGTATCGTGATATGGATACACGTATACTTTACTGCCTGTTTGATGAACTTGTAGACTTTGTTGAAATCGAAAAAGCATATAGCGGCTATCGCTGGAGTGAAGAAAAATCCAAAGATATGCGTTGGTGGCAAGTAGGTCGTTGGCGCACTAGAACTTGGCGCAGTGCCGAAGCAGGACTTGCTCATCTTGCGTGGGAAATGACTCTTACTGACGAAGAATGGATTGACGATAAAAGCCAAGCAAAACCCACTTACCAAGCAGAAACTGCACAAGAGATTGTTGCACTTTACCGTTGGTGGACTGAAGTATATCCTAATCGTCCCGAACCTATGGATGCAAGCGGTTGGAGCAACTACTGTGACAATCAGCGTGAACGTGGCATCGACCTACTCGACGAAGATCCCGAAGCAGACAAGTGGGATACTGCAAAAATGCACGACACGATGCGTGAAATGGAAAAGGCTTACGAGGACGAAGATACCGAAATGCTGATCCGTCTTATTAAAATTAGAGCGAGTCTTTGGACATGAATATAGCACAACCCTTTAACGTGGTATTTTCCGTTGACGACTTTGAGACTGTCAAAAAAATTGAAACAGACCCTGTGGATACTCCGTACGATACTCTTGCGGCTGTTGTTCAACTTTCAAAAACCACATACGGCACTGAAATTTACACAAACATCTTGAGTGGAAATTACCCAGCAAATTTTGAAATTTCTTCAGAATCATATGAACGTGCTGATCAAGTTCGTAAACACTTTCAAAACAATTTCATGTTACGTAGACTTAAAAATCAACACATGAGCGAGTGGATGAAAACTGTTGATCAAGCACTGTACTCGCCACGTAAGATCAAAAAAGAATGGCTGGCTCCGCTGATCACACTTCCTGGCTTTCATGACGAGAGTGTTGCTACTGTTGAGATTTTTAAAAATGTACAATCAATCAATCCGCATAGTATCCCTGGTTACTTTGCCGGCGAAATTGAGTTTGTAGGTAAAGTACACAGAACTGCAAAGCGTGAAAACATGTGGCGTTACTACTTTAAAGATCGTCACAATCACCTTATGGTACTAAACTTGGAGTCTTATAGTCCAGCAATTCCTGTGTGGGACTACTTGATTGCTGCTGGACGTAGTATCGAGATCGAAGCCACTGTTGCGTATAACAAGCATCCTGCTCACGACGCATTACATTATAGATTAACACCGGATTATAAAATTGTCAAAATTAACAGTTGAACAACTTGCAGATCTAGCACAAGAAGCAGAATTCAAAGACCCTATTGATTGGGGTATGTTGCCAATTGAAGAGTCTGCGGCTTATCGCTTGATGGCTAACAGTGTTGTAGAGCAGTTTAACGACATCAACGACAGCGACATGCTGACTGTTGCTATGGCAACTATTACAAAACTACTTGTAGAAAACTTTGTCCTTAACTATCAATTGGAGAAACGTAAATGAAAATCGGAACCAGTCTTAGCCGTTGCGTAAAGGATATTTACGAAGACACTGTACACATTGATGAAGTATTAGTAGTCATCGCCCGTACAGATTTTGATCCAGAAGACGACAAACAATGGACTGGTATTTGGGAAGGTTATGCTGGCGGTAATGGTCTTGGAAGTATGTACAGTCAGCCCGAATGGAGCAACATTCCTGCAGAGGATGAACAGGCTGTTCGTGATATTTGTATTAGTTTGAAAAACGAAGGGAAGATGCATCAACCGCGACAGTATGGTGCTCATCCGCCTCGTATGAATCACTACTGGTATGATGTAATGTTAACACCTGAGAATCTAGAAACAAACCTAGCTGCTAAAAAAGCATGGGAAAATTACAAACTCCTAGCGGAATTAACTTATAAATAAACCGAAGGAGATTGAAATGCTTAACACCGGACATATCGAACCAAATTGGAATATTGAGGACTTTAAAACTCTCAATTACAAGTTCGATACACACAAGGACGACAGATTACTCAATGAGTATGCCAGCCACGGGCATAGCAAAATGTATATGACTCTGTGGAACTATTTCCAACCAAATCCTATGCCCGAGTCTGTTGACAATTATATCATTCCTGCATTTGATCATTTGGATCATATTGCAATAGCAATTAACTTGTTCAAGCCCGGACAGTATCTTCCTATGCACGTTGATTTGTTTGGCAGATACAAGCAAGTCAACAAACTCAACAACGAAGAAGTTACTCGTATTATCATCATGCTTGAAGACAGCCAGCCGGGACAGGTATCGCAGGCCTGCGGAAAAACATTTGGCGAGTGGTGTGCAGGTGATTGGATACAGTGGGACAGCGATGATCCACATGCTGTTTACAATCTAAGTATGCACGATAGATACGCTATTCAACTTACTGGAACCAAGAGATAATTTCTCTTGACAATGCTTTAGACTTGCTGTATAAATATATCGAAAGCGAGGCTATCATGAAAACACTACTTCTTTCTGCTGCTCTTATTGCCACTGCATCTTCAGCAACTGCTGAAACAGTTAATGCTCGTGTTACCGAAGTCATTACAAACTATACCTATATTTCGCATCCTGTCGAAGTAGAATACTGCTACGATGTGGAAGTGCCGGTATATGGTCGTGTACAAGGTGGAAGCACTGGTGACGTTCTTGCTGGTGCGCTAATTGGCGGTGCAATTGGTAATCAATTTGGCGGCGGTTCTGGTAAAGATGCTATGACTGTACTTGGCGCTATTGTTGGTGCTGATGTAGCAGGTCGCCAAGGCAATCGTCAAGCAGTGGTAGGATATCGTACCGAAGTTCAGTGCAAGTATCATACCGAGTATCAGGATGAACAGGTAGTAGATGGCTACATTGTTTATTATCGCTACGGCGATCATGTTGGCTCTGTAATGACAGATCGTCGTTACAAAGTTGGTCAACGTATTCAAATTACTTTCCGCTAACAAGGTCTCAAAATTATGAGTTACAAAGTCGATACACTGATCGCCATGATGGACGAAGTTTTAATGCGCCTCGATCGTATAGAACGTAAACTGTCGGGAGAAGATGTAAAGTTTTTTTCCGGCGTTGAACCGATCAAGCAGGTAGAAAAACCAGCACTTTCTATTGTAAAAACCAAAGACGAAAACGTAGTAGATTTTAGGAGAGATTAGTGGACGCAATTTATCAGTACATTCGCAACAATACATTCGAACGTCCGACACTGATTCTTGACATTGATCTTGTAGAAGAAAATTATCTAAACCTAAAAGCAGGTATGCCAGATGCTCATGTGCATTATGCAGTAAAGAGCAATCCGCATCCTGCTATTCTACAACGTCTTGTCGAACTAGGTTGTAGATTTGATGCTGCTAGTATGGGTGAGATTGAAATGTGTCTTGCTGCCGGTGCAGAACCAGAACACATTAGTTTTGGTAATACTGTAAAACGTTGGCAAGATATCGAATACGCATACAGAAACGATATTACATTGTTTTCTGCAGATGCTGAAGAAGAACTGGAAAAAATTGCACGTCATGCACCCAACTCACGTGTGTTTATTCGTGTGCTGATTGGGCAAACCGAAGCAGAATGGCCACTGTCACGCAAGTTCGGTTGTGATCCTGCTATGGCATTAGGCCTTATGGGCTATGCAAAAGAACTAGGACTTGAACCAGTTGGTATCAGTTGGCACATTGGTTCGCAAACCAAACATCCTGAGATGTGGTATGACACACTAGAGTTGATGGGTAATCTTTGGGACGAAATCTCTCAGTGCGGTTACGAACTTACACTGGTAAACATCGGCGGAGGCTTTCCTGCCTACTACGGTGTAGAAATTACACCTCCTGAAGAATACGGCAAAAAACTAATGGATCGTGTTCGTAAGCAGTTTCCAGGAGCCAACTACATTATGGTAGAACCTGGTCGCGGCTTAGTAGGCAGCGCAGGTTGCATTGCCTCAGAAGTATTGTTGGCAAGTAAGAAGTCATCAATGGATGTGGTTCGTTGGGTATACCTAAACGTAGGTAGATTTAGTGGTCTTGCAGAAACAGAAGGCGAAGCAATCAAGTATCAATTTACTGTGCTAGGCAAAGAAAATTCTCCAACAGGTCCTTGTATACTTGCTGGTCCAACCTGTGATAGTGCCGATGTAATGTATGAAAGAAACAAAGTACAATTACCAATTGACATTGAGAGTGGAGATGTGTTAGTAATTAACAGTTGCGGTGCTTACACAAGCACATACAGCACTATAGCATTTAACGGCTTTCCGCCTCTAGAAGTAAAGGTAGTATAAATGGAAGTTTTAATTTGGTTGTGGGCACTTACGGGTGTAGGACATTTTGTGTATGATTGGTTCAAAGGCGAAGACAGTTTGCGAGAAGCAAAAGATGTTCTTTCAACTGGTAACTTTATTATCGAATTTGTACTAAATTTTGTTGTTTTTGTACTCGGCGGCCCGGTGTGGTTTGCTTACTCACTTTACAAAAAGTGGAAAGACAATCAACCGTTTACACCCTAAGTTGTTGAAACAAAAAGATAAATAAAATTGTTCAAAACTGAAAAAAAGTTGTTGACAAGAGATAAATAAACTAGTATAACTACAATATAAGTTAAACAAACAAGAAAGACACTGAACTATGAAACTCGTTATTAAACATATGTTTGAGATTAGAAGCATTGAAAAATGCCGCGAGTATCGCTTTGGCGTCTCGGAGGGTTTGCGAAACTAACGTGTAGTATATACACAAGTTTCCGAAACACCCTCCACCCAAAAGGTAGGAGGGTTTTTTAATGATCAAAGTGGAAATGCGGAACGAGACTGCGAGTAACCACTATAAACAAACTCAAATGGGCGTGCTTGAGGATGAAACGACTGGTGGTAACGGCGGAGTAAAAATCTAGCGTAGCAAATTCTATTTTCACATGCACAAGCAGAATTGGTGTAAATCCGGCTCGGATCTCACTTACGTGGTGGGTCTCCTAACTTGGGGTTGTGGAGTTGAAAATAGAATTGGTCGGTGGCCCGGATGGTAAGGGGATGGACTGCAACTCCATAGCACTGCAAAGTAATGTGTTCGATTCACATACCGACCTCCAAACAATGATGTGGTAGCACAACGGTAGTGCAACGGTCTCATACGCCGTAGGTTGCTGGTTCGAATCCAGCCTACATCACCAAACTATGGGACATTGGACTTCTTGGCGAAGGTCGCCGCCCTTTCAAGGCGGAGAAACGGGTTCGAAACCCGTATGTCCTACCAAAATAAGGGAGAGACGCCTCAAGGTGAGGCAGTGGACTGTAACTCCATCGCGGCAACGCACGGACGGGTTCGATTCCCTCCTCTCCCACCAAAATATCCCCAGGTAGCTCAGTTGGTAGAGCAGCGGACTGAAAATCCGCGTGTCGGCGGTTCAATCCCGTCCCTGGGGACCATAATTGTTTTTTTGTTATAAATATTCTAGTATTTAGGAGAACATAATGAAAAAAATACTTTTAACTGTAGCACTGATTGTTGCTGCATCCACTGCATTTGCTGAAGTAAAAAAGCCAACTGGTGTAGCACACGACTTAAAAATTCTACGTGTAGTAGATGGTGATACAGTTGAATTTGAAGCAAAGTTCTTGCTAGATCCACTTCCGAAGAAACTATCACTTCGTGTATGGGGCGTAGATACACCTGAAAAAGGTGGCAGAGCAGAATGTAAAAAAGAAGGCGACATGGGTGATGCTGCAAGTAAATTTACAAAAGATTTAGTTGCAAAAGCCAAGACTACTCAAATTGTATTTTATGAGTGGGACAAGTTCGGCGGCAGAGTGCTAGGTGATGTTCTTATCGACGGTAAGAGCCTAACACAGATGCTTATTGAACAAGGTTATGCTAGAGAATACTACGGCGACAAAAAGCAGTCGTGGTGTAACTAACAAACATACAACTATTAATGCACCGGTAGCTCAGCCAGGTTAGAGCCGCGGACTCTTAATCCGAAGGTCGTGGGTTCAACTCCCACCCGGTACACCAATTCAAGGAACAAAAATGAAACGAAAACGTAACAAAGAAGAAAGCGACAAACGAAACGTGGACCGGTAGCTGAGGTGGTTTTAGCACCCGACTTTTAATCGGAGTACGTGGGTTCGAATCCCACCCGGTTCACCATTGGTTTGATGATACACTGAGTGGCATTTAGGCCGCCACATAAAATAAACCTATCGGACCAGAAATGGTATTGGTCAGTGTATCTTCTAAACAATGAATATTGCCTCTTAGCTCAGTGGTAGAGCAATCCCCTGATAAGGGATAGGTCACTAGTTCAAATCTAGTAGGGGCAACCAGAATAATGCCGTGCTTGGTGTAAGGGTAGCATACCGCACTGTGACTGCGTCGGAATAGGTTCAAATCCTATACACGGTACCAAACGATACTTCCGTAGCTCAACTGGAAGAGCGCCACCCTACGAAGGTGATTGTTGCAGGTTCGAGTCCTGCCGGGAGTGCCAAAGTTAAACTGTACTATTTCTATCTAGACCTATTCTATAAATATTTTTATGATGAGGGCTATGTTACTAACAGTACTGTTACTATCAGTATCTGCTTGTGCAAAAATTCAATTGTTTACTACTTCACCGACACCGCCAGAACCATTGGTTGCTGCAACAGAAAAACTAGGGTGGAGTGAAAAGAGTCATAGAGCAGAAATAAAAGATTTTATCGGTGTTGATCCAGTTGCCACTGAATGGTGTGCTGCATTTGTAAATGCAGTGCTTGCAGAAACTGGATTACCTGGGTCTGATGAATATGCAGAACATCCTCTACTGGCAAGAAGTTTTCTTGATTGGGGCGTAGAAGTAGACGAACCAGAATCAGGTGATGTTGTTGTGTTTAAGCGTGGCAATGCCAATTGGAAAGGTCATGTTGGATTCTTTGTAACTTCAACCTATCACAATGGTCAAGAATACTATTTGGTGCTTGGTGGAAATCAAGATAACAGTGTTAACTTTAGTGCATATCCTGTTAGAAAATTGCTAGCAGTGAGAAGATACCCATTCGAAGACGAATTAGAATAGGCTGAGTTCAGTGTTTCTCGAGATAAACTGTTCCAGCAGATCATCGGCCCGCCCCACCGCGCCGCCTCGGCAAACGTCAACATGCGTGGCAAGAAAACTAAACATATAAGCTGCTGGTGCTGTATATGCGTTGACATGCGTGAAAAGATCATGTATAGTATACACAAGAAATAAATAAGAGATAAAGAATAGGTGGCGGCAACCACCGTGGCAACTGACCTTTTGTTGCAGTAACTTCGATGTCGTTGTCGAGATATAGAAAAGTGCTGCAATGATCGTGTGTATCGTCTAGAGGATAGGACGCCGGCGTGGAGTCGGAGACAAGGGTTCGAGTCCCTTTGCACTTTGTCAGTTGTCAGAAATTTAGCCTTCGTAGCTCAACTGGAAGAGCAAGGGATTTCTACTCCCTAGGTTGTGGGTTCGACTCCTGCCGGGGGCACCAAATAAATACTACGCTTCCGTAACTCAGCGGTCAGAGTGCCACGCTTCGAACGTGGTGGTCGAGGGTTCGAATCCTTCCGGGAGCTCCATACAAGAGGAAAGAAATGAAAAAGTCAGAGTATCTAAAACCTATTCCTACTCGAATTCTAGTTTCGTGGCGCGAAAAGGCCGAAACTGGTGGTGGAGGAACATATACTGCATTTGATTATAAAACTGCAAGAGCAATGATTTTTTCATTGCCTGAACTTGATGCAGAACTAATCACACGAGACGATTTTGTAAAAAAAGAAACAAAATCAAAAAAAATACGCAAAGCCGCATAAGGGCATAAAAATGACACTGACAAGACTAATTGGCGACATTCATGGACTGGTTAACGATTATAAAACCTATGCCATCGACCGGTTCGAAGGTCCTACAATCCAAATCGGCGACTTCGGTGTAGGTTTTGGTCAAAGTGACTACTGGCACGAAAGCATCAACGACTATCACACTGCTGGCAATCATCGCTTTATCCGTGGCAACCACGACAATCCTTCTAAGTGTAAGGAGATGAGCGGTTGGATCAAAGACGGTACTGTTGAAAACGATGTAATGTTCATCGGTGGTGCTTGGAGCATTGATAACCCCGATGCACCTCCTGGTTGGTACAAGCGTACTGCTGGTTATGATTGGTGGCCTGAGGAAGAACTCAGCCAAGAAGAACTAGAGCGTATGATTGACATTTACAGCACTGTTCGGCCACGTGTGATGATCACACACGATTGTCCAAACACTGTCAGTCGAGAAATGTTCTTCAACAGTGGTTTGCTCAAAGGACCCGAATATCCTAACCGTACCAGTGCTGCATTTACACGTATGTTGGCTATTCATCAGCCTGAAGAATGGTACTTTGGACATTGGCACAAAACCATGCAGTACAAGTACGGACGTACCCATTTCCATTGTATTGGCATTCTTGACTATGTGGATGTAGAACTTTAACTTGACAAACACCTACACTAGCAGTATATTGTTAGTGTAGGTTTTTTATTGAGGACAAAATGGAACCAAGATTTTACATCGTTATGCGTCGCGACCTGTGGGATATGAACCCAGGTAAGGCTATGGCACAGGCTGCCCATGCTCAGGCAGACTTCGACTCACAGATTCCCGACGTTTTTGAATTTCGTGATGCTGTAATAGCATGGCGTGAAGATCGCAACTTCGGTACTACACTAGTTTTGCACGAGCCCATGGATGTCATGAGCAAGATCTCAATGAATGTTGCACACTGGGGATTTACTACAGATCCTACATATCCATACCGCAACTACTACGGTGATGTGTTTACTCGTAGTGAAGTTACCTGCATGTGGGTGTTTGTTTATAAAGAAGAAGAACTGGAATACATGCGTCAATTTGCACTGCACAAATAGAAGTTGACAAAATCCTAAACTGTCGTATATTAATACATAGGCAATAGAAAGGCACTAACATGAAACTGAAAACCAAACTTCACCGTGTTGCTGTTACGCTGGCACTGATTCTAATGTATTCGGGTGTTTCAGCAGAAACCATTTATTACCCAGCGAAGCCCTGCAAAGAGATTGTGTCTTGGGAATTTAGTTCGGGCAATGGTGACTCTACTATCAATCAGGTAGATTTGCTTTGCCGCGATGAATCAGGCAAGTACACTGGCTTTGTAGGCCAATGGGGTAGCGTTGCAGGCCTGTTTGGTATGGGTCGTTGGAGTTCTCCGGAAACTTTTGACTTTGTTCCTACCAACGAAAACAAGGTTCGTGTAGAATAATGGCACTCGGTATTGCCATGATAGTTGCTTACATTCCACTGTTTTGGTGGATAGTTAAAGAAATAATCCACCAAAACAAAGATAAGAATCGGCATTGAGGTTGACACACTGTTTACCTTATGCTATAAACACACATAGGGTAATAAAATGAGGGATAAAATGCTAGTTGTTTTTGATATCGACGGCACACTGGCTAACATCGAACACCGGCTGGACTACGTTCGTAGCAAGCCAAAGAACTGGAAGGCATTTGATGCTGGTATTCCAAACGATGCTGTGAATCCATATGTTGCAGAAGCATTTCACTCGCTGAAGGCTGCTGGTAACGAAATCATCTTTGCAAGCGGACGCAACGAGCGTAGTCGTGATGCTACTATGAAGTGGTTGCAGGACAACCGCTTTTGGAACTACACTGCCAAACTGTACATGCGTAAGGCAGACGACTTCCGTGGTGACGATATTGTCAAGCGTGAAATCCTTGACGAGATCATTGCTGACTACGGCCGTAAGCCTGACATGGTGTTTGACGATCGTCCGCGAGTTGTTCGTATGTGGCGTGAAGAAGGTATCTTTGTTTTCAACGTATACCAAGGTGATGAGGACTTCTAAACAACTTTTCTATTTACATTCGTTTAGAATCAGTGTATTCTATATCTGTAGGAAACAAAAGGAACACGACAATGACTACCTTTAATAGCCTCGAAGAAGTCAAAACTGCAATCTGCGGTATGACTAATGAAGAACTCGCTCAGCTGATTAAACTCGCAGAGTCACAGTACGACTCGAATAACATTACCAAGGCGCAGGCGATGGAGGCGATCGAATACGCTCTTGCTACGCTCCTTGGCCGCGTTCATCTCGTTCGTCACTGATACATAAATAGAAAAGGAATAACCTAATGTCTCAATCTAACGATAGACGTCATGGTGGACCCTACGATCGCGGTGGTGCTGATAGTTACTACCGTCGTCCATGTGTTCCTCACTACTACGTTGGTGGCACTGGAACCAGCGAATTAGTTCCTGAAGATCGCATGACATCCGATGAAATCGAAGCATATATGGCTGGTTTCAAAGATAACGAAGCGATGGGAAACTTTAAGTATTGATTGGAGAAAACATGCCTACTTGTACTGTGATGGTCGGTCTACCCGCTACCGGTAAGAGCACTCTCATTCAGAGAATGATCTCTGAAGACACTTGGATCTACAGCACCGATATGTATATCGATACGGTTGCTGAAGACAACGGCATCACTTATAACGAGGCGTTTTCTTTAAACATTAAGGCTGCGACGGAGTTCAACGAACGGAAGTTGAACTCGATAGTTACTCTTCGTAAGGATGTCATCTGGGATCAGACCAACCTTGGTGTTGGCAAGCGTCGTAAGATCATTAATCGTATGCGTAACGCTGGCTATCGTGTTGAGTGCGAGTGCATCCTCTTGCCAGCGGGTGATAGCCAGTGGGAAGATTGGCAGCACCGTATGGCTAGCCGTCCAGGCAAAACTATTCCTGATCATGTAATTGAATCAATGATGGATAGTTTTGTTCGCCCTACTGTTGACGAAGGATTCGATGCTGTTCGCTGCTACGACATGTATGGCAACAGAATCAGTGATTGACAACTGCCTATCCTTGTGCTATAACACTAGGGTAGGTGATACACAAGGATAAAATCATGAACTACCGTTTTCCTCTGATCCGTCACATCAGTGATGTGCTGCCGCACGTAGAAGGCCGTGACGAATTTGTCGTAGCCGAACGTGAAGGCTATACTGTGGTCAACTATGTGGTGGCTATGGCCGATACCTTTGACATGACTGGCCCAGACGACTTGGGCGGTGCGATTCGTCGTGAATGCCGTGGTCTTATCTTTGGTCCTGATGGTGCTCTTATGAGCCGTCCGTTCCACAAGTTCTTCAACGTGAACGAGCGTGAAGAGACTCAAACTCATACTGTGGACATGTCGCAGCCTCATGTAATCATGGAAAAGATGGATGGTAGTATGATCCGTCCGATCTTGGTTGATGGGCACCTGCGACTGGCTACCAAAATGGGAGTGACGTCGGTTGCTATGGATGCCGAGGCGTGGCTTGCTGCTCAGGACCGCAGATTGAAGGAATGGCTTCGCACTATGGTTGATCTTGGATTAACTCCGCTGTTTGAGTGGGTAAGCCCATTTAACCAGATTGTGCTGGCTTATGAGGCAGCAGACCTTGTGTATCTTGGTACTCGTGACAACTTGACTGGCGAATATGCAATGGATATCTCTTGTCCGTTCAACACTGTTACGCAGTATGGTAGTGTAGCAGGCAATCTTGTTGACTACATTGCTCGTCAGCGTGGTGCAGAAGGTCGTGAAGGCGACATCATCCGCTTTGCAGATGGTCACATGTGCAAAATCAAGAACGACTGGTACGTGCGTATTCACAAGACTGTGGATCGTATTGTGTTTGATCGTAACATTGTGAACTTGATCCTCAACGAAGAAGTTGATGATGTTGTTCCTATGTTGCCTAAAGTGCAGGCAGATCGTGTGCGTGACTTTGAACGCAGATTTGCAGAACGTTTGCACAACACTGTGGAAAAGTATGATCGTTACTGGAACACTGTTGTTGCGTCAGGACTTGATCGCAAGCGTTATGCACAGGAGTGGATGCCTACGATCAAGAACCGCGATCCGTTTGCGGCTGTGTATGTGTTTGGTCGTTTTGGTGATCGTGACGGTCGTGCTATGATATTGGATCACATTGAAAAGTCAATCACTACCAACGTTCGTTGGGATGAATGTGCTGCTTGGATGGGAATGTAAAATGACCTGGACACTGTTTTTAGATGACATTCGCTTCCCCGGTGATGTGCGTTACAACTACGGACCTTACAAAAACGTAGTGATCTGCCGCAGCATGGATGATGCTGTTTGGTGTGTGGAAAAGTATGGCTTGCCCACTATGATCAGTTTTGACCATGACTTGGCAGACGAACATTACGAAAAAGACACAGGCGAGAAAACTGGCTACACCTTTGCCAAATGGTTTTGTGACCATGTGATGGATAACAAACTACGGTTGCCTGTGGGATTTGGATATCATGTTCATAGTATGAATCCCGTAGGAGCAGAGAACATTCGCAAGTATATGGAAAACTTTTTGAAGGCTTATGACCATGATTAAAAAAATTATTGAGTTTCCTTACTTTGTTTTCTATGCTGCTGGTATGATTTTAGGTCCAGCATTTTGGTATGTGATCAGTGCTATAGGTCTTGTGTTTGCTTTTGGAATCGTATTAGGAGTAATGCTATGACTGACTGGGAAACACTGTTGAAGCCTTGTGCTTGTGAACCGCAATACACCATCGAACTGCATGGCGACGGGTATGCTCTCTACTATGGTCGTTGCGTTCACCGGCACGGCTGGAACTTGGCTTACTTGAAGGAACCCTCTGCCAACTGTGATCTTGCTCACGTTGAATACTTGATCAACCTTGGTGCAGAGCAATACAAGAAAACGTTTGATGACCGAGAATATCATGAACGATTTAAGACGGTCAAAGAGTCTAATTTAATTGGAGATAACAATGATTGAATGTTTGATTTTAGGCGATAGTATTGCAGTTGGCATCGGCCAGATGCGGCCAGAATGTGTTGTGCAGGCTAAATCGGGTATCAATTCCGAGGATTATGCCAACGGCTTGTATAGACATTTTGTGTTAACTGAATCCAAAAAGACCATTATTAGTCTAGGTTCCAATGATGGCTACGTAGAGTCCTATGGGCCAATGCTGGCCTTGCGTGAACTTATCTCGGGTGACGTTATTTGGATTCTCAGTGCAAACAACGAAGAATCTAGGTATGCTGCACTTGTCATTGCTAAACAGTTTGGTGACAGTGTCGTAGATACTAGGGCATATCCAATGAGCAAGGACGGTGTACATCCAACAGGAAACGGATACAAAATGATTGCCAAGGAAACAAAGTAGTAGGAGTTAAAATGATCAAATTTAACACTTTAAAGTTTGGCGATAAAGTTTATATTGCCGACGAAAAAAACAATGCATTTACAAAAAATAAAATCAAAACTGTAATTGATGGTGTTGAATGGTTTCGGTATGATCGAGATCATTGGGAATATAACATCATCGTTATCGAATATTGCGGCAAGGTAACACACATCGAAGAAGGCGATGTTCGTTTTGATGAAGATCGTATCACCGAATACCATTTCCGCTATCCAGATGGACAGATCTATGATGAGTGGGCGGGCGAGGACGAACATCATCTAGAACATTGGTTCTATACAAAAGATGAAGCAGAAGAATACATCAACCGTTGTAAGGCAAAAAGAAACGACTAAGATTGTCCGGTCTTAGTATTAGGCACAACTAGGCAAGCAAAGGCTATATACAGCACAGTTTAGCCGTAAGGTCACCTTGAGCCCGCAGATGCGGTTGGATCTGGTGGTGTTCCTGGCGTGGTTCTCGCACGCCTTGTAAGTCCGTAATTCGTGTCTCCGTGACTGGAGAAAATGAGTAGGCTCTCCTGACGTTTGGAACCTACAGACAGCAAAACAATTGCTCATATTATTGTTTTGCGAATCCGCGTTGTAATTAAGCACAAAGTAAAAAGGTACAGCACAACCGCCTTTTCCTTACACAGTAGGTTTTTGAATATGAGTGTGATGAAAGAACTCAGATAGAGTCTTACTTGCCTTAGCCTGTAAGAAGGCTAAGTGTGAATCCAAATCTAGATAGAATCTCTCTAAAAGAATAATATGTTAAGGATTGAGCCTGCGAAAGACTTAACTGATCAACTACGTTGATCACACTATAATAATTCAAAATGGATTTAAGGCAAGTTCTGACTTGACAGAACTGTGATTGAGTTGTATGTTGAATCATAGAGAGGTATACTTATGGGAATTAACATTCACGTTTACAGTTATTGGGGTGATAATCATGCAGTAGCCGCAGCAATGTTAGAAATTGCAGATGTATTAGACGAATGGAGTCGAGAAGGAAAGTACAAAGATGTTGACATTTAAAGATATCGAAAGTATGCTAGAAGAAGAATACGAGAAACTAGAAGCAGATTTTATTAGAAAGGAGTTTGCTATGTTAACCTATCAACAGCAACAGACTCATAAGAGTGATCTCAAAAGCCGTGCCAAAGGCAAACTCAAGAAGCACTATATCATTCGTGAGAGTGCTATTAAAAAGTTGCCTGCTGACATTCGCAAAGATTACGAGATCTCATTCAAGCCTCTTACCAAAGATTACTTTGAGCGTAGAAAAACTTTCTTTTATCTTAAGAACAAAAAGTATCTGGGTGATCAATATGCAATGCATGACTATCCTAAGGATATGTTGCAGCGTATTACCAACATTCCTCTGTGGAGCACTGACTACTTGAACTGGTTGATTCGCTACAACGAAAACAACGAAATGGTAGTTCGTGCTGGTATTCGTCAACCGGAAAGCAGACTGGTACTTGGTGTGTTCAAACTAAAAGGAGATTAACATGAGTGATATTTGGGTAATCAGTGATACACACTTCAATCACGCAAATATTCTAACGTTTACAGACAGCACCACTGGCAAACTCGTCCGTGGTGCTAGATTCTCCTCTGTAAAGGAAATGGATGACTACATGGTTGAACAGTGGAACAGCCGTGTGAAACCCGGTGACAAAGTATATCACTTGGGTGACGTGATGTTTGGCGACCGTGAATACTTTCAAAAGTTGTGGCCTAAACTGCATGGCCAAAAGCGGCTGATTGTGGGCAATCACGATGACATCAAGTATTTGAGCAGCGGCGGATTCTTCTCCAAAGTTCACATGTGGCGTATGTTCTCTGAATTTGGCTTGCTACTAACACACGTTCCTGTTCATCCTAGCAACTTACGGGTTTTTGTTGCAGAAGGTGATGTAGGAACAGTTCAAAAGACATTCCTTAATGTCCACGGACATATCCATCAAAACCCTAGTCCAGAAGGACCATATCGCAATATGAGTGTAGAAGCCGTTGACTACACGCCCGTTAACATTGAAGAATTGAGGATTAAGTAAATGCTGGAAATCGTTCTATGGTATGTGTTGCCTAACATTGCACTGTTTGGTGGCATCTATGTTGTTTGCCGAGTTGTTGAAAATGCTGTTCAAGATCATATCGACAACTATGACAAATATCAACAAAAACTTCTTGACTTCAAGAAGAAACTAAAGTATACATAAAACACTTAAACGACACCGTAACAAAAGGAGATATACATGTTCGGTATTTTTGTTGGAGTTCTGTTCTTGCTTGGTGCTTTTGCAGTTCTGTTTGTTCCAGTCGATCCTATGCTACGCAAAGTAAAAACGCTTGGATCTGTTGTAATGTTTGCTTTGGCTGGTGTGTTTAGCCTTGGCGGATCTGTTGGTTATAACGACGCTGGTTTTTGCCAGCACACTCGAACTATTTTTGGTAACGAAACTTCAACTTGCGAAACCGGTTGGTATTTTGCAGGATGGGGTACTAGCACTGCGTGGCCGCATTACATTACTGTAGCACATACTCTTGATGCAACTGGTGAAAATGCAGGCACTGTGTTCCAAGGTTCGATTGCAGAGCCCTACCGTGTTCGTCTAGCAGACAACTGGACCGGTGATGTAACTCAAACTACTCGCTTTGGTATTCCGCAAGACTCTGCACAGTTTCTTGAAATGGCACGTACCTTCCGTACACCCGAGCGTCTGATTAACACTACTCTAAAGCCTGCTGTTACTGCAAGTCTTGACAGTGTGTCTAACATGTTTACCATGGAAGAATACTACAGCGGCGGTAAGCGTGACCAGTTTAAGAGCGAATTCAAAGATGCAATTGAAAAAGGTCGTGCCCAAGTTCGTCAAATCAGTCTTAACCAAGCAGGTGGTGTGATTCGTAGTCGTGCTGCTGCTAGTGACAGTGATGTAGCACAGGATACCAGCGACGTAGGCGATACTGAAGTTCGTAAAGTGTTGATGGAAAAAATTACAGACACTGCTGGTAATGATGTTCGCACACCGCACGACTTTACTGAAATTGGTGTTACTGTAGCAAGTGCTATTCTTGAAAACATTGATCCTGATGACGAATATGAACGTCAAATTGGCGAGCGTAAGAAGGCAGCAAGTCGTCGAGTTGTAGCACGTGAACAGCGTCTTGAACAGGAAGAACAGCGTTTGCTTGCTATCCAACAAGGTGAAACTGATATTGCCAAGCGTCAAGCAGAAGCAAAAGTTGAGCAAATTGAAAAGACCACTAATGCCGAAACTACCAAGAAATTGGCACTGATTGAAGCAGAACGTGTTCGTGAAGAAGCAGAAATTGCCAAGCAAACGGCTGCAATCAATCTAGACCGAGCGCGAATCGATGCCGAAGCCGTAACTGTTGCTGCCGATGCTGAAGCCTACGCCAAAGAAGCAATTCTACTTGCTGACGGTGCTCTTGCACAAAAACTGGCTGCATGGACAGAAGCACAAAAAGTTTGGGCAGACGCTGCCAGCAAGATCAATGTTCCTGCCACTGTGATTGGCGGCGAAGGTGGAACGGCAGGTAATGCACTGGGCACTGTAGATACTTTTATGCAGATGTTGATGATCAAGACTGCCAAAGATCTGCAAGTGGATCCAACTGTTGCTGCTACTCCTGTAAAGCAATAAAAAGATCAGGGCCTTAGGGCCCTTTTCTCTTGACCGGTTGTAGAACAAAATTGCAAATGTTTGTTCTTACACGTTTTAATCTAATTGACAACTAACACAAATACTGTATATTAAACACATACAAGGAGCAATGCTGATGAAACTGCTTGATACTTTGAAATGGATGTGGGATCCTCGTACTGAGGATCAGAAACGTTACGAAACTGATCCACTGCGTCGTTATACACAAAACTTCCGTATTTACATCAAAGGCGTGGACACGCCGTTTAATCGCGTTATCGAATTTGATGATGCGAGTTTTGGCAATTTTATGATGCGAGTTCATCTCGAAGATGACGTTCGAGAGTGGCTTGACAAACGTGCTACTAAAGGCATTACAATTGATAAAACTTGGTATGCACCTGATCAGATTGTGCGTATTGAAATTGGAGAACACACTGTGGAGAATATCAATGAGTGATTTTGAAAACGTACACCGTCTTGCAGTTTGGATTATCAGCACTATTGGTAAAAATCAAGCACATTACATGAAAGATGGTGCTGTAGTATGGGACTGGGTTGCTGCTGAGATTTGGAACAACTATCACGGCATCTTTAACGAGTTTGTAATCAACGATGCAATTGACTTTATTATGGAAGCCGCAGAGAATTCACAATGACACACAACATTGAATGGGAAAGTGAACACCCTGAGTTCACAGAAAATCAGCGTAAAAAGATCGCTCAAGAACTTGCTCATCTAACAGAAGAATTGGATCAGCCCAGTGACCTAATCTTCCATCACATCTGGCTTACTGAAGATACAGATGGCCCTGCGATTATGGTTTACGGAAAACCTGATCACAACGATACTTTCTTTATGTCTTACTATGAAGAAACCAAATGGGTTACATTGGATGAAGATGATGCGTTGGAAAACTGACAAACAAAAAACAGGCGACAGACGTGTAGTAAAGTACTTTGCATTTTGTCCTACTGAACTAAACGACGGACACACTGTTTGGCTAGAACACTACTATGCCCTAGAAACCTGGGACGATGGCACAACCGGCACAGGCTTTGGCTATTGGAAAACCAAACTAACCAGCGTACAACACTTCGACAATCCAAGCACAGGATCATCTACTGGAGGATAACATGCAAGAAAAAACAGATCCAAACGTATACGTACTCTGTGATTATGGTGCTACTGGTGAAGGTCGCACTGTAATGACAATGGTGACTCGTGCTAGCCCGCGTCAGGACGACTATGTAAACAAGAGTTATATTGACGAAAACGGGCGTTGGCAATTTGACAAAACTACTAAAAACACACCGGAGGAACGTGCCCTTAACGAGTTCAAAGAACACTTTGGAGACTATTATGCTATGGGCGCAGAGGTACTAGATCGTGTAGAGTTTTTTGACCGTGCTGGAAAATTTGTACCAGAAGTACTTTACAAACTCACTGATCCAGAAGGCAATGATAATCCTCCAGGATTTCATTGGACTGGTTCTTTCCACTACAACTATAGTTGATCAAATTTATTAATATTGTTGACTTACTTGGATAAGTAGTTTAAAGGGGAACACTATGCCTGCAAATATTAAACTTTACGCTTTTACATACGACCACAACACAGTTGAGTCAGAAAATCTGCACAACGTAAGTGTTGCAATTGGTGTCTTAGGAAGAAAGAAAAAAATAACAGGATCAGCAACTGGTGATATTGCTATAGCATATGACATCAGTAAAGACGGCATTTATGCTTCTGCACATGTCCTGTTGAACGAAGCAGATAAACACAGTTACTGGGGCGAAGATTCTGATAAAAGTTTTCCGTACCAATATACAACACATATCTTAGCAGAACGCCAATTAGTTGATTATCAAAACAAAGATGAAATCAAAGACAACAGTGATGTGTTACATGCTATCTATCAACAACTGGTACAAAAGTCTCTAGACAAGCGTTAACCAAATTTGAGTTTTTGTCTCAAAGAGATAAATATAATACAACAAAGGACAAAGAAGTTCAATGAAACTCTCGACCACAACAGTGCAGTTATGGACAGCCGGATCAAGTAATCCAGGCGTTGACCTATGCTCTGGAGGGGTACGAGACTAAGAACAAACCGAGTTCGCAAAGTTTCAAAACCCTCCTAGCAAAACTGGGAGGGTTTTTTCATTAGTAGTTCAAAAAGACGGTTGACAAGTACAGGCACACACTATATAACACATACATAGGACGCAAAGAACAACAGTTTAGATGCTCCGAAAATAAAAAAGAAAAAAACAGTTGACACAGTAAAAAATATACGCTATGTTAACTAAACAAACAGTAACGCAAGTTACACGCTCTTTGAAAATTTAGATCAGTTGTTTTGTTTCGTTTAGAAACTTCAAACAACACCTACATAGACGAAAGTCGATAATTGTGGGGTAAGTAGAGAATGACTCTACTTACACATGCTAATGAATAGAAGTAAACACGGTTCGAGTCCGTGGTCCGTTGGGTTGCGGTGTGCTGTTCGAGTCAGCTTAACTACGCGGTGTAGCAAATAGGACGGCGGTCCGCTTGTAGGTGCAAATCCTACACGTTAGCAGTTGTAAGTAGAGTTTATTTACACATACACAGATATACTCGCAGAGGGCCGTCCGGAGGTCGTTATGCTAAGTTTCTGTGTAGCTGTAAGTAGAGTTAGTGTTCCTCGTTAGCTCAGTTGGTAGAGTATTTGACTGTTAATCAAAGTGTCGCTGGTTCGAGCCCAGCACGAGGAGCCAAATATACGGAGCGTGGGCCGGACGGTAAGGCACCAGATTGCTAATCTGCACTACCCGCAAGGGTAGACTGGGTTCGACTCCCAGACGCTCCGCCAATATACGGGCTCTTAGCTCAGTTGGGAGAGCGTATGCTTTGCAAGCATAATGTCGCCGGTTCGATCCCGGCAGGGTCCACCATTAATATAATCACTGTTTTCCGAGGGGCTAGAAAAGCCGCGTTGAACATTGTGTAAGTTGTTTAACTTGAACAGTACTGCACAATCAGTAAACACGGTATCAAAGTTGCAGTCCGAGACCAGTTAAGAACTTGAAG